>Ga0207671_10004085_pt1 | contig 14126 bp, 13 predicted proteins | sample KBSC24metaG_FD_184352 | JGI IMG/M metagenome (GOLD analysis project Ga0207671, IMG submission 184352) | Corn rhizosphere microbial communities from Kellogg Biological Station, Michigan, USA - KBS C2-4 metaG (SPAdes) (version 2) | ecosystem: Host-associated > Plants > Roots > Rhizosphere > Soil... | reverse complement strand
CGGTGGTCTGGGGCCGCTCGCGGGGCTGGCGCCGCTCGCCGGGCTGGGGTTGCCCGAGCCGGGGCCCGAGGTCGCCGTGCGGGTCTCGGTCATGGTGGGGGGCCGGTCCGTTCTAGCCGGCGACGCCGCTGGTCAGCCCGGCCAGACCGGCGCGGACGTTCTCGGTCAGGGCGTCGGCGAAGACCTCCGTCTCGTCGGTCTCCAGGGCATCGAGGATCCGGCCGGTGATGTCCTCGGGCGCCGACTTCTCGACGTCGGGCAGATGCGCGGTCAGCGGGGTGTCGACGTAGCCGAAGTGCGCGCCGAGGACCTGCGTGCCCTGCGACGCCAGCTCAAGGCGCAGGGAGTTCGTCAGGCCCCAGAACGCCGCCTTGGAGGAGCTGTAGGCGCCGGGCTGGGCGATCCAGCTCAGGACGGAGTGGATGTCGACGACCGCGCCGCCGCCGTTGGCCGCCAGGAGCGGGGCGAAGGCGCGGACCAGGGCCAGCGGGGCGAAGACGTTGGTGTCGTAGGTCGCGCGGATCTCGTCCATGTCGCCGGTGAGCAGCGAGCGGGCGCCGCCGATGCCGGCGTTGTTGATGAGCACGGTGACGTCGCCCGCGGCGGAGGCGGCGGCCTCGATCGCGGCGTCGTCGACGACGTCGAGCTTGATCGGGACGACGCGCGGGTCGGCCCAGTCGTGGTCGCGGCGGGCGGCGGCGTAGACCTTCGTCGCGCCGCGCTCCAGCGCCTGGCGGACGAACTCCTGCCCCAGGCCTCCGGTCGCTCCGGTCACCAGGACGACGCTGTTCTCGAGCTTCATGACGGGCTCCCTTAGCGGGGTTCGGACTCGGAGCCGGGAGGCTTCGAGACTGTGGTGGGACTTCGGTTGACACTTCGGCTAACTGAAGTCAGCCGATGCGAGTATCATCTGACTACAGTCATCTGAAGTCAACTCGAGGAGGCCGGACCCCATGGAGCTCCACGCGCCCCTGGACGACCGCAGCACGTGGTCACCGATCGGCGTCTGCCCGGTCGAGAAGGCGATGACCGTGGTCGGCTCGCGCAGCGCGATGCTGATCATGCGCGAGGCGCTCTACGGCACCACGCGGTTCGACGACTTCGCGCGGCGCGTGGGCATGGCGCCGGCCACCACCTCGGCGAACCTGAAGGCGCTGGCCGAGGCCGGTCTGCTGACGCGCCAGCCCTACCGCGACCCCGGCGGCCGGGCCCGGGAGGAGTACCTGCTCACCGAGTCCGGCCGCGACCTGATGCCGGTCCTGTTCGCGCTGCACCGCTGGGGGCAGAAGCACGCCGACGGGCCGCCGCTGCTCGACCTCGCGCATGTGGGGTGCGGCCAGAGCGTGGAGGTCGAGGTCCGGTGCCCGGAGCACCAGGCGGTGGGGCTCGACGAGGTCGAGCTGTGGGATCGGAAGCGCGAGGGGTGATCAGCCGGCGGGGTGGACGGCAGCCGCGGTGAGTGCGGCGGCAGAGGGGTGTTGCGGCGGCCGAAGGGGATGCCGGGACCATACGATGCGCCAGCGAGGTGGACGGCTACGGCGGTGAGTGCGGCGGCGGAGGGGCGCTTCGGCGGTTCGAAGGGGATGCCGGGACCATGCGATGCGCCAGCGAGGGAGACGGCTACGGCGGCGAGCACAGCGGCAGCGATAGTTGCCGCGGCGGGGAGGCCGCCGCAATGAGGTGATCAGCCGGCGAGATGTACCGCGACCGCCGTGATTGCGGCGGCGGTGAACGTCGCGGCAGCTGTGGGGGATGCCAGCGCGCGCGGCCGGAGCTCCTCGAAGGCGGCGCGCAGGCTGATCAGTGCGGCCTGCGCGATGATGCCTGCGGCGATGGCCACGAGCAGCGGGGACAGGGTGTTGGGCAGCGGGGAGGCGCTGGTCAGCGTGGTGCCGGCGATCGTGCCCGCGCACAGCACCGCCAGCCAGCTCGCCGAGCGTCGGCGTGATCGTCCTGTCAGCAGCGCACCGACTGCCAGGCCTTCGCCGAAGGCGTGCACGGCCAGCGCGAGCGCGACGGTCGCCGAGCCGGTCAGCGCCAGTGTCGCGCCTTCCAGGAACCGGTGTCCGGCGAGCGCCGTCGCGGTGCCGGCACCGCTGAGGTGCTTCTGGTCGGCGTCGCAGGTGCAGCCGATGCGGGCCGCCGCTGCCGCGAGTGTGAACGAGCCGGCCGCCGCCAGTGGGACGGCGCCGGACCACAGGCCTGCTTCCCGGGCATCGCGCCAGGCGTCCGGCAGAAGGTGCAGGCCGGCGATCACCAGCAGTGCGCCCGCCGCCGCGCCGAACCAGACCTGCTGGTGCCCCGGACGCCGCCGGACCAGGGCGGCCCCGGCCACGGTGGCCGCCGAGACCGCCGTGGCGAGGCCGAGCTGAGTGATCACGCGGCGCCTGACGTGTCGCCGGTCGAAGCTCCGGTCGGCGCTCCAGACCAAGCTCCGGTCGAAGGACCAGCCGGAGCTCCGGTCGAAGCACCAGCCGAAGCTCCGGTCGGCGCTTCAGTCGAAGCACCCGTCGTGGCGCGCACATGCTCCTGAGCCGCGGCGATCTTCTCGTCGAGCGAGCCCTCCCAGGGGTCGATGTCGGCGACGTACTCGTCGTGCCGCCGCCACCACTGGTAGGGCTTGCTCTGCGGGTAGCCCTCCGGCGAGTCCTCCCACTCCTCCTGCCGTCCGAGGGCGGACAGGTCGAGGTAGCTCCACGTGCTGCCCAGCGCCTCGTCGCCGCGGTGGTTGACGAAGTAGGTGCGGAACACGCGGTCGCCGTCGCGCAGGAACGCGTTGGTGCCGTGCCACTCGTCCACGCCGAAGTCGGCGTCGAAGTCGTCGGTGAGGGTGTACCAGGGGCCGTCCCAGCCCATCTCGGACTTCAGCCGCTGGATGGACTCCTGCGGCGCGCGCGAGACCCGGGCGTAGGTGACGCCGCGAGCGTTGAGGTGCGACAGGTGGGCGACCTGGTCGGCCATCATCGAGCAGCCCGGGCAGCCGCGCTCGGGCCAGCCGGAGACGCCGGGCTCGTAGAAGAAGCGGTAGACGATCAGCTGGCGCCGCCCCTCGAACAGGTCGAGCAGGCTCACCGGCCCGTCCGGCCCCTCGAACCGGTAGGCCTTGTCCACCTCCATCCGCGGCATCCGGCGACGCTCGGCGGCCAGCGCGTCGTGCGCGCGGGTCACCTCCTTCTCCTTGTCCCGGAGCTGAAGCCGCGCGGCCTCCCACTCCTGGGCGGACACGATCGGGGGCAATGGCACGTTCATGGCGAAATCTCCGTTCCGGTGCGGGCTTTACACGGAACACAGACACGGCCATGGCGGAAAATTGGGCGGCGGTGGAGCGCCTACTATCGGCGTCGGATGGTGTCTGTAGAGATGTCGGTCTGCCCGAAACGGGGTTCGGCCGCCGGGTCGCGATGCAGAAAGATGAGCAGCCTCGCGGCAAAGAAGGTGCCGGCCAGCGCGGCCACACTCACGACGAGCGTCTTCGACGAGTATCCGAGCTGGCTCGTGCGGACACGATGCGTGCCGGCCCCGATGTCGAAACCCTGACTCCTGCCGAGCCCCACTGTGCCGACCTTCATGCCGTCGACGCGCACTGCGAAGCGCAGCACCCCGCCACCCCAGCCTCGTATGCGCAGGACCACGATCCGACCGGCCATCGTCACGCCCCCTCCCGACTCCCCCTCGAAGCACTGTCCACCAGCACGTCGCCAGCCGGCGTCCGGTAGTAAAGCACGGATCTGCCCGAGCGGCGGCGGCGCACCAGATCGGCGTCGAGCAGCACCTTGAGGTGGCGCCCGACGGAACCCAGAGGCTGGCCGGTGAGGGTCACCAGGTGCGTGGTGCTCTTCGGGGAGGCGAGCAGGAGCAGGATCGTGGCGCGGTTCGCGCCGAGCAGGCGGGCCAGGGGCTGGGGCGCGACCGTGGTGCCGAGGTCCGCGAGGGCGCCGGTGCAGGGATAGATGATCGCGTAGTCGGGGGTCTTGTCCCAGGCGACCCAGCCCCGGCCCGGGGTCACCGGGGCGAAGTACAGGCGCGCGCCGGTGGTCTGGCGGGGCGGGAAGTTGTGGAGGTTGATCTGCAGGCGGCCGTCGCCGAGCCAGCGCATGCCGGGGCGCATGTCGTTCAGGGCCGCGGCCCAGCCGCCCTGGCTGAGGTGGGCGGTGCGGGAGACGATGTCGGCCTCCATCAGGCGGCGCCGGCGGTCCCAGGTCGGCTCGACGGTGTGGGTCCAGACCCAGTGCAGGGCGTCGGCGAGGCGCGCGGCCAGGTCGGTGCGACGGTCCAGGAGCGAGGGCAGCGGCCCGCCGTGGGAGACCTCCACGTGCGCCAGGGCCACGTCGGGCGGCGTCGAGCGGACGCGGTCGAGTTCCTGCTCGAAGGTCTGGTCGCCGAACGGCACGGGGCACAGCAGGTCCGCGATCCAGTGCGAGCGGGTGCCCAGTGAGGCGTCGAGTAGAGGACCGGTCAGCGGGTCGGCGGCGACCATGGCGCGGTAGGCGGCGACGTGCTCGTCGAGCCAGGCCTTCTCGACGGGGTTCGCGGTCGTCTCGCGGTAAAGGGTGTGCAGGCAGGCGAGCGTCTCGCACAGCGGCGACACGACGAAGCGGCCGCTGGCCAGGGTGTCGGTGTCGACGAGCCACAGCGTCATGGTTTCGCCTCCCGGCGAAACTGTACCTGCCTCGGCGCACCGCCTCCCACACTGGCGACCATGCGGACCTACCGGCAGCTCTTCGCCACCCCCGAATTCCGGCCCCTGTTCTTCACGAGCCTGGCGCAGGTCGCCGCGCAGACCGTCAGCGGTCTGGCTCTCGGCACTCTCATCTACGCGGCGACCGGATCGCCGCTGCTGTCGGCGCTGAGCATGTTCGGGCCCAGCCTCGCGCAGGTGATCGGGGCGACGGCGTTGATGTCGGCGGCGGATCTGGTGCCGCCGCGGGCGGCGATGGCCGGGCTCGCGCTCGTGTTCGCCGTGGCGACGGCGGCTCAGGCGATACCGGGGCTGCCGGTCGCGGCCGCGTTCGGGATCTTGTTCGTGCTCGGAGTGCTCGCTTCGGTCGGCGGGGGTGTGCGGTACGGGCTGCTCAACGAGATCCTGCCGAAGGACGGGTATCTGATCGGGCGGTCGGTGTTGAACATGGCTGTCGGGACGATGCAGATCTGCGGGTACGGACTGGGCGGCGTGCTGCTGACGGCGCTGTCGCCGCGGGTCACGCTGCTGGTCGGGGCGGGGTTGTACTTCGCGGCGGCGATCGTGGCGCGGTTCGGGCTCAGTGCTCGGCCGCAGCGGGCTTCGGGGCGGCCTTCGGTCACGCAGACGTGGCGGAACAATGCGGTGCTGTGGTCGTCGGCGGCGCGGCGGTATGTGTTCCTCGCGCTGTGGGTGCCCAACGGGTTGATCGTGGGCTGCGAGTCGCTGTTCGTGTCGCTGTCGCCTCGGCACGCCGGCGTCCTGTTCGCGTTCGCGGCGTTCGGGATGCTGCTCGGCGACATCACGACCGGGCGCTTCATGCCTGCGCGGTGGCGCCGGGTGCTCGGCGCGCCGCTGCGACTGGTGCTGGCGGTGCCGTACCTGGTCTTCGCATTCCACCCGCCGATTCCGGTCGCGGCGGTGGCGGTGATGCTGGCGTCGGTCGGGTACGCGGCGAGCCTGCTGTTGCAGGAGCGGCTCATGGCACTGACCCCGCACGAGCTGAGCGGACAGGCGTTGGGGCTTCAGTCGGCGGGGACGCTGACGATGCAGGGGGTCGGGGCCGTGCTCGCCGGAGTGCTGGCGCAGTGGACGTCGCCAAGCGCTGCGATGACGGTGATGGCCTCACTGTCGGTGGTGGTGACCCTGAGCTTGGCCCGGGGATTGCGGACCGGGCGGGAGGAGCCGGCGGTGCTCGAGGGGGCGGCGGCGGAGCCGGCGATGGCGCTCAGCCCCGCGTCGTAGGGCTGCAGGCCACAGCCAAGTTCCGATCGTCAGGCTGCTGCCCTACGGTGTCCCATCATGACCACCCGATCCATCGCCGCCTCCCGACGCTCCGACGAAGACGCGCTCTTCCTTCCCGCCACGTGGAGAGAACGCCGCCATCCGCGGCGGCGCAATGCGCCAGGCGCCGTGGAGGGCGGGCCGGAGCCGCGTACGCTTTTGCCGCCGGAGGTCCGCGCCGAGGTAGAGCGAATACTCCGCGCCCCGGGGTCCGATCCGGAGTTGGCCGAGCGAGGGCTCGCCCACCTTCACGGCGCTCCGAATCCGCTGGGTGCGGCGGTGGTCGCGGCGACCAAGGTGTACCGATCCGTCGGCGGGGTCGCCTGGCCGTTCGTCGAAACCTGGGTCGCCGACCACGGCCTGCCGTTCGCCGCCTGTGCGTACGCCGAGTTCGGGTCGGCCACCGTGGAGTCGGACCCCGGTACCGGAGAGCGCCGGTTGGTCTCCGTCTCACGCTACGGTCGCCACACGCGCGCCTGGTGGACGGACGACTACGCGTTCTGCCGACTCCGCAGAAGGCTGGCCGCCGCCGACGACGAGGTCTACGCCGAGGCTGTGGAGCAGCTCGCGGATTGCCGTCGCGATAGTGCGCAGCGCGCCGTCGTCTCCTATCTCGTACCGGATCGGCGCGACTGGGTGGACGAGTGTTGCGCCGCCCCTCCGGACGATCCGATCCGATGGATGCTGTTGCTCGCCCTGAGCTCGGCGGATCAGCTCGCCGCCCTCGGCGACTGGGTGCCCCGACGGTGGTGGGAGTACCCCTCAGGCGTCGTGCCCACCATGATCGACGGGCTGGGCCCGGCCATGGCGCCCCTGCTGATCGGCGCTCTGGAGCAGGACCTTTCGGTGCCCGAGACCCGCACGATGCTCAGCGCGCTCGCGCTGCTGCCGTCGGACGAGGCCTTCCAGGCCCTGGTGGACCGGGTTGGCCGCAAGTACGTCGAGCCCGCGCTGCTCGGGGCGATGAAACGCTTTCCGGTCCGCGCGATGCGGCTGCTCGCTCCCGCGACCCGCGGATCGTCGCGCGCGGCCGGGCTCGCCCGCGATCTGCTGATGGGGCACCTGTCGGCTGCCCCGGCGCGCACGGCTGCTGCGCTGCCGGATCTGGCTCCCGACGTCCGTGCCGCCATCGAGTCGCTCACCGCGGCGAACACCCGGGTCCCGGACGCCCCGGCCGACGCCATCCCGCCGGTGCTGGTCACTCCGCCGCGTCCGGACCGTGGTCGGGTGCCGACGATCGGGCAGTGGGCCCGGTCCGAGTCACTCCCGCAGGTGCGGCTGCGCGACGGCGGGCCGGCGCTGCCGCGCGAGGCGACCACCCACCTCGTGACCATGCTCGCGATATCCAAGCCCGGCGCGGTGTGCCCGGAGATCGGGACGGTCCGTGAGGCCTGCGACGCGGCTTCCCTGGCGGAGTTCTCCTGGACGCTGTTCCGCAACTGGCAGGCGGCCGGCGCGCCGTCCCACGACGGCTGGGCCCTGACTCAGCTCGGCTGGCTCGGCGATGACGAGACGGTGCGCAGGCTCGCCCCGCTTATCCGGACGTGGCCGGGCGAGGGAAGGAGCGCCAGGGCCGTCAAGGGCCTGGACGTACTCGGCGAGATCGGCACCGACGTCGCACTGATGCACCTGAACGGGGTCGCACAGAAGATCCGCTTCCCGGCGCTCAAGGCGCGGGCGCGGGAACGGATCAACGACATCGCCGCCCGGCTGGGGCTGACGTCCGAGCAACTCGCCGATCGGCTGGTGCCAGACTTCGGGCTCGAATCCAACGGGACTCTCGTCCTCGACTACGGGCCCCGGACGTTCGTCGCCGGCTTCGACGAACAGCTCCGTCCGTACATCACCGACGAGCACGGCAAACGGCGCAAGACACTGCCGAAACCCGGGGCCAAGGACGACCCCGAGCGTGCCGAGGCGGCGTACCGGCGATTCGCCGGGCTCAGGAAGGACGTCCGCATGGTCGCCGACGACCAGGTCCGCCGTCTTGAGGCGGCGATGGTGACCCGGCGCCGCTGGACGCTCGCCGAATTCCAGAACGTGTTCGTCGCCCACCCACTGACCTGGCACATCACGCGCAGGCTGGTCTGGGTCGCCGAGGACGGCGATCTGAAGACGGCTTTCCGGATCGCCGAGGACCGCAGCCTCGCCGGCGTCACGGACGGCGCGCTGAACCTGCCCGGAACGGCCACGATCCACATCGCACACCCCGTCGACCTCGCAGCTGACCTGCCGGCCTGGTCCGAGACGTTCGCCGACTACGAGATCCTGCAGCCCTTCCCGCAGCTCGGCCGGACTACACACGCCCTGACCGAGGACGAGCGCGCGAGCGGTCGCCTGCAACGCTTCGAGGAACGGACGATGCCGATCCGCGGCGCGCTGCGGCTGATCCGGCGCGGCTGGGAGCGGGGACAGGACCGGGACGACGACGTCACACGCTGGATATCCCGGGAGATGGCCGCCGGGTGCCACCTGGTGGTCGGTCTCGATCCGGGCATCGTGGCGGGAGCCGGCATCGACGACCCGGACCAGAAGGTCCTTCACGCTCGGTTCGACACCCGACCCGGCGACCCTCGGCTGAACCACGACGTCGTTCCCTGCGACCGTCTGGACCCGGCGATCGTGTCCGAAGCACTCGCGGATCTGACCGACGCGTTCGAGGACACGGAGGCGGGGGCCTGAGCGTGGCCACCGCCGCGCTGCCACCGATGACGCTCTTGACGCTGCTCGGCTTGCCGGCTGATCCGGAAGATCAGCCTCCATAGTCCCGCGTCGAGAGCGTACCGTCCGGCCACCAGAACTTTCCGTCGTCCGAGGCGTTCTTGGCGTAGCCGCCCGGCGCGACGTGCCACTTGTTGCCCCGCCACACCACACCGGTTCCGCCCCAGCCGTACAGCGGCCCGAACACCGGTCGCAGGTCGGTCCCGAAGGTGTTGCCCGTAAAGGTGATCCGCCGGTTGTTCTTGCCGTCGCCACCGATGTTGACCGTGTAGCCGAAGCCCGAGAAATAGTTGTTCGTGACGCTGACGTCGCTGTAGTAGGTGTCGGAGTACTGCAACGCCAACCCGTTGGTGTTGCCGGCCGACACGATCGTGTTGTGGTCGATCACGATGAAGGTCGGTCCGCCGTCACTCGACAGAATCGCGTCCGTATGGTCGGTCCCGCCGTCCGCGCGGGCGTCGTGGAACCAGGAGTCGCGCACGGTGAAGGGCTTCTCCCTGGTCGAATAGCCCATCTCGATGCCGTTGGCGAAGCCCCAGATGTCGGAGTGGTCGACGGTCAGCTGCCCGGCCCGGCGCTGGTCGATCGCATATTGCGAGGACGCCTCATGAGGGACGGGCGGTGCCGCGGCTTTCAGCGGGGCGAAAGTGCTGTAGTCGAAGGTCACGTTGTCGCTGTAAACGGCAACGGTCGCGTCGTCGACCTTGTCGCCGGCGAACAGGCAGCCATAGAAGGTGACATTCTCCAGACCGCCGTCCCAGTCGCCGACGAAAGTCTCTCCGGGGAAGTAGAGGAACTTGTACGTGTGGTTGCTCTGCAGGGTGCCGGTGAACGTGGTGAGTTTGCCGGGATAGCCCCGAGCGTGCTGGTAGCCCGTATTGGAGGCGTTCGGCCAGCCTGAGGACGAGGCGGAAGGCACGCTCGAAGGCCCGGCAGGCGAGATCTTCGGCGAGGTCGCAGACCTGGCCGTGGTGGCCGGCGACGGAGAGGCCGGTCGAGCCGCACCGGCCGGCGTCGCGGTCGGGACTGTCGCCGCAGTGGGCGCCGTCGCCGCTCCGGTCGAGGAACCAGCGCCTGACGGCGAATGCTCCGAACCGCAGCCGGCCGACAACGACATGACGAGCACTACTCCGACGCTCCAAGCCCTGAAACCCATGCTGAACCGCACCCCTCCATAGTCCCGGTCGCGAAACGCGAGTATACGGACCCTGATGTGACGGACGGGTTCGAGGTGCGCAGCGGCCGACCGAGGAGCAGCCGGGCCGGTGCCGCGGAATTCCAACTGGTCCTACCTCTTGACCACTGGACCATCAGCGCCCAGACTCAGCGTCGTGAACACCTTCGCGCCGGTGGCCCGCAGCAGCGTCGCCACCGCGGTCTTCGAGCAGATCCTCGCCCAGATCCTGGACGGCAGCCTCGACCCCGGGTCGGTGCTGCCGTCCGAGCGGGCTCTGACCACAGAGCTCGGAGTCACCCGCCAGGTCATCCGGGAGGCGCTCCAGCGCCTGGACCAGCTCGGCCTGGTCGAGATCCGGCACGGCGGCAGCACCCGGGTCCGCGACTACCGCGACGCCGCGGGCCTGGACCTGCTGCCGCGCCTGTTCCGGCGGGCCGACGGCTCGCTGGACGCCGAGGTCGTGCGCTCGGTGATGGAGATGCGGCAGGCGGTCGGCGCCGACGCGGCGGCGCTGTGCGCGCTGCGGCTGGCGGACACGGCCGGGTTGCGGCGCGCCGTCGCCGCGGCCGCCGGTCGCGGCCACGAACTGGAGTCGGTCTTCTGGGACCTGGTCGTGGAGGGCTCGCAGAACATCTGCTACCGGCTCTCACTCAACGCCCTGCGACAGGCTTACGCCCCGGCCGCGGCACTCGTCGCCGAGGTCCTGACCGGCGAGCTGGGTGCGGTGGAGCGCTATGAGGAGGTCATCGCCGCGATCGAGGCTCGGGATCCCGAGCGTGCCCGGGCGGCTGCCGCTGTGCTGCTCAGCATAGGCACCGCCGCCATCACCGCTTTCCTGGAGGGACCATGACCGCCGACTCCGCCACCACCGCTGCCCTCACCCGCAGCGCCTTCACCCGATCCGGCATGACGCTGCGCGAGGCCGCAACGCTGTTCGCCCGGCACCCCAACTCCCGCGTGCTGACGGCCACCACCGCGACCGCCGCCGCCACCCGCCTGCTCCTCGGCAAGTGGAGCAGGCGCGACGCGGTGGCCGCGGGCGCGATCCTGGCCGCGGAGCCGTTCGTGGAGTGGATGGTCCACGTGCACGTCCTGCACCGCCGCCCGCGCGAGAGGAAGGACGGCAGCGTCGCCGACAGCCTGCTGGCCAGCTCGCATCGCGCCCACCACAGCGACCCGCGCGACCCCGGCCTCGTCTTCATCCCGCGCCCCGCTCTGGCGCCGTCGATCGCCGCTTTGGCCGTGGCGAATCTGGCCGGTACCCGCGCGCTGCGGCCGGCGCTCACGGGCTTCGCCACGGCAATCGCCTCAATGACCGCTTATGAGTGGACGCACTTCCTCATTCACTCCGCCTACCGTCCGCAGTCCAAGCTCTACAAGACGATCCGGCGGACGCACCAGCTCCACCACTTCCGCAACGAGAACTACTGGTTCGGGATCATCACACCGGTGTCCGACAAGGCGCTGAACACGTATCCCCGCAAGGAAGATGTGGCGGTGTCGAGCACTGCCAAGGCGCTGGCTGGCTGATCTCAGCTGCCGGGTTGCCGAGATAGGCGCTATCCAGGTGACTCGGAGACGCGTGCGGGCCAACCGGACGCGCCGTGTCGTCGCAGTCTCATGCCCGCACGCGAAGAAGGCCCCGCGGAACCCGCACGCGAAGAAGCTTCGCCGAACCGGTGCGCCCGGGAATCATCGGGCACAAGTCCAGAGATTCCGAGTCGAAGCGCTTCACTTGGTCATCGAACAGAATCAGCCCTGTTCGATGACCAATTTTTTACCGATCCCTCCCGTGTGAGGCCCTGGACGCCGGCCTGTTACCGAGCGATGATTCGAAGCGCTTCGACATCCACCGTTCACCCGAACAGGAGGCCCCCGCCATGTCCAAGCCACGCCTACTCCTCCCCCTGCTCGCCGCCCCGGCCGCCGCCACGCTCATCGCCCTCGCCGCGGGTCCGGCGAACGCCGCCGTCTGGTCCTCCACCGACAAGTGGGCCACCTGGAGCAGCAACGGCTACACCCTCTACAACGACGTGTGGGGCGGCGGCGCCGGCCCACAGACGATCTGGGCCAACTCCGCCGGCAACTGGGGGGTGTGGTCGAACCAGCCGAACACCGGCGGCATCAAGTCCTACCCCAACGACACCAAGTACGTCGGCAAGGCCATCAACTCCCTGAGTTCGGCGACCTCGGCCTACTCCGTCAGCGTGCCGTCCTCCGGCGCCTTCGAGACCGCGTACGACATCTGGGACTCCTCGAACGCCGACGAGATCATGCTCTGGCTCAACCAGACCGGCCCCATCGGCCCGATCGGCTCCTACGTCACCAACGTCTCGCTCGGCGGCTACAACTGGAACGTGTACAAGGGCAACAACGGCTCCAACAACGTGTACTCGTTCCTCAACACCGGCCGCTCCACCTCCGGGACGGTCGACATCCTCGCCGTGCTGAAGTGGCTGGAGAACTCCGAGCACTGGATCGGCAACGTCACGCTCGGCAACGTGCAGTTCGGCTGGGAGATCACCTCGTCCAACGGCGGGCTCAACTTCCAGGTGAACAACTACTCGGTCTCAGCGTACTGAGAGAGCGTTCAGACAGGCCTGGCCGTCGCAGCCGACGAGACTGCGACGGCCAGGGGCCGTTGACCGGCGCGAATCAGCTGATGGACCACTGCTGGTTCGACTGACCGTTGCACGTCCAGAGCTCCACCGGCGCGTTGTCCGCCGTGGAGGCCCCGGTCACATCGAGACAGAGCCCGGACTGCGCCCCGGTGATCGTGCCGTTGCTGTTGACGTTCCACTGCTGGTTGGCCTGGCCGTTGCACGGCCAGATGATCACCTTCGTCCCCGCAGTGGTCCCCTGCCCGTTCGCGTCCAGACAGTCGGTCGTCCCAGAGTCGGTGACGGTGAGCTCGCCGGAACTGGTGTGGGTGAAGTTCTGCGGGCTCAGCCCGTTGCAGGAGTAGATCTGCACCTGGGTGCCGGCGGTCGTGGTCCCGTTCGGCACGTCCAGGCACTTCCCGGCCCCGACCGCGTGCACCGCGCCGGACGCCGTGCCGGTGCCGCCGGCGCTGTATCCGGCCGCGACGATGTTGGCCTGGACCGAGTTCTCCGTGGCGTCCGACGGGTAGCCGGAGGTCATGACGCCTTCGTAGAAGGTGCCGGCCGAACCCTTGCTGTTGTCCCCGCCGATGCCCAGGATGATGGCGCCTTCCTTGTGCATCGGGTTGTAGCCCGACACGTTGGGTCTGGCGCCGCTGTAGAAGGTGGACAGGGAACCGGATTGCGCGTTCCCGCCCCGGATCGACCACAGGTTGGCCGTCCCCTTGATGATGGCCGTGGTGAACCGGTTGTTGATGGTCGGGTCGTTGGCGTTGTAGCCGGCGTTGACCCCGGAATACAGGCCGTTCTCCATGTCGGCCATGATCCACGGCCCGTTGCCCGCGCCGTAGCCCCAGACCTTGATGGTGCCGAAGTAGATGGCCTCCATGTGGCCGTTGCCGGTGTCGTTGTTGCTGGTCTCGGCGTTGCCGTAGTCGAAGCAGCAGCCGCCGTTGGTGTGCGTGCCGTCGAAGATGGCGTACTCGCCCTCGGCCTGGTCGCCGGTGGCGATGCCGTTCGTCGAGTCGTTCCGGTAGCCGGTGCCCGCCGCCACGAACACGCCGTACGCCTCGTGCCCGTTCAGCGTCACGGGCGCCGCGGTGGCGTTGGCCAGGTTGTCCGGGCCTGCGGCCGCGCCGCCGCCGGGCGCCTGGGTGAGGTTGTTGCCCCGACCGGACTGGTCGTAGATCACGGTGATCACGCAGGTCGTCCCCGCGCAGAACGAATCCTGCGCGGCGGCGTTGGCGTAACCGCCGGCCGAGGTCACGCCGATGTTCGACGTGGCGTTGTCCGAGGCGCGCCGCACCTGGTACAGGCTGCCGTTGTAGGCCCCGTACAAGGCCCGGGTCGTGCTGTGCGCGGCCACGCACGGCGTCCCGCCGGAGGCGTAGATGTCGCAGGGCCCCGTGGTCGCCGCCCTCGCCGCCGGGGCGGTGGTGAGGACGCCGGCCACGAGCAGCGCCGCGGCGGCCAGGGAGGGTAATACTCGCATCTGAACTCCTTACTGGTGGGTCGTCCCGATGGAGGGTGCCGCGGATGTCATCTTCGGGTCCTGCCGAAGAATCTGGCCCGCAGCGAGTCGAGCAGGACCGCGGCGAGAAGCACCACGCCCTGCACGATGGTCTGGTCGTAGGCGTTCACCTTCAGAGCGAGCAGCCCGTTGGCG
>Ga0207671_10004072_pt1 | contig 14157 bp, 13 predicted proteins | sample KBSC24metaG_FD_184352 | JGI IMG/M metagenome (GOLD analysis project Ga0207671, IMG submission 184352) | Corn rhizosphere microbial communities from Kellogg Biological Station, Michigan, USA - KBS C2-4 metaG (SPAdes) (version 2) | ecosystem: Host-associated > Plants > Roots > Rhizosphere > Soil... | reverse complement strand
GTCTATCGATTGCGCGCGAGATCAATGACCGGCAAGGTGAAGCGACAGCACTTGGTAACCTGGGAACCGCCTATCTTCAATTGAAGAGTTTTGAGGAAGCAGTCGAATATTTCCAGTCTCATCGTGCACTAGCCGAAGCGATCGGTGACCGTAGGGGTGAAAGTATAGCGTTGGGTAATCTCGGAGTAGCATTTCAAAACCTAAATGAGTCCCAACGCGCCATTGAGTTTCACAAACAGCAACTGTTAATTAGCAGAGAAGTCGGATACCCCCGAGGGCAATGTTTAGCTTTGCTGAATCTTGGGGACCTGTTCATGAGTCTACGCGATTATCCAGCCGCGATTGATCACTATAGACAATTTCTGACGATAGCCGAATCGACCACCGATCGTCCCGGCGAGGAGACAATGCTTGGGAGTCTGGCCTACGCGTATGCTGAAACCGGGAACTTTATCGAGGCGATCAAGTTTTACACCCGTGTGTTGGAGATTTATCGAAAGAATGGCGACAAGGAAAATGAAGCTATCGTGCTGGCTAATATAGAACTGGCGAAGAGGCTAAATCTCCTTTCCTAAGCGGAGTCTGAGATATGCCCGAGACGTTCAAAGCTGGTTGAGTCATCAGTGATCTCGCAGGTGCCTTTCTAGCACGCTCAGATTGGACAGTTGTCTTGATAACTTAAAGGATTATTTCGAAGTCTCGATCAGCAGATTATGTTCACCCCAAGGCAGCAACCAGTGGCACTCCGGACATGATTCTACGTAGGTCTCACGCGATCCGCGTCTATTCAATTTTTTACTTCCATTGCTAATGGTTCGCAGCTATCTTACCTGACGCTTCCGTCTGACTATTGCACTCGCCTAACGGCTCGTGTCTAAGTTCTATATCAGCGTTTGTGCTGACAAGATTGCCTGCCCGAATCGAGTTCCTTGATCGCCGCCAGTTTGAACTCCGGGTGAACACCCGTCGCGACTTAACCATAAAATCATCTTTGCCAGTGTAGCAAGTGCAAATCTTGTGGCTTAACTGACTGTCTCATTTTTACAGTCCCTCCTTGAATCTAAGCACAGCCATCTCCACTAAACCGTGATTCTATTCAGCAAGGACACCCAGGTCCACCGTGTTCCCAATTCTGTTTGAAGTCTCATCGCGAGCCACAGCCTCGGAAACAGGCATTAGAAACGCGCGCAGGGCTTCTGCGATTTCTGCCAATTCGGCATTCAGCTGTGCCTTATTGAGAAAGGCTTTCCACTGAGCACTCTTCTCTCGATCGTCATAAAATTCTGGAGACAACGCCAATGGCGGTTTATCCGGGACTGGTGTGGCCTGCGTTTCAAACGTCGCCGCCTTCATAGCCTTGCTGAGCGTTGGCCCCGGTATTGAGCACTTCGAGTTTGACCATTGCTTCTCTGCAACCACTCTCGCGTATGTAACTCTTAAGGTGGGGAGCCGGAAAATCAAGCAATGTTGGGAAATCGATCTCCTCTGGCGTCGGCACAACGCGGTCACCGAAACCGATATCGATCTGCAATGGAATGCGGGTCTTCTCTAGCAGAGCAGTCATATGCAGTGAACGCCCTCATGCTCTTCCTCGTCCTTGATGCGTTCTCCCTTTACAGAATCCGGTTGGAAACACCAGTCCGTCCGGCTGGACTTCTACAGCACACAAGTCGCGAAACATTTTTTCGAGGACTGCAATGTTATTCCTTGGCGAGTTGTTCTCCAGCGCTCGCCTCCGCTTCACCAGCCGGCGAAGATTGTGAATCAAGAGCAACGATTTGAGAAGTCAATCCTAATCAATGGCTAGTGTTCTAATTGAAAACTGTCTCAACCAAAGGGGTTCACCCAACGAACTGTGACACTCTGTGACAGGTTGTGACACCCTCCAGATTCCATACCACACCTCTCACATCTGAAGATTCTCACATGCCCAAAGACAACTTTGTAACTCGAGAAAATTAAGCAGAGGTGCTACGCACCTGATTAAAAGAGACACGTCCCCCCATGCTTTAGGGGTTGTCACATATACGCACATGAACACGGCGCGTCTACACTGCTAATAGAATAGTGTCTGGGTTCACGGCCTCTAGATTGGTTCAGTCTCTGACGCCGCAGAAAGAGCATCCGCACTGTCCTCGAAACGACAGGTTTCGGCACAAAACGCCTGAATAGGACGGTCATCTGATAACAGAAGATTCCGTTCTCCCAACTACAGCGCCTAGCGGCGCTCCCGAACGGAATCGCTGTTATCAAACGCCCGCTACTTTATTAATTCTCCCCCTTGCGCCCGCTGCGCTCGCGCGCTCGGCGCACCTCGCACCGCTCACTACGCTACGCCCCCGCTGGGGGCTGGCGCTGTTTGAATGGCTTGGGTTCCAGCAAAAAGGTTTCGAGATGGTTAAACCGAGTGGCGCGTTCACTGCTGTAGCCAAGCTTTGTAAGGATCGCACCACGGCGCTTGGACTTGTTCGCCATAATCGCCGCGGCCGTGTTACGCAGGTCACGCGGGCTAATCATCGCATTCAATACGCGCTGAGACGCCTTATGTACCAGCCGGCTGATGGTTCGATGGGTTACTGGTCTATTGTTCCGTGTACGATGATGTGGTCCAACGAATAGATACTCAGAACCAACGTTGTTCCTGCGCTTCTCGAGGTAACGCTCTAACAGCGGGCGGAGCCAACACGCTGCCTCTTTCGGATACTTCAATATTGGGTCCTGACGCCCACGTGAGAGCTGGCCCCGAGTCGGTTTGAGAACCGGTAGCAGCAAATACTCAAAGTCTTTTGTGCGATCGCGCGTGCCTCTCGTCTCAGCCGCTAATGACGGTAATTTTGCTTTACAGATTTCTGTGACAGTAAGTTGGTGAATGATAATCAAATATAGAACCAACGCCTCTCTAGGGTCAGCGTCAGGCGTCACCATATAACGACAGAAGCGTTCGACAACGTCGTCAGCATACCGCCTAATGGAATCTGAGATCTCAATCATTTCGCCGCGTTCGTTCATCGCCGTGAACGTGTTCTGTGCAAAGACTTCATGACGCAACGGATTTTCCAGCACGAGGTGGTGGAGCTGAGCCCAGTTGAAGAACGTCCGAAGATGCACCGTTATGACCGTAACTGACCTACGAGTCAACCTTCTGATCTTTACACACGCGTTCATCGCCTGGCATTCGCTATCGCTACACTTCTCGCTTGTCTTATCGACGTCTACATGCGTTCGCTTCCCGCAGACTGTACATTCGTATTGCCAGAATAGAGTTTCCTTATAACTTTCGATCGTGCTCTTGTTCACATCGGCGAGTGAGAGAATGTTGCGTCTGACACACCACTGAAGAAATACACCAACTGCCTTAACCGTTCCGAGTATCGCTCGAGTTGTATTGGTAAGAGGCTGCGCTTCCGGCGGATTGATGTCGAGCTTCGGATTCAGCATTCCCTGCGACGCCCACCTCTCGAAGGCGGCTACGTGCTCGACAAATATCACCGGCGTAGACTTCAGATATTTTTCCAATAAACATTCCTGCCGGTGCTTACTCCAGAGGTCCTCCTGAATGAAGAGGTTACCTAACTCGAACAAGCACGAACGGATGAACTTGGTCCTAACTCGTGCTCGTTTAGTGAGTCTTGGCAACGCATCCTCAATTGCCCGCCAAGTCAGTGTTTCAGGAAGTTCGCACTTTTTGAGATATTCACCAATCGCTCGATACCGCCAGAGCTCTCTCTCCCGAATAGTTGTTTCGGCTGCATTGCAACTATCAAATCTTAACTTCGCCGCCAGAGCCGCAAAATACCGCTCGTTCTGCGGAAATGGCGAGCTATAGTTTCTTACATACTTCTCCAGTGCCTCCGGTGCACGACGCTCCTCATAGTGACGCTTGCAGAGCTGCGAGCTTCTGTAATTGGTTACTCTTGCACATCCAATGAATGTGCATTTCACCCACACGCCTCTACGCTTCTCGTAGCATGTGCCACAAATTCTTTCCGTCTTTTTCTCTGCTGGCTTTGTCAACCCACAGACGTTACATACGATGCTCTGACGCATAGACTTCAACCACAGTTTATGGTGCGCTTTGCGGTGACACTTACGACAATGGCTCGGATCACTGATCAAAAAATAACCAGCCACGCCGCACGTTTCGCACACACTCTTGAGGTTGGAGTACTTTCCAGCACAGCGACGACAAAACGGTGCGTCTACTTGCAGCTTGGATACCAACCTTGAGCACGCGGGGCATTGCACTTTCGGCAGGTTCCTTAAGCAATCTTCGCACACGTCAGACCAGTGACGGGTCCTTCGCGGCAACTTACACTCTTCACAGATTATTGACCGTCTCGCTGACTTGCTCACAGATGTTGTTTCCTTTACTTCTTTCAACGTTACTGACACCGTCATGACTCCGATGAATAGTCGCGCGCATTTGGATAGAACGCCGCAAAATCCTGATTGCCCATCCTCTTTCGTCGCTTCTCCGCTGCGCTTGGTAAAACGTCTAGAACATCACCGAGACGAAGGTAGAAAGCGTCACAGAATGCCTGGATCGTTTCGAGACGAATCATTTTCGGTTGGGTATTCAGCAAGTCGCAGACTGCTTGCGTAGACAATTGGTAGCCCGTCCGCTCACCAATAAGTCTGCTGATTTCAGATGCGCGATTGATGCCACGCTCCTTCAATACACTTCGCAAGTTCCAAGTTGTAGGCATTACTTTTTTCCCCTTTTCTCAATGTACGGACTAACAAAGATGTCAATGAGATCACCTTGCTCATCTTCAACGTCGGCGTCAGTTGCAATAAGATAAGGCGCGGCTGCGCTCGGATACGTGTGACCCAGTTTTCTTAGAACTTTCCGATAGGCCAACGGATTTCGTTCGAGTTCATTTGTTGCAAACGTCCGCCGCAGGTCGTGAGGCCGCAGCTCTTCCGGTAAGGGCACTCCAGCGTCCCGTGCTAACTCAACGATCTTCTCAAAATTGCTATAGAACTGCCTTTTACACAGCCGGTTTCCGTCTTCGTTGAGAAAAAGATATTCGGCTGCTGCCGTGCGTGGAAACATAGGTTTGAACACTTTTTCGAAGACACGCAGCACCTCCATCGCCAACGGAGTCAGCGGAACTGTTCGCACACGCTTGCCGCTGAATGCTTTCCCTTTACCTAAGAGACGCACTCGCCCCGCCTGCCAATCTATATCGCAACTTTCTCCACTCGATCGTATTCCCAACAGCTCACTGGTACGCGCGCCGATCTCGGCTTGGACAACAACGGCCGTGTAGTCTCGTGCACCGCGCTGTGGCGATGATTGCTTCGGCAGGTATTCGGTCCGCATGAACTCGTAAAATTCGTCCCGCACGGTTGCGGATAAAGCGTAGCGACGCTTGGTGGGCCTGTCTTGCACATGCATTGGTACATCGTATTTCGTAAACGTCTGCGTTATCGGACCGTATTTTTCACTGATGGTGAGTACGCCACTGCCGGGGATGTTAGGTTTGGCAAGGACATAATCGCAGAATGACCGCAGCTCGCGAATGTACTTCCGCCTGGTTCCGTGTGCCAGATCGTCCTGGAGCAGCAACGAAACGAGTAAGCCTATCCGCGACGATCCGAGCCCTGGATCCAAAAGCTCCCAAACCAGTAGCTGTCTGAACCTACGAGGGTGAGTTGGATCCTCGACCTGAAGTCGATCGAAAAGGTGCTTCAGCACGGCTCTCGATGATCTAATTGTCGTCTCAAGGGTGCATCCGCGAAATAAGAGATTCTGGAGATACTCCTCAAGCTTGCGAGTATGATCCTGAAGCTGCTCTTCCCACGGAATAAATCTTGGCTGTTGTTCGATTGGCGATGTCGGGTTTGCGGGTTCCATATAAACGTCTCCTTCATGTTTGTATTTTGATTGGTTCGTTCAAGCGCCGCTTGATTTTTCAAGTACTACTTGACTTGCCCATTGGCCCATCTTCCTGTTCATCTCAATGGCCCAGAACGACTTCTGCTGAAAACTAATGGAAACGCGCTGTGCCATGTTTCCAGTAGAATGTCGGGTCTCTCTCCAACGTTTCAGCCGCTGTATCCAACGAAAGTCTTGTTTGGCACTGGTCCATATCAGGTCGGTTGTCAATGAATTCTCTGACCGCGGGTATGACTTCTACAAAGAGCGTGCCAACTCTTAAAGATTGGTAAGGAGTAGTTCAACATCGCCTTTCGATTAGCTGCCCTGGAGTGCCTAAAAACTAAGCATCTATTGGTTAATACTGGCGTTCTTTTAGTAGTGCTCAACCTGTCGTCTTTGCCACTTTCATGCGTTGACACTCAGAAATTAACCGGCTGATGGGATTGGGCTGTCGGCAACCGCCGACATTCTTGCCTTTTCTTGATAGGCAATTGCCGACCGCCTCACTTACGGTGCTATCCACGTAACCTTGCATCGCAAAACAAGGACAAACCCCACAACAGGATTCGCCACTCCTACGTAAACGCATTATGGTTGTCCAATAAATTGAGCTAGGTATCATTTGGAGGCCTTAAAGGAAAAATCGCTTCCGCAAATGCCGACACCCCTCCTTAGAAAACTCTGAGTCGACACGGCCCAGCAAGGCATTAAGGTGAGCAAATCAGCCTTTAGAATGAACGAAACTCAGGCTATTAGCGCTTGTATCGGTGAATTGAGCAGTAGCGGTACAGGATATGCCCTGCGATCTTACGCGACGAATTGAAGGTTCTGGCGCAACGACTCAACTCGCTTATGAGCTTAATGACGAAAAAGACCCGCATTGATGCCAAGCGCGTCGCGGAGATCATTGGTTGCTCCCGTAAGACGGTCCTGAACGGCGGCGCCGGCACTGCGCAACTTACTAGAATCCGCAACGGGTCTACTCAGGTGCGTTTTATTCTGGAAGAGGTACTAGCCTTTGCGGAAAAGCAGGAACGAGATGCTCAACGTCGACTACCTAAAGTCCATTCGACAATGACGTCGTAAACGGTCACAGGTTCTATCACTATCGCCCCTCCTCACAGTTTCCTGAAAAAAAGAGCTGCAAGCATGAAGCGTATTGGTAAGCAATTTGGATCGACGTCGGCAGTGCGGCGAGAGGAAACGGTCGTGAAGAACTTTCATCAGTACGTTGGCCCAGGCGGACAAATTCTTCACGGCTACGTGCGCCGTTACAAGAATGTTCGACTACGCAAGAAAGGCTTTACCAGTAAGTCCGAAGCTGAGAGACATCTGCGTCAAGCGATGAACGACATGGACGCGGAAGAACGTGGTGAGATTCGCTGTAAACCAACCACCGCCCAGGAAGCGCTCAATATTTATCGCCGCAACCAGGAAGTGCGAGCTCGAGACAAAGGTTATCAATACGCCCACAACGTCAGATCCAATTGCAAAATCATCCAGCAGTTTGTGGATCACTTTGGCCCGAACCGGTTAATCCGCGAATGCACCGAGACTGATTTGCGCGAGTTCTACCAGATACTTTGCTTTCGTCCAACCCTTAATAAAAACAGCGCGGGCGTCTTTATTAGCCGCATTCAAGGGATGCTGAAAGCGGCACAAAAAGCAAAACCGGACTTGATCAACTGGCTACGCCCAGCGCTCAAGGTCAATCGCACGCCTGAATTCGAACATCGCGTGGTGGAGTTAACCGAATACGCAACACTTGTCCACACGCTACTAAATCCACCTCTGGCTCCATCTCGACGTTCGGAGCGCAATAAGCTATGGCGTGATGCCGCTGATGTTGTTCAGTTACTTCGATTGACTGGGGGCAGGCTCAACGAGATCGTACGCATACGACTCGATCAATTCCTGTGGACCAAAGGCAAGCTTCGCTTATACGCAACCAAGACCGAGAATCAACGCGACCTGCCATTGTGGGATTGCATTAAAGAGATCGCTCAACGCCGAATCCAGGAAGGCCTCACTGACGGCGAGCTATTATTTCCGCGAGCCAAAACCGCGACCTTTGACAATGCCATCGCTAGGGCATGCCGGAAGGCCGCGCGACTAGCAAATCTCAACTATGGCCGAACCAACGGCTTCACCTGCCACAGCCTCCGCCACACCTTTATCACAGACATGATGCAAGCAAGCGGAAACAACGTGGCACTGGTCATGTCCTACAGTGGTCACAAGTCTCTCGAGTCATTCAAGATCTATCTACACGCCCCAACGCAAGGCTGTATAGCTACTGATCAGCGCATCGAAAGCGTTGGCCTGTTCTTGGGCTCTTTTGCGGAAATGAAAGGAATGGCGGGAACACCGGCGACAGTGGACGAGAAGGGTGACCCAGAAGATTGCGGTATCATAGCGGTCCGATAAAAGATTGCCCGCCGGCTTAGTAAGGGGCAACTAATAAAACTGCCAATATCTCATAGAAGAGCCCATCGTTTATGTGAGTCTCACCAAGACTCCTCACGTCGCTCTTTGCTGGTGGTATGATAGCGGTGACAACACCCACCAATAGACAAAGACTAAATGGCGCCCAGAGAAATAGGACTGTCATAGTCATACCCTTCTTCGATCTGAACACTAAGACCAGGCCGCGCCGTAGCTATCAGAGTCATCTGAACTGAGCTTTGACGCGGCGCCGGTTGAATCTGTATTGCCTTATGTCAGTGCAGAATCCCTTGCAGACCAAACGTCTGCTCCCGGTTATTCTGATTTAGTTGCAATCCGCCCGCCCCACCGGAGAGAGTGCTGTTGTCGTCGAAGATGAGGGTCAATGTGAAGTTAAACTTCCAAGTGTCGTTGCCATTAGGATCGATACGAATTCGCACCGTGCCACGTTGGCAGTCGCTTTTGTTACTTGCGTTCAGAACTTGGAGTCCAAAAGGCCCATTATCACTTTGATCATCGAAGTGACCAAAATCGTTGTCGATGTGAGCGCAAACAACATTATTGAAGTCAGTCACGTCAACCGTGACGTGCGTATCATGATCTTTGTCGTCGTCATTTGTGTGGAACTTGATATTGCAGTTAGCTAGTGTTGGCATATTCAGCCTTCCTTTCATTCTCCTGTCTTCATCATCGTCAATACTCGGTTCGTTCATCGCAAGTCGATGTCCTACAGCTCCTGAGTTGGAGCCGTCGATCCTATATGACCTGGAAACCTGAAATGTATCGGCAAGCTTTGTGAGATAGGAAATCCTTAACCGCACGTGCGGAGATATATTTTCGTTCGTCTTGTCATATGACACGGGGACCAGGATCAGGTCTGGCAATGGATCCGATGACTCCCTGAGCTTTTTTGAATTTTTCAGATTCTTGAAAGGAACGATAAAATGACTATCTGTGCGTCTGACCCTAAGTCATGGAAGATGTGCCTGGTCAAAACGAGTCCGTGTAGCCTTCCCACTTCCAATTCAACTCACCAAGAGTTTTGCTTTGAAGATGTGAAGGTCGATAACGAGATTCTCACCGGAACCGTGTATAACTTACCAGGTCACACAAACCCCGCCCCATTGAGTGGAATGTGCTCGCCTTTCGATGATCGACCGAATGTGTCGCGCATGACCTTCTTTTTCCGGGGGGTCAAGGAGGGTAACCCAGTTGAGATTGTTCTATCAGGGTTAGGCTTTGATGGCCCTAACCCGATTTTCGTTGGAGGATTTGTAGCGCTTCAACCGAACCAGAATGTCCCACGATCGCAGTTAGAGGTGAATTTCGATCCCGGCGACACTGGAACCGGAACGGGAATGCAAGCCCAGTGTGATGTCAACTAAAAGTGGGTACGGGATACAGACCTAACCAATTTAATTTGGGGGCACATGCAGCGATGCGGGCGGATTCGGAGCCGATCTGCCCGTGTTGGCTATTGCTTTTGTATTTCCAGTGAAGCAGAAGTCACGATGAATAAATCTCTCACCGAATGCGTTCCCTTACCGTGGTTTCAGACTCACGGCTCACCGTACGCGAAATGGCTGGCGTTTGTGGCAGCTTCCATCGCGTTCGCCACAGTTGCCTTCTCCCGAAACATTGAGAGGGCCGACACGTCAGTTCAACAGACGCAAGTGCTCGGGTCCGGCGATGTCGTGCAGCGCCACTTGGATACGGGTGCGACCCACTTTTATAAATTCACAATTGCAGCACAGCAGTTCGCGCGAATCGTAGTTGAGCAGAAAGGTGTTGATGCGGTCCTAAAAGTCAAGACATCGGATAGGTCGCTGGGCCGGGAGGTCGACAATCCGAATGGCTTCTATGGACCCGAAATAGTTTCCATCCTGGCAGACGTCACGACTGTTTATTCGATAGAAGTTTCGGCGAGCCAATCAGTACCAGGAGGCAGTTATGAACTGCGTGTGGAAGGACCACGTGAAGCTTCGGACGCAGACAAGAAACAGGTGACTGCGGAGGCAATCTTCGCTAAAGCCCAGCAATTAAGAGGCAAGGAATACGAGAAAGCCATCGAGCATTATCAGGAAGCGTCTGCGCTCTGGCGTGAACTCGATGACAAACGCGAACAAGGTTATTCACTCACCAACGCCGGCCGCTCGTACAAGGCGCTAGGTAAGCCAACCCTCGCTCTCGATGAGCTTACAAAGGCACTCCTACTTCTTCGCGAGGCCAACGACACCTCTGGACAAGCCTTCACCCTAAATGAGATCGGTGGCGTCCACCGAGACTTTGGCAATCAAGAAGACGCGATAAGCAATTACGAACAAGCACTAACGCTGCGCCATGAACTGAACGATCGTTACGGACAGGCTCAACTCTATAACAATCTCGGTCTCGCTTATTCGAACATGGGTTACCAACTGCAGGCAGTAGAGAATTACGAGAAGTCCTTGCAACTTTGGCGCGAAGTCCTAGCCCGTCCTGGTGAAATGAACACTCTTATCAATGCCGCCAAGGCCCATGCGGAAATGGGCAACCTAAATATCGCACTCTCACAGTCCCAATCAGTCCTCGCATATTGTGATAAAGAGCTGGCCACAGAGAATTCACCTCTGAAGGGGTCCGCCAATTATCTCAAGCCCTTTGCCCTGACCAACATCGGGTTGGTCTACGATACCTGGGCTAACGCAGATGAGGCACAGACAAACTACAAAGAGGCACTCGAACTCTTCCGGAAGAATGGGACTTCCAGAGGAGAGGTTGAGGTACTTGATAATCTGGGTCTGCTATATGTCTTTTTGGGTGATGGGCCACAGGCTCTCGAGTATTTTCAGAGCGCGCTGATTCTCCGCGAGCAGCTCAAAGAACCAAAAGGGAAAGGCGTCACGCTGAGCAACATTGGCCTAGCCCACATGTTGACGCAACCCAGGGAGGCTCTCCCGCAACTCGAACTCGCCCTTTCCCTTTCCCAAAGTGTCCGCGACAAGCGTTTCGAGGCATTCACGCTCGTGCGTATCGGGATGGCGTATGTGGCCTCACACAACCCACGCGCAGCGCTGGAAAGTTACAGGAAGGCTCTCGCGATTCAACAAGATCCTAGGATCGCAGACCAGCGCGGACAGGCCATCACGCTGGATAAGATGGGTCAAGCCCTTGCACTTTCCGGTGAGGCAGTGCAAGCGCTGGAAGCATACGAAAACGCACTGCAACGATGGGCCGCCGTGGGCGACGATCAAGGGCGAGCTCTTTCGCTCTATGGTATCGCGCGAGTCGAACGTGATCGTCCCAATCTCGCCAATGCCCGCGACCGGATCGAGGAGGCCATACGAATCGTTGAAAAGTTACGCAATCGGGTGAGTGATCGCCAGCTCCAAATGATTTATTTCGCCAGCAGACACGATCTGTACGCAATGGCCATCGATGTAAGAATGCAACTCTATGGATTGACGAAGTCGAGTGCCGACATAGAAGCGGCGCTGTGGATGAGCGAACAAGCGCGCGCACGAAACCTGATCGATCTGCTAACACAAGTCCACGCCAATTCACCTTCCAGTATGTCTCCTCAGGATTCTGATAAGAACATCAGATTGCAGCAACAAATCAGCGGGCTAGCGCAATCTCTGATACGCGATCGTACCCTCGGAGCCAAAAACGATGCGGAGATGGTAGAACGAAGTCTCGTCAGTAAAATTCAAGAGCAGAATGAGTTGTTAGAATCATCCAGAAAACGCGGCTCATCCACGGACATAACTCAACAAGCCCGGCTTCTGACGCCGCACGAGATTCAACAGCTACTCGACGATAACACCATCCTGCTCCAGTATTCGCTCGACGAAGAACACAGCCATCTTTGGACCGTTACGCGGACCAGCATCGATCACTACTCTCTGGCAGGTCGCAGCGATATCGAGGAGGCGGCTACGCGGCTGGGCCACGCGCTCACCGGACTTGAACCTAAAAAACCTGGCGAAAGCTATGCGGATTATCTGAAGAGATGGAACCAACCAACAGAATACTACCGCTCAAGCGCACTTGAACTCAGCCGTATGGTACTTGGGCCAGTGTGGTCACAGCTCGGCGACAAGCGGCTGGTCATCGTTGCCGATGAAATATTGCAATACGTTCCATTCGAGGTATTGCCTTCACTTGAGCCGTCACCAGAAGGATCCGCAAACTTACTACTCTCAGGAAATGAAATTGTTTATGAGCCGTCCGCATCCGCCCTTGCACTGTTGCGTGACGTTCAGCGACCCGCTCCTTCCAAAACAGTTGCCGTATTTGCCGATCCGGTATTCGACAGTAATGACGAACGAGTGCGGCCGTCATCACAGGACACTAAAACGACCCCTCATCGATCGAGAGAAAAGCTGTTGGGCTCTTTGCGAGACGTCGGGGACGACAACTTCACACTTTCAAAGCTTGAGTATTCACTGAAAGAGGCTAACGCCATAACTGCCGTCGCACCTCGAGGCTCATGGCTCAAGGTGGTGGGATTTAAAGCCAATCGTGCCGCTGCAACCAGTCCTCTTCTGAAGCAATTCAGGATTGTGCACTTTGCGACGCATGGGATCGTCAACAACAAGCACCCGGAACTGTCAGGTATCGTCCTCTCAATGGTGGACAAGCACGGGCAGGAACAGGAAGGCTATCTGACTCTGCACGATATTTATGATCTCAACCTTCCAATAGATCTCGTCGTTCTCAGCGCCTGTCGTACCGGGGTCGGCAAGCAGGTGCCCGGCGAAGGTTTGATCGGTTTGATGCGAGGTTTTATGCACGCGGGAACACAAACTGTAGTTGTCAGCCTCTGGGATGTGGATGATGAAGCGACTGCCGAACTCATGAAACGGTTTTATCAACACATGCTCGGAAAGAATCAGCTACCGCCGGCCGCAGCGTTGCGGCAGGCAAAATTGGAAATGCGAGAGCATCCTAACGAAAAGTGGCGTGCGCCCTACTATTGGGCGGGCTTCATCGTGCAAGGCGACTGGAAATAAACGTTCGATTATGTTAGATAGCGGTTTCGTCAATCAGGGTTCTCAGCAACGCCGTACTCAACCACCTGATCGGAGCCGCATAGCATTGGACGACCCGCCCTCGCACACCAAATGGATATTAACCTCTGAGTCCTTTGATAGGCTGCTGCTGTGGCTTAATCCTGATCGGGATCTGGCAGGTGAGAAGTACGAGGAAATTCGATTGGGATTGATCAGGCGTTTCCGCCAACTTGGCCGTCCTGACTGCGAAGAACTGGCAAATAAGACGTTTGATAGGGTGGCAGAAAAGCTGCCGAAGGTAATCGATGAGTATGTCGGCGAGCCCGAGCCTTATGTTTTCTCTATCGCTTACAACATCTATCGGGAGGACCTGCGGAAACCGATTATGCTGTCACTGGCGAACTACAATTTTTCGCAGTCAACTTTGCCAAATCCAGACGAAGTGATTGAAAAAGACCAATTGAACGATTGCTTGCAAGAATGCGTGCGGCAACTTAGCGAATCTAACCGCAACCTGATTACTCTTTATTACCGCGGTGAACGATGGGATAAGATCAGACGGCGAAAGGAATTGGCCGAACTATTGGGTATTAAATTAACCAACCTCAGGTTGAGAGCGCAGCGCATTAGGACAACTCTGAAACAGTGCATCCTCGACTGCATGGAGCGTAAGGCAAGCGAGCGCGAAGTATTAATGTGAGCTTATCCAATGATGTAGTACATTCAGCCTATTCACTTCAGAGGCGCGGGGATGAAGCAGGATCCAGAACAAGAGTCGCAACTCAGACGATACTTACTGGGTGAATTGCGCCTGGAAGAGGAAGTGTTAATCGG
>Ga0207671_10004069_pt1 | contig 14165 bp, 9 predicted proteins | sample KBSC24metaG_FD_184352 | JGI IMG/M metagenome (GOLD analysis project Ga0207671, IMG submission 184352) | Corn rhizosphere microbial communities from Kellogg Biological Station, Michigan, USA - KBS C2-4 metaG (SPAdes) (version 2) | ecosystem: Host-associated > Plants > Roots > Rhizosphere > Soil... | reverse complement strand
CAGGGTATCGCCCTGAAGGTTTACCTCCAGTATTTCACTGCCATAGCTGGTAGGCTCATCATTACGGCCGAGGATAGAAAGCAGCGTATGGTCTTTGGTAAAATGGATCACCTTAAAACCCAGGTTATCGATCATGTGGTACCATTTGATCTGACCTTTATAATCAACCAGGTAGGCCACGCCGGGTGCGTATCGTTTATTGATGAGCATTAAGCCATCTTTAAAGGTCGCAGGGATATGATTTTCAGACGCGCTTTTAGCCGTGAACTGCTCCTGCAAGAACAAAGGCAACTCATGCGAGCTAAAAGTGTATGTTTTACTTACATTTTTAATCCCGTTAACTATAGTGACAATATGGTAGGCGTAATTTGTTTTTGGGGCAATATTACACAGGATGAGCCTGTGTTTCTCCGTATTTTTTGATACGGGCGAAACCTGTTTGGCGGTATCCGCACCTTTATCAACCCAATATTCTGCATAGGCATCCACCGGTGAACCGGTGAGCACATCTATCTGGATCTTTAATTCGTTGTTGTTATGCAGGCCTACCTTTATTTCTTTGATAGCGATGCTGTTACCACAACCTGCAAAAACCGCTAAAAAAACCAGTAAGGCTACTCCCTTAAAAAATTGCTTCATCATATCATTTACAATGCTAAACAGGTTATGTACCATCTGTTTTAAATATAAAGAATATACAGCCTTTTCGGGCTGTATATTCTTCAGGCATATGTGTAAAGAATTGTTATTGTTGTCTTCCGGCGTTACTTAAATTCGGGTTGATGTTCACCTGGTTTAAAGGATATGGGAAAAACTGGTCGCGCGGCATTTGAACTGTTTGGGTTTGGCCCGTGCGTTTCAGATAAGCATTCACCACATCGGCATATTTACCAAAGCGCATCAGATCTGCCCGGCGTTTTCCTTCGTAGTAAAGTTCCCAGCCGCGTTCCTGTAAAAGAGCATCACGCATACTTGCCTGGGTAAGGTTTGCAGGAGTCAATAATTTGGCATGTGAGCGTGCCTTTACCTGGTTTACCAGCGAAATAGCCTCGGCAGTTGGACCGCTTAACTCATTCAGCGCTTCGGCCCTACTTAACAATACATCGGCGTAGCGTAAGATGTCTACGCTGTGGCCGTCATAGTAAGTATTAGCACCATTCGGATCGGCATATTTCATGGTGGCTACATCGGGCATATACAATACACCTGATGGCGCTGTAGCACCTAAACTTGGCGCTTGTTTGTGGGTTAAACCATCAACACCAACGTATTCGGTGAAAAACATTTTCTTACGATCGTCCTCATCGCCATAGCTGTTATAAAAATCCCAGGTTACAGCATAATACTGCCACCTGTCGGTTAATACCGGGTGACTCAACGGACCAAAGTGGTTTAACAGCTCGGTACCGTTCACGTTAGCATCACTAAGTACGGAGAAGATGTTTTCAGAACACCAGGTATTAGTTTCTTTAAACAGACCGGCATAAGTAGGGTATAGTTGATACACGCCCAGGTCGATCACCTGTTTGGTCAGATCGGCAGCTTTTTGCCATTGATGCTGACGCAGGTACAATTTAGCCAGTAAGGTCATGGCTGCACCTTTGGTAGCACGGCCCACATCATTGGTAGTGTAGATATCGCTTTTGGTATAATCAACCGGCAAGGTACTGATGGCATTTTGCAGATCGCCTATTAAAAGGGCCTCTACATCGGCAACAGGGCTTGGAGTCGTTTTTGCTGTGTAGTTAGGATTAGCTACATCCTTTTCAGTATTCAAAATTACCGGTCCCCAGGCATCGGTAAGGTCCATATAGGCTACGGCGCGCAAAAACTTCATTTCGGCCAGAAACTGATTTTTTTGTTCAGCCGTAATAGCCGTCATCGGCGAAATGTTAAGGATAGCATTGTTGGTATTGGCTATCAGTTTGTATATCTGTTTGTAATCTTCACCTATCAAACCGTTGGCCGAGTTCCATTGAACCAATGAAAGTTGACCAGGGTCGCCGGTATAGCTGCAATGGCCAACATCAGTGGTTAAATCTGTAAGGGCAAAGTGCCTTACTGTCCAATAGTCGAAGTTATCGCCCACAGAAGGACCTTTTAAACGGGCATAAACCGCGTTAACTGCTGCAATAGCATCAGATTTGGTTAAAAAGGCATTCTGGCTGGTTAAGCTGCTGTATATTTTGGGCTCGAGGCTGGTTTTATTACAGGAAAACTGTATGACCGCCGCCGCTATGATGAGTATAAAACTATATTTTTTCATTTGCTTAAACTTTATGTTGATCCTTAAAAAGGATGATTATCAATTAATGAACAGAAACTTTAATACCTACTGTTACGGTTTTAAATGCCGGGAAAGCGTTAAAATCCAAACCACCAGATGTAGCACCTGAGTGAACGTTAACTTCCGGATCGGTACCTTTATAGCCGGTTATGGTCAACAGATTTTGTGCCTCTGCATATATTCTTATACCCTGAATGATCTTTATATTCTGGAATAATGAAGATGGGAAGTTGTAGGCTAATGAAACTGATTTTAAACGCAGGTACGAGGCATTTTCAACAAAGCGGGAGTTTACATAACTGCCGTAAGTGCTCAGGTAATAACCCTCGCGCGGAACGCTTGTATTTTCGTTTTTGCCGGCCACAAACCTGTTCAACGCGTCGGCTCCGGTAGTTGATTCCAACACCATTTGGTTCATATTGTACAGGCTATAGCCAAATGCACCCTGGAAAAATACGTTCAGGTCAAAACCTTTGTAATGAAAGTCGTTACCAAAACCAGCCATATAGTGCGGGTTGGAGTTACCTAGGTAAGTACGATCATCCGGAGTGATCTTTCCATCACCGTTCACATCCTTGTATTTAGGATCACCCGGTTTTGAATTTGGTTGTGGTGCATATTTTTCACCGGTTTTAATCACCCCTTCATATACATACCCAAAAAGTTCGCCAAGCTCAATGCCAGGTACAACCCTGCTAAATTCCTGTGCCGAAACGGTACCGCTTGGGTTAGCCGTGTTGGAACTGATCACACTGATACCCGGGCCCAGATCAAGCACCTTTTGTTTGTTATAAGCAAAGGTTACCATAGTATTCCATGAAAAATCCTTGCTTTGTATATTATTGCTGCTTACAGAAAGCTCGATACCCCGGTTTTGAATAGAGCCCCCATTTCCCCATACGGTCGAAAAGCCCCATTCCTGACCAATAGGGATCTGAATCAACAGGTTGGTGGTTTTTTTGCTGTAATAATCAACAGTGGCATTAATGCGGCCATTGGCAAAACCCACATCCAAACCAGCATCCAGTTGCCTGGTGCTTTCCCATTTCAGGTTAGGGTTGGCCAATGCTTTAGGTTCAACGCCCGGCTGCAGGTTTCCGCTTGAGTTAAGTACCGTATTATAAGAACCAAAAGTTGCGTAATACAAATAATCAGGTAAACGGTCGTTACCGGTCATACCATAACTAACCCTTAATTTCAGGTTCGAGAAAGTATTCAGGCTTTTGATAAAATCCTCGTCGGTAAATTTATAAGCTAAAGCTCCTGAAGGGAAGTAACCAGACCTGTTATTAGGGCCAAACCTTGACGATCTGTCATCTCTGAAAGAGAATGTAGCTAACAACTTATCCTTATAGGCATAATTAAGCCTTGTATAATAAGAGGTCCACATAGTTTCTGTTTTGCTGCTGCCATAACCGTTTGGCAATGATCCCGCACCCAAATTGTAAAACAGGAAGGCATCGGTGGAGAAGCCTTTGGCACCAGCGCTCAAACCATTGGTTACATCCTTTTGGTTGGAGTTACCTAACAAAACGGTAAAGTCATGATCCTTAATATTAAACTTGTAGGTGAAATAATTTTCAACCAACCACCTGAAGGTAGAATTATCCTGCTCTGCCGCTACACCCCCTTGTTTCCCACCAGAGATGGTAGTTGAAGGATTGTACTGGCCCGCTAATGTTTGGTTATACTCGCTGCCCGCGCCTAAATGATAGGTTAGGCCTTTGATGATCTTATAATCTAACGCGATATTGGCATTGATCAATTTATTGGTACTGGTATTAGTTGGCAATAACAAACCAGCCAAGGCATTTGATTTACCACCCTGTACTACATAATAATTGAAGGTACCATCGGGATTATAAACCGGTACGTTTGGCGGTGCTGTTAACAAGCTGAACAATGGCGCTGTAATGTCACCTGTATATGATTGCAGTGTTGAATTTGAGCTGGCACCGTAAAAATTAGCGCTCAGTTTCAAATTTTCGTTCATGTTTTTTTCGGCACCAATACGGGCGGTATATCTTTCAAAACCGGTATTTTTTAATACGCCTATTTGTTTAATATAATTACCTGACGCGTAAATTTTTGAATCCTGACTACCCGAGCTGATGCTTACGCTACGGTTTTGTACCGTAGCATTTTGAGTAGCCAGTTTTAACCAATTGGTATTGGTTACTTTAAAACTCGACGGATAAGGTTCAGGTTTGCCATCTTCGATGGCTGTAGCATTTTGAATATCGGTATATTGCTGACCGGTTAACAAAGCCGGGTTATAGGTTAAACGCTGGGTACCACCGGAGATATCGGCATCAAGAGATACTTTACCGATCTTTCCTTTTTTGGTAGTGATCAACACTACGCCGTTACCACCTCTTGCACCATATATAGCTGTTGCCGATGCATCTTTCAGTACCTGGATGTCTTCAATGTCATTCGGGTTAACCTGGTTGCCGTTGTCGCTGATAAAGCCATCTATTACATAAAGCGGCGAAGTTGAGGTGTTAATGGAGTTGCCACCACGCACGGTAATACTGATGCCTGCTCCGGGAGCAAAGCTTGATTGCTGAACCTGTACACCCGCTGCTTTACCCTGTATAGCCTGACCGATATTTGAGGTAGTACCACCGAGTGTAAGGTTATCGCTTTTAATAGAACTTACTGAGCCAGTGAGGTCGCCCTTTTTAACGGAGCCGTAACCTACTACCACTACTTCGTTCAGCTTATTCAGATCTTCTTCCAGAACAATTGATACCTCATTTGATGAACCTATGGTTACGTCCTGTGCTTTATATCCTATATAGGTTACCGTTAAAACATTGGATTTACCTTTAAGGGTTAATTTAAATTTACCATTGACATCGGTTACAGTAGAGTTTTTGATTCCTTTTTCGGATACTGTAGCGCCAATCGCGGCTAAACCTTTGGTATCTTTTACGGTACCATTTATTACCGTTTGGGCACTGGCCCACGTTGGTAACAATACAAACAGATAACAGCAGACCAGTTTCAAAAAAGGGTTGATGCCGGAGCGCCCCTTTGAAAAAATACCTTGCATGAAATCCGAGCTAAGTTGTGAGTAAATTTTAATCATACATTGTTGGTGTTAGTATTAATTAATCAAGAAATTTTTAGTTCGTTTTTATGTTTTTTGGATATTGGAAATTAGATATAAGGCCCTAACAAAGCAAAATTGAAGGCCCTCAAACACCACGCAAACGTTTGTTTTACAAAAACTTAAACAACGCAAACGTTTGATAACCGGCACAAAATGGCCTGTTCCGCAGATCAAAACGACTGTTAATGACGGACTTCGCGGTTTTTAAAATGATAAATCGGGTGATATGGCTTAAAAGCTGCCTATTTTGAGGAAAAGGGCAAAAATTTTTAATTTTTGGTGTTGTAACAAGCACATTTTTAAGGAGGTGACTGAAAGCAAGCTACCATGGCATGTCATTGCTGTGAGGAGAAACGACGAAGCAGGTACCTTCCTCCATACCGTTGTTTGTGAGAACACAAACAACGGGGGAAGACTCCCCATGACGTGTCCATTTCATGTCATTGCGAGGAGGAACAACGAAGACAACCGACCGTAGGGAGCTCATTAATTCCATTAAAAACAAACCCAACATTAATAATCTCATCGCATTCAATAGGCAAATGAGGAGATTGCCACGCCATGCTCGCAATGACATACGTATTTATATTTACTTACCTTCTTAGCAGCGGCGCTATATAACGATATACTTTCTCCATGCTCTCCGCAGGGCTTTCCGCGGCAGTATGGATGATCAATTCGGGATTGGCGGGCGCCTCAAACCCTGAACTGATACCGGTAAAATGGCTTATCTGGTTGGCCCGGGCCTTTTTATACAGGCCTTTTACATCGCGGGCCTGGCAAACATCCAGCGGACATTCAATAAAGACCTCAGCATAAGATTCGCCGATGATACCGGCTGCCAAGACCCTATGTTTTTGGAGTGGGGTAATAAAGGAACAGATGGTAATGATATTATTTTGCAGCATCAGCAGGGCAATTTCGGCGGCCCTGCGGATATTCTCTTCCCGGTCGTTTTCGGTGAAAGAGAGATCTTTATTGATACCCGACCGTAACTCATCTCCATCTAAGCAAACAGCGAACAAGCCGTCATCTTCCAGTTTCTGCTTTAATAACAAAGAAATGGTTGTTTTACCTGCGCCGGATAATCCGTACAGCCAAACAACCATTCCTTTTTGATCAGATATCCTGCTCATTTGATGCCTCTTTGCTAATCCAATAGCGAATTGCTTACTCAGGCAATTTAAAAATATTATTGCTACGGTCAATATCAGGCAATTGCCTGCCGGGATCGGCAATAACCGAGGTTATTTTTGATGTAGTGTTACATTTCAATTTCCATTTGGCCCCTTTTTGCCATACTTCAACCGGAAGTTTAATTTCCTGTACTTTACCGTTTTGTTCGGTTACCTTTAAAGTTATCGGCAATGCCATTTCCCCTAAATTCTCAATGGTGATGATGGCGCCAGTGGCAGGATCGTTCTTGTTGTATTTCACATCAGTAACCGCCTGATCAAGCTTCCAGGTAGTATAAAACCACTCTTTCCAAAACCAATTCAGGTCTTCGCCCGCGGCATCATTCATGGTGCGGAAAAAATCCTGCGGCAGCGGGTGTTTATAGGCCCAGCGTTTAATGTACATATTAAAGGCATAGTCAAAACGATCGGCACCTAAAACTACGTTGCGTAAAATATTCAGGGCCAGGGCAGTTTTGTAATAATACTGGCCGCCATCGTGCATTACTTCGGGGGCAGTCATCAGCGGATCTTTCTCCCGCATCAAACTGCGGGTCATGCCTACGGCCATGCTGCTGGTATCGCCATATTCGCCGTGATTAAACCAGTTGGAGGCGTAGCCGTTGATAAAAGTATTCATCCCTTCGTCCATCCACATGAAGCGGCGCTCGTTGCTGCCTACGATCATCGGGAACCAGTTATGACCCATTTCGTGCGTAATATCATGCCACAGATCGTCTTTTTTGATCTGGTAACTGCAAAACACGATGCCCGGATATTCCATACCCAGCGCTACACCAGCCACTACAAATGCCGAATGCCATGGATATTCAAAATAGTTTTTGGAATAAAATTCGATGCTGTTTTTTAAATATTGAGCTGCGCGGCCATAACGGTCATAACCTCTGCTTTCTACCGGGTAAACCGCATTAGCCATTCCTTTTTTACCACCTGGCAGGTTAACCCGTGCCGCATCCCAGATAAAAGCTTTTGAAGCCGACCAGGAAACATCACGTGTGTTGTGCATTTTATAATGCCAGGTTAAAGTACCATCATGTTTTGGCCTGATGCCTGCTGTACCAACCTCTGCTTCGGTAATGATATGTACCGAGCTATCGCTCTTAGCAGCCGCTGCCAGGCGTTTATTTTGCTCTGCGGTTAATACCTGCTGTGAGTTTTGCAGATCGCCGGAGCCAGCTATGATCATATCGGCAGGTGCGGTGATAAAGTAATCGTAATTACCATATTCGCAGTAAAACTCACCGGTGCCTATATAAGGTAAAGTATCCCAACCGTTTACATCATCATACACACACATACGCGGATACCATTGGGCCAGTTGATAGATCACGCCTTGTTTAACACCCAGTCGGCCCATGCGATCGGCGCCGTAGTGGGGTACATAAAACGAATAGTTAACTTTTACGTTGATCTGGTCGCCGTGCGGTTTTACCACAAAAGGTAAGCGCAACTGCATACGGGTATCGGTAATGGTAGGTTTGATCACGTAGTTTTTACCCATATAGGTAACCGAAACCGCGCCAATATCATAACCGCCTTTGGTATAACCTTTAGCATCGAAGCGGTCGCCGCTAACCGGGGTTGAGGCCGCACCCCGTGAATCGGGTTTAAACAGGTTCTGATCCAGCTGCAGCCAGAGGTAATTGAGCGTATCCTGGCTGTTATTGGTATAATTGATGCTCACATTGCCTTTGATCAGGGTGTCTTTTTCCACCAGCTCGGCATTGATCACATAGTCGGCTTTGTTTTGCCAATATTTAGGACCTGGTGCACCATTGGCACTGCGGAATTCGTTACCATTATAGGTAAAAAACGAATGGTCGAAAACCTGGAGTTCGTTATAGGCCGGTTTGGTTTGGGCAATGGCCAAAAATGGCATCATGGCCACACAAAAAAGCCATAAATTGATCTGTTTAAACTTCATATTATATTGGATGTATTATTTGGTTTTGCTTTAGCGAAAATGAAAGATAGGACACTAAAATCACCTTTACATGATATTGTTTAACACAAACGTTTGAGAGCCGAACAGTCTAAACAACCTTGCTTTTGATATCGGCCAGGATCTGTAACTGCAGTTCGCGGCGATCAAGATCTGACTGACGGGCATTGCTCAGCACTTCTTTTTTCAGCATCTTATTCTCAGCATCATAAGCTTCGATGGCATCAGGCGCCAAGAGTTCCGTATTGCTCAAAGGGGTGAATAAAGGATAATCCAGCCGGGTTAAAACCTGGTGACTTAACAGTTCAAATATTTCAATTTCCTGCGGTGCCAACTCTTTATGAAACTTGCCTTTATTGTTGGTCATGATGGGTTTCTCGAGGTTCTGCCACATCTCGCCGGCAGCGGCGGTAGCTTTTGACTCGTTGGAATTATAAAAACTCAGCATGTTATCGCTGTAATCTATCTCCAGGAAAGCGCAGAGCTTACGGATCAGCATTTCGGGTTGAGTGATGAGCGTTTCGTAGTTCAGGGCGAAGAAGCGATCCTCACCTATACGTTCAGACAGATCGATACAGGCCTGCTGGTCATGTGCCCACTGCTGGGCAAGGTGATAGATATGTTTTTCGCCTACAATGGCTTTTTTAAAGGATACGGCCACATCCCGGCCGTCGCGGTACAGGTAAATGTATTTCAACCCTGGGTTGTGTTTTTCCAGTTCGGCGGCATAATGCACATTGGCCATGCTTTTGCAGCACCAGTACCGGGCATGTTTGGCTATGGCTGCCTGCTCATAAATAAGCCTGTTGATCTCAAACAGGCTGTATACGGTGGAGTTTTCAAAGATCCAGTCCCTGTCAATATTGATGCCCTCCCAGGGTACGGGGTTGGCTTCTACATAGTCAGCAACATCATTGATGAGGATCTTATAGGCGCTCTCATCCAGCGGACCGTAAAATTGTAACAAGGGCACAAAGGTTACCAGTATATGTGGGGGATGCGGCGACGCGATAGCTTCCGACTGATCCAATATCACCCTTAATAAATTGGAGCCCGACCGCTGCGTGCCGATCATCTGGATGCCCTGTGGTTGGTATAGTTTACTCATATGCCATAAAATTTTGTGATTACCCCAAGTGTGATGGAGCCTATAATTAAATAAACCGGGTTTATTTTGTACCTAAAACTCAGCAGCAGGGACACCAAACTCACGGCTACAAAAAGTACCGATAAATGCTGCTGAAAAAAGATTTTAAATGCCGACGAAATGATCAAACCGATAACCACTACTTTGATTCCCGATACCATATCTTTTACCAGGCTGTGATCCTTATTTTTCTTAAATAATTTGCTCACTACGATCATTAATACAGCCGATGGGCCGAACATAGCCACCGTAGCCAGTATAGCCCCGGTAATACCGGCCAGTTTATAACCGATAAAGGTAGCGCTCACCAGGATAGGTCCTGGCGTAGCCTGACTAAAGGCTATGGTATCTACAAATTGCTGCGCGGTAACCCAGTGCAGGTCTTTTACAAATAAGGATTGCATAATAGGGATCATCACATAACCACCCCCAAACAAAGAGAGGCTTATCCCCGAAAAAACCATCCCTATTTTTAATAGTATGCTGCTGATGTTTTTGTAGATACCGCTGATAAATACGCCTTCGTTAACCAGCAGCAAAGCGATCAGTCCCGAAGCAAGGCTGAACTTAAATCTGCCTTTGAAAACAGAAAGTAAGGCTATGTTCTTGTGCTTATTGCCGCGAAGGAGAAGCCCTGCCACTGCCCCGATTAAAATAAGCGCTATGGTTAGCAAATAACTATTGAACCAGGAAATAACCGCGATGGTAAACAGGCATAGCAGCCCTTTTATATAGTTTTTAGCGATCTCCTTTTTAAACAATTGCATACCTGCCGACAGGATAATGGCGCTTACCGCAGCAGCTACAAATTGCATTACCTCCGCCCATTCTATCTTGTACGAATAGCTAAAGTATAACCATGACAGTAACAGTATCAAGGTACAGGCAGGTAATAACACGGCCAGCATGCTGATCACAGCGCCGACTTTACCCTTTAGGTGATAACCTATATAGGCCACAATATTTACCGCCAGCGGACCGGGCAACAGACTAGCTACCGTAACGCTATCCAGGATGGTATCGTTATCCAGAACCTCATCCTGATCAACCATTATTTTTTGAACCAGCGCAACCAGGGACATATAGCCGCCAAAGCTTACGCAACCTATTTTAAGGAAGGTAAAAAACAGGTATTTTAAGCTAGCTTGAACCTTTTGCTGTTGTGCTATATTGATAGTTGCCCCATCCATTAATATGCCGCTGATTTAAATTATACTGATGAAGTTAATGATTAACTCACGCTGCGTTAATAATTAAGTCAACACAAACGTTTGTTATAATCCTAATTACTTTAAGATCAGTTAATTTTCAACAGCGATATTTCGCGACTCCGGGGCAATACTTAAACCCCTTATTTTACCTTACACAAAAAGCCGGAATTGAGCAGCGAAACCTTGTTATACAAAAAAGGCTCGCCGTTAGGCATGGTCATTTTTGCGCCGCTAAAGGTGGCGATGGCCTGCCCAGCTGCCGTGTCCCACTCCATAGTAGGGCCATGCCGGTAATAAATGTGTGCTTTACCCTCGGCTATCAGGCAAAACTTAAGGGAACTGCCTGCCGAAATGGTTTCTTTTATTGGGTACTGGCCCAATACCGCGGTTTCTTCGGGCGAGGCGTGTGAGCGGCTGCCGGCGGCTGTCCAGTTAGTGCTATTTACATCCGCATGCAGATGGGTGGTTATCCCATCCTGGGCCTCTTTCCAGCTGCCGATGCTTTGGCCGCCGTAGTATAGTTCGCCGGTAACGGGTATGTAGATGATGCCCAAAACCGGCGTATGTTGATGGATAAGCGCGATGTTCACTGTAAACTCACCATTATGCTTGATGAACTCCTTGGTACCATCCAGCGGGTCTACACACCAGAAATATGGCCAGTTTTTGCGGGTTTCGTAGGGGATATCCTTGCCCTCCTCAGAAATAATGGGGATATGCGGCGTTAAAGCAGTCAGAGCTTTGAATATTACCTCGTGCGATAGTTTATCAGCAGCGGTGAGGGGTGATTGGTCGTCTTTGAGGGTAAGCCCGATATTTTCGGGCGAAAGGTTATAAATGCTGAGTATGGCAGCCCCGGCCTCTTTGGCTATTTGGTTGATCCGGGTCAGATCGATAGGTTCCAGGTCCTGGTAAGTAAAAATCATTTTGATGGATATGCTATTTTAATGATCGGGTAAATATTTTAACAAATTAAGGTTCCAAAAACTTTTTAAACCTCAAATTTTAACAATTTTCGGAGCAAAAACGGGCAAAAAACGCTTGAAAATTGATCCAAAACCATCGATTTTAACACTTTTTAACAAATTTCAACACGATTTCGAGTGCTTTTTGAAACTTTAAAAAGTATTAAATTATTGATTATCAAATAACTAATCTAAAAACGACCTGTTTTTATGCCCTTTTTCCTTTAACAAAACAGCCCGGTTTCTCTGACAAAAGAGAACCGGGCTGGTGCTTATTCAAATATACGGAAAATCAGGCGGATAAGCAAACCTCATAATCGACTCATGACTTCGAACTCAAAACTTCTTCCTCCTCATTAATTTTTTTCACATATAACTCATCCACCAATATGATCACAATAGCCAGCAGCGGAACTGCCAGTATAATGCCCAGTACCCCGGACAGTGTGCCCATCAATACCTGCGACAATATGGTGAGGGCCGGCGGCAGGTTGATCATCTTTTTCTGGATCAGCGGAGTTACAATATTGCTCACAATGGTTTGCGAAACAATATAGATCAACGCTACGATGATGGCTGTATTGGTACTTATCGTGAGCGCCAGCAGCACACCGGGGATCATGGCGGCCAGCGAGCCAAAGTTAGGTATCAGTTTCAGCAAACCCGTTAGCAGGGCCAGTACCAGCGCCACCGGGATGCTCATGATACTTAAGCCCACGCCTATCAAAATAAACACCAGCACCATCGAGAGCATCATTCCCTTCAGCCAACCTTTGAGTGCCATGCTGATCCGGTCAAAAACACACCGGGCCAGCTCCTTGCGATCCTCCGGGATCAGTTTAATGATGCCGTCTTTATATAAATTAGGATTGGCCGTAAAAAACATAGCCAGGAACATAATGATATAGATATTGCCCAAAACACCAAAACTGGTATTGAAGAATTGTTTGGCGGTGGCAAACAGCTTGTCTGAATTATCATCAGACAGATATGATAACACCTTATTGCCTAGTGGCGATTCGGATAGTTTTGCTTTAACGGTGTTCACCGTTTTAGGCAGCGAATCGCTCAGTACGGTTATCTGGTGGGAGATCTTACTCCCCATAAACCAAAACAAAACCGTAAGGATAATAAAGGTGCCCCCTACAGAAATGATCATGCAGGCCCGTCGGCTCCATTTGGTTTTGCGTTGTATCATATCGCCCAGGCCATGAAAATAAACCGATACCAGCACACCGGCCAGCACCATGAGCAATACGTTAAAAGCGACCCTTGCTATCAGTATCACCACTACCAGCAGGGCCACAATAGCTACCGTGTGCCATACTTTCTGAATATAGGTGAGTTCTTTTTCGACGGTTTCTTTTGCAGGTTGTTTGTGATTTTGGGCCATATGGTTTCTTAAAGATTAATTCACACTTACATTACAATAATTAAACATAAAAGTTTTGCAGGCAGGCATCATACCAATAAGGGTCAACTGTATGCCCCTTTTCAAATAAAATAAAATGTCATTTCGAGGCCTTGGAGGATAGGGAACAGCGGGGCAAGGCAGAGAAATCTTCTGCTTCATGCTTACTCGCGTTAAAGCAGGGCGTAAAAGGTTTCTCCTCGCCCCCAAATGCGCAAATCCACCCCTGGCTCGTTCGAAATGACATTGTTGTTATTATAAGATTAATATATATGATGACGCAATAGTGCATGGGCCACCGCTATGTTTTTAGTTATATTTGCCTGCTTCATTTGAACATCTGCAATGAATTATACTGAACCACAACTCAGAACTATTAACGTGATACGTTACGTTACCCCCCTGCGCGAGGGCGGCTCACTGCCGGCCATTGCCGAGGGTGACGACGAGTTTTTATATGTGCTTAAATTTCGCGGCGCGGGCCAGGGCGTAAAGGCCCTGATCGCCGAGCTTATAGGCGGCGAAATTGCCCGTCTGCTGGGCCTCCGCGTGCCGGAACTGGTATTCGCCAATCTCGACCCAGCTTTTGGTCGTTCCGAAGCCGACGAAGAGATCCAGGACCTGCTTAAGTTTAGCGTAGGCCTTAACCTGGCGCTGCATTACCTGCAGGGTGCTATTACGTTCGACCCGGTGGTGACCACGCTTGATGCTAAAACAGCCTCGCAAATTGTATGGCTGGATTGCCTGCTCACCAATGTGGACCGTACTCCCCGTAATACCAATATGTTGATGTGGCACAAGGAGCTTTGGCTGATAGATCATGGCGCATCCCTGTATTTTCATCACTCCTGGTACAACTGGGACGAGCAGGCTATACGCCCCTTTATG
>Ga0207671_10004065_pt1 | contig 14180 bp, 13 predicted proteins | sample KBSC24metaG_FD_184352 | JGI IMG/M metagenome (GOLD analysis project Ga0207671, IMG submission 184352) | Corn rhizosphere microbial communities from Kellogg Biological Station, Michigan, USA - KBS C2-4 metaG (SPAdes) (version 2) | ecosystem: Host-associated > Plants > Roots > Rhizosphere > Soil... | reverse complement strand
CCGTCAGTTATTGGATTTGCTGATTACCTCGGTAAGCAACGGCGGTAACCTGATATTGAACGTTGGCCCTACTGCCCGCGGCGAATTTGATTACCGCGCTAACAATGCGCTGGATAGTTTGGCAACATGGATGCACGCCAATAGCCGCGCTATTTATGACTGCACTTATGCGCCCGATAAATTTAAGGCTCCGGAAGGGGATAAGCTTACTTACAGCCCCAAAACCGGGCGGCTATATGTACATTTGTACTATTATCCAACCAGCGGTACTTTAACGCTGCCCGGGTATGCTGGCAGGGTTAGATATGCCGCCATGCTGAACGATGCTTCGGAACTGCTGGCCAAGCCATCAGACACTAATTCGCAGGATTTGGTGCTTACGCTGCCGGCCAAAAAGCCCGGTTACGAGATACCGGTGATAGAACTTACTTTGCAATAAAGATTTTTATTTAGAATGTCGACAGAAAAACATAGTTACGTCCGCATCCACCCGAAAGATAATGTGCTGGTGGCTTTGCAAAACCTGGAACAGGGCACGGAGATAAATTTTGAAGGCCAAACGATTAAGCTGGTTGATAAAATAGCTGCAAAGCACAAATTTACTCTTGGAGATCTGCAGCCTGACGACGAAATATTTATGTACGGAGTATTGGTGGGTAAGGCTACGCAGTTTATCCCGCAGGGCGGTCTTATCGCTACGGGAAACGTACATCATGCATCCGGCGAATTTCACCTCGGCAAGCGCAAGCTGGACTGGCATCAGCCGGACACCAGCAATTTTGAGGGGCGCACTTTTAATGGCTACCACCGCGCCGACGGCTCTGTAGGCACCGGTAATTACTGGATTGTAGTGCCGCTGGTATTCTGCGAAAACCGTAATATCGACGTGCTGAAAGAGGCTTTGGTTGATAAGCTTGGTTATAAGAAAGCAAAAAATTACGACGGCGACGTGGATCAGCTAATGAATCTCTACAATGCGGGTAAATCTGTTGAAGAAATATTAAACGCCGATATAAAGGATTCTGCCGATAAAAATAATTCCAAAAAGTTCTTTAAAAATATTGATGGGATAAAGTTCCTGACTCACGAGATGGGCTGTGGCTGCACACGCAGTGATGCACAAACGCTTTGCGGCTTAATTGCAGGATATATCACTCATCCAAACGTGGCTGGCGCAACTATATTGAGCCTTGGCTGCCAAAATGCACAGGTAAGTATACTGGAGCAGGAAATAAAGGTACGAGACGCCAGCTTTAGTAAACCGCTGGTAATACTGGAACAGCAAAAAGTTGGTACTGAAAGCGACTTATTGAAACAGGCGCTTAAACAAACTTTTGCAGGCCTGATGCAGGCAAATCAAACGGAACGTACGCCGGCGCATTTATCCAAACTTTGTATAGGGCTGGAATGCGGCGGTTCGGATGGATTTTCTGGCATATCGGCGAACCCTGCTTTGGGCTACGTATCTGATATTTTGGTTACGATGGGCGGATCGGTTATTTTATCCGAGTTCCCTGAGCTTTGCGGCGTGGAGCAGGAGCTGAGCGACCGCTGCGTTGACAAGGATAAAGCCAATTACTTTATGAAGCTGATGACTACGTACAATCAGCGTGCTGAGGCGGATGGTTCCGGCTTTTATGCCAACCCGTCACCCGGAAATATTCGCGACGGTTTGATAACGGATGCCATTAAATCGGCGGGAGCGGCCAAAAAAGGCGGCACGTCGCCGGTGGCCGACGTGCTGGATTACCCGGCTAAGGTATCGAAACCAGGTCTTAATTTGCTTTGCACACCCGGCAGCGATGTAGAAAGTACCACTGCTGAAGTGGCTGCAGGAGCAAATATTGTATTGTTTACAACGGGCTTAGGCACGCCTACGGGCAACCCTGTTACCCCGGTTATCAAATTGTCAACCAACACGGTAACAGCGCAAAAAATGCCAGATATTATCGACATTAATTGCGGAACAATTATAGAAGGCGAAGAAACCATTCAGCAAGCCGGCGAGCGTATTTTAAACTACGTGATACAGGTAGCCAGCGGCGAACTGGAACCGGCCTCGGTACGCTTAGGCCAGGATGATTGGATACCGTGGAAGAGGGGAATATCGCTTTAATAGCCCCTCTAACTCCCCTAAAGGGGAGGATTTTGAATAGCGTGCTAAATTGAAAAATGAAAAAACTCCTCCCTTTAGGGAGGCTGGGAGGGAAAATGTTTACATTAACCAATAAATCAGTAATCATTACCGGCGGTGGCAGCGGGATAGGTAAAGCGATGTCGGTGCTGTTCGCAAAACAGGGCGCGACAGTTCACATCATCGAGTTAAATGAAGATGCTGCAAATGATACGGTAACAGAAATAACAACCGCTGGCGGCATTGCTGCCGTTCATAAATGCGATGTAAGCAGCCAGCAGCATGTGCTGGACGTGTTTGGAGCAATAGGCAAGATTGATATACTCATCAACAACGCCGGTATAGCACATATCGGCCGCGCGGACAATACACCTGAAGCTGATTTCGACAAAGTTTATAATGTGAATGTTAAAGGCGTTTACAATTGCCTTTTTGCGGCCATCCCTGCCATGAAGGCTAAGGGCGGCGGTGTTATCCTCAATACTTCATCTGTGGCCGCTCATGTGGGTATCACTGAGAGGTTTGCTTACTCAACCAGCAAGGGAGCTATCCATGCGATGACACTTTCTGTAGCGCGCGACTATATGGCCGACAACATCCGGTGCAACAGCATATCTCCGGCAAGGGTGCACACGCCCTTTGTTGACGGTTTCATCGCAAAAAATTACGCAGGCCAGGAAGCGGAAATATTCGAAAAGTTATCAAAATCACAGCCTATTGGCCGCATGGGGCAGCCAGCTGAAATAGCTGCATTAGCCTTATACCTTTGTTCAGACGAGGCAGGCTTTATAACCGGGACTGATTACCCGATTGATGGCGGCTTCATCACTCTAAATAATTAAACAACACATTTATGAAACTGATACGATTTGGCGAAGCCGGAAAAGAAAAAACCGGTGTAATTATAAACGATAAAAAATACGATACATCTGCGTTTGGCGAAGACTATGGCGAGGCCTTTTTTGAAAATGACGGCTTAACGCGTTTGAGCAATTTTTTAGAGGATAGCCTGTTGCCTGAAATTACGGAAGATGTGCGTTTAGGCTGCCCGCTGGCACGCCCCTCAAAAATTATTTGCATAGGGCTAAACTATGTAGACCATGCCAAGGAAACCAATGCTACGCCGCCCACCGAGCCGGTTATATTTATGAAATCGACAACTGCAATAGTTGGTCCGAACGATAATATCGTTATTCCGAAAAATTCGGTAAAAACCGATTGGGAAGTAGAGTTGGCCGTTGTTATCGGCAAAAAAGCAAGCTATGTAAGTGAAGCCGATGCGATGCATTACGTGGCCGGCTATGTGCTGCACAACGACGTATCTGAACGCGAGTTCCAGATTGAGCGCGGCGGCACATGGGATAAAGGTAAGGGGTGTGATACCTTTGCGCCAATGGGCCCTTTCTTCGCCACAAAAGATGAAATTGCTGACCCGCACAGCCTGCGCCTTTGGTTAAAACTGAACGGTAAAATAATGCAGGATGGCAATACATCAAATTTCATCTTTAATATCCCCCAGGTAATATCATACACCAGTCAGTTTATGACCTTGTTGCCCGGCGATATTATCTCAACCGGCACCCCGGCAGGCGTGGGATTAGGTATGAAGCCAAATTTATATCTAAAACCAGGCGATGTGCTTGAACTTGGCGTTGATGGTTTGGGCGAATCGAAGCAGGAGTTGGTAGCTTATAATGGCTAAAAAATTTTGTCATCCTTCACTGCGTTGAGGATGACAAAATTATAAACTCCCATTTCAAATAACACTCCTGAAAGCAGCAATATATTTATTGATGTATTGCTGCTTTGTTTTTGTTTTATACTGCATGATGAACCGTGGGTGTTCCAACGCTACAATGTTTTTGAAGAATCTATGCTCCTGGTTTATCTTCTTTAAAAATTTCTCATTTGTACCTGTGCCGAAACAAAAACAGGTATCGGTAAAGCATCCGATATCAATCTGTTTTTTGATGTTTTCGATGATTGCATCGTAAACAGTGGCTGTCAATTCTTTGCTATCGTAATAATTGTAATTCACTTCCTTGCCCGCGGCATTGGTAGCAGTAAAGCCCAGCGGAAACATTGAATTGATGTAAATGTGGCTGTAAAATTCTTCCGCTCCGCCAAATGCGTCAATCATCTCATAAATAAAAACCGATGACGGTTCATGCGTTTCTTTACCATCGTATAGGATTCCGCAAGCGGACTTTAACCTTTTAGAATCTGTAAACGGCACGCCGGTAACCCCACCGCCAAACCTGCCGGGATTAATACCTAATATTAAGTGACGCTTGTTGTTATCGTTATAGTATTTGTTGTAAAACTGCTCTGTAATATGTACAGCCAGCGGGCTTTCCTTAAAAGGATTCATAATGCTGATATCCGCTGGTAGTGTACCTGTAAAATCGACTTGTTTATTGAATTGAATTACTTTTTTGGCGAAGGTCATACGGTAAATGGTAAAACGCTAATTGATAAAATTAAATGGATATATCCAATTCGTATCCAATCTTATCCAAAAAAAAGCCCAGCAGAAACGATGCGCCGGGCTCACAAATTAAATCGTTTAGATAATATTATTACAGAATTGGCTTACCGTCAAAAGTAGCTGATTTCAATATGCTTTCTGCAACTTTTACGGCTGCTGGTGATAGCGGCGCGTAATTTAAATCGTTGCAATATTTCTGGCCCTCATGGGTGTTCCACCAAAGCAGCTTAACTACTTTTTCCGCACGGTCTTTTGCGCGTCCGTTGTAGTTTTGTTCTTTGTAGATAAGCGCCCAGGTTAAGCCACTGATAGGATAACCATCTTTTGCATCGGTGTTGCTCAACGATACTTTTGCATCGGCAGGTATATCGATATTACCGGCAGCGCTTGTTGAAGCAACGGTTGGGGTAACGTAGTTGCCACTCTTGTTTTTCAAATCGGCAAAGGTCATTTTGTTTTGCATGGCATAAGCAAGCTCAACGTAGCCAACAGCTCCCGGCGTTTGTTTAACTAGACCAGCAACACCTTCGTTACCTTTACCACCCAAACCAACAGGCCAGCTGATGGCCGAACCTTTACCAGGACTTTTTGCCCAGTCGGCGCTAACTTTTGCAAGGTAGGTGGTGAATATATTGGTGGTACCACTGCCGTCGCTGCGGTGCGCAATAAATACGCCGGTTGATGGCAATGTTACACCCGGATTGATTTTAGCAATCGCAGGATCGTTCCATTTGGTGATTTTACCCAGGAAAATATTAGCCAGTACATCTGGGTCAAGCTTTAGGGTGCTTTTTAATTCAGGCAGGTTGTAGCTTACTACCACTGCACCTGCACACATTGGGATATGCAGTACATCCGCGCCCATTTTCTTGGCCTGGTCGTCATTCAGCGGCGCGTCTGAATCGCCAAAATCGATAGTTTTATTGGTCAGCTGTAAAATGCCACCGCCTGAGCCGATGGATTGGTAGTTTACTTTTACACCGGCCGCCTTATCATATTCGGCAAACAGTTTTGAAAATAATGGGTACACAAAGGTGCTGCCCGCGCCAAGTAAGGTGCTGGCATCGGCAGGTGCAGTTGTCGCCTGCTTGGCAGCAGACGATGAATCGCCACCTGTTTTGGTGTTATTTCCACCGCAGCTAACTAAAGCTGTTTCGGCCAAAAGCATAGCCGCAAACGCCAACTGACTTATCTTAAGAAATTTCATATGAGTTTTTTTATTGTTTAAACCATAAAGGGGTCTTTTTGTGTGATTTGGTTGGTTATAAAATTGTTAAGAAATTATGAAGTTCTTTCAGTTGGCAGTGACGACGCGTAAAACATACATTTGAACATGATGGGATCATCAGTTACAAGAAAATCGGTTAAATAAAAATTTTATCAAAATAGTGAAATCTTTACCAAAATGATAGTGTACAACTGTTTTATAGTTAATCAATACGGCCAAAATTATGCTTTTTTAATAATTTGAAAGTAATGCTAAAACACTATGAAAATATTTGGCATTGATTTAGCTTTGTTATGGCAATATGCACTTTGCCTAAAATTAATAGGCAGGATAAATCCTGTACGCAAACCAATTATAGGTGCAGTTGCTGATTAATTTACTTAGTACTTTTTTATATGCTTATCGAGATACTTGAAATAAGCGCGTTGCTTGCTGTGTTAATTTTACCCCTTTGCTTTTCGTATAAAAAAAAGGTAAGAGCTATTAAATTTCCTAAAAACTACCGGGACACATCGGAGGCTAATTATGCGATCAATGAGCATGGATTTTTGGAGGAAATAAAACACGATAAAGTTAAGAGTGACGCCAATTAGGACTTTTTAAAAAGCCGCTCCCGATTAAGGTTAGCGGCTTTTTAATTAAATATTCTATAGTATTTATATAGGATAGTTAGTAATTAATTAATAATCTTGTCTCTTTCCCATTTATATGTTCAGTTTTTATCAAAAAAATGAACATGTTTCCTAGCCTGCCCATTTCTTGCATAATTTCGGCTTTAAGAATTATTTCGCTAATCTTGATTTGAAAAACTGCTATAAAGATTTACCGGAAATGAATCATATAAAGTCCATAATCCTAACCTGCATTTTTGCCGGGCTTATCGTTTCTGTTGTTAGTGCCCAGCCTAAGAGCATACCGCAAAAGGTAGAAGCTTTACTAAAAAGGATGACGCTTGCTGAAAAAATCGGTCAGCTAAATCAATACAATGGGGATTGGGCTGCTACCGGGCCGGTAACCACGGATGTTGGCAATAAGTTAGATGCAATAAAACGCGGGGAAGTAGGTTCAATACTCAACATAACAGGTGTTCAACACACCCGGGTGTTCCAGGAAGCGGCTATGAAATCGCGGCTTAAAATACCGTTGCTGTTTGGGCAGGATGTTATTCACGGCTATAGTGTTACTTTTCCGATACCATTGGCCGAAGCTGCCAGTTGGGATATGGATGCCATTGAAAAATCGGCCCGGATTGCAGCCACAGAAGCCGCCGCAGGCGGCGTGCACTGGACCTTTGCGCCAATGGTAGATATTGCCCGCGACCCGTGCTGGGGCCGCGTTATGGAAGGTGCAGGCGAAGACCCTTATCTCGGCTCACTGATAGCAACTGCGCGTGTAAAAGGTTTCCAGGGAAACGGGCTTGGAAATTTGGATGCAGTAATGGCTTGCGCCAAGCACTTCACCGCCTACGGCGCGGCAATCGGTGGGCGCGATTATAACAGCGTCGATATGAGTCTGCGGACACTTTGGGAGGTTTATCTGCCGCCGTTTAAAGCTGCGCTTGATGCGGGTGTTGGCACATTCATGAATTCGTTTAACGATTTAAACGGAACGCCGGCATCGGCCAATCGTTATTTACAGCGGGATATTCTAAAAAATAAGTGGGGCTTCAAAGGTTTTGTTGTAAGTGATTGGGGGTCTATCGGCGAAATGATAAACCATGGTTATGTAAAGGATAACTATGAAGCTGCCGAAGCCGCCATTAACGCGGGCAACGATATGGATATGGAAAGCCGCAGCTATATCAACAACCTGGCAAAGCTGGTGGCTGATAAAAAGGTATCGGTAAAAACAATTGACGAAGCTGTAAAACGAATCCTTACCAAGAAATATGAGCTGGGGCTGTTTAGCGACCCTTACCGTTTCAGCGACGAAGAACGTGAAAAACGTGTGCTGAACAAGCCTGAATTTACAGTAGCCGCCAGGGATGCCGCCCGCAAAAGCATCGTATTGTTGAAAAACGACAAGCAGCTATTACCGCTATCTAAAAGCACCGGGTCAATCGCCTTGATAGGTCCGATGGTGAAATTAAAGAAAGAGAATAAAGGTTTCTGGTCGCTGGATATTGGTGACGAAAACCAGGTGGTGTCACTTTATGAAGGGATGCAGCAGCAGGCCGGAAATACTAAATTGCTTTACTCGCCCGGATGCGATATCACCGATACCAGCAAAGTTGGCTTTAGCGATGCCGTGAAAACTGCCATGCAAGCTGATGTGGTGGTAATGGCCATGGGCGAACGTTTCGATATGACTGGCGAAGCAAAAAGCCGTTCGAATATTCATTTGCCGGGCGTTCAGGAAGACCTGATAAAAGCGGTTGTTGCGACAGGGAAACCGGTAGTTGTGCTGCTATATGCCGGTCGACCTATGGTTTTCGACTGGACTGCCGACCATGCTCCTGCAATTGTTTACACCTGGTGGCTGGGTAACCAGGCCGGTAACGCTATTGCAGATGTACTTTACGGAAATTATAATCCATCGGCAAAATTGCCTATAACCTTCCCGCGCACCGAAGGACAAATTCCAATTTATTATAACCATTACAATACCGGCCGCCCCGCACATGCCGATAATGATGTAAATTATACATCTGCCTATATCGATTTGCTGAATAGCCCCAAATTTGCTTTCGGACATGGACTAAGCTATACTACATTTAAATATGATAATATGAAGTTAAGCAAAGCTTCAATGCAGAAAGCCGGTAGCATAATAGTCTCGTTTGATATTGAAAATACCGGCAAATACCCGGGTGAAGAAGTTACCCAACTTTATCTTCGCGATTTGGTAGCGCAGCCCGTAAGGCCGATAAAGGAACTGAAAGACTTTAAAAAGCTAATGCTGCAGCCCGGCGAAAAAAAGACTATTAACTTTATCATCAGCAAAGAAAAGCTGGCCTTTTATGATGATAAACTGGAACGCATAACCCAGCCCGGCGATTTTATGCTGATGATTGGCAGCGCTTCCGATGATATCCGACTACAGGAAAAATTTACTTTACTCGACTAAAGCTTTCTATCTTAAATGAAATTATTCATTCACAAAAATTACGACGAAATGTGCCGCGCTACTGCGGATGTTATTGTAAAACAAATAAAACAAAAGCCTGATTCTCTGATTTGTCTAACTTCAGGCGATACCCCTGCAGGTGCTTACCATTTTCTGGTGCAGTACGCTAAAGAAGGAAAGGTTGATTTTAGCCAAACCTGGTTTGTGGGGCTGGATGAATGGGTGGGCATGGATAAAAATGATGCAGGCAGTTGCACCAATTTTTTGTATGAAACATTTTTCACCCCTGCGAATATCGATCCATCGCGCATGATGGTTTTCGACGCAAAAGCTGCTGATTTGGATGCATCATGCACTGCGATGAATAATTTTATTAAGGAACATGCCCCGCTGAATATAATGCTGGTTGGTGTCGGCATGAATGGACACATTGGCCTGAATGAGCCAGGCGCGGACTTTAACTCTTATGCCCATCACTCTCCGCTCGACCCGATAACGGTTGAAGTTGGTCAGAAATACTTCCAGGGTGAAACTAAATTAACAGAAGGTATTAGTCTCGGCCTGAAACATCTGCAAGAGGCCGGCATTCCTATACTGTTAGCCTCGGGCATCAAAAAAGCTGAGATCGTAGCCAAAGCCCTGCAAGGCGAAGTAACCAACCGGGTTCCTGCATCTATTTTTCAAACATTACCCCACGGATATGTTATGCTGGATGAGGATGCAGCGACGAAATTAGGTTAAAGCGAATCGCGAAAGTCGATAAAAATTTGCTATTTATTTGATTATCAAATATTTGCAAGTGTGTAAAAACGAAAGTGTCTGATAGTTAGTGTGTTGTGTAGTGTTCAGGGTGTTCGGCGCGCAAAAACTGAACACCTGGAACGCTGTGTCCACAACTAATTTCGCCACCCCGGCATCCTAGAATACTGTAAATTCCGCGAATCCAGTTTAATCTTAGTCTCGTTTACCATAATATTGTAACAATGCCTATTACCAGCAACAATTATAGTACAAGGGTGTTACACTTGTATCAGCCGAAACATTAAAGCATTTCAACAATGAGAACAGAAGAATTAATTGCAACAGCAACCGCCCTTATGGCAGGTGACAAGGGCTTATTGGCCATGGACGAAAGCACCGCCACCTGTAACAAGCGTTTTGAAGAAGCGGGCATCCCGCAAACAATTGAATACCGCCGCGCCTACCGGGAGCTTATTGTAACCACCCCAAACCTTGGTAAGTGTTTAAGCGGGGCCATTTTGTTTGATGAAACGATTTACCAGACTACTGAAGAGGGAGTGTTATTTATCGATATTTTAAAGAAAGCGGGTATTATTCCGGGGATAAAGGTGGATGAAAGCACAGTGGATATGGCCAACTTTCCCGGCGAAAAAATTACCGAAGGAATTGACGGACTGCGCCAGCGGCTGGTGAAATATTACGAGTTGGGCGCTCGTTTTGCTAAATGGCGTGCTGTAATTACCATCGGCGAAAATACACCGACAAAAGGTAACATCGAAGCCAATATGCACTTGCTGGCCCGCTACGCTGCCTTATGCCAGGAAAATAACATTGTGCCCATTGTAGAACCCGAGGTAATAATGGATGGCGACCACAGCCTGAAAAAATGCGCAAAGGTTACAGCTAAAGTACTTGAGACATTATTTAAGCAATTGGAAAAGCAGCGGGTAAACCTGCAGGCTACTATTCTTAAACCAAATATGGTACTGCCAGGCACGCGGAATGCCAAACCGGTGAGTGTAGAGAAAGCAGCGAAAGCTACTGTTGAAGTATTGATGAAAAATGTACCGGCAACCTTAGCAGGCATTGCATTTTTATCAGGGGGGCAATCACCTGAAGAAGCTAGTGCGCATTTAAATGAGATGCATGTAAAATATAAGGGCAAGCTGCCATGGCCGCTAACGTTCTCGTTTGCCCGTGCCATACAACAGCCTGCTATGGATATTTGGCGGGGTGACGATAAAAATGTAAAAGCCGCACAAAAGCTCCTGTACCAACGTGCCAGCCTGGATAATGCTGCCAGGAGGGGAGAATATAAGCCGGAGATGGAGAGTGGTTCATAGTTGACAGTTCATGGTTCATGGAAGAAAAGAACCGGAAAACAGGAATCAAAAGCAAGAATTTTGCCAGCGCTAAGTGCAGCTGCTATGAACTATGAACCATGAACTAAGAACATGAACCAAAAGAAACTCGTCGTTTTCGATCTTGATGGCACGCTCGCAGAAAGCAAGGCGGCTATTGATAAAGAAATGGCCGAACGGCTGGCTGCGCTGCTTACTGTTGCGAAGGTCGGCATTATATCCGGTGGCGACTGGCCGCAGTTTGAGAAACAGGTGCTGGGGCATCTGCCAAAGGATGCAAAGCTTAAAAGCTTGTCTATCCTGCCTACCTGCGGTACTAAGTTTTATCAATATAAAAAGGGCTGGAAGCTGCTGTATGCCGAGAATTTTACCGATGTACAAAAAAAGAAAATAATCGACTCGCTAAACCAGGCTGTGGAAGCATCCGGTTATAAGGCGAAAAAGACTTGGTGTGAAAGTATTGAAGACCGGGGCAGCCAGGTTACTTACTCTGCGCTTGGACAGGCAGCACCGCTCGACGAAAAGAAAAAGTACGACCCCGACTTTAAAAAGCGCGAAAAAATTAAAGCACACCTGGATAAGCTGATACCGGAGTTCGCCGTAAACCTGGGCGGCGCAACCTCTGTAGATGTCACCAAAAAAGGCATCGACAAAAAATATGGCATGCATAAACTGCACCAGGTGCTGGGCATAAAAATAAGCGAGATGATTTTTATTGGAGATGCTATTTTCCCGGGGGGCAATGATTATCCCGCAAAAGAATCGGGAGCTTTTTCAGTTTGTACAAAGGATGCCAACGAAACAAAAAAGATTATAGAGGGTATTATAGGCTGCCTGGATGCAAAAGGCCAATTCAAAAAAGGGTTTTAATAAATATTATGGTTGAAGTAAAAAAGGAAGGCATAATATTAAAATGCTCTGACCTTGATTTTGAGAACGAAGGCGTATTAAACCCGGCGGTGATGCAGGTAGGCGAAAAAATACATCTTTTTTATCGCGCAGTGCAAAAAGGGAATCAATCAAGCATTGGATATTGCAGGCTGAACGGACCGCTGACTTTGGAGCAGAAAAATGATGCACCTTTTTTAACTCCTGAATTTGAATTTGAGCGGCACGGCATGGAAGACCCGCGAATAGTAAAAATTGATGATTTATTCTATTTGAGCTACGTAGCTTTTGACGGCAGCAATGCGCTCGGTGCGCTCGCCACATCAACCGACCTTGTAAATTTTGACCGCAAAGGAATTGTCGTACCCAAAATAACTTATACAGATTTTGACCTCGCAACTCAAAACAATCCATCGCTCAATAAGAAATACCTTGAGTACAACCCCGGCGCTAATATTTTAGCCGATAAGGACTTTGTTTTCTTCCCGCGCAGGATAAGTGGTAAGCTAACCTTTCTGCATCGGATAAAGCCAGATATACAAATTACATCGGTAAACAACCTCGATGAGCTGACCCCGGATTTTTGGGAAGATTACTTCACCAACTTTGGTGAGCATATTTTCCTGGAGCCTAAACACAGGCATGAAATATGTTATGTTGGTGCCGGTTGTCCGCCAATTGAAACTGAAAAGGGGTGGCTAATTATCTATCACGGCGTGCGTGTTGTTGATGAACACTATGAATATTCCGCCTGCGTGGCGCTAATGGATTTAGACAACCCGCAGAAAGAAATTGCCCGTTTGCCATACCCGCTCTTTAAACCGGAGCTGCCTTATGAGTTAACCGGTGATGTAGACGATGTTTGTTTCCCTACCGGTACTGCCCAATTTGGCGATACACTATATATATACTATGGCGCAGCCGATGAGTTGATCGCCTGCGCCAGTGTAAATTTGCCTGCTCTTTTAGACGAGTTATTGTCGCTGCCTAAAAGTTAGACCAACACCGCCCCGCCGTCTATAACGATGTTTTGCCCGGTCACAAATTGTTGTTTCATCAGGTAGATATAGGCTAATGCAACATCTTCGGCTTCTCCAACGCGTTTTAATAACAATGAATCGGCTTGTGATTGGAACAGACCTTCGCGGTCGGCTTCACTCATGCTGCCCCACAAGCCGGTTTTAATTACACCGGGTATTACAGAGTTAACGCGGATAGGAGAGAGCTCGACCGCCATTGCTCTTACGAAGCCTTCCATTGCTCCACAAATACTTGAGGCAACAGACCATCCAGCACCCGGACGCAAACTGGCAGTGCCACTGATTAAAGATATCGAACCACCTGCATTGATATTTGGCGCTCCATATTTCACAGCAGCAAAGGCACCCCAATAACGAACGTTGAAAAAAGTGCGCGCTTCATCGATGTCGGTTTCGTTGATGGTATGCAGTGTAAGGTTTTCTCCTGCGGTATAAACCAGGTGATCAAACCAACCGGCGCTTTCAAAAAAATGTTTGATTTTTTCCTCTTTCCTTAAATCGACAGCAAAGCCGGTGCTTCCTTCCGGAAGTTCTTTCAAGGCGTTATCTATCCTGTTTTGGTTGCCAGATACAATAACCACATTAGCGCCCTCTGCCGCTGCTAACTTAGCAGTAGCAAGCCCAAGCCCAGAACTTCCGCCCAATATGATTATCCTTTTATCTTGTAAAGATTGATTGATTTTAACTGTAGTATCCATTTGTCTTAATTTTTATAAGACAAAGGTGAAGGGATTAAAATGCAGGGCGTTTACCAAATGGTAAAAACGACCATGATTCACTTGATTTTAGGATTAAAGGATGCCTGGCGCTTGCAAATCAAAATCAGAAAATCCTTTAATCGGGTAAATCAAGGTTCAGACATTATCTCCAGCACATGCTCCCAATCATTAGCCCTTTGATGGTGATTATGATTAACATTATGAAAAGCGTGAAACATAATGGTCGTCCCCTTAAAATAATCTAAGTTTTTAATATGATCATCAATCATATAATCTGTGCCGATGATTGATTTATCGCCGCAGAAAACAATATGTCGCCAATCTATAAATGGGAAATGCTCATCGAGCCATTCGCGTTTTTCGGGCAGGCATTGCGGAAATTCCATCGCTGCCGAAACAATGTACACCTCATAATTTTCCATTAACTTTTTTACGGACTCAACAGCGTCTTTCATTAAAGGCAGCGTGCGGAAAAACCCCGGTGTAAAAGCGTACCGGCGGGCAGCTGTCTTATC
>Ga0207671_10004056_pt1 | contig 14201 bp, 16 predicted proteins | sample KBSC24metaG_FD_184352 | JGI IMG/M metagenome (GOLD analysis project Ga0207671, IMG submission 184352) | Corn rhizosphere microbial communities from Kellogg Biological Station, Michigan, USA - KBS C2-4 metaG (SPAdes) (version 2) | ecosystem: Host-associated > Plants > Roots > Rhizosphere > Soil... | reverse complement strand
GCGGCCGGCCGTATTCGCGGTGAGGCCGATCAACGGAAGCGGGCGAGCTGGGTCAGTGCTTCATCATCAGATCAACGCCACGATCGGCCACGGCCATGACGGTGGCGTTGGCACTGATGATTCGAGGCATGACGGACGCATCCACCGCGCACACCCTTGACCTTCAGGTCGGGGGTCAGCGCGGACGTCGCATCGTTCGGCGCGCCCATCCGACAGGTCCCGACGGGGTGGTAATTGCTTTCCGTCGAAGCAACCGGGCCAGACTTGAACGCCAGGTACTGGACCGCATTCCGGAACATGCGCAGGCCACGGTCCTCGCGGAGACCTTCAACGGCCCGTCGCCGCCGTGGGCCGCGTTGTCGAGCCGCTGGTTCCCTTCTTGGCGCCGGAAGTAGGGCTCGAGATCGTCCCAGCTCCAGCCCGCGCCCACGCAGGCCTCGTTCCAGAGTTCGTAGTCGCGCCGTGAGCCACGCGTGTATGCCATGACGTTGACGGAACTGCCGCCGCCGACCATGATGAAATCGTAAAGATCGTTCATGAGTGCTGCATCCCCGCGCTCAGCGAGCACCGACCCGATAGACCGCCTTGGTTTCCAGGAATGCTTCGAGCCCTTCGGGGCCGCCCTCCCGCCCGAGACCCGATTGCTGGTAGCCGCCGAACGGGATGTTCGGCGCCATCGCGAGCCCGTTGACGCTGATGTTGCCGGTCTGGATGCGGCGAGCCACCTCATAGGCGCGCTCCGTGTCCACGCCGAACACCGAGCCGCAGAGCCCGAAGTCGGAGTCGTTCGCGAGCCGCATGCGTCTTCGATGCTGTCGTAGGGAAGGATGCTGACGACGGGCCCGAAAATCTCCTTGCGGGCGATCACCATTCGGCGGTCACGCCGGAAAAGATCGTCGGCTGGATGTAGATGCCCTTGCCGGGCGTTTCGCAGCGGCCGCCGCCAGTGACCAGTCGGCCGCCCTCCGCCTTGCCCCTGGCGATGTAGTCGAGCGCTCGCGTGCGCTGGCGCGCGCCGGACACCGGGCCCAGGTGCGTCTGTTCGCCCCACGGGTCGGCCACGTTGAGATGGCTCATCGCGCGGGCGTAGGCGTCCACCATCTCGCCAAGCCGGCTGCGCGGCGCCAGGATGCGGATCTGGTTTTTCCATTGGCACGCTTCGACGTCACATTCGATACATCAGATATGGTTCATTCGTATTTCGAACCGTGCGGACACACCAACGGAGCATCAGTGGCTTCCCTCCAGCCCTTGTCCCAACGCATGCAGCACCCTGTAGCAAGGCAAGAGCTGCCCGACGCTGGTCACGGCTTCGCGACCCTCCCGGATCGCGGCAAGAAATTCCCGATCCTGCAGCTCGATGCCGTTCATCGAGACATCGACATCGCGCAAATCGACGGTGCCGCCGCTCGCGTCGAACAGGCCGTCGTATCGCGCAAGATAGGTGCCCGTATCCCCGATGTATCGGAACCAGGATCCGAATGGGCCGTCGTTGTTGAAGGACAAGGCCAGCGTACAGATCGCGCCGTTGGCAGCCTGCAGTTGCACGGACATGTCCATGGCGATACCGAGCTCCGGGTGCCGCGGGCCTTGGAGCGCGCGCGCGACCACGATCGGGCTTCGAGCCTGCCAGGCAAATAGATCGACCGTGTGCGCGGCGTGGTGCCAGAGAAGGTGATCGGTCCATTCGCGCAGCTGGCCCAGCGCGTTGGTGTTCGTGCGGCGATGAAAGAACGTCTGGACATCCATGTGAAGCAGGCTGAACGCGCTCTCTTCGACGCGGCGATGGATCCACCGATGGCTCGGATTGAACCGTCGCGTGTGGCCACCCATCGCGACAAGCCCGGTTTCGCGCTGGGCGCGCGCGATCTCTACCGCGCCAGCGAGGCTGTCGGCCAGCGGAATCTCCACCTGAACGTGCTTGCCCGCCAGGAGGCACGCCACGGCCTGCTTGGCATGCAAAGGCGTCGGCGTGCAGAGAATGACGGCGTCGACATCACTGCGCGCCAGGCACTCCTCGAGACTGCTGCCGACGTGGTTGATGCCGAAGCGCTTCGCGATGTCGTGGGCCGAAGTCGCGTTCTTGCCGACGAGCGAGACCACGGCGGCACCCTCGATCGCCGCGAGGCCCTCCAGGTGCTTGACGCCGAAGGCGCCCGCGCCGACGAGCGCCAGCCTGATCTTTTCTCCGATCATGCTTCCTCTGGCCAATACAGTCGTATGGGGTTGGCTACCAACAGCTTGTGCTGCGCCTGCGGCGTCGGCGCGATGTGCGGAATGAAGTCCACGAGAAGGCCGTCGTCCGGCATATGCCCCTTCAGGTTGGGGTGCGGCCAGTCAGTGCCCCATAAGACGCGATCGGGGAACTCCTCGACAACGCGGCGCGCGAAGGGCACCACGTCGCGGTAAGCCTCCTGCTCGGTTCCGAGCGCCGGAGGGCCGCCGGCAGACAAACGCTCCGGGCACGTCACCTTGCTCCAGACCCTCGGATGGCAGCGCATGAACTCGAGGAACATCTCGAACTCCGGTCCATCGACTGGCTGGGTGACGTCAGGCCGTCCCATGTGGTCGACGACAATTGCGGTGGGGATCGTCGCGAAGAACTCCTGCAATTCCGGAAGATCCTGCGCTTCGAAATAGATCACGACGTGCCAGCCCAGCGGGTCAATGCGCCGAGCGATCTCGAGCAGTTCGTCCTTGGGTGTGAAGTCGACGAGTCGCTTGACGAAGTTGAAGCGCACACCGCGCACCCCCGCTTCGCGCATCGCCATCAATTCCGCGTCCGAGATGTCCCGGCGCACTGTCGCGACACCGCGCGCGCGTCCACCGGACTGCCTCAATGCATCGAGCATGGCCCGGTTGTCGGCGCCGTGGCAAGTTGCCTGAACCACGACGTTGCGAGAGAACCTGAGTCGATCGCGCAAGGCGTAGAGCTGGTCGCGCGAGGCGTCGCAGGGCGTGTACTTGCGCTCCGGCGCGAACGGGTAGGTCGCGCCGGGGCCGAACACGTGGCAGTGCGCGTCGACGGCGCCCGCCGGCAAGCGGAACCGGGGGATGCTCGGATTGGCGAACCAGTCGAGCCAGCCCGGTGTCTTCGTGTATGTCGAATCCCTCATCGTCGTCCAGTTCAGTCGAGATAGCGTAGTCCCGCTCGCTCGAGTGGGCCGCGCATGTCGTACATGTCGACTCCGAGAACACCTGCAGCGAGCTTGGCCCGCTTGCCGGATTCGAGATCCTCGCGTTTGCGAGCGGCGTCGGCGACCTGCATCGCGAGGCCGGCCGGAACGAAGACGACCCCGTCGTCGTCCGCGACGACGACATCGCCGGCGTTCACGAGCGCACCGGCGCAGATCACCGGGATGTTGACCGAGCCGAGCGTCGCCTTGATGGTGCCCTTCGCGCTGATCGCCTTGCTCCAGACCGAGAAGCCCATCGCTGTGAGCTCCTTCACGTCACGGACGCCGGCGTCGATCACCAATCCGCGCGCGCCGCGCGACATGAAGCTGGTTGCGAGCAGGTCGCCGAAGTATCCATCGGTGCAGTCGGCGGTGACGGTGGCGACGACGACATCGCCCGGCTGGATCTGCTCCGCGGCGACGTGCAGCATCCAATTGTCGCCCGGCTGCATCAAGACCGTGACCGCGCTCCCGCACACCTTCGCGCCGGCGTAGATCGGACGCAATATCGGCCGCGCGAGACCGACGCGGCCCATGGCTTCGTGGATGGTCGCGACAGCGAATGCCGAGAGGCGCTCGATGGCCTCGGCCGGCGCGCGGTCGACTCGGCGATTCACGACGCCGAGCTGGTTGATCAAGGGGGTTTCCATCTCAGAGTCCTCGCTGCTTGAGCTGTTGGTCGAGCCGGCCGAAGACGCGGCGCGCGTTGCCCTCGTAGATCAGGAAGCGCTGCTCGGCATCGAGCTTTCCCGCTGCTTCGATGTAGCGCTTCGTGTCGTCGTAGTAGTGCCCCGTCGTGGGATCGATGCCGCGCACGGCGCCGATCATCTCGGAGGCGAACAGGATGTTCTTCACCGGAATCACGGTTGTCAGCAGATCGATGCCGGGTTGGTGATAGACGCAGGTATCGAAGAAGATGTTGTTCAGCAGGTGCTCGTCGAGCGGCGGCTTCTTCAGTTCCTGCGCCAGTCCACGGAATCGGCCCCAGTGATAGGGCACGGCGCCGCCGCCGTGCGGCACGAGGAACTTCAGCGTCGGAAAGTCCTTGAACAGATCGCCGGCGAGGCATTGCATGAAGGCCGTGGTGTCGGCATTGAGGTAGTGAGCGCCGGTCGTGTGGAAGCAGGCATTGCAGCTCGTCGACACGTGGATCATGGCCGGGATGTCGTACTCGACCATCATCTCGTAGACCGGGTACCAGCTGCGGTCGGTCAGCGGTAGGCTGCGCCAATGGCCGCCCGACGGATCGGGGTTCAGGTTGATGCCGACGTTGCGGTACTACTTCACCAGTTCGGGGATGCACGTGGCCGGATCGACGCCGGGAGACTGCGGCAGCATCGCCGCCGGCACGAAGTGATCGGGGAACAGCTCCGCGACGCGGAAACACAGCTCGTTGCAGATCGCGGCCCACGTCGACGAGGTCTCGAAATCGCCGATGTGATGCGCCATGAAGCTCGCGCGCGGACTGAAGATCGTCAGGTCGCTCCCGCGCTCCTTCATCTTCTTCAGTTGATTGGTCTCGATGGATTCGCGCAGCTCATCGTCGCTGATGCGCAGGTCGGCGCGCGAGGGCGCTTTCGACGGATCCGCGAGGCCGGCGATCTGCAGGTCGCGCCAGGCGCCGAGAGCCGGCGGTGCCGTCGTGTAATGGCCGTGTACGTCGATGATCATGAAGCTGATTTCCAGGGGGTGGGAATAAACAAGATGCGGACAGCGGGTGCCAGGCGCGTTCGTTCACGTCGCTCGGATCACGCGTTCGTGGCACCTGCGGGTCGCCACAACGCGGCGGGCACCATGGCTTCGCCCCGGTACGCCGTCGATGCGCGCGTCGCCGTCGTATTCGACCCGTCCGTCTGGCGTCGCAACGGTAATGTCGCAAGCCGTGTCCGCGTTCAGCGTCAACACGCGCAACGTGCTCGTCGATCCTCGCGGGGCGACCATGCCGGTCTCGATCGCGAACGGCACGACGGCGGCCAGCATGTTCCCGCAATGGGGCGTCGTGTCCACTGTGTCCTTGTCGGGCTGCAATTGCGCGAACAGGAACTCCAGGTCAATGCCCGGACGAGTACTGGCGGCGACGATGCCGACCTTGCTTGTCAACGGATGCGCGCCGCCCAGGCCGTCGATCTGGCGCTTGTCGGGCGACCCCACGATGGCGAGCAGCACACGATCGCGCGTCGCAACATCAGCGGGAAGATCGGCCGCTTGAAAGAACGGCCCCTTGGAAGTTCCGCCCCGCATGAACAGGCAGGGAATCGCGGTTGCTCGCATCTCGGTTGTCTCCAGGTCTCGCGGCCGATAGGGTCGGCCGTGTGTCTGGAAACCATTCTGGACAGCGCTTGCGCACTGTCCAAGCCCGGCGCGGCGCTAGCTGCTATAGCGAATCGGCATGGCTCGCGACCTGTTCGATCGTGGAAGTGCGCCGGCCTAGCTTTGCGCAAGCAGGGCTCATACCGAGCAATACCGCTCCTGGATCGCCTCGTCTTCGAGCATCGCCCGGGCAACGCCGCTGAACACCAGCTCACCCTGGTCGAGCACGTAGGCGCGGTCGGCGATCTGCAGCGCCAGCCCGACGTTCTGCTCGATCAGCAGGATGGTCACGCCCGCACGCTTGAGCGCGGCGAAGTAGTCGAACATCTCGTCGACCAGTACCGGCATGATCCCCTCCGACGGCTCGTCGAGCAGCACCATCTTCGGCTTCGAGGCGACCGCGCGCGCGATCGCGAGCATCTGCTGCTCGCCGCCCGACATCGTGATCGCCTGCTGGTCGAGCCGCTCCTTCAGCCGCGGAAAGGTCTCGGCGATCTCGTCGATCGCCTCGGCCTCGCGCCGCCGCAGCGGCGAGGCGAGCAGGCCGAGGCGGATGTTCTCGCGCACCGTCAGGCCGGGGACGATGCGGCGCTCTTCCGGCACGTAAGCGAGGCCCTTGGCGAAGCGCGAGTGCGCCGGCAGGCCGAGCAGTTCCGCGCCCTCGAATGTCACCGAACCGGTCGCCTTGCCGATCAGGCCGGCGATGCTCTTGATGGTGGTGGTCTTGCCCGCGCCGTTGCGGCCGATCAGGCAGACCAGCTCGCCCTGGCGCACGGTCAAGCTGATGCCTTGCAGGATGTGGCTGCTGCCGTACCAGGCGTTGAGATTCTTCACTTCGAGCATGGCTGCGTTCATGGCGGCGCTCCTCAATGTCGACCTTGGCCGAGGTACACGCGCTTGACGAGATCGTTCGCGCGGATGTCGTCGGGCGTGCCTTCGGCGATGAGCTCGCCGTGGTGCAGCACCACGAGTCGCTCGCTGATGTCCATCACCATCTTCATCTTGTGTTCGACGAGCACGACGGTGCGTTCTTCGACGAGCCGGCGGATCAGGCCCATCATCACCTTCGTCTCCTCGGGGCTCATGCCGGCGGTGGGCTCGTCCATCAGCAGCAGCCGTGGCTTCGCGGCCAGCGCCACGGCGATCTCGAGCGCCCGCTGCTGGCCGTGCGCGAGCTCCCGCACCAGGTGCGTTGCGCGCTGCGCGAGGCCCACCGTCTCCAGCAGCGCCACCGCCTGCTCGCTCAGGCCCGCCAGCGCGGAGCGGCGCCGCCACAACCCGTAGCGCGAGACATGCGCCTGCAGCGCGATGCGCACGTTCTCGATCGCCGTGAAGTTCGGGAACAGGTTCGTGATCTGGAACGACTTGGCGATGCCGGTGTGCGCGAACTCGTGCGGGCGCAGGCCCGTGATGTCGCGGCCCATGAAGAAGATCTGGCCGGCGCTCGGCGCGAACGAGCCGGACAGCAGGTTGAAGTAGGTGCTCTTGCCGGCGCCGTTCGGGCCAATGATCGAGGTCAGCACGCCGGGCCGGATCTTCACGCTCACGTCGGTGAGGGCCTTGAAGCCGCCGAAGCGTTTGCTCACGGCGCGGGTTTCGATGATGGCGTCAGCGGTCATGGCTCACCTTCTGAAGAAGCGTGCCCCACACACCGTTGGGGAAGAACAGCACGACGAATACGAACACGGCGCCGACGAGCAGTTGCCAGTGCTCCGTCCAGCCCGAGGCGAGGTCCTGGATCAGCAGGAACAGCGCCGCACCGACGAAGGGGCCGAAGTAGGTGCCCATGCCGCCGAGCAGGCAGAGCATCACGACCATGCCCGAGGTGGCGTAGTGCAGCGTCTCGATTGGCACGCTGGAGAGGTGGATCGCGTTGAGCGCACCGGCGAGCGCGCAGAACGCCGCCGAGAGCACGAAGGCGAGCAGCTTCGTGCGTTCGATGTCGAAGCCGCAGGCACGGGCGCGGGCCTCGTTCTCGCGCACCGCCTCGATGGCGCCACCGAAGGGCGACGCCAGGATGCGCGAGAGCAGCCACAGCGCGAGGGCGACGAAGGCGAACACGAAGTAGTACTTCTGCAGCGGGTCGAGCAGGTTCAGCTTCAGGCCGAACAGGCTCACCTCGGCCACGTTGACGCCGCGCAGCCCGTTCTCGCCTCCCGAGGCCGGAAGCTGGTAGATCAGGAAGTAGACGCACTGCGACAGCGCCAAGGTGACCATCGCGAAGTAGATGCCGCGGGTGCGGATCGCGAGCAGGCCCATCACGAGCGCGACCACGCAGCCGGCGACGATGGCCGCCGGCACCGCCGCCCACCACGGCATCTGGTACTGCGCGATCAGGATGCCGGCGGTGTAGGCACCGACGCCCAGGAACGCGGCGTGGCCGAACGAGAGCAGCCCGGTGTAGCCGAACAGCAGGTTGAAGCCGACCGCGAACAGGCCGTAGATCAGGATGTTGATGGCCAGCGACTGGTACGGCATCAGCCACGGGAAGATCGCGAAGAACAGGACGGTGGCGAGCACGCGGTGCTTCGCGATGGCGGCGAACGCGTTCGCCGGGAGGCTGCGCGGCGGCGCCGCAGCGAGGGTCGGGTTGATGGCACTCATGGGAACGATCTCCTTCACGCCATCAGGCCGGCGCGGCCGAACAGCCCTTGTGGGCGAATGAGCAGCACGGCGGCCATGATCACGAACATGGACACCTTGGCGGCCTCGGGAAAGATCAGCACCGCCATGCTCTCGACGACGCCGACCAGGAGGCCCGCGACCACGGCCCCCATCAGCGAGCCCATGCCGCCGACGACCGTGACCACGAAGGCGACCGTGAGCACCGAGGTGCCCATCTCCGGCGACACGCCCTGCAGCGGCGCCGAGAGCACGCCAGCCAGCGCGGCGATGCCGGTGCCGACGCCGAAGACGAGCAGCCAGACCCGCGACACGTCAACCCCCAGCACGCGCACGATCACCGGGTCTCGCGCCCCGGCGCGCACGATCAGGCCGAATGAGGTGCGTTCGATCAGCAGCCAAAGCACGAACAGCAGCACGGCAACGACCGCGATCACGAACAGGCGGTAGGTCGGGAAGTCGGCGAAGCCCAGGTTGGTCGCGCCCTGCAGCAACTCGGGCGTGTCGAACGGCAGGCCGGACTTGCCCCAGACGATGCGCACGCCCTCGACCAACATGTAGGAGAGGCCGAAGGTCAGCAGCAACGGGTAGTCGATGCCGCGGCCGTACAGCGGGCGGATCAGCCAGCGCTCGCACGCCATGCCGAAAGCCGCGACGACCATCGGCGCGATCACGAGCGCGAGCCAGAAGCTGCCGGTCTTCTCCGCGGCGAACAGGCCCACGTAGGCGCCGACCATGAAGAACGCCCCGTGCGCGAAGTTCACGACTGTGAGCATGCCGAAGATCAGCGAGAGGCCCACCGCCAGCAGCACGTAGATCGCGCCGAGCGCGAGCCCCGTGAAGAGCTGCAGGGCCACCAGGTCGAAAGTGAGTTCCATCGGGATTCCTTCCGTGCGTCGATTGGGGTCAGGCACGACGCCTCAGCCCTTGAAGCCGAGTTCGCCGCACGAGCGCAGCAGCTTCTCGTCGGCGGGCACCACGCTCAGCACCTTGAACACGTCGGCCGGGTCCTTCGTTTCCTTGGCTGTAGATTCGATGATCAGCACCGACTGCACCGACTGGTGGTCGCAGCCGCGGTAGTACTGCACGCCCTTGTAGGCGTCGTACTTCAGCGCGGAGAGCGCCGCGGCGACCTTGTCGCTGTCGGTTGCGCCCGCGCTCTTCACGGCGAGCAGCAGCGACTTGACGGCCGAATACGCCATCGCGCCGTAGTCGGACGGGTGGCGGTTCTCGTTGGCGGCCTTGAAGGCGGTGTTGAAGGCCTTGGCCGAGGGCGTCTTGTCCTCGATGCCCCAGAAGTACTGGGTGCCGCCGATCACGCCTTCGTAGGTCGAGGCACCGCCCGCCACACGCGCGGTGTAGGTCAGGATCGGCGTGACGAACCGCATCTTCTTCTTCATGCCGAACTCGCCCGCCTGCTTGATCGCGATGCGGTTGTCGTTGCCGAAGTTGTTGAAGATAAGTACATCCGGCTTCATCGCCTGCAGGCGCGGCAGGAAGGTCGAGTAGTCCTGCTGGCCGAGCGGGTGCTTGACCTCGCCGACCACCTCGGCGCCGAGTTCCCTGGCCACGCGCGTGAAGCCGCGTGTCATCTCCTGGCCGTAGGCGTAGTCGGCCGTCAAAAAGGCGATGCGCATGCCCTTCTTAAAGACGTGGCGGCCGACCGCCTGCGTGGTCATGTGCGGGTTCAGCGCCTCGTGGAACGTGTAGGGGCTCGCGTCGCTGGTCTCGTTGATCACGTCGGACTGGCTGATCGACACGTAGACCACCTTGCGCAGCTTGGTGACGTTGTTGATCGAGAGCTGGGTCGCGGCCGACAACCCGCCGACGATGAAGTTCGCGTGGTCCTTCTCGATCAGCTCGAGCGTGCGCGTGGCGGCCTCGCCGGGATTGAGCTTGTCGTCGCGCACCAGCAGCTCGGCCTTGCGCTCGGCCAGGCCGCCGGCGTCGTTGAATTCCTTCACCGCGAGTTCGGCATTGCGGACCTGATCCTTCGCTTCGGCGCCGTAGGGGCCGGTCAACGGCACGGGCAGGCCGATCTTGATGGTCTGCGCGTGCGCCATCCCGGCGGCGGCGAGCAAGGCGCCCAGGGCAGTCCCGCGGAGCGAGAGGATCAGCGGGCGGCAGGTGGATGCGTGTCTCATGGTGTTCTCCAGTTGGCTTTCGGCGGGCGAAGACGTACAGTTCTATTTAGCGTTCGATAACTTTGATTCACGCCGCACAATTTGTCAACCGATAAATAGAGAGGGGAAAACCCGAAGTGAGCACGAGCCGAAAGACCCCGCCTATCGCGACGTCCGCCACGAAGCCCACGGCTGCCCGCCAGTCCGCATCGACCGTGGAAGACGACGTCGAGCCCCAAACCCCGACGCCCGCAGCGCCTCGCCGACGCCTGGCGCCCGAAGACCGCGAGCACCTGATCGTGCAGGCCGCGATCTCGTTCTTCTCGAAGCACGGCTTCGAGGCCAGCACCCGCGACCTGGCCCGCGAGCTCGACATCACCCAGCCACTGCTCTACCGCTATTTCCCGACCAAGGAAGCGCTCGTCGACCGGGTCTACGAAGAGGTCTTCGTGCGGCGGTGGAACCCGGAGTGGGAGGAGTGGCTGGCCGACCGCACCGTGCCGCTGGACGAGCGGCTGAAACGCTACTTGAAGGACTACGCCCGCTTCATCCTGCGTGGCGAATGGGTCCGCATCTTCATGTACGCGGGCCTGAGCCGCGGCGGCATCAACCAGAAGTACCTGGCGCGCCTGCGCGAGCGCCACTTCGTGGTGATCGCGAGCGAACTGCGGCACGAGTACGGCATCCCGGACCCGACGGATGCCGACGCGCTCGACGAGGAGGTCGAACTGATCTGGGCGATGCACTCGAGCGTGTTCTACATCGGCGTGCGCAAGTGGATCTATGACCTGCCGGCGCCCCGGCACCTCGAGCGGCTCATCGACATGCGGGTCGACGCGTTCCTGACCGGCGTCCCCCAGGTGTTGATCGCCAGCCGACGTTGAACGAATGCCATGGCGAGAAATCGCTTGCGGACCGTGCTTGCTGCGACTATTATTTATCTTACGATAACTTATCAGACAGCAGGAGCCTCCCATGCCGATCGCCAAGCTGGCCCACTATTCCATCCGCACGACCGACATGGTTGCCTCCCGGCGCTTCTACGTCGATGTGATGGGGTTCAAGGAGGGCTTCCGCCCGCCGTTCCGCTTTCCCGGGCTGTGGCTGTACCGGGGCGGCGACGAGTCCGACTACGGCGTGGTGCACATCATCGGCATCGACAGCAGCGACCCGGCCGGGCTGGCCGACTACCTCGGCGACAAGGGCGCGGACGCACTGCACGGCAGCGCCGCGGTCGACCACCTCGCCTTCCTCGCGACCGACCTGCCGGACATGCACAGAAGGCTTCACACCGCCGGCCTCGCGTTCCGCGAGCGCACCGTACCCAGCCTCGGACTGCATCAATTGTTTGTCGAAGACCCGTCGGGCGTGACGATCGAGCTCAACTACCCGGCCGAAGAAGGCATCGCCGCGGCGCGCGGCGCGGCTGTCGTCTCGAACTGAGCCGCAACCAATCAAGGAGACGACGATGACGACGAATCAGACGACGGCCATGGTGGTGGGCGGCTCGCTCGGTGGCTTGCTCGCCGCCAACATGCTGCACCGCGCGGGCTGGGACGTGCACGTCTACGAACGTGTCGCCGAAGAACTCGAAGGCCGCGGCGCGGGCATCGTGACGCACCCGGAGCTGATGGTGGCGCTCGAACAGGCCGGCGTCGTGGTCGACGATTCCATCGGCATCACCGTCAACGATCGCATCACGCTCGCGCGCGATGGTTCGATTGCCGGCCAGCGCGAGATGCCGCAGATCCTCACCGCCTGGGCGCGCATGTACAGCGTGCTGCGCGCGGCGCTGCCGAGCGAGCGCTATCACAACGGCAAGCAGCTCGTGTCGTTCTCGCAGAACGAGGACCGTGTGTCCGCGACCTTCGCCGACGGCTCGCAGGCCGAAGCGGCGCTGATGATCGCCGCCGACGGCGTGCGCTCGTCGGTGCGGCAGACCTTGCTGCCGCAGGCGCGGCCGGAATACGCGGGCTACATCGCCTGGCGCGGCCTGGTCGACGAATCCGCGCTGTCGCCACGCGCCTTGAAGGAGCTGTTCCCGTACTTCGCCTTCGGGCTGCCGCCGCGCGAGCAGATGATCGCGTACCCCGTGGCCGGCAAGCACAACGCCGTCGAGCCCGGTTCGCGGCGCTTCAACTTCGTGTGGTATCGGCCCGCCGATGAAGCCACCACCTTGCGCGACATGGTCACCGACGACACCGGCAAGGTCTGGCTCGACGGCATCCCGCCGCCGCTCATCCGCGCCAGCGTGCTCGATGAAGCCCGGAAGGCCGCGCGCGAAGTGCTCGCACCGCAGTTCGCCGAGGTCGTCGAGAAGACCGAGAACCTGTTCTTCCAGCCGATCTTCGACCTGGAAAGCCCGCGCCTGGCCTTCGACCGGATCGCGCTGCTGGGCGATTCGGCCTTCGTCGCCCGGCCGCACTGCGGCATGGGCGTCACCAAGGCCGCAGGCGACGCCATGGCACTCGTGCAGGCGCTGACCGAAGCGCATGACGTGCCGGCCGCGCTCGCGCGCTACGAACAGGCGCGCGTCGAGTTCGGTGCGTTCATCGTCGGCCACGCGCGGGCATTGGGCGCGTACATGCAGGCGCAACTGCGGACGGAGCATGAACGCCAGATGGCCGAGGCCTATCGCACGCCCGAGGTCATCATGCGGGAGACCGCGGTGTCGCCCGCGCGGCACTGAGGCGACCGGGACAGCGACCCGCACCGACCGCCGGACGCGCTGCGAGCGTCAGTTCAAGACTTCGACCCGCCCATCGAACAGATAGCCGACGCCGCGTTCGGTGCGGATGAACTGCGGTGCCGAGGCATCGACCTCGATCTTGCGGCGCAGCCGCAGGATCTGAACGTCGATCGAGCGGTGGTAGACCTCGGCGCCGTGCAGGCGCGAGCAGCACAGGCGCCGCTGCTGCACAACGACGACACGCCCGCGCGGGTGCTCTCGCTGATGAAGGCGCGCAAGCAGGCCGAGGCGCGAACCGTTGCGCCAAGTCCTGCAGCCTCTGCGGGCTCGCCCCTTCCGCCTTCGTCGTCTCCTGCATCCCATGCGCTCCCTTCAACTCGGGCGCCCACGGTAGCAAGACGTTCAGGCGAATTCATGCGCGCTTGCCGGAAGGACACCAAGAGCCGGTAGTGCGACCAGCTCAATTCACTACCTGCCGTGTAGTGAATCTCGTCGGCGCCGAAGGTCTGGAAGAACTGCCGAAATTAACGAAGGTTGGCCACCGAGAAGCCCTTGCCGAACTCCGCTGTCAGCCGTTCGGAGAGCGCGGCCAGAACTGCCTGACCATAGGCCGCACGCGCCGAGCCGCCCTGCTCTTCCTCGACGATCAGACGGCCGATCGTCCAGTAGGGCTGCACCATGATGCTGTTGACGGCACGCCGAATCCGCGCCCGTGCCGTCGACAGCAGTTCGCGAATTTGGCCATGCAGTCGCTCGAACGAATCGTTCGATGGTGCTGGTGGGAGCAACGAGGTCATGGCGTCATCCCGGCCGCCCGCAAGCCAGCTTCAGCGACCAACGCAGTGCCTGCCCGGCCCGCTCGGCCAACGCGTGCGGCGTGGTCATAGCGCTCACCGCGACGGCACCGCCGCGCGTCGACCGCCCCAACGTTCAACACGTCGCCCCGGCTTGACCCGAGGATCCTCATTCGAGCTGACGCAGCGGCAGCCGCAAGGGCGACCCTTTTACGCTGGCAAGCACACGACAGGCCAGCTCGCTGGCTCGGTAGTCCGGCCACCGCTCCCCTCCGCGCGCTCGATGACCCTCAAGACCTCCCCTGCGCCGACCACCAAATCCATGGGCACATCCTTCCGGTAACGACGGGTGTCCATCCCGGGAACTGTATATGTATCCACCTTCCTTCCGCAACGCTCGCCCGCCGAAACGCGACAGCTCGCTGCTTTGCAGCGGCGCGGCATAGCGCTGCAGTCTCTCGAAATCGACGTAGCCGCGATTCATGAC
>Ga0207671_10004055_pt1 | contig 14205 bp, 15 predicted proteins | sample KBSC24metaG_FD_184352 | JGI IMG/M metagenome (GOLD analysis project Ga0207671, IMG submission 184352) | Corn rhizosphere microbial communities from Kellogg Biological Station, Michigan, USA - KBS C2-4 metaG (SPAdes) (version 2) | ecosystem: Host-associated > Plants > Roots > Rhizosphere > Soil... | reverse complement strand
GGACGCGAAGATGAGCTTGAGCGCGATCACCGCGACCACGCCCAGGAACACCAGCATCACCACCATGAGCCGAAAATGCACAAGCGCCAGCGATTGCTGGCGCTTGTCGGCAAGCCGGACCCGGTCTGGGCGCGCTATCGTGGCCGTCGTCACGGTCGCGGCGACTTCCCGCCCCGGTCGAGATAGGCGACCACCTGGTCGCTCGGGATCGTCAGGCTGGCGCGCTGCAGGATGGGCCGCTGGGCCGGCGCATCGAGATCGAGCGACACCGAATGGACCAGCTTGGTGGCCGGCACGTCGACCACCCGGTGATAGGCGACCTGCGCCACGGCCGGGGCCACCTGGAGACCGGATGCATCGGGGGTGCCGCCCGCATTCGGGGCGGGCGTCGCGGTGGACAGGCTGGCGAGCTGCATTCACCCGTCAGATACTGGCCCGCCTTGGGCGCGGTCAACGACAGCACGTCGGCATTCCACCGCTCCAGCTGCACCAGTCGGCTCCGCGTGCCGAGCTCGGTGTTGAGCGCGCGGATATCCTGCTGGGCGACGAGCAGCGCATGCTCGGTGTCCGCGACCTTGGCGCGCTCCGCGGCGACCTGCAGCGAGACGAGATAGCAACCGAGCGCCGCGGCGCCGGCGACGGCCGACCAGCTGACGGTCTTGAAACGGGTGGCGATCGTCATCGACGGGATCCTTGGGACATTGGGGCGGCCTCACGGGGCCAAGCGGAAGCGACGGTGCGGTGGGCGGCGCGGAGCGTCGCCGAACGCGAACGGGGATTGCGGCGGGTCTCGGCCTCGCCGGCGCGGAGGCCGCGCGAGACCTGATCGAAGCTCTGGGCACGGGCGGCGCCGGCCTGCGGGCGATGGCGCGATCCGGCGGGCGCGGGCTTGCCGCGCGCGGCGAGGAAGCGCTTCACGATGCGATCCTCGAGCGAGTGGAAGCTGACCACCGCCAAACGGCCGCCGGGCGCCAGCAGCGCCTCGGCGGCCTCGAGCCCCCGCTCGAGCTCATCCAGCTCGCGGTTGAGATGGATGCGGATCGCCTGGAAGGTGCGGGTCGCGGGATCCTTGGGCATGCCCGGATGGTGGCCGACCGCGCGGCGCACCACCTCGGCCAGCTCGCCGGTGCGGGAGAGCGGGCGCGCGGCGACGATGGCGCGGGCGATGCGGCGGGCGCGCGGCTCCTCGCCATAAAGGTGGAGCACGTCGGCGATCGCCGCCTCGTCGGCGGTGTTGACGAAGTCGGCGGCGCTGTCGCCCTCCTGGCTCATCCGCATGTCGAGCGGACCGTCGGCCTGGAAGGAGAAGCCGCGCGCGGCCTGGTCGAGCTGCATCGACGACACGCCGATATCGAGCGTCACGCCGTCGACGGTGGTGACGCCGCGCTCGGCCAGGGCCTCGGCCATGCGCGAGAAACGCTCCGCTACCAGTACAAGGCGGCCGTCGCTCGCCGCTTCCAGCGCACGGCCGGCGGCGATGGCGTCGGGATCGCGATCGAAGGCATAGACCCGCGCGGCGCCCGCCGCGAGGATGGCGCGGGTATAGCCGCCGGCGCCGAACGTGCCGTCGACATGGGTCTCGCCGGGGCGGACGGCGAGCGCCGCCAGCACCTCGTCGAGCAGCACCGGGATGTGCGGCGCGCCGGCTTCGGGGGTCTCGCCGCTCACAGCACGATCCCCCGCTCCTTGAGCAGGAAGGCGAGCGGCTTGCGCACGCGCGACGTCTCGGGGAGGCGCGCCATCGCGATGCGGGGATTCCAGATCTGGAAGGTCAGGCCGGCGCCGACGAAGAAGGCGAGATCCTCGATCTGGCCGAACTCGCGCAGCATGGGGGAGAGGACCATGCGGCCGGCGCCATCGAAGGTGACGCGCTCGAGGCCGCCATGGGCGTCCATGGCGAGCTCCTCCAGCTTGTCCATGCGCTCGGCGGCGGGTAGGTCCGCGACGCTGGCGGCGAGCTGGACGTCGATCTCGGCGGACGCGACGGCGTCGAGCGCCCACAGGCAGTCGCCGCTCTTATGCTCGCCGATCTTGAGGGCGTTTTCGGGATCGAGGCTGTTCGCGAGGGCGCGCTTCTCGATCAGCGTGCGGAAGCTGGCCGGCACCGACACCCGTCCCTTCGCGTCCACCGCGTTCAGCGCATGGCCTTGGAAGATGTGGCCGACGTCCAACCCTTGAGCCCCGTTTGGCGGCACGTCCCTCCGCCGCCATTCCGCAATCCCGAGACCCTCGCTCCCCGCGGGCCCCCGTGCGGACGGTCATGGACCTATCATGGGTTGGCTGTGGGAGACAATACCACTGGATGGGGTAAACATGGGTAGGCTGTGTATTTCTTGGGTAGAGCTTGGTCTAAGTCGGAAGTCGATGCCGCGAGAATTGGGCGTATTTCTCCTTTTGTTCTTGGGGACAGGCTGTGGATAACTGTGTGCGCGGATGTGGACGCATTCGCTCGACGGAGACCGCGGCGGGATCGGTGGAGGGGGATGAAAAGGCCGCGGCCGCGCGACTCACCCGCGACGCGACGGCGAAACCGGGACGGGGAAGCCCGATCCTCCCCCGCCGGGGGGTGTGGCACGCGAAGCGTGACGGAGGGGGAGGATACGGGGCGTTTCACGGCAAGCGCATCGCCGCCCGCCCCCTCCGACGCCCTGCGGGCGCCACCTCCCCCTGGCGGGGGAGGATTTCAGCTGGCTAATGCCCCGCCGGCGTGGCCGTGTTGGACTGGTTGGAGAGCACCGGCGCCGGCGGGCTGAGCGTCAGCATCGGCGGATTGCCGGTCATCTGCGGCTTGGGCGCGGGCGTGCTCGCCCCCGGGGCGACGCCGAGCTCGGCGAGCGGCTCCTTCGGCGGCTCGGGCGGCAGCTGCGCATTGGCGACCACGGCGCCGTTGGCGAGCTTGGTGGTATGGTCGTCCTGGCCGAGGAAACTGAAGATCGAGGCGGCCAGCAGGGTCAGCAGGAAGACGGCGGCCAGCCCGGTGATGCCGACGCGCACGCGCTGCATCACCACATCGCGATGCTCGCGCGGCTGCTCCTGCGTGTCGGCCATGCCGCCTTGTAGCGGAGCCGTCACCCGCGCTCCAGCCATGGCGGCACGGCGAGGCCCTTGGCGCGCAGCCATGCCGGATTGGACAGCGTCGAGAGATAGCGCATGCCCGAGTCGCACAGCATCGTGACGATCGTCCTGCCCGGCCCCAGCCGCTTGGCCAGCGCCACCGCGCCCGCGACGTTGATGCCGGACGACAGGCCGACATGCAGGCCCTGCGTCGCCAGCAGCGCATGCACCCAGTGCAGCCCGTCCTCGTCCGGGATGCGGAACTGCGCATCCACCGGCGCGCCGTCGAGATTGGCAGTGATGCGGCTCTGGCCGATGCCCTCGGCCACCGAATTGCCCTCCGCCGAGAGCTCGCCGCACTGGTAATAATTGTAGAGCGAGGCGCCATGGGGATCGGTGAGCGCGATCGTCACCGCCTCGTCATGCTCCTTGAGCCCCAGCCCGACGCCGGCGAAGGTGCCGCCGGTGCCGCAGGCGCAGGTGAAGCCGTCGATCCGCCCGCCGGTCTGCGCCCAGATCTCCTGCGCGGTGGTGCGGATATGCGCCAGGCGGTTGGCGGTGTTGTCGAACTGGTTGGACCAGAAGCCGCCCTCCGTCTCCTCGGCGATGCGGCGCGAGGTGTGCACGTAATGGGCGGGGTTGGAATAAGCGGTCGGCGGCACCTCCACCAGCTCCGCGCCGAGCGCGCGCAGGGTGTCCTTCTTTTCCTGGCTCTGCGTCTCGGGGATTACGATGATCGTCCGGTACCCCTTGGCGTTGGCGACCAGCGCGAGGCCGATGCCGGTATTGCCCGCCGTGCCCTCGACGATCGTGCCGCCGGGCCGGAGCAGCCCCCGCTCCTCGGCATCCTGCACGATGAACAAGGCGGCCCGGTCCTTCACCGATCCGCCGGGGTTCATGAACTCGCACTTGGCGAGGATCTCGCAGCCCGTTTCGTCCGACGGCCCGGACAGGCGCACGAGCGGTGTGTTGCCGATGAGCGAGAGCGCGTCGGGCGCGATGCTGGATGTCATGACGCAGGACATAGGCGGCGCCGCAACGACCCGCAACGCAGCTTTGCTTTGTTTCAGCCAAGGCCGGTACGCTGCAATGTTGTAACATTAAAATTGCCGCAGCGCCGCATATCGGTCTTGACGTTAACCTTTCCCCTGCGCAATCAGCGAAGCCGCTATGCGAACCCCCTCCCGCACCCGCGCCGCCATGGCGCTCGCCCTTGTTCCGCTGCTCGCGCTGGCGGCTTGCAACTCCAAGCCCACCGTCATCCAGGCGCAGGACGATTCGGACGACATGAAGACCGCCGTCGCCAACGCCGCGCCGGTCACGCTGCCGCCGTCGATCATCGCGACCAAGACGTTCCGCTGCGCCGACAATTCGGTCGTGTCGATGGACTTCTACGGCGACAACGCGTCCGGCTCCATCCACCCGAAGGAAGGCGCGCCGATCGCGCTGAAGGCGCCGGCGGCCGGCCAGCCGATGGTCGGCGGCGGCTACACCGTCGACGGCAAGGCGACCGACTCGACCGTGAAGATCACCGAGCCGGGCAAGTCCGCCCAGGCCTGCGACGAATAAGCGCTCGCGTTTTCCGGAACCATCGGGCCGGCGAGGCGACTCGCCGGCCTTTTTCTTTGCTCGTCTTCCCTCCCGCCTCCTTCGTCATCCCAGCGAAAGCTGGGATCTCAGGTGGCAGGCGCTGCGCTTCACCGTCATGAGACCCCAGCTTTCGCTGGGGTGACGAAGGAGGAAGCCGGGACTCGCCTTCCCTTCCCCTGCCCACCGCGCTAGGGGGCGCGCATGAGCCAGATCACCGCCGAGATCGTCGCCCAGCACGGGCTCTCCGAGGAAGAATATCAGCGCGTCCTGCACGCGCTCGGGCGGGAGCCCAACCTCACCGAGCTCGGCATCTTCTCGGTGATGTGGAGCGAGCATTGCTCCTACAAATCCAGCCGCATCCACCTCAAGAAGCTGCCCACCACCGGCCCGCAGGTGATCTGCGGCCCCGGCGAGAATGCCGGCGTGGTGGATATCGGGGACGGCCAGGCCGCCATCTTCAAGATGGAGAGCCACAACCACCCGAGCTACATCGAGCCCTATCAGGGCGCCGCGACCGGCGTCGGCGGCATCCTGCGCGACGTGTTCACGATGGGCGCGCGGCCGATCGCCAACATGAACGCGCTGCGCTTCGGCCGGCCGGACCATCCCAAGATGCGCCACCTGATCGCGGGCGTCGTCCATGGCATCGGCGGCTACGGCAATTGCGTGGGCGTGCCGACCGTCGGCGGCGAGGTGAACTTCCACAAGGCCTATGACGGCAACATCCTCGTCAACGCGATGACGGTGGGCATCGCCGACACCGACAGGATCTTCTATTCGGCGGCCTCCGGCGTCGGCAATCCGATCGTCTATGTCGGCTCCAAGACCGGCCGCGACGGCATCCACGGCGCGACGATGGCGAGCGCGGATTTCGACGAGAAGTCCGAGGAGAAGCGCCCGACCGTGCAGGTGGGCGATCCCTTCACCGAGAAGCTGCTGATCGAGGCCTGCCTGGAGCTGATGGCCTCCGACGCGATCGTCGCCATCCAGGACATGGGCGCGGCCGGCCTCACCTCCTCCTCGGTGGAGATGGCGAGCAAGGGCGGCGTCGGCATCGAACTCGACATGAACAAGGTGCCCCAGCGCGAAACGGGCATGACCCCCTATGAGATGATGCTGAGCGAGAGCCAGGAGCGCATGCTCATGGTGCTCAAGCCCGGCCGCGAGGATTTCGCCGAGGCCATCTTCCGCAAGTGGGAGCTGGATTTCGCGGTGATCGGCCATGTCACCGACACCGGCCACATGGTGCTGACCTGGAATGGCGAGACGGTCGCCGACATCCCGCTCGCCCCGCTCGCCGACGAGGCCCCGCTCTACGACCGGCCCTCGGCCTCGAAGGAGGAATACAAGGCCTGGGCGGGCGTGAAGCCGCTCGGCGACATCCCCGAATCGACCGACATCGCCGCCGACCTGCTCACGCTGATGGCCTCGCCGGACCTCGCGTCGCGCCGCTGGATCTGGGAGCAGTATGACCACATGGTCGGCGCCGACACGGTGCAGCGCCCCGGCGGCGACGCCGCGGTGGTGCGCGTCCACGGCACCGACAAGGGCATCGCGATCAGCACCGACTGCACGCCGCGTTACTGCTATGCGGACCCCTATGAGGGCGGCAAGCAGGCCATCGCCGAATGCTATCGCAACCTCTCGGCGGTGGGCGCCCTGCCGCTGGCGGTGACCAACTGCCTCAACTTCGCCAACCCGCAGCGCCCCGAGATCATGGCGCAGCTGACCGGCTGCCTCGACGGCATGGGCGACGCCTGCCGCGCGCTCGACTTCCCGATCGTGAGCGGCAACGTCAGCCTCTACAACGAGAGCAAGGCGACGGGCGGCGGGAGCGCGATCCTGCCGACGCCGGCGATCGGTGGCATCGGGCTGCTGGCGGATTGGTCGAAGTCGGCGACGGTGGCGTTCAAGGAAGCAGGCGAGAGCATCATTCTGATCGGTGAACCCAAGGGACATCTCGGTCAGTCGCTCTGGCTTCGTGAAATTCACGGCCGCGAAGACGGCACGCCCCCTTCGGTCGATCTTTCGGCCGAGCGCAAAGCGGCAGAATTTATCCGCGACCGCATCGCCGACGGAACGGCCACCGCCGTTCACGATGTTTCCGATGGCGGATATCTCGTCGCCATCACGGAAATGGCTCTTGCCGGCAATAAGGGCGCCTTCATTCAGGGCGGCGAGGAGTGGCAGAAGCCGGCCGCCATGCTTTTCGCCGAAGATCAGGGTCTTTACGTCGTAACGACCAGCGAAGAACCGCAAGCGTTCATTGAACGCGCCAAACAAGCTGGATTGAAAGCGCAGCTCCTGGGTCGAGTGAGTGAGGGCGAGCAGATTGTGCTTGATCGCGAGGATCGCGATCATGTTGTGGCCCTCGCCGATCTTCGCCGCGCGCACGAGGGCTTCTTCCCGGCGCTTATGGGTGCCGACGCCGCCTTGGCCTGAACCCTTCGTTCCACCCGTTCGTCACCCCAGCGAAAGCTGGGGTCTCGGGCGGCGGGCGCGGCGCTTCGACATCCCGAGATCCCAGCTTTCGCTGGGATGACGAAGGGCGTGCGTCTCCGAGAGGCGCCGCGACGATAAGCCCCTCCGTGAAAGCGCATCGGGTGAACAGCGCCCCGCGCTGTTCAGGTCATGCCGGGGGCATGACCGACCCGATGCGGGGTTGGGGTGGGTCTTGGGTCTCGATACGGACGCCCCGCGCGATGGGGCACGTCACGCGCGCCTCCACCCACCCCCGGCCCCCTCCCTTTCAGGGAGGGGAGGTTGTCGGTCGAAACCTCCCGCCCCCTCGTCGAACCGCGCTTGCCCCCGCCCCGCCTCCACCCGCTCCTCCCCGAAAAACAGGGGAGGCACCGCCATGCTCAAGCCGATCGCCATCGCGACCTTGGTCGCCGGCACGCTCGATATCCTGTCGGCCTTCGTCTTCGCCGGGCTGGCGGGCATGTCCTCGCTCGCCGTGCTCGCCTTCGTCGCGAGCGGGCCGTTCGGCGCCGCGCCTACGCCGACCGCCGGCTGGGCCATGGTCGGCCTGCTCGTCCATTACGCCATCATGACCTGCATGGCCGCCGCCTTTCTGATCGCGGCACGGCGCCTGCCCCTCCTCACCCGCCGGCCGGTCGTCGCCGGCCTGCTCTACGGCCTGCTGCTGTGGGGCATCATGTACTGGATCGTCCGCCCGCTGCGCTGGCCGGACATGCCGCTCCCGCACACGGCCAAGGGCATTGCCGAGCAGCTCTTCTCGCACTGCATCCTGGTCGGCCTGCCGATCGCGCTGGTCGCGCGGCGGTTCGCGCGCTGACGATTCCGTCCCGAGCCTGGCTCGGGAGGGAGTCGGGGATGATCGGCTATCGCCGACTCCCCTCCACCGTCCTTCGGACGGTCCCCCTCCCCGAGCGAGCTCGGGGAGGAATGCGCGTCACGCCAGCTTGAAGCCTTCGCGGTTGGCCGCCGCGGTCAGCGCCTTGTTCTTGTCCGCGTCCAGGCCGGCGTGGATCTTGGGGAAGATCTTGTCCTCCTCCTCGCGGATGTGCGCGTTCAGGTCGGCGCGGAAATCGGCGACCTTCTGCGCGAACTCGGCCGACGCCTTGTCGAGATTGTCGAGCTCGTAGAGATATTGCTTGTGATAGCCCTGCTCGTGGTTGAGCGCGTCGGCATCGGCCTTGTCGCCCCATTCCCGAAGAGCGGGGTAGATCACATTCTCCTCGGTGAAGGCGTGCTTGCCGAGCGCGTGCTTGAGCTGGGTGAGCAGCAGGGTGCGCTTGGCCGGCTGGTCGGGCGTCGACTTGGCGAGCCTGTCGATCAGCGCCAGCGCCGCCTTGTGCTCGGCCTTCAGCGCCTCCAGCCAGTCGCCGGCCATCACGCTCGGCGCCTGCACCGCCGCCTTGCGGCCGAGATTGGCGGCGATGCCCACCGCCAGCCCCGCCGCCGCGACGCCCAGCACCGTGCCGGTGCCGACGCCGGTCGAACGCTTGCGGGCGGCCGGGGCACGGCGCGGCGCCGCTTTCTTGGGCGCGGGCGTCACCGCCTTGCGCACCCGGGCGATCACGCCCTTCGCGGCCTGCGTCGCCTCGGTGGCGTGGGTGGCCTCCAGCGCCCGGTCGGCCGCCGCGCGGATCGTACCGGCCGCGCCGCCGGCGGCCTGCGCCACGCTCTTCTCGGCGGACGCAGCGCGCGCGGCGATCGCCCCGCCGGCCGTCCTCGGCGCGGCCGGCTTGCGCGCCGCGCGCTTGGGCGCCGGCTTCGCGGTCGTCGCCTTGGCGGCGGACTTGACCGACGGCTTGCGGGCACGGGCAGGCGCCTTGGCGCCGTTGGCTTGGGGGGACGTATCGGTTGCGGTCGCCATGGAACACTCCTCGCGGCGGGAAATCGCTCGGCGAATCAACCGTTCGCCCGCCATCCTGTTCCCGCCCGCTTGACGCCGGCCCCGCCAGCCGACAGGCCGGAGCGGTGAACGCGCGCCACGGCAGCATCGATGGGCTCAGGGGCCTCGCCGTCATGGGCATCCTGCTGATGAACGTCGCCGGCTTCGCCTTGCCCTCCGGCGCCTATTTCAACCCGCTGGCGGGCGGCGGCGCGGCGCCGGCCGACCTCGCCGTCTGGGCGGCGAACTTCGTGCTGGTGGACGGCAAGATGCGCGCGCTCTTCTCGATCCTGTTCGGCGCCTCGACCGCGATCGTGGTCGGGCGTGCCGAGGCGGCGGGGCGGGACGGCGCCAAGGTGCATCTCGCCCGGATGGCGACGCTGGCCCTGTTCGGGGCGGCGCACCTGATCCTGATCTGGCAGGGCGACATCCTGCTCCATTATGCGCTGGTCGGCACGCTGGCGCTGCCCTTCCTGCTGCTGGAGACGCGCCAGCTGATCCGCGTCGCGATCCTGCTGCTGCTCGCGCAGCTGGCGGTGCAGGGCATGTTCCTGGCCGGCTTCGCGACGCTCCGCCACGATGCGCTCGCGCCGGGCGCGGCCAAAGCGACGATCGACGCATGGCATATCGTGTCCGAGGCGATCGGCATCGGCCGCCCGCAGGATGTCGCCGCCGAGATCGCCCGGATGCGGGGGCCATGGAGCGGCATCGCCGCCGAGAACCTCTCCGGCATGCCCTCCGGCATTCCCTTCCTGATCGGCTTCGACGGGCCGGAGACGCTGGCCTACATGCTGATCGGCATGGCGGCCCTGCGCTCGGGCTTCCTGACCGGCGCGTGGGAGCGGCGGCGCTATCTGCGCTGGTCGGCGATCGGCTTCGCGATCGGCCTGCCGCCCGCCGTCGCGCTCTGCTGGCTGTGCGCCCATAGCGGCTTCGACACGCTCACCACCTTCGCCGCGGCGACGCTGGGCGGCGTCCCCGTCCGCCCGATCCTCGCCCTGGCCGAGGCCGCGCTGGCGCTGGCCTGGCTCGCCGCGCGAGACCGCCCCCGCCTGCGCGCCGCCGGGCGGATGGCGTTCAGCAACTATCTCGGCACCAGCCTGCTGATGACCGCGCTCTTCTACGGCTGGGGCTTCGGCCTGTTCGCGCAGATCGAGCGGATCCGGCTCTACGCGATCGTCGCCGCCGTCTGGGCGCTGATGCTGCTGTGGAGCCCGTGGTGGCTCGCCCGCTTCCGCTACGGCCCGCTCGAATGGGCGTGGCGATCGCTGGCGCGAGGGGAGATCCAGGCGTTGCGGAAAGGCTCTGCGGCGGCTTAATCTGATATTGAGATTGTCTTGCAATAGCCCTATATCGTGACCGACTCCACGGATGAGGGGCACGAATGGTCGTCTGCGTCTGCAATGCTCTGCGTGAACGCGAAGTGCGCGAGGCCGCCCGCGCGGGCTGCCGCGATCCGCTTTCGGCTTATGCCTCGCTCGGCTGCCGCCCGCGCTGCGGCCAATGCGTGCCCTACGCCCGTCAGCTGATCGCATCCGAGCAGGCCGACGCCGCTTGACATGAGAATGACTTGCGCGAGTCGTTCGCGCTGGGTTTCGGCCAACACGAAGCGTATTGGAGCCTTCTGACAGTCACAGGAGGCCGCCATGAAAGGCGACGCGAAAGTCATCGAACTCTTGAACCTGGCGCTCAAGAACGAGCTGACCGCGATCAACCAATATTGGCTGCACTATCGCATGCTCGACAATTGGGGCGTGCAGAAGCTCGCCGATTATGAGCGGCACGAATCCATCGACGAGATGAAGCATGCCGACTGGCTGGCGGAGCGCATCCTCTTCCTCGGCGGCCTGCCCAACTTCCAGCTGCTCGGCCGCCTGCGCATCGGCGAGAGCGTCGAGGAGATCCTCAAGGGCGACATGGCGCTCGAGGAGGAGGCGATCCCGACGCTGCGCGAGGGCATGGCCCATGCCGAGAGCGTGCAGGATTATGTGAGCCGCGACCTGTTCGGCCGCATCCTCCACAATGAGGAGGAGCATGTCGACTTCCTGGAGAAGCAGTTCGACCTCATCCGACTGATGGGCCTGCAGAATTATATCCAGCTCAACTCCAAGGCCGCCGGCGAGGCGGAGAGCACGGCGGGGGCCTGAGGCCTGCAAGCCCCTCCCTGAAAGGGAGGGGTTGGGGTGGGTCCTGGGTCACGATACGGATGCCAAGTGCGGTGAGGCTCGCGTCACGCACGCCTCCACCCACCCCCGGCCCCTCCCTTCCAGGGAGGGGAGAAAGCAAAAAGGCCGGCCCCGTCGGGAGCCGGCCTTTTTTCTTCGGCGATGCCTTGCCGATCAGCGCTGCGCGAGCCCGAAGCTGCCCGCCGCCTTGCGGCCGAAGCCGCCCGGCCCTGGCCGGCGCTCGACGATCGGGTTCACCTCGCGATCGAACAGGCGGAGCGTCGCGTCGAACAGCGGGCGAAGCTCGACCACCTTCTCGATCAATTCGTCCGGCGTCTCGCGGGCTTCCACGCAGCGGCGCGCGGTCGTCTCGATCACCTCGGCGAGATCGGCGAGCGGCACCGCGCCGAACTGACGCGATTCCCCCTTCAGCGTATGCGCCGGCAGCACCAGGGCGGCGGCCGAACGATCGCGGATCGCCTGCTCGATCTGGTTGACGGACTTGATGCCGTCCTCGCGGAAATAGCCGAGAATGCGCACGAATCCGGAGCCCAGTTCCGCACGGACGCGCGCGAACACGCCCCAATCGACCAGTTCGGCGGCTCCCATAGCCACGTGGCGACCCCTTTCCCCGGACCTCTAACGATCGGGCTATGCACCCTTGCGGGTAAAGGGAAGGTTACCGGATGGGGGCGGACAGCCGCAGCGCAGGCCCGATTTGCGTCATGTCCGGCGCGGCGGACCAGCCGCGCTCGGCCGCGACGGCGGCGATCTCGCGGGGCGCCACGGGATCGTCGGCGACGGCGAGGATGACCGCCCCCACGCCCGCCTCCCGGATCGCGCGGGCGACGCGGAGCGCCGGCCAGGGGCAGCGCAGGCCACGCAGATCGAGGAGGAGATCAGGCAAGCCCCACCTCATCGCCGTTCGTCCTGAGCCTGTCGAAGGACCGTCCTTCTTGTTCGTGATGCAAAAAGGAAGGACAGGGCCCTTCGACGCCGCCTGCGGCGTCGCTCAGGACAGGCTTCGCCAAGCTCAGCCCGAACGGATCGAGGCCGGAACCGCTCACCCCTCCTTCTTGTCCCCGAACGGATTCTTCGGCGCGCGCAGCGTCAGGCGCACCGGCACCGCGCCGAAGCCGAGCTCCTTGCGGATGCCGTTGATGAGATAGCGCTGGTAGCTCGTCGGCAGCTCGTCCACCCGCGTGCCGAACAGCACGAAGCCGGGCGGGCGCGTCTTGGCCTGGGTGATGAAGCGCAGCTTGATGCGCTTGCCGCCGGGCGCGGGCGGCGGATTCTTCTCGATCGCGCGCTCGAACCAGCGGTTGAGCACGCCGGTGGACACGCGGCGGGACCAGGCCTCGCGCGTCTCGAAGGCGGCGCCGAGCAGCTGGTCGAGCCCCTTGCCGGTGGCGGCGGACACGGCGATCAGCGGCACGCCCTTCACCTGGGACAGGCCTTCCTCCAGCGCCGCCTTCACGCCGTTGAACAGCGCCGACTGGCCCTCCGCCACGTCCCACTTGTTCAGCGCGATGACGAGGGCGCGGCCTTCCTGCAGCACGTGATCGGCGATGCGCAGGTCCTGCGCCTCCAGCCCGCGCGTCGCATCGAGCAGCAGGACGACCACCTCGGCGAAATCGACCGCGCGCATCGTGTCGGAGGCGGAGAGCTTCTCCAATTTGTCCTCCACCTTGGCCTTCTTGCGCAGGCCGGCGGTGTCGATCAGGCGAACGGCGCGGTAGCGGCCCTCCGGGCTCGGCCACATCCAGTCCACCGCGATCGAATCGCGGGTGATGCCGGCCTCGGGGCCGGTGATCATCCGCTCCTCCTGGAGCAACTGGTTGACCAGCGTGGACTTGCCGGCATTCGGCCGGCCGACGATGGCGAGCTTCAGGATACGATCCGGATCCTCCTCGTCCTCCTCCGGCTCGTCCTCCTCCTCGCGCTCGATATGCGGGAGCAGGGCCTCGAACAGGTCGCCCATGCCCTCGCCATGCTCGGCCGAGAGCGCGATCGGATCGCCGAGGCCGAGGCGGAAGCTTTCCATGATGCCCGGTTCGGCCGCCTTCCCCTCCGCCTTGTTGCAGACGAGGATGATCGGCGTGTCGGAGCCGCGCAGCCATTGCGCCACCGTCTCGTCGAGCGGCGTCACGCCGGCCCGCGCGTCGATCATGAACAAAGCGGCATCGGCCTGCTCGACCGCCGCCTCGGTCTGCTGGCGCATGCGGCCGGGCAGCGTCTGCGGGTCGTCGCTCTCGAATCCGGCGGTGTCGACGATGCGGAACGGCACGCCGAGCAGGTCGGCATCGCCCTCGCGCCGGTCGCGGGTCACGCCGGGGCGATCGTCCACCAGCGCGATGCGCTTGCCGACGAGGCGGTTGAACAGGGTCGACTTGCCGACATTGGGTCGGCCGACGATCGCGACGATGGGGGCTTTGGCCATAGGGGTCCTATATACTGCCCTCTCCCCTCGGGGGAGAGGGAGGGGACCCGCCGCGCAGCGGTGGGGAGGGTGAGGGCACGAAGGTGGAGCACAGAGTCTGTCGCGTGCCCTCACCCTCCCACTCGGCTTCGCCGAGCGGGCCCCTCCCTCTCCCTAAATGGGAGAGGGGAACTCAGATCACCGCCAGGCCGTCAGGCGGCCGTCGCTGGCGAGCAGGTACATGGTGTTGTTCGCTACCACCGGCGGCAGCGTGAAGGGCGCCTTGGCGGCGCGCTCGCTGCTCTGCAGCTTGCCGTCGGCGACCGACACGTAAGCGAGCTCGCCCAGCGAGTTGGTCAGCACCAGGCGGCCGCCCGCCAGCACCGGGCCGTTCCAGAAGATCACGCCGCTCTTCTTCTTGGCCTTCTTCCACTGCTGGAGCTGGGTGGTCCAGCGGATCTTCCCGGTGGTCCGCTCGTCGTAATAGAGCATGGCGTCGTCGGCCACCACGAACAGCCAGTCGCCGCCCAGCGCCGGCGTCGAGATGCCGCCGAGATTCACCTCCCACAGCCGCTGGCCGGTGGTGAGGTCGAGCGCGATCATGCGCCCGCCCGCGC
>Ga0207671_10004054_pt1 | contig 14206 bp, 9 predicted proteins | sample KBSC24metaG_FD_184352 | JGI IMG/M metagenome (GOLD analysis project Ga0207671, IMG submission 184352) | Corn rhizosphere microbial communities from Kellogg Biological Station, Michigan, USA - KBS C2-4 metaG (SPAdes) (version 2) | ecosystem: Host-associated > Plants > Roots > Rhizosphere > Soil... | reverse complement strand
AGCGGCGCTGGTTTATCTCGATTTTGAAGGGGACCGTGGCTGGGCGCGCAATATTCCCAATCGGGCGTGGCAGGCCATCCCTGAAGCCCCGGCAAGCATGGTGGGTTGCGACTTTGCCGATGGCCGCTGGCCAGGTAAAGGAGCCGTGGAGTTCAATCGCCCGGACGATCGCCTGCGGCTGACCGTCCCCGGCGGTTATCAATCCATGACTCTTATCGCCTGGGTGCGCGTGGACAGTCTTCCCGACCGGCCCCAGTCGCTGGTTATGGCCGACGGCATGGGAACCGGAGACGTGCATTGGTACCTGAGCCGCTGGGGTGAGGTCGGCTTTGCCGTGCACATCGGCAAGAAGGATGATCCGGCGGGCTGGCGCTATCACCACACGCAGCCGTTGATCACCGCCGAGAATTTGGGAGCCTGGGTCTGCCTGGCCAGCGCGTATGACGGAAGCACGGACACCGTCACGCATTATTTCAATGGGCAGCCCGTAGGGGCGGATCATTTAGGCGTGCGGACCTTGTTGCAGTTGGACACCTTCGAGATTGGCAACTGGGCGTTGCGTCCCGGGGAACAGCGCTGGGCCGGTGTCGTGCCTCGAGGCAACGGAGACAGCGCCCGCAATCTTCACGGCCGGATCGATGAGTTGGCGATTTTCTCCGCCCCACTTTCATCGGACGAAGTCCGCCAGATTTATGAGGCTGTTCAGACGGGCGGCAATTCGGAAAAGGCCTCCGCCGGCAACAATCAAGCTGGAACCGGAGCCAATCCAGCGACGGGCGATCGTGCGTCGGCGAAGTAGGCGACTTCGCACAGAGTGAGGCGCCACTTCACGCGCTTCGATTTTGAATGGAGTTGCCGCACCTTCGTGCGCGTACGTGGCCGAACGCAGCCACGAGGGACGCGCTCCTGCGCGATCCCATCATCCGGGCGAGGGCGGCACCTGGCCGACGGGGAGATCACGCGGGTGGCAGAAACTGAAGACGACGCGCTACGAGTGCAGACTTCGCTTTGGCAAACGTGTGGCGCAGGATAGCGTTTATCCGTGAAGCTATTTGGAAATCTCTGGGCGCGGGAGGCTCCGGCGAACACCGTGGCGCGACCATTATGCCAGTGTGTCGAACCACAAGAGGGGCAGACATGCTGGTCCGAATCGTGGATGCATATGGAGGAGCAGGATACCGAGTGCGCGGGATGGCAACGCCTCAATGCCCTAATCGAAGAAGCGGCGCGCGACGGGAGGACGGAATTTTCGCCGGCACGCGATATGACGCCCGCCGAGTGGGTGCAGATCATCGAACTTCCCCGGAGCATCGCGAAACTGAAAGCGGTGAAACACCTGATCCTCTACGGCAGCAGCCTGGTGCGAATTCCTCCGGAGATCGGCGAGATGGAGTCGTTGGAGAAATTCAGCCCATATACCTCCTATCGCCTGCATTGCTTTCCCTACGAGATCACGCGCTGCCGGAAGCTGAAGGACAGCACGATCAGCACCCGCGCCCTCTACGGCAACTACAAGAGCCGGGCGCCATTTCCAATGCTGCCGCAAGTTTTCCCGGGATGGCGGCCTGCGCGTTGCAGTGTGTGTGACGGACCATTTGGAACCAAGTTTCCGCTGCAGTATTGGATCACGCTGCCGGTGGCGACGGATGTGATTCCACTGCTGGTGCACGCTTGTTCCGAACAATGCATCGCGAAGCTCCCGCGTCCACCGGAGGAATACGTCGATCACCCGCACCAAGGCGGTTTGACCCTGCGGCAACCGCAGCCACAGTAGAGGTCCGAGCGTTCTTGGATCTTGGATCTTGGATCTTGGTCGCTCCACCTCTCATCTGATTGGCTGGCGCTAGCTAGTCCAAAAAACAAAGCGCCCTGCAGTCTCGCGACTACAGGGCGTTTGTGATTTGTCAGACCGTTGAGGGAGTAGCGTTAAGTCCGTCCCACAACCAGTGTTTCGACTCGGCCTAGTTTACGTAGGCGGCCTCGTTGGAGAGGAGCAATGCGTGGGCAAACGTTTCCCATGCAGTGAGCGGCTTGCGCTCGATCAACTCGCCTTCGTTTTGGATGGCGGCGTTGGCGTTCGTATTCTCCTGTTGATTCAGGCGCTTGGCACGTTCGACCGCCTTCTTATTGGCTTTGTCGTTCATGTCTTTGGCGGCAGCGAGAACCTTGTCCTGCTGCGTGCCTTCCACACCGATGAACTGATATGCGAGTGATTCTTCCTTGGGAGTTGGCGTACGGCCCAACACCGTGCGGTAGATCGCATATACCGTGTCACGCGGGGTGCGACTGCGGGTGACCGCCGGCTGCTTCAGGACGCCCCGGGCAACATCAATCGCCATCGGACTGTTCATCAGGTAAAGCGCCTGCTGCGGCACGATGGTCGTCGAGCGTTTGGAATTGGGCGCTTCCGGATTGCTGAAGTCGAAGTGCGCCATCAGTTCCGGCAGGTTACCGCGATCGACGTAGCCGTAGATGCTCCGGCGATAGCTGTAGGGTTCGTCGGTGAGGTTCACCGGCTGGCCGCCAACCTGGGGATCGAGTCTGCCCGCCATGACGAGCAAGGAATCGCGCAACGCCTCGAAGTCGAGCCGGCGGACATTGGCACGCCAGAGGAGGCGGTTATCCGGGTCGATGGTTTCGTAGTTCTGGCCCTTCAGGATGTGGCTGTCGATCTGATACACCTTCGAGAGCATGATCAAGCGGTGCAGTTTCTTCAGAGACCAGCCCTGCTCCATCAGGTAGGAACTCAGGTAGTCGAGCAACTCGGGATGCGTGGGCTTCTCCGACTGGGTGCCGAGATCGTCCGGAGTGCGGACGAACCCTTCACCGAAGTGGTGCAGCCAGACACGATTGACGATGACCCGCGCCGTGAGCGGATTGTTCTTGCTGGCAATGGCCTGGGCCAGTTCGAGCCGGCCGCTGCCTTGCTTGAACGGCGTCGGGTGGCCGCCGGACAGGATTTCCAGGAAATGCCGTGGGACGAGGTCGCCGGGAGTGCCGGCCTGGCCGCGAATGAAGACGGGCGAGTCTTTCGGCTGCGCCTTGTCCTGCACCACCATGGCGCGCTGATCGGCGCCTTCGTGGGTGAGCAACAGCGCGTTTTGTTTCGCGAAGTTGAATCCGCGAGCGCGCAGGCCCTGAGGCAGCGCGTTGGCGTCTTTGCGAAGCTCGTCCGTGGTCAGTTCGTAGGCCGGGCGCACCGCGAGCGGCAGCTGCACCAGTTCCAGCATGCCAGCATCCATCGTCGGCATCTTCGAGTCGGGTTCAGTCGCCGCGGCGAAGTTCTTGGTGTACTCCGTTGCCTTGAGGTTCACGTCGGTGAAGATCTTCACGTAGGTGTCCAGGACTTCATCCAAGGACTGGGGCGTCTTGCCTTGGAAGGCCGCCGCGACCACCGGATTCAATTTCTTGAAGTCCAGTGAGACCCAGTTGCCTTCCTTGAAACGCTTCAGCGGCGCCATCACGGAATCCTTTTGCATGAGCCGGTTCATCGATTGCGTGATGTCGCGGTTCAGCTTGTTGTCTTCACGGATCTTGCCCGCTTTCACCTGGTCTTCCGCGCTCGCGTTGCGGCCGCCGTAGTAGGTGGCCTCAAGGTAGGGCTTGGCCTGCTTGCGGAAACTGAAGTTCGCCTCGCTGATGATCTTGTAGTAGTTGTCCTTATTTTCCTGCTCGAGCACAGCCATCTTCTGCTGGAAGTCCGCTGCCGCCGTCTTGTTCGCCTGGGTGATGATTGGCGGTTCCTTCGGCTCCTCGATACTCGAGAAGACACCATGCAAGGCATAGTAATCCTTCGTGGGGATCGGATCGAACTTGTGATCGTGGCAACGCGCACAGGACACGGTCATCGCGAGGAAGCCCTTGGTCACCGTATCGATGCGATCATCGATGATGTCATTGGCATTTCCACCGCGCTTGCCGACGGTGATAAACCCGAGACCCGCGAGGTCGCGCTGATCCTTGAGATCGGTCAACCGGTCAGCTGCCAACTGTTCCAGAATGAAGCGGTCGTAGGGCTTGTCGTCATTAAACGCACGGACTACATAATCCCGATACGTCCAGGCGTAGGGGAACCGATAATCCCGGTTTGCGTTGTTGTTCACCCGGTCACCCGTAGTGTCGGAGTACCGAGCCGAATCCAGCCAGAAGCGCGCCCAGCGTTCGCCGTAGTGGGGCGAGGCGAGCAGGCGATCCACGACTTTGACAAACGCGTAGGGTGAGGTGTCCCCGGTGAAGTCTTCGATCTCCTTCGGCGTCGGCGGGAGGCCGATCAGGTCGAAGGTCGCACGACGCAGGAGAGTCTCCTTACTTGCCGGGGTGCCCGGTATAATGTTTTTGGCCTCCAGTTTCTCCAGGATGAACGCATCCACCGCAGTCACGCACCAGGCGCGGTTCTTTACCGTCGGAATCCCCGGCTTCGTGACCGGCTGATACGCCCAGTGCTTGCGGGCGGAATCCGTCAAGCCGCTGAGCTTGACACCCTTGGCCAGTTCCCGCGGATCGGGCGCACCCATCTTCACCCATTCGGTGAGATCGGCGATCTCCTGATTGGAGAGCTTCTCCCCCTTGGGCGGCATCTGCAGATCGGGATCTTTGTACGAGATCGCCGTCAGCATAAGGCTCTTCATGTCGCCGGGCTTCACCGCCGGACCCGTGTCGCCACCCTTGAGGGTGCCTTCACGGGAGTCGAGCGTCAGACCACCCTTGGTCTTGCCGGACTCGACACTGTGACACTTGTAGCATTTCTCGGAGAGGACGGGCTTAACCTTCTTCTCAAAGAAATCGAGCTGATCTGGCGGAATATCCGCCGCGGCGCCAATCGACACCGTGGCAAATATCCCTGATAGAACAAGGAATGAGGTGCGCATATTAGGGCAGGGAACTGAGGATGCCGACTTAGGCGATGACGTCCTTGACGACGTTGCCGAAGTTGTCGGTGAAACGGAAGTCGCGGCCGTTGTAGCGATAGGTCAGCTTGGTGTGGTCGAAGCCGAGGAGGGCGAGCTGGGTCGCGTGCAAGTCATGGATGTGGACTTTGTTCTCCACGGCGCGGGCGCCGAACTCGTCGGTCGAGCCGTAGGTGGTGCCACCCTTGACGCCGCCGCCGGCCATCCAGGCGACCATGGCGCGACCGTTGTGATCGCGGCCCGGAGCGCCGCCACCATTGCGGTCGCGGGTGACCGTGCGGCCGAACTCGCCACCCCAGATGATGAGGGTGCTGTCCAGCATGCCACGTTGCTTGAGGTCCTTGATGAGGGCCGCGGCAGGTCCATCGATGTTGGCAGCGCTATTCTTGACGGTCACGGCGACGTTCGCGTGGGTATCCCAGCCGCCGACTTCAACCTGCACGAACCGAACGCCGCGCTCCACGAGACGGCGGGCGACGAGCATCTTGGCGCCGACTTCGCTGTTATTGACCATACCCATACCCATACCCCCCGCTGGAGCGCCGATGCCGTAGAGGGCCTTGGTCGCATCGGATTCCTTGGAGATGTCGAAAGCGTCGGTCGCTTCGGTCTGCATCTTAAACGCCATTTCGAAGGACTGGATACGCGCTTCGAGCTGGGCGTCTTTCTGGAGCTGCTCCTTGTGCATGTCATTGAGCTTGCTGACGAGATCGAGCTCACGGCGCTGACGCTCCATCGGCGTGAACTGGTTCTTGATGTTCATGATCACATCATCCAGGTCCATCTTGGAGTTGTAGTTGACGTTGCAGCCCTGGTAGATGCCGGGGAGGAACGAGGCCTGACGCCAGTCAGGAGCGCCGCCCATGGTGATGAAGCCAGGCATGTTCTGGTTCTCGGTGCCGAGACCGTAGACCACCCAGGATCCCATCGAGGGCTTGGGCAACTGAAGCGAACCCGTGTTCATGAACCGCTGCGCCACTTCGTGCGCCGGGACGTCCGTCCAGAGAGAACGGATGATCGCCAATTCATCGATCACTTCGCCAAGTTTCGGGAATACGCTGCTCACTTCAACGCCCGACTTGCCACACTTGGTGAACTCGAAGGGGGAGCCGAAGGCCAGACCATCATGACCCGGGATGGTTTTTTCATCGAACTTCTTCAGTTCGGGCTTCGGATCCCACGTATCCACCTGGGAAGGACCGCCGGAGGCGAAAATGTGAATGACGGCCTTGGCCTTGACCGGGAATTGCGGCTGCTTCGGAGCCAGCGGGGTCGTGACGCTGGTCGCGCCGATGGCGTCGCCGCAATTAATGCCAAAGAGAGCCGAGAGGCTCATCGCGCCAAACCCCATGCCCGTACGTGCCAGGAAGTCGCGACGGGTAAAAATGATGTCGTCGGTGGAGGGGGAGTGTTCCTTGCGGAATTTTTCGGTCTGGGTGTGGTTGCAGGTCTCTGGGGTCATAATCAGTGTATTTGGTTGGCGGTGAGTGTGGAGATCGAAGTGATGATCGGGTTGTTATCGCCCCTCTCCGCCAGGACTTAGCAATTATTTTACAGTGAATTTCCGATTTTTCCAGCACTTCCGACTTTCTCGCTGACACCAGCCCATTTTACGCGTAAATTCGCCGCGCCATGTCCCATTCGTCTCAATCTCAGCCAAATACCGGGCTCACCGATCTGGAAATCAAAAATATCCTGTTGGTGGATGACGATGAGGAACTTGCATTTACACTAAAGCAGCTTCTGGAGGCGCACAACTTCATCGTCACCACCGCCCACAATGGCGCCGAAGCCCTTCGCGAAGTGCTGGCCTTCGATTTCGATGTCATTATTTGCGACATGATGATGCCCAAGATGCCGGGCGACATGTTTTACCTTGCGGTCCAGAGGTCCAAGCCGGAAATGACCAAGCGGTTCATGTTCGTGACCGGCCATGCCGACAATCCCAAGGTGGATGCTTTTCTCAAGAGCGTGGACGACGCTGTCGTCATCTTTAAGCCCGTGCTGACCGAGGAACTGGTCCGGATGATTTCGTTCGTGCTGAACCGGACGGAGAACAAGGCGGGCTGATTAGGTTGCCTTGGCGTAGAGCTGGCTGTTTTCGTCCAGATTCTTGACGATCGTGCAGAGGTAGACGGGGTGGGGATGCACGTCCCGGTATTTCGTGATCTCCGACTTGTTGAGCACTTTGAAACCGTAGCGCTCGAATATTTTGGCGCCGCGGCGATCCTCGAAGACCACCATCTGCCCATAAACACGCTTTTCGCCGCAGGCGTGGAGGTATTGCAGATACGAATCCGTCAGGGCCCGGGTGGTGGCCACCTGGCGGGCATCGGCGAGCAGATTGATATGGAAATGCGCGGTCCTGCGGGGAGCGGCTGGGACCTCCTTCCAAGCGGTGCGCAGGATCCATTGCACGAACTTCTTCGAAGCCGCATTGTAGCGCGGATAGCGGCTGATGCCGCGCAGGAAGAGGCTCAGATTCTGGTAGAACGCGTAGCACTGCTGCCGGAAAGGGCGGCGCGAACCCAGCAGGTAGCCGCGAATCTCTCCGTTCAACAGGAGCACGAACGACGACTCCGGCTCCCAATCGGTATAGTAGGCCGTGAGATAGTCGGCGAAGAGCTCCCGGTCCTCGTAAACGGGGTCGATCGGATTTCCTAAAAAGCCGGTATCGCAACACAGATCGCGGACCCGGGCGCGGTCGGCGGGCTGGAATTTCCGAATTTCGAAACGTTTCTCGGGGCTCATGGTGCGGGAGCAGTTGTGAAAGAGTTCGGGGGCGGCGTCAAACTTACGCTTGCATCAGGCGCTCCAAGTTCCGCATCCAAGGGACAGATTGATCGAGGGAGCGCCTACTACGATCGGCGAATTCGTTCGCCGAACCGCGGCGAACAGCCGCGCGTCCTGTCTCTGCCCACGCGAGAGCGAAGGATCGCGCCAATGTAGGCGGCTCTTCCCAGAGCCGCTCGGGTCGATGACGCAACACTTGCAGTGCTGCATTGCACTCACCAGCGGCTCTGGGAAGAGCCGCCTACGTTGGCGCCCCGTGGATTCGCCGTTCATCCCGACAGCCAAGGGTCCGCGAATAAATTCGCGGCTACGTAGACGCGCCGTCTCGATCCCGTACCTTCAACGCCGCGGAACGAAATTGGCGCGCACCTCGCGATACAGATCAAACATCCGCGAAAACACCTGCTCCCAGGAATACTGGGCCGACACGAGGCGGCTCACCCGCTCGCCGCTGCGCTTCAAATCCTCCCGGCTCGTTTCCTCGATGGCCGCCGCGAGGGCGGCGGCAGAGTTTTCCCGTGCCCAGAGCGTCTGGTCGCTGTGGATGATCCGGTCCATGTAGCTGCCGTGAATGCCGATGACCGGCGTGCCGCAGGCCTGCGCCTCGAGCGTCACCAGGCCAAATGTCTCCTGCACCCCCGGATGCACAAACAAGTCCGCGGCGCGATAGAACGCGGCCAGGCGGGGCGCCTCGGCGCAATATTGCAGCCAGGTCACGGCGTTGGAGCGTTCACGCAACCCCAGCAATTCCTTGCGCTGCAGGCCGTCGCCCACCACGAGCAGGTGGAACCGGCCGGGAAACCGGCGCTCCAGCCACCGGAAAGCCGCGAAAAGGGTGCGGGTGTTTTTCTCCTGCGCCAGCCGCCCCACGTAGAGGAGCAGCGTTCGATCGGCCGGGATGGTCAACTCCGACCGCACGTCTTCGCCTGGAGCGGTCTGCGGATGGAACGTGCCGGTGTCCACCCCCAGGTCGGTCGGAGCGAGGTTTCCGACTCCCCAGCCAGCCAGCAACTCCGCCAGGGCCGGCGAGGGCACGAGCGTGCGCTCAAAGCGATTGTAGAGACTCCGGATATAGCGCCGGGAAAAGTCCATGAACATCTCCGTGATCAAGGGCCCGCAATACTTCCGCGCCGTCCGCACATACGCCTCCGGGAAGTGGGAGTGGTAGAACCCGACGACGGGAATGCGCAACGCCGCTCCGGAATGCACCGCCTTCCACGCCACCTGGTAAGGGTCCCCGCATTCGATCACATCCGGCCGTTCCTTCATCAGGATCTCCTCGATCCGCTCCAGCCGGAGCAGGATGCGATAGCGCGAGGTGCGCGAAATGAGCGGCGACTTGATCGTGTAAACGCGCGCCCGGTTCTCCTCGGTCATGGTATCGCATTCGCCGGGGATGATGAGCAGATGCTCGTCGCGCTCCGTGCGCTCGCGAATGTGCCGCACCTTTTCCGCGACGTAACGTTTCACTCCCCCGCTGACCGGGGAATAGAACTGCGTGAGGTCGCAGACTTTCAATGATCAGTGCTCGAAATTCGCGAGATACTTCTCGGCATCGAGCGCGGCTGCGCAGCCCTGACCGGCGGCGGTAATCGCCTGCCGGTAAACATGGTCTGCCACGTCGCCCGCGGCGAACACTCCAGGCACGTTCGTTTTCGTGCCTTCGCGTTGCAGCAGGTAGCCGTTTTCGTCCATGTCCAGCTTGCCCTTGAAAGGGCCGGTGTTTGGCGTGTGGCCAATGGCGACAAAGACGCATTTCACTTCCAGCTCGCGCTCCCCGCCGCCTTTCACATCCTTGATCTTCAGGGCCTGCATCTGGCCTTCGGCATCCGCCACATACTCGACTGGCACGGCGTTCCACACGGGCTCGATCTTCGGATTCGAAAGCGCGCGGTCGGCCATGATCTTCGAGGCGCGCAAGGCCTCCCGGCGGTGCACCAGGTAGACCTTGCTCGCAAATCGCGTGAGAAACGTCGCCTCCTCAGCAGCGGAGTCTCCTCCGCCGACTACCGCCACCGGCACATTGCGGTAAAACGCGCCGTCACACGTCGCGCAGGATGTGAGCCCGTTGCCGATCAATCCGCTGGGATTCTTGTCATCGCGCCGGGTTTCATTCGGGAGTCCCAGCCATTTCGCACTCGCGCCGCTGGCCACGATCAGCGTCCGGGTCTCGTGCCACTCGCCGCAGATCTTCACCCGCAAAAAGCCATCCATCGGCTCGAACTCCTCGAGCGTGTCATAAGAAAAGCGCGCCCCAAATCGCTCGGCCTGCGACTTCATGTTCATGATCAATTCCGGCCCGTTGATCCCCTCGGGGAACCCCGGAAAATTCTCGACCAGTGTCGTCGTGGAAAGTTGCCCGCCGGGCTCGTGGCCTTCGAGGACGAGCGGCGACAGATTGGCCCGCGCCGCGTAAATCGCAGCGGTCAGGCCCGAGCATCCAGTTCCAACGATGATGACTTTTTCCATAGGGGACGCTGAATTAAGCGGGTGCACCCTTTCGGTGCAAACGCAGAAACGCAGGCTTGCGCGGCGCGAAGGGTGCTGACACAAGAGGCCTACATGCACGAAGGGAGTATCACCATCCGCCTGCCCGCCGACCCCAAAGAGATCGAGCGCCTCAACCGGATTGTCCGCCAGTTTGGCGATCTCCACGAGGTGCCCGGCCGCACTCTCTACGCCGTGAATCTCGCGCTCGACGAGTTGGTCACCAACGTCATCCTCCATGGGTACGACGACCGGACGGACCAGGAAGTAAAGGCCCACCTCACTGTGCGCGAGGGCGTCATTACCGCCGAAGTCGAAGACGGCGGCCGCGCTTTTAATCCGCTCGATGCGCCCACGCCGGACCTCAATGCCGCGCTCGACGAGCGCGAACTCGGCGGCCTCGGCATTCATTTAGTTAGAAGCCTGATGGACCGCGTGGAGTACCGCCGTGAAGGCGAAAAAAATGTGCTCACGGTTCGCAAACGAATCCGCTAGAGTCCCAGCCCTTCCTCCCAAATCGGAGTCAAAATGCAGATCAAAGAAGACAAACAAGGCGAGATCTTGATCGTTACGGTCAGCGAGCACCTCGACACATCGACCTCGTCGATCTTCGAGTCGCGTCTGCTCGGCATGGTGGATCGGGGAGAACGCAAAATCGTCGTGGACTGCGGCACGCTGGAATACGTGAACAGCGCGGGACTCAAAGTTTTTCTGCTGGCGGCCAAGCGTCTTGAACCGCTCGGCGGCAAACTCGTTCTCTGCGCTCTCGCCCCGAGCGTGCTCATGATCTTCGAGATGATCGGCTTTACGCGCATCATGAAGATCGTGTCCACCCTGGACGAAGCGATCCGCGTGCTCAAAGGCGACGCTTCGCCTGCCTGATCCGCGTTCCGAACCACTTGTATCCCGAAAATACCTCCTGGATGGCACTCGCCGGATGAAGGCGACGCTGTCCACGCGCTTGATCGTCTGGGTCGGCGTGCCAGCCGCCGTCGTGCTTGGCGTCGTGGTCTGGAACGCATCGCGCCGCAGCTTCGACCGCGTGGCCGCGCAGACCGAGGAGCTCTCGCGCCTCATGGCCCGCACCTACGCGGCTGAGTTGGAGGATAGCCTCGCCGAGGTGCGCAAGATCCCGGAGATGATCGGCCGCTCGCTCGAAACCGGCCACTTTGACACCCCGGAAAAAGTGGAAAGCTATCTCCGCGAGGTGCTGGAAAGGAACCCGGAGATCTACGGGAGCTGCATCGCGTTCAAACCTCATGGTCTCGACCCCGAGGTGACCGCCTACGCGCCTTACTGGTACCGCAGCGAGGAGGGCTCCAAGTTCGAGCAACTCGCCAAGCCCGACTACAACTACTTCCAATGGGATTGGTATCGTCTCCCGCGCGATGCCGGACACGCCATGTGGACGGAGCCGTATTTCGATGACGGCGGCGGCAATACGATCATGATTACCTACTCGGCGCCCTTTCGCCGGGATGACGCCTTTTGGGGTATCGCCACGATCGATATCGCGATGTCGCAGCTCATGCAGCAAGCGGCGAAAGCACCCGTGGGCACGACCGGCTACGTCTTCATCGTGAGCAAGCAGGGCCGGTATCTCGCCTATCCCGACGCGAGCAAGATCATGCAGGCAGCCATCCAGGATTCGCATCCGGAACTCGGCCAGCACATGCTCGCGGGCGAGAGCGGTTTCCTGCGCACGCACGAGCCGTTGCAAAACCGGCAGGCCTGGATCGCCTACGCCCCGGTGCAGAACGGCGAGCTGTCGCTGGCCATTGTCTATCCCGAGGCCGAGGCGCTGGCCGAGGCACGCCGGCTCCGCGTCGAATTGCTCGCCACCGGGTTCGTCGGCTTGATCGGCCTCTTCGGCGCGCTCATCTTCATCGCCCGCTCGGTGAGCAAGCCGATCCAGCAGCTCGCGCGGGCCGCCCAGCTCGTGGCCGATGGCGACCTGGAGCAGCGGCTGAGCGTCACCTCCCCCACCGAGGAAGTGCGTCACCTCACGAACGCCTTCAACAAGATGACGCGCGATCTCCAGATGCGCATGCAGGAGCTGCGCTACACCACCACGGTGAAGGAGCGCTTCGAAGGTGAACTCAATGCCGCTCGCAGCATCCAGATGAGCCTGGTGCCCAAGAATTTTCCCGCCTTCCCCGGCCGGCCCGAGTTCGATGTGCACGCCCTGCTCCGCCCCGCGCGCGAGATCGGCGGCGATCTCTACGACTTCTATTTCCTGGACGAGGATTGCCTGTGTTTCCTGATTGGCGACGTGTCGGGCAAGGGCGTGCCCGCCGCGCTGTTCATGGCCGTCACCAAAACGTTACTCAAAGCAAGCTCGTCACGAAGCATCTCCATGGCCCATCTCATGGAGCAGGTGAACAATGAGCTATGCGAACAAACCGACTCGGGCATGTTCGTCTCCCTGATCTACGGCCACCTCGATGTCAAAACAGGGCAGCTCGAATTCACCAACGCCGGGCACCCCGCGCCGTACCTGATCGCCACGGATGGCTGCGTCCGCCCGCTCGCCGGCGAAAAGGATGTGGCCGTCGGCGCCATGGCCGGGCTCGAGTACCATTCCAACCGCGTGCAATTGGCGGTGGGCGAGACCCTTTTCTTTTTCACCGACGGCGTGCCCGAGGCCCTCGACCGCAGCGACCACTTCTACGCCAATTCCCGGCTTGAAATCGTCCTTCGCGATCTCGCCGGCCTGCCGGTGGAAAAAATGACACGCGGAGTGGTGCGCGACGTGCGAACCTTCTGTGGTGAACGCGAACAAAGTGACGACATTTCCGTAATGGCTGTGCGCTGGCTGGGCCCCAATCCCTCGAACTCATGAGCCGCAAACGCTACCCCTCTCCGTTGAAACACCCAAAACACATGGCCGTCAAAAAAAGCGACATCCCCAATACGAAGCACTTCGTCCTCGATACGAATGTCCTCATCCACGATCCGCAATCGATGTTCCATTTTGAGAACAACATCATTTGGATCCCGGTGGAGGTCCTCGAGGAACTCGACCGGTTCAAGGCTGAGTCCACCACGCGCGGCGCCAATGCCCGCGAAGTACATCGACGATTGAGCGAACGCTTCCGGAGCACCGAGCAGATGCGCACCGGGGTGAAGCTCGAGAACGGCGGCACGCTCCACGTCTACATCAATCCCGCGCTCAAGCACGAGGGAAAGGACTGGAAACTGATCGAGGAATCCCCGCGCAGCCGGATGGCGCTCAATCTCTTCCCCGATCTCGAATCGACCGACAACCGCATCCTCGCCAGCGCCGCCTATCTCGCCGATACCCAGGCCGCGGGCGCGATCCTCGTCACGAAGGATCTGAACATGCAGCTCAAGGCCCGCGCCCTCGGCCTGGAGGCGCAGGACTACCGCACCGATCGCGTGGAGGACAACGACATCCGCCGCACCCAGCGCCGGAGCGGCGCCGAAGAGCATGCAGCCATCGACCTCCCCGGCCACACCATCCAGGCTTTCGCCAGCCAGGAGCGCATCACCCTGCCGCACCTGGAGATGCTGCTGCCGAACCAATACGTCCTCCTGCGCAACGAAGAGGAGCCGACACACGGTGTGCCCGCGCGCCATCTCGGCGAGGGCGTCTTCGTGAAGCTGCACCACGATCATATCAACATCCGTGGCGGCCGAAACCTGCAGGCCGCCAATCTCGGCCAGCGTTTCCTGCTCGATGCGCTCTATGATCCATCCGTCACGCTCGTCACCGTTTACGGCAAGGCGGGCACGGGCAAGACGCTGCTCAGCGTCGGCGCCGCGCTCGAGCAGGTGCAGATGGGTGACTATGAAAAGATGCTCATCACCCGTGTGATCATGCCGACCGGCCGCGACATCGGCTTCCTGCCCGGCCGCATGGAGGAAAAGATGCAGCCGTGGGTGCAGCCCGCCTACGATGCCCTCGAACTGCTCCTTTCCCGCCCGCGCAAGCCCGAGCACTTCGACCAGAAAAAGCAATCCAAACGCAAGGCGGGTGACCATGGCCCGCAGCATCA
>Ga0207671_10004051_pt1 | contig 14210 bp, 7 predicted proteins | sample KBSC24metaG_FD_184352 | JGI IMG/M metagenome (GOLD analysis project Ga0207671, IMG submission 184352) | Corn rhizosphere microbial communities from Kellogg Biological Station, Michigan, USA - KBS C2-4 metaG (SPAdes) (version 2) | ecosystem: Host-associated > Plants > Roots > Rhizosphere > Soil... | reverse complement strand
TGTCGATAGCTCTCGGCCGCCCGAACCTGTGGGCGCTGAACATCGACCCGGAGCGGGCGGCCGAGAGCTATCGACAGCGCGTGCTGGCCGCCTACGTGCCGACCTGGTCGCAGCAGCAATTGACCGAATTGCGTGAGCAGCTCTCCGGCTCGTGTACGGTCGAGGTCGCCGCGTTCGACGAATTCGCCGGGTTGCTGACCGGGGAGGACCTGGCCCAGGGGTTCGATCACGTCGTGTTCGACACGGCGCCCACCGGTCACGCGTTGCGGCTGCTCAGCCTGCCGAAGGCCTGGACGGAGTTCCTGGAGACGAACACCCGCGGCGCCTCATGCCTCGGTCCACACTCCGGGCTCAAGATGCGCCACCAGCGCTTCGCCGCCGCGCTGGCGGCGCTGGTCGATCCCGCACGCACCACGGTGTTGCTGGTCACGCGTCCCGACCAGGCCGCTTTGCGGGAGGCAGCGAGGACGTCCGAGGAGTTGACGGCCCTGGGGTTGTGCAAGCAGCGTCTGCTCGTCAACGGCGTCTTCGAGGCCACCGCGCCGCATGACCCCGTCGCCGGCGCCCTGGAACGGCGAGGACGGGAGGCACTGGCAGGCGCGCCCGAGGCGCTGCGCCGGCTGCCCACCGTGCAGATTCCCCTGCGGTCCTTCAACATGGTTGGCCTGCCAGCCTTGCGCGCGCTGCTGGCCCCCGAGGTCGCGCCTGCGCCCGCCGCGTCGCCGTCCGCCGTCGTGCCGCCGCTGCCGCGCCTGGTGGACCTGGTAGACGACCTGGCGGCGGCGGGTCGCGGGCTGATCATGGTGATGGGCAAGGGTGGGGTCGGAAAGACCACGATCGCGGCGGCGATCGCCAGCGAGCTGGCGGCGCGCGGCCTTCCCGTCCACCTCAGCACGACTGATCCGGCGGCCCATGTGGCCAACGCGCTCGGCGATCCGCCGCCGAATCTGGAGGTGACCCGCATCGATCCGGCGCTGGAGAGCAAGACGTACCGCGATCGCGTCATGGCCACGCAAGGCAAGGACCTGGATGAAGAGGGGCGCGCCCTGCTGGCCGAAGACCTGCGCTCGCCCTGCCACGACGAGCTGGCGGTGTTCGGCGCGTTCTCGCACCTCGTCGGCGAGGCGCGAGGCAAGTTCGTGGTGCTCGACACCGCGCCCACCGGCCACACGCTGTTGTTGCTGGACACCACCGGCGCCTATCACCGGCAGATCGCGGAAGGCGCCCGGCGTCAGCCCGCGGGGCGTATGGTGACGCCGCTCATGCGGCTGCGCGATCCGGCGTACACGAAGATCATCCTGGTGACCCTTGCCGAGACGACGCCCGTCACCGAGGCCGCGCAGCTGCAGGCCGACCTGCGACGGGCGCAGATCGAGCCTTATGCCTGGGTCATCAACAGCAGCCTGGCGGCGGCGGGATCGAGCGATCCGCTGCTGCGCCAGCGGATCGCAGGGGAGCTTCGCCAGATCGACCTGGTACGTGAGTGCCATGCCCGCCGGCTAGCGGTCGTTCCCTGGCTGACCGAGGAGCCAGTCGGCTCGACGCGATTGCTGGCCCTGGTTCGGGGCGCCCGCTCAGACGACTGACCCGGCTTCAGCGATCGCGTGCCGCGCCCCGCTCGTGTACGACCAGGACGTTTCGGTCGGCGTGATTGACCACCTTCGCGGCAACGGTCCCCAGGGCCCGGTCCAGCCGATCGTGATGACGGCGGCTCCCGATGACGATCAGGTCGACGTCGAAGCTGGTCGCGTTCGCGACGATCTCACGCCAGGGATCGCCGAACACCACCAGGGGCGGCCCGTACTGGATCGCCGGCTCGCTCCGCATGAGCGCCTGCAGGTCGGCCCTGGCCTCGCGCAGGAGCTGGTCCTCCAACCCGTCGGGTTGGGTACGGGCGGCGGGAGGCATGTTGGGAGGCACCACGAGCACGCGGAGGAGGAAGAGCTGCGCGTCCAGAGACCGCGCCGCCATCGCCGCGGTCGCGAAGACGAGCGGGGCACGCTCGGATTCGTCGAGGGCGACCAGGATGGCCCGCACGGCCGGGGCCAGGGAGGTCATCGGCGCCCCCTCGGTCGAGCGCCCGGGACCCGGGCCCCCAGCGATCGCCCTGGGAACACCGTGCCCCCGATGATCTCTTCCTCGCTGGCTTCCAGAACGGTCACGCGCCCGGGATAAGCAATCATCGTTCCTGACAGCTCCACGGCGATCGGCCCTGCGGAACGGACGAAGCGAGCGCGGTTGGGGAACTTTTCCCTATCGCTTAGAAAAATTCCCCAAGGCGAGCGCCACGGACTCTTCACGCTGGCGCCGGCCCCCGTCCGGCGTCGCTCAGGCGGCGCGGGAGAGCGGCCGCCGATCGACGTCCTTCGCATGCCGCCCCGCGTGGGCCAGGTAGTAAACGATGGGGACCGTCATCCGCGACAGCACCAGCGAGGCCAGCTCGCCCGCCATCAGCGAGATGGCCAGCCCCTGGAAGATGGGATCGAACAGGATGACGCCCGCGCCCATCACCACCGCCGCCGCGGTCAGCAGCATGGGCCGGAAGCGCACCGCGCCCGCGTCGACCACGGCCTCGCGTAGCGCCATCCCCTGGCCGCGGCGCAGCTCGATGAAGTCGACGAGGATGATCGAGTTGCGCACCACGATGCCGGCGCCTGCGATGAAGCCGATCATGGAGGTGGCGGTGAAGAAGGCGCCCAGCAGCCCGTGCGCCGGCAAGATGCCGACCAGGGACACGGGGATGACCGACATGATGATGAGCGGCGTCCAGAAGGACTGGAACCAGGCCACGACCAGCACGTAGATCAGGATCAGGACCACCGCGAAAGCCAGCCCCAGGTCGCGGAACACCTCGTAGGTGATGTGCCATTCGCCGTCCCACTTCATCGCGTAACGCTCCGTCGAGGCGGGCAGGCGGGCGGTGTGCTGTTCCAGCCGGTAGCCCTCGGGCAGCGGCTGCTCGTCCAGCTCCCGGCCCAGCTTGCTGATGGCGTACACGGGGCTCTCGATGGCGCCGGCCACGTCGGCGGTGACGTAGACCACCGGCATCAGGTTCTTGTGATAGATGCTGCGGTCCTCGACGAGCGGCTCGGCGCGCAGCAGCTCGCCGACGGAGATCAGCACCCCGCCCCGCCCCTCGACGCGCAGGCCGCGCAGGCGATCCAGATCGGACCTCGTGGCGCGATCGGCGCGCAGCACGATGGGCACGTCCTCGTGCGCGCGCTCGTCGTGCAGCAACCCCACCGGTTCACCGGCCGTCACCATGCGCAGCGTTCGCACCAGGGCGTCCTCGCGCACGCCCGCCAGGGCGGCCTTCTCCTCGTCTATCGCCAGGCGATACTTCGGCTGCTGGTCCTCGACGTACCAGTCGACGTCGACCACCCCGGGCGTGCGTTCCATCCGGTCGCGCAGGTCGCGCGCGATGACGATCTGGCGCTCGTAGCTGGGACCGTAGACCTCCGCCACCAGCGTCTCCAGCACCGGGGGGCCGGGCGGCACCTCGGCGATCTTCAGGCGCGCGCCGAAGCGCTGCGCGATCGGCGCGAGGCGCTCCCGGATCCGCTTGGCGATGGCGTGGCTCTGCTGCGACCGCGCCCCCTTGTCGACCAGGTTCACCTGCACGTCGGCGACGTTCGAGCCCTGACGCAAGTAGTAGTGACGGACCAGGCCGTTGAAGTTGAAGGGGCCCGCCGTCCCCACGTAGCTCTGATAGTTCTCCACCTCCGGCTGATGCGCCACCTCCCGCGCCAGCGCCTGCGTCACCCGCGCCGTCTGTTCCAGCGTCGTCCCCTCGGGAAGGTCGACGATGACCTGCAGCTCGCTCTTGTTGTCGAAGGGGAGCATCTTCACCTTGACCCGTCCCGTCGCCACCAGGGCCATCGAGCCCAGCAGCAGGGCCACCACCGCGACCAGGAAGCCCCACCGCAAGCTGGGCCGGGACAGCAGCGCGCGCATGAAGCGGCGGTACAGGCGCGTGGCGGCCGACTCCCGCGCGGCCGCGTCGGCGGCGTCGTGCGCGCCGGCCGGCGCGCGCCGCAGCAGCCGCACCGTGGCCCACGGCGTGACCACGAAGGCCACCAGCAGCGAGAACACCATGGCGGCCGTGGCGCCGATGGGGATGGGACGCATGTAGGGCCCCATCAGGCCGCCCACGAACGCCATGGGCAGGATGGCGGCGATCACTGTCATCGTGGCCAGGATGGTGGGGTTACCCACCTCGGCCACGGCGCGCACCGCGACGTCGGCCAGGGACCGGCCGCGGTGCTCGGCCAGGCCGCGGTGCCGCGCGATGTTCTCCAGAACCACGATGGCGTCGTCGACCAGGATGCCGATGGAGAAGATCAGCGCGAACAGCGTGATGCGGTTCAGGGTATAGCCGTACAGGTAGAAGACCGTCAGGGTCAGGGCCAGGGTGGCCGGGATGGCCAGCAAGACGATGCCCGCCTCGCGCCAGCCCAGCGTCAGCCAGATCAGCAGCGCCACGCTCAGCACGGCGATGCCCATGTGCATCAGCAGCTCGTCGCTCTTGGTCTTCGCCGTCGCGCCGTAGTCCCGGGTGGTGGCGACGTGCACGTCGCCGGGGATGACGGTCCCCCGCAGGCCGTCGATCTTCCGCTGCACCGCCTGCACCAGCTCGACGGCGTTGACGCCCTTGCGCTTGGCGACGGACAGCGTGACCGCCGGCCGTCCCGCCTCGTCGGGGGCGGCCCCCGCCTCGCGCGCCGCCGCCCCCGCGCCGAAGCTGACGTAGGTGGACGGTTCCTCCGGACCGTCGAGGACGTCTGCCACGTCCGCCAGGAAGACGGCGTGACCGTCCGCCGCGCCCACCACCACCCGGCGCACGTCGGCGGCGTTCCGCAGCACGGCCCCCGCCTCCAGCAACAGCTCGCGGTTGTCGCGGGCGACCGCCCCGGCGACCAGCCGCTGGTTCGCCGCCTGCAGCGCCCCGGCCACCGCCGCCGGCGACAGCCCGCGCCCCGCCAGGCGCGCCGGGTCCAGCACCACCCGCACCTGCCGCCGCTCGCCGCCGATGATCGCCACCTCGCTGACGTCCGGCACCTGCTTGATCGCTTCCCGCAGCTCGCTGGCCAGCCGGCGCAGCTGATAGCCGTCGTAGCGGCCGCTCCACAGCGTCAGCGCCAGCACGGGAACGTCGTCGATCGAGCGCGGCTTCACCAGGGGCGGCGAGGCGCCAGGCGGGATGATGTCCGCGTGCGAGGCGAGCTTGGCCTGCAACCGCACCAGGCTGCGCTCCTCGTCCTGGCCGACCAGGAAGCGCACGATGGCGACGGTCTGACCGGGGCTTGACGTCGAATAGACATACTCCACGCCCGGGATCTCCCAGAGCAGCCGCTCCAGGGGCTTGGTGAGCCGCTCCTCGACCTCGCGCGCCGAGGCGCCGGGCATGCGCACGAAGACGTCGACCATCGGGACGACGATCTGGGGCTCCTCCTCGCGCGGCAGGCGATCGATGGCCAGCGCGCCCAGGCCCACCGCCGTCACGATCACCAGCGGCGTCAGCTTCGAGTCGATGAAGGCGCGGGCCAGCCGGCCGGCGGGTCCCAGCGCGGCGGCCTCTCCGGCGTTGGCGCTCACGGCGCCGCCTTCGCCGGCGTCCCGTCGCGCAACGCGCCCGGGGGCGCCACCACCACCACCTCGCCCGGCTCCAGACCGGCCAGCACCTCGACGTGGTCACCTCGCCGCGCTCCCAGGGTGACCAGGCGCAGCCGGGCCCGTCCGTCTTCCAGCACGAACAGGCGATCGAGTTCGCCCTCGGGTCGCAGCGCGGTCACCGGCACGGTCAGGCGGTCATCGACCCCGATCGGGAAGTTCACGCGGGCGAACATCCCGGGGCGAAGAGGGCTCGTCGGCGCCGCAGCCACTGGCGCCGCCAGCTCGAGCTTGACCAGGAAGGCGCGGGACACCGGATCCAGGGCCGGCACGATCTCGACGACCCGGCCTTCGCCGATCCAGTCCGCCGCCTCCGCCTCCACGTGCGCCGTCGCCCCCATGCCCAGCGCGGCCGCGTGCGACTCGTCGATCATCGCTTCGACACGAAGCGCGCCGTCGTCCTCGACCACCAGCAGGGGCGTCCCTGGCGCGGCCTGGCTTCCTGGGTCGACCCGCCGCTCGATCACCCGACCCGCGAAGGGCGCCGTTATGCGCGTGTACCCCAGGGCCGCCTCGGCGCTGATCACGCTGGCACGGGCCTCCTCGATGCGGGCGGCGCCGCTGCGCAGCTGCGCGGCGGCCAGCTCTCGCGCCGAGGTGGCGGTCTGCTGCCGCCCCTCCGCCTCGTCGAAGGCCTGCTGGGTGGCGGCGCCCTTGCTCAGAAGGAAGGACACGCGCTGGTGCGTGACGCCGGCCAGCCGGGCGGTCACCTCCGCCGCCCGCACCGCCTGCGCCGAGGCCGCGTGCCCCTCCTTCGCGGCGTCCAGATCGGCGCGGGCCCGGCGGACCGCGGCCTGCGCGTCGGCGTCCTCGAGCGTCGCCAGCAGCTGCCCCGCCCGCACGCGGTCGCCCGCGCGGACCCGCACCTCGCGCACGGCGGCGATGATCCGGCTGGTCAGGGTGGCCGTGTTGCGCCCCCGCACCGTGCCGCTGACCTCGAACGTGCGTTCGACGGGCCGCCGGTCGGCCGTGACGACCACCAGCGCCAGGGGCGCGGCCGTCGTGGCCTCGGCCGGAACCGGCGCCGCTCCGCAGGCAGGCAACACCGCGACGACCAGCGCCAGGCCCCAACGCAGCGACCAGCGTGACGAGTTCTTCATGTGACGGCTGAGAGCCTCCCGCCGGGGAATGGGTTCAGACCGCGGCGCAGCTGGGCCAGCCGTCTCGCGTCAGCCCCGGCGTGGTGACGGCTACGTGCGCTTGAAGCGGTGGACCGCGAGATTGACCAGGCAGGGCCCCCAAAGCCCCATCGCGATGGGCAGCAGGCCCACGAACGCGAGCACCCTCCCCCCGGCACCGCCGACCTGCATCAGGCCGAAGTAGATGAGCACCAGTCCCAGGCCGATGCGAAGCGCCCGGCCAATCGGCCCCTCCATGAAAGTGAAGAACTTGTCCATCGTCCGTCCCTCCGTTCAGCGGCCGGGCAGCGCGAGACGACGGTTCGTCATCGATCCGCTCGAAGTCGCGATGGCCTGGCCGGGGACATACTGGTGCAACGCATGTGCCTCCGAGACACGGGGCGGTGCGGGCAGAGAGGGGCCCGAACGCGCACGCGATGCGCGAGAGGCTCGCCGGCGTGCAGGGACCGCGCTGTCCGAGAACCTCGGGCGCGGGCGTCCGCCCGTCCGACGGTTCGTCGGGGAGGCACTTCTCAGGAAGCTGCGCTTTCTCGTCGAACCAACCACGCCGGCGGCGTTCGACCTGTTGAAGGCCTACCGAAGTGATTTCTGGGCCTTCGTGGAGGTCTCCTCGGCAGACTCGCAGGTGGGCGCGCATGGGTGATGCAGGGCGAACAGGCGTATAGAAACGGGACCAGGCGATGCGGACGGGAAGCGGTTCCGCGTGATGAAGGGACGCCGTGCGCACCATCGCCCAGGCTTGCGGACTGTCGCCGGCGGCGCTCGCGACGCTGGAGACGCAGGCCGGCGCCTCGACCGCGAAAGGCTATCGAACGCTGGCAGTGGCTCGCGGCCCCGAGACGGGCGTCCCCAGGTTGCTGGGGCTGGCATCGCTCTACGACCCGCCGCGACGGACGCCAGGCAGCTGATAGCCACTCTGCGACACCGGGGCGTCGCGGTGAAGACGCTCACCGGCGACGCCGTCAGCACCGCGACCGAAGTGGCCAAGGGGGCGGCGAGCGTCGTCCTGACGGAGCCTGGCCTGGTGAACATCGTCGCGCTGGTCGAGCAGGGGCGCGCCATCTATCAGCGGATCCTGACCTGGATCATCAACAAGATCAGCCGAACCATCCTGAAGGCGGCGTTCGTGTCCATGGCCTACGTGGTGACCGGGAAGTTCGTCATCTCGGCGCTGGCGATGCTGTCGCTGACCTTCCTCACGGACTTCGCCGAGATCACCCTCGCCACCGATCACGTCCGCCCGTCCCGGAAGCCGGAGACCTGGAACATCGGTGGTTTCGTCACCGTCTCCGTGGTGCTGGGCCTGGCCATGGTCGGCCAGGCGCTCGTCATCCTGAGACTCGCCTGGGGGCGCTTCGGCCTGGTGGCGAACGAGGGCGCCCTCTACACGTTCAGCTTCTTGCTATTGCTCTACTTCGCCGTGTCTCGAGGTCATCATGATCAAGCGTGTCGCAACGGCTCCATGATCCGTCCCGTCGATCGCCTGGAAGCAGCGACACCCCGCTCGCCGAAGCGCAAGTTCCCGGTCAGGAGTGCGCCTCCACGAGCCCTCCGGCCGGCGCCTCTTCCTTGTCGGGGACGGTGCGGCGGGCCAGGAGCACGAACATCACCGGGACCAGGAACAGCGACAGGAGGGTGGAAGACGAGAGGCCACCCACCACGGCCAGCGCCAGGGGCTGGTTGGCCTCGGAGCCGCGCTCCAGGCCGAAGGCCGTGGGGATGAGGCCGATCACCGTGGCCAGGCTGGTCATGGCGATGGGGACGAACCGGGAACGCGCCGCCGCCACGATGGCGGCCACCTTGTCCGCGCCCTCGTCGTTGTAGCGGCGGTTGGCGTCGTCGACCAGCAGGATGCCGTTCGACACGGCGATGCCGATGACCATCAGGATGCCCATCAGGGCGGTGATGGAGAAGCCCTGGCCGGCCGCCAGCAGGGCCAGCACGATCCCGACCAGCGACACCGGGATGGTGAACAGCATGACGAAGGGCAGGCGGATCGACTTGAACTGGGACGCCATGATCATGAAGACCACCATCACCGCCAGCCCCAGGGCCAGGCCCAGGCCGGAGAAGGTGGTGCGCATCAGCTCGACCTGACCGACGAAGCCGAAGTTGATGTTGGCGGTCCGCGGATCGTTGCGCAGCGCGCGCTCGAGATCGGCGGCCACGCTGCCGATGTCGCGCCCCTCGGTCTGCATGTAGACGTGGGCGGCCCGCACCAGCCGATTTCTCTCCACCGCGATGGGGCCGGCCGACCGGTGAATGGTGGCGTAGGCGCCCAGCCGCACCGCCTTTCCGTCGGGGCCGATCGAGACGGGCAACTCCCTCAGGGACGCCACGTCGTTCAGGATCGCCCCGTCATACTGAGACACCACGTAGTAGGACTGACCGTTGTTCGGGTCGATCCAGACGCTGGGGCTGTTGATGTTTCCCAGCGTCGCCTCCAGCGTCGTCTGCGCGGCGTCCCGCGCCGTGACGCCCACCAGGCCGCTCTTCGTCCGGTCGGTGTCGACCCGGATCTCAGGGTAGTCGAGCTCCAGCGAGGGATAGATGTCCCGCACTCCGGGGACGGTGGCCGCCACCTCGGCGACTGCCTTCGACTGGGCGTCGAGCTCCGCGAGATTGTCGCCGCGCACCTCCACCACCACCGGCGCGATGTAGCCGTTCGCGAACACGCTGGCCACCAGGCCCCCCGGCCACTGCAAGAAGTCCACGCCTGGATAGTCGCGCACCAGGATGCCGCGGATGCGATCGGCGATCTCTCGCTGGCTCAACTGACGTTGCTCGGGGTCGACCAGGGCCAGACGGATGAATCCCATGTGCGGCCCCTGGTTCGGGCTGGTCATGGCGCTGCGGGCGTTGTTCGGCGAGCCGACGTTGGTCAGCACCAGGCGAACCAGCTCCTTGCCCAGCTCGTGCTCCAGCGTCGCTCCCATGGCGTTGATCAGCCTGGACGATTCCTGCAACGAGGTTCCTGGCGCCAACCGCACGTAGATCCGCTCCATCGACTCGTCGATCTCGGGGAAGAACGTGCTGGGCAGGTGACTGGCCGCCCAGGCGCTGGCGAACACCAGCACCACCGCCGCCGCCAGCACGGTGCGCCGGAACGGCAGCACCCGGCTCAGGGCCGCGGCGTAGCGATCGGCGATGCCGTCGATGACCGCCTCGACGCGCGCGCCGAAGCGGCCATGGGCGGCGTGGCCCAGGAAGTACCGGCAGGCCACCGGCGTCACGCAGATGCTGACGAAGTACGAGGCGATCATGGCCACCGCCACGGTCAGCGCCAGCGGCGCGAACAGCTTCTGGGCCAGGCCGGCCAGCAGCAGCACCGGCAGCAGCACCGCCATGGTGGTCAGCGTCGACGCCATCACCGGCAGCGCCACGGCGTTGGTGCCCCGCAGCGCCGCCTGATAGGTGCTGAGCCCCATGCGCTGATGGCGGTGGATGGACTCGAGCACGACCACCGCGTCGTCGACCAGCCGGCCCATGGCCAGCGTCAGTCCGCCCAGGGTGAAGGCGTTCAGGGTCTGTCCCGTCGCGTACAGAACGATCAGCGTGATGGCGAACGACAGGGGGATGGCGACCGAGACGATGAGAGTCCCCCGGACGCTCTGCAGGAACAGCAGGATGACGATGGCGATCAGCACCAGCGCCTGGATCACCTCCTTCTTCAGTCCTTCGTAGGTGGTGCGCACGAACGTCGACTGATCGAACACCGGCACCACCTGCAGCCCCGCCGGGAGGTCGGTCAGCGCAGCCACCCGCTGCTTGACCGCGTCCACGATCTGCAGGGTGTTGCCGCCCGGGACGCGCAGCACGTTCAGGTAGACGGCGTTCTGCCCCCCCACCGCCACCGCCTGCGTCTCGGGCGCCCCGCCGTCCTCCACCCGCGCCACGTCGCGGATCAGCACCGCGGCACCGCTGTGAGACTTCATGACAGCCTCGCCGATGGTCTTCACGTCGGCGGGGACCGCGTTCGTGTACACGTTCGCGTCGAAGAGCGGGGAGATGAACTCGCCCGAGGGCAACAGCGCGTTCGAATTTCTGACCGCCGCGGCCACGTCGGTCGACGTGATCCCGCGGGCCTGCGCCTTCGCCGGATCCACGACGATGTTGATCTGGCGCTGCCGGCCGCCGTTGATCGAGGCGCTGGCTACGCCCGGGATGCCCTCCAGCACGGGCTCGATGTTGTTCAGCGCGTAGTCGTACAGTTGCGGGCCCGAGAGGCCGCCCCCGGTCACCGCCACCTGCACGACGGGGGCGTTGGACGGGTCGTACTGCAGCACGAAGGGGGGCAGCACGCCCAGCGACTTGGGGACGGCCGACATGGCGAAGGCCACCTGCTGCTGGACCAGCGTCTGCGCCGCGTTCAGGTCGGTGCCCCACTTCAGCCAGACGTACACGACGCTCAGGTTGTTGCGCGACACGCTCTCGACGTGATCGACACCGGGGGTGGCGCTGACGTACTTCTCGATGCGCCAGCTCAACGTCTTCTCGACGTCCTTGGGGCCCAGGCCCGGGGCCATCGTGCCGACCACCAGCACGGGCGGCGTCAGCTCCGGGAAGGTGTCGACGCTCATGCGCGGGGTCACCACGGCGGCGAACACCACCAGCGCGATGGCGGCCATCAGCACCGCGATGGGGTTGCGCAGCGCCAGGCCGGTCACGGAAGCACCTCGCTCGCCGCCCGCGGCGGCTGCTGCGTCGCGCGCGTCTTCATCGCTTCTCCGCCGCGATGGCTGCCTGGCTGGCCGGCTCCCGGCTGGCCTGCGGCGGGCCGCTCGGCGCGGGGGGCGGCGGCGCCAGGGGGACCTCCTTCGCCTCGACGGCGTCGCCGTCCTTCAGCAGGGCGCGGCCCTCCGTGACGACCAGCGACCCGGGCGCCACCGACCGGTCGAGGAACAGCGAGCCCTCGGCCTCGCCCAGGACCGCGACTTCGCGCTGGTGCGCCACGCTCTGCGCCACCACGAACAGCTTGGCCTTGCCCCGCCGCACGGTGGCGGCGTACAGCGGTATCTCCGTGGCCGGCGAAGGCGTTCCCACCTGGATGCGCACCTCGCCGGTCGTGCCCACCGGGATCGACCGCTCGGGATCGGCGAGATCGATCTCGAAGTGCACCGTGCGCGTGCCGGGATCGGCGGCCGGCGAGCGGCGCGTGATCGTGCCGGGCACGTCCCGCTTGGTCGCGTACAGATGCACGGACACCTTGGTGCCCTCCTTGACCACGTCGAAGTCCATCTCCGGCGCGTCGGCGGTCATGCGCACGATGCTGCGATCGACGACGGTCACGATGGTGTTGCCCGGACGGACGAACGCGCCCGGATCCATCGTGCGCTCGGCGATCTCGCCCGCGAACGGCGCGCGCATCACGCAGTCGTTGACCTCCAGCGCGCTGCGGGCCAGGTTGGCGCGCTCGGACTCCAGCTGCGCCGCCTCCGACTTGCTGAGGGCATTCTTCTGCTCCGCTTCGTTCGGCGAGACGTAGCCGCCGTCCAGCAGCCCCTGCGTCCGCGACGCCTCGTGGGCGAGTGCTTGCTGGCGGGCGTCCAGCGCGCGGGCGCGGGCCTCGACCGCCTTCGTCGAGGCGCTGACCTCGCGGCAGTCCAGGGTGGCCAGGACCTCGCCCTTCTTCACGGTCGCGCCCGGCCGCACCAGCACCGTGGAGACGTACGCCGACACGAACTGCGGCCCGACCGCCGCCTGGACCCACGGCTGCAGCGTCCCCACGTACATCCGCGTGGGCCGGTAGGTCGAGCCCTGCGCCCGCACCACGGTGACGGACTTGGGCCGCGAGGCCAGCGCCACCTTGTTCGTGCGCGCGTCCGCGCGCCACACCATCAACCCACCGACCACCAGGACCGCGGCCGCGCCGGCGGCGATCCCCAGCGGCAACATCGAACGACGGTGTGCCGGCGTTTCGTCTTTACTCATCGGTTCCTCGTGCTCCCTGGTCTCGCGGGCCAATGTCAGTGCAGTCCTTCGGCGATGGCGCGGCCGAACATCGCCCGCGCCTTGGCCAGCTCGAACGTCCCCAGCGCCAATCGAATCTCGGCGTCCGCGCGCAGCGCCTCGGCGTCGGCCAGCTCGACGCTGGTCCCCAGCCCCGCCTTGAAGCGCGCCTCGGCCTGGGCGTCGTTCGCGCGGGCCGCCTCCAGCTCCCGTTGCAGCGCGGGCAGCGCCTGGCGCGACACCACCACGCCCACGTACGCTTGCTCGACCGACGCCACCACCTGCTGGCGAACGAGATCGATCTCGGCCCGCCGGACCTCCTCCGACGCGCGCGACGCCCGTTCCCGCGCCGCGATGGTGGGGTCGTAGAGCGGCCAGCTCAACGCGAGAACGCCGTCCCAGTTGGGGACATCGGGCAGAAAGCCGCGACCGTCGGGCACGGCGCCGCCGCTGCTGGGCGGGGCGCCGCCCGCGCGGGTCGAGATGGTGGCCGAGAGTTGCAGATCGGGCCGTGACAAGGCGCCCACGGCGCGCGTCTCCAGCTCTTGCTGGCGCAGCCGCGCCAGCGCCTCGCGCAGGCGGGGATCACGCTCGGACGCCAGCTGGACGGCGTCGCGCAGCGCCGGCAGATCGGATGGCGCCGGCGACTCGTCGGCGGCGTCCAGCCTGAGGTCCGACGCGCCCACCGCCGCGGCCAGCACGGACTGGGAGGCGGCCAGCCCGCCGCGGGCCCGGATGCGGCCCGTGTCGAAGCGGGTCAGATCCGCCTCGGCCCGCGTCAGCTCGATCGGCGAACGCAGCCCGGACTTCACGCCGGCGTTGGCGAAGTCGCGGTGAACCAGCGCGCGCTGATAGGCGCCCTCGGCGGCCTCCAGCACGCCCCGCGCGGCACGCACCGCGAAGAAGGCCTCCTCGACGTTCAGCTCGATGTCCAGCCGCTGCGCATCGGCCGCCCGCGCGGCCACGGTCACCCGCGCGTCGGCCGCCGCTGCCTGGGCGGCGATCCGTCCGAAGTCGAAGATCTCCTGGTTCAGCCCGGCCGCGCCGATGGTGGAGGCGTAAGGTCTCCAGCCGGCGTCGTGGCTGGTGCGCGAGGGTGTCCCGCCGATGCGGGGAAGGTCGACGAAGGGATCGCCCAGATAGGACGCGGTCGTGTTGTTCGCGGTGCCCTCCAGAAACTGGGCCGTGATCCCCACCAGCGGCAGGTACTGCGCCCTGGGGATGTCGGCGTTGGTGCGCTCGGTCTGGATCTGCGCCAGCGCGGCCCGCACCGCGGGCTGGTGCTCCCGCGCGAAGGCGAGCGCGTCGGCCAGCGTCACCTTTCGGGCGGGCGGCAGGCCGAACGCCGTGACGGGGTCAGGCGGCGTCGCGACGGCATTGGCCGGCGCGGGCGCCTGCGCGCGCGCGCCACCGCTCCAAGCCAGCAACGCGACGAGCAGCGTCGCTCGCAAG
>Ga0207671_10004046_pt1 | contig 14216 bp, 15 predicted proteins | sample KBSC24metaG_FD_184352 | JGI IMG/M metagenome (GOLD analysis project Ga0207671, IMG submission 184352) | Corn rhizosphere microbial communities from Kellogg Biological Station, Michigan, USA - KBS C2-4 metaG (SPAdes) (version 2) | ecosystem: Host-associated > Plants > Roots > Rhizosphere > Soil... | reverse complement strand
GATCGAGATCCACCCGCAGGCCGAAGCCTTCGTCGCCAGCCTGGCCGAGCATCTGCAGCGCGGCGCGGCTTTCTTCATCGACTACGGTTTCCCGGAGGCGGAGTACTACCACCCGCAGCGCACCGGGGGCACCTTGATGTGCCACCGGGCGCACCTCGCGGATGCCGACCCGCTGGTTGCGATTGGCCTGAAGGACATCACCGCCCACGTCGATTTCAGCGGCATCGCGCTGGCCGGGCAGAACGCCGGGCTGGAGGTGATCGGCTACACCAGCCAGGCGCGCTTCCTGCTCAATTGCGGGCTGCTCGATCTGGTGCCCGGCGCTGCGCCGCGCGACCTGGCCGCGGTGCAGAAGCTGCTCGGCGAGCACGAGATGGGCGAGCTCTTCAAGGTGCTGGGTTTTGCCAAGGGCTGCGACGTCGATGCGATCGGCTTCGCCGAAGGCGACAGGACGCACCGGCTGTGATCCGCTGGCTGATCGTCATCTTCATCGCGCTGCTGCTGTTCAGCGGCCTGCGGCCCTGGCTCGAACGCCTCGGCCTGGGGCGGCTGCCCGGCGATTTCCGCTTCCGCTTGTTCGGCCGCGAGTGGCACATCCCGCTCGCCAGCAGCCTGGTGCTCAGTTTCGTCGCGATGCTGATCGCCAAGCTGCTCTGAACGCCTAGACGCCGGCGGCCGCGATTGCGCTTGCCCGCGCCTCGTGGATGCGCTCGCCGATGCCCGGGCCGCGCACCCCGGCCGCCGCGGCCGACGCGGCGATGGCCGAGGTGTCCACCGCCAGCGCGGCGCGGCAGGCGGCGAGCAGCCGCTCACGCTGCGGGTAGGGCTGCTCCTGCAGGCCGAGCCGGCCGCGGGCATCGCATTCGCAGGCGAGCAGGATGTCGGGCAGTCGCTTCGGTTTGCGCATCGTGTCGCAGCGCTCCAGCAGGCGCAGCAGCGCGGCGGCGGCGTAGCCGAGGCAGCGATGCACGTTGCCGTGTTCGCGCGCGACGACGTCGGCCAGCTCGCGGCAATCACCCGGCACGCGCAGGCGCTCGCCGAGCGCATGCGCCAGCGCCTCGCTGCGCTCCTCGTGGCCGAGATGGCGCGGCAGGATCTCCGCCGGCGTCTCGCCCTTGCCCAGGTCATGGCAGAGGCAGGCATAACGCACCGCGAGCGGCGCTTCGAGGCGCGCGCTCATGTCCAGCACCATCATCAGGTGCACGCCGGTATCGATCTCCGGGTGGTGGGCGGGCGGCTGCGGCACGCCCCAGAGCCGCTCCACCTCCGGCAGCAGCCGCGCCAGCGCGCCGCAGGAGCGCAGCACCTCGAACATGCGCGAAGGCCGGGTTTCCATCAGCCCGCGAGCCAGCTCCTGCCAGACACGCTCTGCCACCAGCGCATCGACCTCGCCGGCATCGACCATGCTTCGCATCAAGCCGGTCGTCTCGGGCGCGACGCAGAAGTCCGGCAGACGCGCGGCAAACCGCGCCAGCCGCAGGATGCGCACCGGGTCTTCGGCGAAGGCCGGCGAGACGTGGCGCAAGACTTTCGCTTCCAGATCGCGCCGGCCGCCATAGGGATCGATCAGTTGGCCATCGGCCGCGCGCGCCATCGCATTGATCGTCAGGTCGCGTCGCGCCAGGTCTTCTTCGAGCGTGACGTCGGCCGCGGCGTGGAAGGCGAAGCCGTGGTAGCCGGGCGCCGTCTTGCGCTCGGTGCGTGCGAGGGCGTATTCCTGCTTGGTGCGCGGGTGCAGGAAGACCGGGAAATCGCGGCCGACCGCGGTGTAGCCGGCGGCCAGCAATTCTTCGGGCTCGGCGCCGACCACGACCCAGTCGCGATCGCTCACCTCGCGCCCGAGCAGCGCGTCGCGCACCGCCCCACCGACCTCATAGATTTCCATCGCGGGAAGTTTAGAACCTGAAGTTCTTCACGCCTGGGCAACATGCCCTCCCCACATTCGGGGGGTCGCGGACCGCGCTGCAGAGCGGCCCCCGTGGAGAGGGGGTGGAGCCACCAAAGAGGGATAGATACAAACGCGCCCATTCGCCGAAACCTGCTAGCCGCCGGATTCGGCACCTGACAGATCAGCCCTCAAAAGATCCCGGAGTTTCCATGACCGTCAAGACTTTCCTGATCGCTACGGCACTCGCCGCGGCCGCGTCGAGCGGCTTCGCCGCCGACGGCAAGGCGCGCGAGGCCGGCGCCGTCCAGGTCGCGCTGGCCGGCGTGAATGCGCAAGCCCAGGTGAATCCTCAACGTGGCACGGCGGCCGCGCGCGATGCCGATACGCTGCCCGGCGGCACCGCGCTGCTGCTGGCCTGCCTGGCCTGCATCGGATTCGTCGCGACGCGCCGCGCTGCCGGCCGCCGCTGAACGCAGGGAGCCTCAGTCGCGCGACTGGCGATAAGGCTCTTCGAAGTCCAGGAAATCGCGCTCCGCGAGCGCGTCCTGCACCCAGGCCTGCATGCCCGGCAACGCGAACACCCGCTCGACATAGGCCGACACCTCGGCCGGCACCGGCAGCGCGTAGCTGCGCAGCCGGCTCGCCACCGGCGCGAAATAGGCATCGGCGATGCTGAAGGCGCCGAACAGCAGCGGCCCGCCGCTTTGCGCCAGCTGCTGCGTCCACATCGAGACCAGCCTCTCCAGATCCTTGCGCACCGCGGCATCCTCGCGCAGCAACCGCTCGCCGACTTCCGGCAGCCGGGCTTCGATGTTCATCGGAAAGGCGTTGCGCAAGGCGCCGAAGCCCGAGTGCATCTCGGCACACAGGCTGCGGGCGCGCGCCCGCGCCAGGCGGTCGGCCGGCCACAAGCTCTTCTCGGGAAACTTGTCCGACAGGTATTCGGCGATCGCCAGCGTGTCCCAGACCGCAAAACCGTCGTCGACCAGCACCGGCACGCGCTCGGTCGGCGTGAGCTTGCCGATCGCCTGCTTGAACTGCGAGCCCGGCGTGAAGGCATCGAAGCGCAGCTTCACCTCGTCGAATGCGATCTCCGCCTGGCGCATCAGCACCCAGGGCCGGAGCGACCAGGACGAGTAGTTCTTGTTGCCGATGTAGAGCTGCATGGCACGAACGGATCAGTTGCGGCGCGCCAGTGTACGCAGCACGTTCAGTTTGCCGCGGCCGGCGGTGGCCGCGCCGAGATAGAGCGGCGCCACCGCGTCGAGCGCGGTCGACGTGATGCCGAGGGCGTTCAGGTTGGGCAGCGTGTTGCTGGCGACACTCGCGACGCGCATCGAATCGAGGTTGTCGCGCGAGAGTGGCGGGTTGCTCGAGAAGAGCTCCAAGGTCGCCGCCTGCAGATGGCCGAAGCCATCGGTCAGTGGCAGGATCGGCCGCTCGTTGCCGGACCACCGTCCGGCCAGCTTGACCATCTCGGCCAGCGTGTAGACCTCCGGCCCGGTGCATTCGAAGGTCTGGCCGATGGTGTCGCTGCGGTCGATGCAGTGCACGATGGCCGTGGCCACGTCGTCCACCCATACCGGCTGGAAGCGCGCGAAGGCGCCGGCCAGCGGCATCACCGGCAGGAAGCGCTGCAGCTTGGCGAACTGGTTCATGAAGCGGTCTTCGTTGCCGAACATCACCGAAGGCCGCAGCACGGTGAGATCCAGCCCGGCGGACTGCAGCGCAGCTTCGCCGCCGGCTTTCGAGCGCAGGTACATCGAGGGCGCATTGGCGGCGGCGCCGATCGCGCTGATATGCACCAGCCGGCGCACGCCGGCCGAGGTGCAGGCCGCGGCGATCTTCGCCGGCAGCTCGACGTGCACCTGGCGGAACGCCGCCTCGTCGCCGTGCAGGATCGCAATCAGGTTGACGACCGCGTCGCAGCGGCTCACCAGCTGTGCGAGCTGCCGCTCGTCATGCACGTCGGCCTGCACCATCTCGACCGTCGGCAGGGACTGGATGAAGCGGCCGAAACGCTGGCGATGCGTCGGCACGATCACGCGGCCGCCGGCGCCGCCCGAGCGTTCCACCAGCTTGGCGGCCAGGGCGCGGCCGAGGAAGCCGCTGCCGCCGAGGATCAGGATGTTGTCGTGCTTCATGGATGTCAGGGCAGGTCGGGTGCGGGGTCGGGGACGGCGCTGTCGCGCGGGCCGATCATTCGGCCCAGCCGCGCCTTCAGCGACTGCGGCTGCGCGCCGATCAAGGCAGCATAGTAGGTCGCATTCGACAACACCTTCTTGACGTAATCGCGTGTCTCCGGGAACGGGATGTTCTCGGTCCATGCGGCGACCTCGAGGATCGGGCCTTCACGCCACTTGCGCGGGCGTCCCGGGCCGGCGTTGTAGGCCGCAGCGGCGAGCGCCTGCGAGCCGCCGAAATCGTCGAGCGCGAGCTTCAGGTAGTTGGTGCCGAGGCGCAGGTTCATGTCGCGGTCGTTGATCATGCCGGCGCTGTAGGTCACGCCGATGCGCTTGGCCGTCCAGCGCGCGGTGGCCGGCATGATCTGCATCAGCCCGGATGCGCCGGCGCCCGAGCGCGCGTCGGTGATGAAGCGCGATTCCTGGCGGATCAGCCCGTAGACGTAGGCCGGGTCGACGCCGACCTCCTTCGTGCTGCGCAGCACCTCGTTGCGATGCGGCAGCGGGAAGCGCTGCGCCATGTCGATCTCGCCGCGTGTGCGTTCGCTGGTGTTGATGCAGCGGTCCCACAGCTCGCGCTCGCAGGCGCGTTGCGCCGCGGCCAGCAGCTCGCGGTCGCCCATGCCGCGCAGCGCGTAGTTCCATTCGCGCACGCCTTCGTTGCGCAGGCCGATGTCGACCAGTTGCAGCGCGCGGGTCAGCCCCGGGCTCGCGGCGGCGGCCTCGCGCTCGGGGGCGCTGGCCGCGGCGGGCCGTGGCGGCAGCACGAAGGGCTGGCCCAGGTCTTCGGCGGCGAGCGTGCCGTAGAAGCTGAGCTGCGTCGCGATCGATTGCAGCAGCTCGCGCGCCTGGGTGCGCTGCGCGTCGCCATCGGCCGAGCCGGCGGCGAGGGCGAGCAGCGCACGCGCCTTCCAGTAGGTCCAGCCGGCATCGCGCTGCTCGGCGGCGCTCATCGCATCGACGCCTTGCACCACCTGCAGCCAGCGCCCCGCGCCGCGCGGCACGCTGTCGCCGACCCCGGCGCTGGCGCGCACCGCGGCGCGCACCTTCCAGGCGAGGGTGTCGTCGCTCCAGGCGATGTCCCGGGTTTCCTGCGTCTTGCTCGGCGATGAGGCGAGGCGCAGCTCGGCCTTGTCGAAATAACCCGGCGCCTCCGTATCGAGGCGCTGCGCGGACTGGCGGCCGGTGCTGGCCCAGGCCCAGGCGGCCAGGTCGGCGGGCAGCGTACGCGACCAGCGCTCGTCCAGCAGGCGCGCCGAATCGTTGGGCTCGTTGCCGGCCACGCGCAGCAGGGCCAGCGTGGCCAGTTCGGCGCCGTCGCGTGTCGAGGCGCTGCCGCGTTTCGCGAGGTACTTGACGGGGCTGTCGATCAGCTCGGCGACGGCCTGGCCGATGTCGATGCCGAGGATCTCGGCAGCCTGCTGCGCGGCGCGCGGGCGGCCGGCGTCGAGCGCCAAGCGGGCGCGGCGCCAGATGTCCGAGCGACCGAAGCCTTGGGCCTGGTATTGCGCGTTCGCCATCTGCGAGCAGCCGATGTCGGCGTCCTTTTGCGCCGCCCAGGCGGCACGCGCTTCGGCGCGCACGTCCTTGCCGGCGAGCTGGTCGGTGAGCAGCGCGTAGCAGCTGACCTCGCGGTCGTCGTTCATGCGAAAGCGCGGATAGTCGGCAACGAAGTGCGGCCAGTCGCGGCGGCGGCCGAGTTCGAGTAGCCAGTCGTTGCGGAAGCGGTCCTCGACGTAGCTGCCGCTCCAGCGGGCGTAGAAGGCTTCGGCCTCGTCGACCTGCACGTCGGCGATGCGGTTCGTCAGCTCCCAGTACTCCACCCACATCGCGAGCGGATGTTGTTCGACCATCGCCACGGCGCGGTCCGCGGCGAGGCGGCTGCGGTCGTGTTTGCGCAGGGCTTCGCGGGCATCGAGGATGATGCTGTCGCCGCTCAGCCCGCCCTGGGCCCGGGCCGCCATGGGCGGCAGCAGCGACAGCACGGCGCAGGCCGTGAGCAGCAGCGCGCCGAGGCGTGCAGGCAGACGCGACGGAGCGGCCGTCAGCCGATGTTCCAATGCGGGTCGATTCGGCAGCATCTGATCCAATCTCGTTCGTAGGACTCACTCGTGAGCATCGTGCCCGACCCAAGTTCCACCCTTTCGCCGCGCCGCCTGCTGCGCCAACGCTTGCTGGCCGCACGCGAGGCTTGGGCGGCGGCGCATCCGGGCGACTCGGCGGCCTCGGCGCTGGCCGGCCATCTGGCGCTGGTGCTGCAGCGCCTCGAACCCGCCTGCCTCGGGGTGTACTGGCCGATGCGCAGCGAATTTAACCCCGCGCTTTTGCCCGCGGTTGACAGCATAGAAGGCGAAACCACCCTCAGTTTGCCGTTCTGCCGGCGCGAGCCGCGCGAGATGCATTACCGCCTGTGGGACGGGCAGGCGCCACGCGGCGTCGACGAGTGCCGCATCCCGGCGAGCGACGGCAAGCCGGTCGTGCCCGACGTGGTGCTCGCGCCGTGCGTCGCCTTTACCCGCGGCGGCTATCGCCTGGGCTACGGCGGCGGCTACTTCGACCGCTGGCTCGCCGCCCATCCCGGCACGACAGCGATTGGCGTGGCCTGGTCCTGCGGCGAGATCGACGAGGCGGAACTTGCGCCCGAAGCGCATGACATCCCGTTGATGTTCGTGGTGACGGAACAAGGCGTGATCGGCTAATCGCCGCTCAAGCCAATGCGCCATCGACGACGCGGCGCGTCTCTTTTGCGCGAGCCAGCACCCAGTCGTAGAACTCGCGCACCTCGGCGCGCTCGGTGCTGTTGCCGCAGACGAGCATCCAGTACGCAAACGGGCTTGCGATGCGGCGCGCCGGCCCGAAGGGCTCGATCAGGTCGCCGCGCTGCAGCTGCTCGGCCACCAGCGCCACCCGCGCCAGCGCGACGCCCTGGCCGGTCAACGCGGCCTGCACCTGCTGGTAGGTGAAATTGAGGTACAGCCAGCGGCGCGGCTGCAGGTCGGCCTGGCCGTTGGCCTGCAGCCAGTAGCGCCAGCTCAGGTAGGTCGCGCTCGGCCGGTGGTCGTCTTCTTCGGCCAGGGTATGGGCGGTCAGGTCGCCGGGCGATGACAGCGGCGCCGCCTGGCCGAGGCGGATCTGCTCCGCCAGCCAGGGGCTGATGGCCGGCGTCAGCACTTCGCCGAAAAGCCGCTGCGCCCCCGGCATCGGCCGCTGCGGGCTGACGTAGCGCAGCGCGAGGTCGATGTCCGGGTCGCCCGCGTCGACCAGCATGTCGCTCGCGGTGACGCGGATGTCGATGTCCGGATGGTCACGCTGGAAGGCTTCCATCTGCGGGATCAGCCACAGCGATGCGAATGATGCGAAGGTGCTGACGTTGACCACGCGGCGCCCGCGTGTCTGGCGGATCTGCCGCACCGTCGCGTCGATGCGGTCCAGCGACGGCGCGACCGCGCGCAGCAGCGCCGCGCCGGCCGCGGTCAGCTCGACGTGCCGCGTGCCGCGCGAGAACAGCGCCGCGTCGACTTCCTCTTCCAGCGCCCGGATCTGCCGGCTGATGGCCGACTGCGTCAGGAAGAGCTCGTCGCCTGCTTGGCGAAAGCTGAGCCGCCGCGCGACCGCCTCGAAGGCGCGCAGCGCACCGACCGACAACGGGCTCTGGCGAATCGGCTTATTCATGCGGATCGGGAATCAATGAGGCACCGATATGTCATTGGACCGGCCCGCTCGCGACACGTATTCTTCATTCCATCAGCAAGGCAGTTCCATCACAGGAGCAGATCATGGCGCAATCCACCCTCATGACGCAAACGCAACAATCGAGCGAAGACCTCTGGCACCTGGGCGCGGGCGAAGTGCTGCGCTTGCCGGTGGTGCGCGAGGATCGTGTGCTGAGCGTGGTCGAAGGCCGCTTGTGGCTGACGGTCGAAGGCAGCGACGACTTCCCGCCCGAAGACATCTGGCTCGAACCCGGCCAGACGGTGCAGCTGGGCCATGTGCGCCGGCTGGTGGCCGAGGCTTCGCCTTCCGCGAGCTTCCGCGTCAGCGTGCCGCCGCAACAGGCCGCCGGCCGTGGTCTCAGCGGCTGGCTCGCCGGCTTGGCTTCGTAGCAGGCCGCGTCGCGGTTTTCTTCGCACCCGGCGGCCGCGCGATTCTCGTGGCTGGCGCGCGCTTCGCGGCACGGGCGCGCAGCGCGGCGGAGATCGCGAGGCGCGCCCAGGGCTGCATCAAGGCCGGCGATTCCATCGCTTCGTCCGGCACCGTGCGATAGCCGAGGCTCGCGGTCTGGCCCTCCCGCTCGTATTCGAACGGGGCGCAGCCGGCGTCGATGAAACGTTGCCGCGTCTCGTCATCGACCTTCAGGAAAAGGCGTTCGTCCGCGACGATGGCGATGAAGAGTTCGTCCACGTAGAGGCCGAAGCCGCCGAACATGTGCTTGACGCGCACCTTGCCGAGCGGTGTCAGCAATTCGGCGACGTAGGAGACGAACTCGGGCAGCGGTTTGGGCATGCGCGCCAGTCTTGCACAATGCGCGCGTTCTTGCCCCTGGAGCCCGCATGCTGCCCACCGACCGCGCCACCCTGCGCCAGAAGCTTCTTGCCGCCCGCCTGGCGCTGCCGGACCGCCACGAGCGATCGGTCGAATTGCAGCGCGTGCTGCGTGTCTGGCTGGTCGGCCGGCGCGAAACCACGATCGGCGCCTATTGGCCGATCAAGGGTGAATTCGACGCGCTGCCGGCGCTCTACCGCTGGAGCGAAGGTGCGCCGGACGGCGTCACCCGCCGGATCGGGCTGCCGGTGGTCGACCGCGAGACCGAGCGCCTGCGCTTCCACACCTGGTACCCCGGGTGCCCGATGGAAAACGATGCCTACGACATCCCGAAGCCCAAGGACACCGAGGAATTCGAGCCGCAGCTGCTGATCGTCTCCTGCGTCGGCTTCGGGCCGGCCGGGCTGCGGCTGGGGTACGGCGGCGGCTTCGTCGACAAGACGCTGGCGGCGCTGACGCCCCGGCCCTACACCGTCGGCATCGGCTTCGCACACGGGTTCCTGCCGCTGCTGAAGGCCAGTCCCGAGGACGTGCCGCTCGATGCGATCCTGACCGAGGAAGGGGTGATGTGGGATCGGGATCCGGCGTGAGGCCTCCTCGGTGAATGAGGCCCACTTCGTGCCGAAGGCGATCACGCCGACGGCCGAACAGCTCGCGATCCAGACTGCTTCGCAGCGCACGATCGTCGTCGAGGCGAACGCCGGTGCGGCCAAGACCACGACCCTCGCGCTGCGCCTGGCCGAATCGCTGCAGCGCGGCATCCCGGTCGACCGCACGCTGGCGCTGACCTACACCGAGCCGGCCTGCGACGCGATGCGCGCCGCGCTGAAGAAGATCGGCCTGCCGCCGGACGTGATCCGCCGCCTGCGCATCAGCACCTTCGAGTCCTTCGCCTCCGGTTTCCTGCGCCGCTGGGAAGGCGCCGCGGTGCCGCTGCTGAGCCGCCCCGAGGAGCTGAAGCCCTACGTGCAGCTGGCGATCGCCCGCGTCGGCGACAACGCCGAGGAGCGCTGGCGCGACGAGCTGGTGTTCCCGGCGACCGGCGATGCCGCGGTCGAGGATTTCCTGCGCGAAAGCCTGCATCTGAAAGGCACGATGCAGCTGCAGCGCGAGGCCGCCGACGAGCCGATCACGCCGGCGCTCGCCGATGCGCTGGGCCGCTCCTATGCCTGGCTGAAGACCTTCTCCGCCTACGAACATCTGCGGCGCGGCGGCCACCCCGATCGGCCGCTGTTCCGCGGGCCCTTCGATGCCACCTACGACCTGGCGCGATCGATCGTCAACCACCAGATCGCGCCCGACGAGCCGGGCTGGCCGACCGGGCTGCGCGTGCTGCTGCTCGACGAAATGCACGACGTCAACCAGGCCATGTTCGAACTGCTGCACCGGCTGCTGAGCGCGAACACGCAGGCGTTCTTCTGCGGCGCCGGCGACCGCGACCAGGTGATCCACAAGCTGACCGGCGCCGACGCTGCCTTCATGGGCGACGCGCTCGCGGCGACGACTTCGCGCGCGGTCGAACGCTATCCGCTGACCGCGAGCTATCGCTTCGGCCCGAAGCTGGCGGCGCTGGCCTCGCGCATTGCGCGCAAGCCGTATGCCTCGGTCAGCGCGCACGAGACGGTGGTCGCGGTGCACCGCTATTCCGAAGCCGAGCCCTGCGAGCCGCGCATCGTCGACGAGGCGCAGCAGTGGCAGCGCAAGGCCGGGGCGAGGAAGATGTCCGAATTCGCGGTGCTGTTGCGCCACGGGCATCAATCGGTGGCGCTCGAAAACCATCTGCTGGAGGCCGAGCTGCCTTACACGATGCGCGGGCTGCGCAGCTACCTGCAGCGGCCCGAGATCCTGCTGCTGCGCGGGCTGCTGGCCGTGGCCACCGCCGATTTCTCCAGCGTGCAGGATCCGGCGACGCGGCAGAGCATCCTCGAGGCCTTCGTCTTCTTCGGCGACATCCGCATCACCGTGCACGACGACGCGGAGCACGAGCAGGCCGCGCTGCTGAAGGAGGCGGTGCAGGCCGTGGTCGAGGACCCGAACATCCTGACGGTGTTCTTCGAGAACCAGGTGCTGCGCAATGCCGAACCGGCGGTCGCGCGTCGCATGCGTGCCGCCGTCGATGCGGCGCGCAGCCAGCGCGGGCCCGAGTTGCTGGCCCAGGTGTTCGAGGCCTTGCAGCCGCGCTGGCTCGCCGCGCGCGTGCTGGTCGAGGCGCAGCGGCTGCGCGAGGTCGAAGGCAACATGGCCGGGCTGCAGGCGCACGCGCGGCAATTCGCGTCTGCCGACGCGCTGTTCCACAGCCTGAACCAGGCGGAGCTGCGCCAGCGCTCGCTGAAGAACGCGCACAGCCTGGTGCTGGCGAGCGTCGAATCGGTGAAGGGCCTGGAGTTCGACCACGTGCTGCTGCCGTACCTGGCGCAGCGTGTGTTCCCCGATGCCGATGCGCCGGCCGACGACGAGCGCAACCTGTTCTATGTCGGCATCACGCGCGCCCGGCAGCGCCTGACGCTCTACGCGAGCGAGAGAGCGCCGAGCCGCTTCCTGAGCGTGGTTTGAAGAACGAACGGTGGCCGACGTGGTCCAGAGAGAGCGTAGAGCCCTGAGACTCTGGGAGCCTGTCGTCGCGCAAGTCCTGCTTGCTGTGTGTTAACGAGCTGCTATTGCTTGACGTCCATCTTCCATCGGGTACGGAAGCCAAGGGTGCGATTGAACTCGAAGGGATTGCAGCAATTGGCACCCATCACCTTGCACACATCCGGAACTTTACGATTCTGGCGCTGCTTCTTTGGCGCCGACGTTTCGACAGTCACAACGCATCGCCCCTCGGCCGCCAGACAGTACGCGATCAAGAACGGGTCGCGTCCGATCTGCTCGACCTCATCGTCGGTGAGGTCCGGCGCGTAGCCCTCCGCGATGACCTTCTGCACCAGGCCCGGGTCGATCTTTTCGTCGAGCAGCAAGGCTTTCTTGTTGACGTCTTCCTGAAGCCAAGCGAAGAGCAAGTCCTTCTCCGCATCGTCAGGCCCCTCCCTGATTTCTTCGAAGATTTCGAACGGCATCTTCAAATGCCCCTGACTTCCCATGTAGGCCAGCCATTCCCAGTATTCAGGAACTCGATCGATGGGGTAGTAGAGGTTGTTGGCCGTGATCAACACGTTCGCGTCTGGCAGATAGAGCATCGAACGGCCAATCAGGTAGCCACCGCCAGCAGCGGATAGACACTGCGGGGCTTGACCCCGAGGACCTTCGCAGCCTTGGATGGGGACAGCGCCCCCGAGTCCGTGTAGTGTCGCGCGAAGTCCAGCATGGCATGCCCCAGCCGATGACGCCGGACGACGTAGTAACTCGGGCCGCTGGATCCCTTCAACTGATCCTTCTCGCGCCGCCGCTCCGCTGTCCAGCGTTCGCGGATGCCGGCTTCTAGCGTCCGCCAAGCCTCCAGCGTGATGCGGCCGGCCTTGAACAGGCCATAGGCAACCATCTGCCGGCTGACGCGCCAGCGGTTTGCATGATCCGTAATCACTGCAATCTGCGCATCGAGGTCGAGCCCTGCCACGTTGATCGCCCGGACATCCGATCGAGGTAGCAAGAACTCGCCGGCGACTTCGTTGCAGAAGCGCTCGATCCTCATTTCCGGTGCGCCACCTCCGCTCACCCCTGTGGCGCCGAGCCATAGGTGCGCCAGTTCGTGCAGCAGCGTAAACGACCATGCCGCCTTCGCGTCGCCGTCGTTGATCACTACGAACGGCGCGATGCGATCGGCGATTGCGAAGCCCCGGAACGCTTCGACCGGTATAGCCGAGTGATGGCTACCGAGGTTGCCGATCAGCAGCACAAACACGCCGGCATGCTCGGCACGTTCGCGCAGCAGAGCGAAAGCACTCTCGGCATCCTTCTGTAGCCGGTACTGGGCGCGCGTGACACCGAGCGTCTGCTCGATGGATTCGACCAGCGCCGGGACACCATCGTTGACGCTGGCCGAACCGACGAACGCTAGCGGCTGCACATCTTCGTCATCTTCGAGGACTGTGCGCACGAGACTCTGTCGCGCCCGAAGGTCACGAACCAACGTGTCGACATCTGCGTCTGCCTCTACTGTGCGGTCCCCGATAATCGTTCGGAAGTCTTCGCCGCGATCACCCTTACGTGGCGGTGCCGACAGGTAGAGCGTGAGCAGAGAGCGGCGGTATGCCCTCGCCATGTTCGACAGCGTCGTTCGCGAAGGTTCCTTCTCGCCCTGCTCAATCGCAATCAGAGACGTCGGAACGATACCGATAGCCCGAGCAGCGCCCTCTAGCTCCAGGCCAGCACTCTCTCTTGCCCATCGAAAAACATCAGGGTTGAATGCCATCGTGCCATCAGTTTACAGAGCCTCACAGACACCTGGAAAGGCGTGGTGCTCAGAGACCGAGCCGCTGGCAGATCGCCAAGGTCGCTTCCGACTGGTTCATCGAATAGAAGTGCAGTCCCGGCGCGCCGGCCGCGCGCAGGCGCTCGCACAGATCGCTCACCACGTCGAGCCCGAAGGCCTTGATCGACGCACTGTCGTCACCGAAGCTCTGCAGCCGCAGGCGCACCCAGCGTGGGATCTCCGAGCCGTTGGCGTCGGCAAAGCGCAGGATCTGCGAGGAGTTGGTGATCGGCATGATGCCGGGCACGACCGGGATGTCGGCGCCGAGCCTGGCGGTGTCGTCCAGGAAGCGGAAGTAGGCATCCGCGTTGTAGAAGAACTGCGTGATCGCGCTGCTGGCCCCGGCCTTCACCTTGGCCGCATAGGCGTCCAGGTCGGCCTGCGGCGAGCGCGCTTGCGGATGCATCTCGGGGTAGGCCGCGACCTCGATGTGGAAGTGATCGCCGCTGGTCTCGCGCATGAAAGCGACGAGATCGCTCGCGTAGCGGAATTCGCCGAAGCCGCCGTAGCCGCTCGGCAGGTCGCCGCGCAGTGCGACGATGCGGCGCACGCCGGCCTCCTGCAGCAGCGCCAGCTGCTCGCGCACGCTGGCCCGGCTCGCGCCGATGCAGCTGAAGTGCGGCGCGCCATCGACGCCCTCGGCGAGGATCTCGCGCACCGTGCCGTAGGTGCCTTCCTGCGTCGAGCCGCCGGCACCGTAGGTGACCGAGCAGAACTGCGGCTTCAGCACGTAGAGCCGCTGGCGCGCGGCGCGCAGCTTCTCGGCGCCTTCGGGTGTCTTCGGCGGAAAGAACTCGATGCTCAGCGGAAAGGGCTTGGTGTCGGGAGTTGCCATCGTCAATCCTTGGAGGTCGTGCGCGCCTGTGCGGCACGAATGAAAAACTCGCGGTTGCCGTCGCCGCCGGCGATCTCGCTCGCGAACCAGTCGCTCGCCTCGGCGCCGTTCGCCGCACAGGCTTCGCGCAGGCGCTGCTCGACGCTCGCGTAGTGCCGCGCGTCCTTGACCAGGCCGCCCTTGCCGATCTGCGCCGGCTGCAGCTCGAACTGCGGCTTCACCAGCAGCAGCAACTCGCCTTGCGGCGCGAGCAGCGGCACGACCGCCGGCAGGACCAAGGTCAGCGAGATGAAGGACAGGTCGCCGACGATCAGGTCGAAGCCTTCGGCCGGCATCGCCGCGCCGAGAGCGGCGGCCGTC
>Ga0207671_10004044_pt1 | contig 14220 bp, 10 predicted proteins | sample KBSC24metaG_FD_184352 | JGI IMG/M metagenome (GOLD analysis project Ga0207671, IMG submission 184352) | Corn rhizosphere microbial communities from Kellogg Biological Station, Michigan, USA - KBS C2-4 metaG (SPAdes) (version 2) | ecosystem: Host-associated > Plants > Roots > Rhizosphere > Soil... | reverse complement strand
TCGCTGCATCGTGAAATCATAGGAATCCGCTACTTGCCCACGGAGTGCTCCACGTCGCGATTGTTTTCGTTGCATACGTACTCTTGCATCTCGTACCCTGCTGGAGCGAGGATAGCGGCCTTCTTGATGGTCCAGGGCTTTGCATAAGCGCCTGGATCCTCAATGGTGACCTCTTTCTCCAAGTGCCCCAAATCGATTCGCCGGAAGCGTTCGATTACATGCAGACGTTCCGTGGTAGGCAAGCCGGAGAAGGTAGCCCAGGCGCGGCCGTTGAAGCCCACCGTGTCGATCACCAGCGTGTCGCCTTCCCACCTGCCCACGGAGTGACCCATCCAGGAGGGATTCGGATCTTTCGAATGGGGCCGGCCATCCATGTAAACCAACCGGGGCAGGTCGTGGCCGATGTCATAGAAGATCGCGATGGTTTTTGGCCCCTGAACGATGGTGTTGTCGCCGTCCTCGCCCTGGAGAATGGGGCCGATTGGCAGGCAGCGCAGCTCGGGCCAGTCGATCATGTGGTTCTCGATCTGTTTTTTTCTCCAATCGGCGGCCCACGGCAAGGGTTCCGGGTGGCCTGGATCCATCAGCTCCAAATTCAGCCAAAGACCCGAGAGATCCGGCTTGCCGGTGGGAAGACGCGGCGTGCGCCCCTTCGGGGGTACAAGCTGGTGGCGAGCGATGTCGTCCTCTCGGCTTTCCCCAAGCGGGGCTAAGTACGGGTACTCAATTCGAATGTCCAGCCGCCTGGATTCCGCATCGCCAACCACCACATCCGATTTTTTGAAGGGTACCAAGCCCGGGTAGGAGGCAGAGATCTCGTAGGATCCCGCTGGCAGGCCGCGCAGGATATAAGTACCATCAACCTCGCTTCGTGCGGAGAAAATCGCACCGGACGATGTGTTCTTCGCCTGGATCGGCGCATCGGACAAGGCGAGTCCATCGTCGACAAAGAGGACTCTTCCGCTGATTGTGGAAGGGGATTGCGCCACAACTGCTGCGGCGAGGACGGTGACGATAGCGAAGGCGCGAGTCTTCACGACCGCGGAACTTGCCTTCGCAGCGGCAGCAGCGATCGAAGGCGCTCGTCGCGCAAGTAGATTCCGGCCCAGGCGATCAAGCTGGTCGAGAGCGGGACCAGAACCGGATAAGGCTCGCCCATGCGGACATAAGTGGCGATTGCGCCGCCCAGGTAGCCGGTGAGGAGCACCGCGCCCAGCACCGCAGTCGGCGGGATCACATACAACACAATGCAGCCAAGCTGCAGGAAGGCGAGAAGCGGCAAGGCGCTCTCCGGCCAACCGATTCTTGCAAACTCCGCTACATACCACGGGTTTCTAGTCAGTTTCCAGGTAGCGCTCATCCCTACCACAAAGCAGGGCCAGAGCGAAAGGACGCGGCCGATCCAAAGCATCCAATGCTTCGGCTTGGTTTCTTGTGCCGGGACTGCGACGGAGCTCATATATCTATTTCCCCTTCACGGCCGTTGAATCATTTCAATACGGTTGCCGGCCGGATCGGTGGCGATACCTATCATTACGCCGGTCTTTCCGAAGGGACGGGGATCGCCGGCCATCGAGCCACCGGCGGCCTTGATGGAGGCGACTGTCGCCGCCATGTCCTTCACGTTGAGGATCACATGCGCGATCGGGTCCTTGACGTCGTCGGAGTCGCGATGCATGATCACGATCGGCTCGCTCTTGTTGGCCTTGGCGCTCTCAATCGTCGCACCGAAGTTCACGAAGACCTCCGGTCCTCCGGCTGCATCGATCCGATTGACTTCCTGCATGCCGAACGCCGCTTGATAGAACTTCGCTAACGCCACAGTGTCTTTCGCGCCGATTCGCACCGAGTTCAGCGTGACCTGCGCCTTAGCCGCGCTCGCGAGCAATAGCGTGGCGAGTATTGTGATCGCAGTTGTGTAGAGTCTTTTCATGGAACTCCCCCAGTAGCACATCTCATTCATCATAAACTCGCCAGCGCCTAAATGGAATGTCGCGGGTGTCTTGATCTGGGACGCTAAGTACACATCAGTTTGGCCCTTGCACTGCTCTTTAAACGGACAAATGCACAGCTACACTCGATACCTAGATGGAAAGAAGTTTGACACTGCGGTTGGCAGGCATCGAATCATAACCGACCAGCCCGTGGCTGGAGGCGGCCAAGACGCTGGACCTACGCCCCCGGAACTGCTTCTTGCGTCATTAGGGTCTTGCGCCGGCCACTATGCGGCGGAATACCTGCATACCCGCTCGCTGTCTGCCGCCGAATTGGGAATTCGCGTTTCTGCGGCAAAAGGCACAGGCCCTGCGCGTCTTGCCTCATTTCGCATAGAAGTGAACGTTCCGAGAATCGACGAGCGTCACCAGCAGGGATTGTTACGGGCAGTGAAGACCTGTCTGATTCACAACACTTTGATCACCGGCCCCCGCCTGGAAGTCGAAGTGACTGCCGCACAGACACTTGCAGCATAAGGGCTCCGTAACTGCCCTGTCCAGGACATCATCGTAAGACTAATTTCGCGACGCCGGCGCCTTCGGGGCTGCCAGATAGCCGCTGATCATGTCCTTCTTGATTTCGTTTACCACCAACTCATACGGCTGTGGTGAGCGGGACAGAATGAACTGTACCGGTTCGTTTGCTGACTTGTCTTTTTTCGGAACCTTTTTATCGTCGGCGGTTACTTCGACTGTGTAATGATTCTTTTTCGGATCGGTTGCTATGAGGCGTATCTGGATGTCTCCCACCTTGCGCGGGTTTTTTTCTTTGGGTAGATTGAACTCGATATAGTTGCGCTCATTCAGGGCTTTCAGGGCAGCTAATTCCTTGCCATTCGTGGCGATGAGCCCGCTCTCCACTCCCAGGTCCCCAGTAGCCCGTTTCAACTCCGCGATCGTCTTTTGAAGTTCGGACTTGGTGGCGGTTAGCTCGGTCTTAACCGTTCCGACTTCACTCGAAACCTCACCCACGCGTGTCTTGGTGGCATCGGCATCGGTCTTGACTTGGGATACCGCCTCGCTGACCGCGGTCAGTTTTTGGGCCTGCTCCTGCTGCAGTTGTTCGAGCTTGCCCGCAAGATCCTCGGCGCGCTTATTCGCATCGGACTGAGCTTTACCCACTAGCGTCCGCGCCTGAGTGCGCGCGGCCTGAAGTTCCGACTTCAACAGATCAACTGTGCTCTTCCCGGCCTCAGCCGACGCTGTAGATGTTTCATAAGCTCGGGCAACTTCGGCCAGCAATTGGCTTCTCGCTTGAGCTAGTTCGCCCGAGGTCCGGTGCGAATCCACGCGGACCTGTTCGAGGTCATGACGCAGCTCATTTAGCTGGTAATAGAGATACAGGGAGGCGAGAATAAGCGCCAACACGGCCCCTGCTAAAACGGGTACCAGTACCCCGGAGCCTGCCTGTTGCCGCTTTGACTTTCGGGGTCGCTCACAGCTTCGACCTCCTCAGCGTTTTTCCGTATAACTAGCGTTATTTTAGCGCAACGTATCCCTGGAGTGGCTACTTGGAGATCCGCTTGCGCTGGCTGTGAAAAACATCCGGAAAATGGAGTCTTTTTGTACTGGTACGGACCCGGTTGAACACCCCCCAGTGAAGCCCCCAGGCTTCCTTATAAGTCCTGTATCATTTATAGACCAGGAAATGAAGTCAGCCGGCCGGTACGAGTTTCGCGAAATCCTCGGCGAAGGGGGTATGGGTGTCGTGTATCGCGGCTTCGATCCGGTCATGAACCGCGAGGTCACGATTAAGACCATCCGCGATCCGCAAGACCAGTTGGTCCTCGAGCTCTTTAAACGGGAATGCGCAGTCCTGGCAAGCATGAGCCATCCCAATATCGTCGAGATCTTCGATGTTGGAGAAGTGGAAGAGGCGGGCACAAGACGGCCTTATTTTGTCATGCCCCTCTTGCAAGGGGTAACTCTTCAGGACTTGGTCAGGACCTCCAGCCCGCGGCTTACCGTAGAACGCTGCGTGCAGATGATTAGCCAAGCTTGCAGGGGCCTGCAGGCGGCCCATGAGCACAAGCTGGTGCATCGCGACTTGAAGCCCAGCAATCTATTTATCCTTCCTGATGACTCGGTAAAGATCATCGACTTTGGAGTGGCCCATTTGACGGACCACCGCTCCGTGACCGGTCTGAAGGGCACGCTGCTCTACATGGCGCCCGAGCAGATCCAGCGCAAGCAACCCACGCCTCTCGCGGATCAATTCTCATTGGCGGTGGTGGCCTATGAGATGCTCGCCCGCCGTCATCCGTTCGGCGTTTCAGGCGAAGAGGATCTGGCCCAAGCCATCCTGCGCTTCACGCCTCCTCCAGTTTCGGATTTCAATCCGGTGGTCAACAGCGCCATCAGCCAGGTTATACACAAGGCGCTGGCAAAAGAACCCTTCTTCCGCTTTTCCGGCGTTCGCGAATTCGCGGATTCTCTACAAAAAGCTCTGCGCGGTGAAGCTATCGATGCCTTCGATCCGGCTCGGATCACTCCCCGGCTGGAGCGGGCGCGGAAATCCTTCGAAGCCGGCGATGTGGACGATGCGGCCGAGATTCTGAGCGAACTGGAATCGCAGAGCTACCTGACTCCGGAAATTAGTGCACTGCACAAGGAGATTGAAGAGATCCGGCGCGTCAAGGCTGTCAAGCAGCTGCTGGAAACGGCGCGCAAGCGTTTCGAAGAGGAAGAGTATGTCCGCGCGTTGCAGAAAGTCCAGGAGGTTCTGGACCTTGACTCCACCAATACGGAAGCCTTCACTCTCAAGGGTGCCATCGAGGGCAAGCGGAGCGGGACGCAGATCGAGGAATGGTTTCGGCTGGCCCATCAGCACATGGAGAACCACGCGTATTCGCACGCGCGGCAGGCGCTGCAAAAGGTGCTCGACATTCGGCCGAAGGAAAGCCGGGCCAATGCGCTGCTCACCGAAGTGGAGCGGCGGGAACAGGAATACGTTCGGCTTCGCAATGAAAAGCAACACGCCTACAAATCCGCTGTCGAGGCTTATCAGCGCGGAGAAATCGACTCGGCTCTCAACAAGATGTCCCGCGTGCTGGACTTGGACCGTCGCGCGGCCTATAGCACCTCACCGGAACAAGGCGCAGAATATCAACGATTTTACGAGGAAGTCTGCTCAAAGCGTGATCAACTGGGCTCTCAGGAGACCGAAGCTCGCCGTTACCTGAGCGAAGGAGACTTTACCAGGGCTCTCTCCACTTGCGATGCCGTTCTCGCCAACTATCCCAATAATGTTGTGTTTGGCGTCTTGCGCGACGACGTAGAGCAAGCCCAAAGACAGGAAATCTTCGCTTATATAGCCAGGGTCGATCAAGAGGTCGCCGCCGAACCCGATCTCGATCGCAAGGTCGCGCTTCTCGAGGAAGCACAGAAAAAATACCCTTCAGAACCACGGTTCGAGCAATCCGTACGCCAAGTTCGGGCGCGGCGCGACAAGATGAACGCGCTGGTGGGCCGTGCCCGGATGCTGGAAGAAAGCCGCCAGTTCTCCGATGCCCTGGGCCAGTGGGAGATCCTGCGCAACATCTACCCCCAGTATCCTGGGCTCGATATTGAGATTGACCGGCTCAAGAAGAGACGTGAGCAGCAGATGCGAGCCGATGCGAAAGCACACTGGGTCACGCAAGTGGAACAGGCGATGGCGGTTAATAACTACGCCAAGGCAACCGCACTCGCCACGGAGGCACTCGCCGAATTCCCGAATGACGCGGAGCTCTTGGCCCTTCAGACGCAGGTCGAGCAATCCCAACAACGAACGGCCGATGCCATAGCAGGCGCCGCCCGCGGGAAAGAATTGTATGAAGCGGGGAGCACCGCGGAAGGCCTCACGCTGATGCGAGAAGCTTTCAAGTCGGTGGGCCAGAATTCTGTAATTCGAAACCAGCTTGTCGAGATTCTCCTGAAGGAGGCTGCTGCGCACTTGGAGCAAAACTGGCGCGCCGCTGAGCCGTTGATTCAAGAAGCCCTTGATCTCGAGCCTGGCCATCCACTGGCCAGGAGCTTAAGTACCCTGCTGCGCGATAAACGTCAGGATGAAGAAGTTTCCTCGGTGCTATCGAACGCGCGCGAACTCCAAGCGAAAGGGAACATCGGCGACGCCATCAGGGAACTGGACAAGAGTCTGGCTACCTACGCGCGCGACGCGCGGCTGGTGAAGTTGCGCACCACGCTGAGTCAGAACTTGTCGGCGGAAGAGCGGCAGAAACTTCGCGCCCGGGATTTAACGGAGCTGAATGAGCTCGCCAAGCAATCCAAGGAGACCAGCGACCTCCAAAAGCTGGAATCGATATTGGACCGGTCCCAGATATTCAGCAGATACGAGGGCGATGCTGATTTTCGAGAGCCGCTCTCGGCTATAGAAGCGCGCGTTCGGCAAAAACAGCAGGCGGAAACGGTCTCCGTGACTCTCCCCCTCATCCCGGCTCCAGCCGTGCTCCCGGCGCGTGCGCCCGAGAAGCCGGTTCCTCTGAAAGCGCCCCAGGTCGCCAGTTCCAAGAAGAGTGCTAGTAGCGGTAAGACCGCCGTCAGACTACCGAGGTGGGCTTTAGCTGGAGCCACATTCCTCGCCGTGGCGCTACTGATATTGGGAATGAATCGATTCCTCAGTCAACGGAACGCAAGGGAACAAGCACTGAAGCGTGCCCAGACTCCGATTCCTGTACATGTGAATGGTGCGAATCCAGGCGCATATCGCGTGACGGACGACAAGGATGGCACGCAAGTAGATCTGGATACCGGCCTCAAAGCCGGCAGTTACACTCTGAAGGCGTCGAAAGCGGGATTCGAGCCGGTTTCATTTGGCTTCTCCATCAATCCGGAAACAGATTCCCAGAAGTCGATTGATGTCCAATGGAAAGCACTTCAGACGGAGTTAAGAATGAAAGTGGAGACTCGATCGAATTCGATACCCGTAGGGTCATTGAAAATCGATTCAACGGAACTGGCTCCCAATGAAAATTCTGTAGCCACCGCGAAGGTGCCAAATGGTTCCCATTCAATCACATGGACAACTCCACGGGGAGATACGGCGGAGATCGAGTTGGTCGTAACTGACGATGTGGCCGAAGTGAAGCATTTCACATTTCAGGGTCGGTTGGTCGGACTTCTCGCGACCGTCAGCCGAGGCGCGGTGAGCTATCAGACTATAAACTCCGCCGGCGGGGTGACGCAGACGGTGGATGGTGTATCCGTTACCGGAGCACCTAGCGGAACTTTCCCGATTGAAAGTTCCAAGGTTGTGAGCTTTGCTGTCAGGCCCGGAGGATACCCCCTCGGCGATGTCGGGCCCAGTTCCGACGGTAGTCCTGTAGTGTTTGTATACTTGGTGCCGCAACAATCCAAATCCGCCGGCGGCGGCAAGAGCCAAACCGGGAGGAGTCCCACAGATCCGCCTCTTTCGACAATTAGTCCCCCTGTCAAGACCCAGGAAGAGATCGATCGCGACCGGAAAGCGCAGGAAGACGCGCAGAAGGCACAGGACGCGGAAAAGAAGCGGCAAGATTTCGAAAAGAAGCTACATCCGCTCGGAGCGGGCAAGTAATGAGGTTTCTCCTGCCCCTTCTGAGTGTCGTGTGTGTTTTCGCCCAGGTTAAGGCACCCGAACCGCCGCTCAGTCTGGATGTCTTGAAAGAAGGACTTTCGGACCCAGCGTTGGCCGAGGTTCCTGGCTTGACGAAGGAGGTTCTGGCACGCGGAATCGATTTCGATCTGAACCAAGAGCTCGGGGCGATACTAACCGCGGCCGCCGAGGGACATCGCGCACCTGCCGACGTGGCTGCGTTGATCGCAGCCGCTCTAGATAATTGTCAGAAGTGCTACGCGCGCTTCTTGACGCCACTGACTCAGGAGGACCTCCTGACATTGCTGAAACGGAGTCACGATAGGGATTTGCTCTTGCAAGAGGTCAGGGCCCGGGGAGTCAAAAACCTGGATATAAGCGAAGCAAACGCAAACGTCCTGCGTGCGGCCGGGGCGAACGAGCAATTGGTGAGTTTTCTAATACCCGATGACAAAGTGAAGATTAGCCCTCTCATCGGCTATAAAACGTTTGAATTGAAACACGCTGAGGACTACGATACATCAGCGACCGAGGGCTGGCTCAAGGTGACGGCCCAAGTTCCGGCCAACAGCACGAGCGAATTTGTTTTTAAGCACAACACCCTGTTCACACGAGCCGTTACTGGTGGAGAACCCAACACTTTGGCGGCCTACTTCAACAAGCCTGCTCCCCGAAATCTGAGTATCGATCTGCTCCAATTCGGCGCGAATCTGGAGGGCGGAGAATCGACCGCCGACGAGGAGAAGCGGGGCGGTTTGTCCCGGCTTGTCAAGGGAAAGGCCAAAGAGAAGGGGAAGGAGGCCCCGCCCATTGAGGTTGCCTATCTTGGAGCGGACGATACCGGTCGTAACTCTTTTCAGATCCGTGTCGCGAATAAGCAAAGTACTCCTCAAGAATTGTCATTCACACTTCGTTGGATGGTTCTCACGACTCCCAAAACCGTCACGGCGACAAAGCCTACCCCGGCGCCTGCAACGAAGTGATGGTGTGCGAAATATGGCTAACCAATGGGTCATTTCGGAGAAGCTGCCAATCCTTCCATTACTCGGATACAATGTCTTGTACGGCATAGTGCGGGCTAGGTCCAAGGCATCGAGAACGAATTTGACCTAGCAGGGGCTGGAGACTCCGCTGGAGGACGCATGGAGACTGTCGGATTCACCCAAACGGATCGGGCGCTGAGGATCGACACACCGCTCGGACCCGACGCGCTTCTGCTTCGCACTTTTTCCGGCCAGGAAGGCGTCTCGCAACTCTTTCGGTTCCAGCTCGATCTCCTTTCCGAAGACGACGCTATAGCCTTCGACGACATTGTCGGAAAGAGTGTAACGGTCCACATTCAAACCGTCGATTCCGAGCGCGGTCTCAACGGATTCATCAGCCGATTCTCGCAAGGTGGAAGGGATGAGCGGTTTACCTACTATCGGGCGGAAATGGTTCCCTGGCTGTGGTTCTTGACGCGCACCTCTGACTGCCGGATCTTTCAGCGCAAAACCGCTCCGGACATCATCAAGAAAATTTTTGGGGACTTGGGATTCAGTGATTTCGAGTTCCGCCTGCATGGCGCTTTTTCCACTCGCGAATACTGCGTCCAGTACCGTGAAACCGACTTCAATTTCGTTTCCCGGCTCATGGAGGAAGAGGGAATTTGCTATTTCTTCGAGCACAACCCCGAGGGCACGAAGCACATCCTGGTTCTGGCCAACGACGGTACGTCGCACAAACCCTGCCCTAACCAGGAAAAAGCTCGTTGCGATTTCGCTCCGGGGATATGGCGTGGCGAAGATTTGATCACCGACTGGCGTCTGGAGGAGGAGTACCGCCCCAGCGCTTGGTCTCATACCGATTACAACTTCGAAACCCCCAGTACAAACCTGATGGTGACCGTCAAGGATGAGGGCAAATACGAGCTGTACGATTACCCCGGTTTTTATCTGAAGAAGAGCGATGGGGATTCGCTGGCCAAGACGCGTCTCCAGGAAACTCTCGCCTTCAAGAATCGCGTTTCCGCGAAATCCAACTGCCGCAATTTTACCGCGGGCTCGACCGTCGACGTGACCGACCACTATCGCAAGGACATGAACAAAAAGTGGATGCTGACCGAGATCCATCATCAATGCACGATGGGGGACGCATACACGACTGGTGGCGCCTCGGGTGAAGGCTTCTTCTATGCCAATACGTTCGAGTGCGTTCCAGCCAGCGTTCCTTTTCGCCCGCCACGGGTGACCCCGAAACCCAACGTGCAGGGATGCCAGACCGCTGTGGTCGTGGGGCCCGCCGGGGAAGAAATCTACACTGACAAGTACGGTCGCGTGAAAGTGCAATTCTTTTGGGACCGCGAAGGGAAGAAGAACGAGGATTCTTCCTGCTGGATCCGAGTGTCCTATCCGTGGGCCGGGAAGAACTGGGGAGGGATTCACATTCCCCGGATCGGTCAGGAAGTTGTGGTCGACTTTCTCGAGGGAGATCCCGACCAGCCGCTTATTATCGGGCGCGTTTACCACGCCGAAAGCATGCCTCCGTGGGGGCTGCCCGCCAAGAAGGTGGTCAGCGGGTTCAAATCCGATTCGACCAAGGGCAGCGGCGGGTATAACGAAATTTCGATGGACGATACGAAGGGCAATGAGCTTGTCAACATCCACGCCCAGTATGACCAGCAGAAGAGAATCGAGCACGATGAACGCGTGTCGGTGGGTCACGACCGAACGGAGCAGGTCGGGCATGACGAAAAGATCACCATCGGCCATGACCGCACGGAGAAAGTCGGAAACAACGAGACCATCACCATCGGACTCAATCGTAAGGAAAGCGTGGGTGTTAACGAGAACATCGACATCGGATCCAATCGGACGGAACATGTGGGCGCGAATGAATCGATCACAGTGGATGCGAATCGCACGCGCATGGTCGCAATCAACGAATCGGTGACCGTCGGCGCGGCGCAGGAGATAACGATTGGCGGGTTGCAGGCGCTCACCGTGGGAGCAGTGCGTAGCCACACTGTGGGAGCCGACGAAACCATCGACATCGGCGCCAATCAAAGTATCACGGTCGCGTCCGACCAGACCATAACAGTGGGTGGCAACCAGACTATCTCGGTGAGCAAGGATCGCAACGAGTCAGTCGATGGCAATCATTCGGAAAAAATTGGTAAGGAGAGAAAGACCGAGATCGGTGGCGACGACGAACTAAAGGTCGGCAAGAGGTTCGCGCTGGTGGCCGAGGACCAGATCGATCTAAAGACGGGCGACGCGATGTTAACCATGAAGAAAGATGGCACAATCCAGATCAAAGGCAAGGATATTGTGATCGACGCGTCGGGCAAGATTTCCGTCAAGGCATCAGGCGACATCGTGATGAAGGGAAGCAACATCAAGCAAAACTAGCCATGGCCAACAATCCCAGGTTTGACGTCGTTATATCGGAGCAAGAAAAAGATCATCCGCCATTTAGCGGACCGTTGCGAGGGGTCCTGATTGGAGTCGCTGATACGGGAGAACCATTGGTCGATTTCTACGGCAATCCCGCGGGGGCCGCGGTGGCCGCGCTGGCCACGGTTCCGATCACGCGCGACGACGCAGGCCGAGAGGCGCTCCTGCTATTTGAAGACAATAATCCTCAGCGGCCAATCATCGTGGGCTTGATTCAGCGTCCTGCCTCCGCACCGAAAGAAACTGACAAAGTCGTACAGGTCAAGCTGGATGGGCAGCGGCTGACTCTGACGGCGGAGCAAGAAATCGTTCTGCGTTGTGGAGAAGCAAGTATCACGCTGACCCGGGCGGGTAAAGTCCTAATTCGCGGAGCTTATCTGCTCAGCCGGTCGACGGGTGTGAACCGAATTAAAGGCGGCTCCGTCCAACTCAACTAGCAGAAACGGCCCTTGGTGAAACAACGATGACCGGCGAAGGCGTGTTGCAGCGGCCAATCGGCTTCAGACCTTGGGAGATTTCCGCTCTCGTTAATCGCGAAGTCATCGATCAACATAGCGAGGAAGCCGCGTTTTTGTGGACCCAGCGAGACCAAGCAGTTGCCTCCCCCCGGTACGCTCTCAAGCATCTCGCAAAACTGGATGGACGCGTCGAGGCGCACGTGGATGGCTTGCGTGTCGCGGCGGAGGTTGGATGGGAAACGTGCCTTGCGGTGCTCGGCGCGGGGCCGGGAGAGGTTTTTGCCGGAGCCAGCCTAGCTTTCGGTAGCGGCGATTCGAGCCGAATCCAACTCGTCCTGGAGGCGGGTTCTTCTGATCCACTGCTGGCACGCGGCCTCATCTCGGCGTTGGGATGGCTCGCAAAGGGGCGCGCCAGCGATGCCGCGATGCTGCTGGTGGGCGATGTACAACCGGAAGTTCGGCGGACTGGCATCGCCGCATGCGCGATTCACCGAATCGATCCGGGTCCGCAATTGGGAAAAGCAATCATGGATCCCGCCCCCCAGCTCGCGGCGCGAGCGGCTAAGGCTGCGGCGGAACTCGGACGAGTGGATCTGTTCGGCCAGGTACTCTCGCGTGTTTCCGATCCCGATCCTGATTGCCGTTTTTGGGCTGCCTGGTCGGCTGCACGCCTTGGAGAGAAGCGCCCTAGTGTACTCCAGGTACTGCGCGAGGCCGTTCAACCATCGGGCAGACACGCCCAAGCGGCTTTGGAAATGGCGCTTCGCTGCCTGAGCCTTATCGACGGGAAGTTGTGGTGTCGCGATCTTGCCCTGAATCCGAAGAGTGCCCGCTTGGCTGCCATTGGCCTCGGCGTGATCGGCGACCCAGCGGAAATCGATACCCTGATTCAAATGATGGAAGACCCAGCCGTAGCGCGAGCGGCCGGAGGGTCGTTCTCCATGATTACCGGCGCTGACTTGGGATATGAGGATCTTTCCGGCGACGCGCCTGAGTCCATGCCTGAGAGTCCGAGTGAAGAGCCGACCGACGCGGACGTGGCGACAGACCCGGACGCGCATTTCGAGTGGCCCGTGCCGGCTAAAGTGGCTAAGTGGTGGGCTGGACGTAAGAGCGGGTACGAATTCGGTGTTCGTTATCTCAGGGGCAAGCCCATTACCGAGGCTACACTCCGCGAGGCCCTCTCCAACGGGATGCAGAACCAGCGTGCCGCGGCAGCTTTGGACCTCGGCTTTCTCCGCCCGTCGACTATTTTGTTTGAAACCCGGGCTCGTGCGGACCGCCAGATCGAGATGCTCAAAGAATGGAATTCGTAAACGAGTCAGGGCTTCAGGCCGGTTGGACGCTCGGGTTCGAGCGCGACGGGCGTGAGCTATTGGTGGTCGCTGTCAAGGCGACCTACGCGCTGCCCGCGAACGGTGAAGAAGCGGTGCTTGCCGAGGAGCAAGCGAAACTCACCGAGGCCGACGAATTCACCGGCGAGCCCGGATTCTCTGCGCCCCTCCATGAAACCGACTACTCGCATCGCAAGCCGAAGTGCGATGTCGTGTTGAACGGAAGTGCCCACGCGCCAGGCGGCGGACCAGCTGCGGCCGTTCCGGTCTCGCTGCGGGTCGGCTCCATGGCCAAATCCTTTTGGGTTTTTGGGGCGCGCTGGTTTGAAGGCGTAATTCTTTCCGTGGTCCCGACCCGGCCGGAGCCGTTCGTAAAGATGCCAATCTCCTACGACCGTGCGTTCGGCGGCTCCGACGTGGATGAAGACCGGCCGGAGAAGCGCGATACCTATCGGGAAAATCCAATTGGTGTGGGCCACTATCCAATCCGTAGAAGATCCGCCCTCGCGGGTCAGCCGCTTCCGAACACGTCTGAAACAGATACGCCGATCGAAAATACATCTGGGCGTTACCGGCCCATGTCGTTCGGCCCCGTGGGGCGTAATTTCTTCCCGCGGCATCGTCACGCGGGAACGTACAATCAGGCGTGGCTCGACAATCACGCGCCGTTCTGGCCGGACGATTTCAGCTATGCTTACTTCCAATGCGCTCCCGACGATCAGCAGGTTCCGTATCTGGTGGGTGACGAGCAAGTGGAGCTTGAGAACCTGACGCCGGACGGCAAGCGCTGGTTTAAGATTCCGCGCAAGACCATGCCGGTGACGTTCATTCCACATCGAGGAGGGGATATTCAGTTGGACGGAGTCTGCGACACACTGGTGATCGAGCCGGATCTGGAACGCTTTACCATGACGTGGCGAGTGTCTTTGCCGCTGCGACGGAATCTGTTCGAGCTGAGGCAGACCATCGTCGGCGACATGCCGCCTTCCTGGCACGCGAAGAGGCGAGCCGAGGCGAAAGGCAAGACCTACTACAGCAGCTTGGCGGAGCTCGTCGATTCGCGGCGAAACGTCGTGAATCCCAAATAAGATATGGCCCACGTGTCGGTGATCGCGGCAGGAATGGTAACCCCAGTGGGGTTTAACTATGAATCCAGTTGCGCGGCGATTCGGGCTGGTATTCGCTGCGTGACTGAGGCGAATTTGTGGGATGCAGAATCAGGGGAGTACTTGGCGGCGGGCAAGGTAAATTTACCCCACTGGTGGACTGGCATTGGAAAGCTGGCGGAACTAGTAGCCCCGGCTATCTGGGAATGCCTGGAAGCCGGGAAACCAGAGCCTGCGATGAACATTCCGATTCTTTTGGGCATCGCACCTCCGGATCGTCCGCACCGTCTGGAGAGGCTCGATGAGGAAATTCTGGATGAGG
>Ga0207671_10004043_pt1 | contig 14227 bp, 12 predicted proteins | sample KBSC24metaG_FD_184352 | JGI IMG/M metagenome (GOLD analysis project Ga0207671, IMG submission 184352) | Corn rhizosphere microbial communities from Kellogg Biological Station, Michigan, USA - KBS C2-4 metaG (SPAdes) (version 2) | ecosystem: Host-associated > Plants > Roots > Rhizosphere > Soil... | reverse complement strand
GCGTCAATGAAGGCATTGAGATCAAGGCGCGCCAGAAGATCGTGCTGCAGGCGGGGCAGGCTTCGGTGACGCTGGAGGGTGGCAATATCACGTTTGCCTGTCCGGGGACGTTTTCGGTGAAGGGGGCGACGCATGCGTTTCCGGGTGGGGCGAGTGCAGGGGTTATGCTCCCCCCCCTACCCGACGGAACGTCCGCCGAAAACAATTGGATTGGATTGCATTACATGGAGCCTGAAACCGGCTCGGGCATCGCTGGAGCGGACTATGAAATCCACTTCAAAGACGGTACCAAGCTCACTGGCACATTGGACGATCAGGGAAAGGCGTTGCATGAAAATATCGAGCGCAAACAAGTGACGAAGGTTGTCTACCAGCCTCGCAAACCAGAAAGCGACAAGCCTGCCGCTCCGTTGGAAGACTTCAGCAACGGCTGAGTGGCTTATCCCTGCTCCATTTCTCCGACTGCGCTCGACTGAAGACTTGGTCTTGAGCTGCAAGCCCCTGTCGAATGCAACGATGAACTGCATAAAGCTCCAAGGAATCAATATGAAGGAAACCGCATGGCTGATGTGAATTCGACCCAGCTGCGCGATGCACTGGCGTGGGTCACCAACGATCAGAAAAAGGCCGAGGAACCCAGCACCAATCCTTTCGTCTGGTTCTGGGAAGCCATGCAAGGAGACTTCAATGAAGATCGCTCCACTGGCCAGTTGATGACTGATGCCGCTATCTCGATGATTCCCCTGGTCGACCAGGTGTGTGATGTCCGCGACCTGATCGCGAACTGCAACAAACTTCGCAAAGACACCTCGGACACCTGGGCTTGGGTCGCCCTGGCACTGACATTGATCGGGCTGTTCCCGACATTGGGTTCGCTGGTCAAAGGCGTACTGAAAATCTTTTTCCACTTTATCCGGCGCATGGGTGGCGACGCCACCATCAAGGCGATTGATGCGGCGATGACGATGGTCGTCGGATTTCTGCGCAGGCGTGATGTGCAGAAGTATCTGCGCCAGCTCAAAGTCGACGAAGTCTTCAAATGGTTGGCAACTGAAATCAAGGTTGTTCGTGGCAAGGTCAATGTCAGCTCGCTGCTGAGAGCCTTTGACCGTGGCATAGGCGCGCTGGAACAGTTGGCCGCCAAGGTCGCCTGGGCACCCACTATAGGTGCCAAAGCAAAACATTATCTTGAAGAGGTGCACCATATCCGCCAACTCGCTGACAAGCATCTCGGAGAAGCACTGCGCCCGGTCCAAAATGCCCTGGATAGCATCATCATGCGGCTGGAACGAGAGTCGTTGGAGCGGCAGCGCGGAATCATCAACCTCAATAACATTCACTATCGCGGCGCGCTTCCGGAGGCGGAGGCGGTCAAGCTGATGCGGGAGACTGAGCCTCCGCCTTCGTGGCTTAGCACGGGTAAGGAACCAGAATATCCAGGATTGGATCCTCTTCGGAGGAAAGCACGCGTTGACGAGAAAGTTGCGGAAGGGTGGCCAGCGCTCTCCTCACAAAACATACAATCATTCAACACGTTAATAGCAGATGAAATCAAAGGCCCTGCTCGGCTCTACAGAATCCTGTCTCCCAATAGCCGAGCAATGAGTGACTGCTGGGTTACGGAAGATGTTTTCAAACAATTACAGGCGGCGGCCGATCCACGTGCGGCATGGCGTAAACATCTGGCAGTATGGCCGGACTGGAATGTAAATGGTCAATTTGTGATCTACGACATCAAACCGGGTGAGAGTCTGAAAGCTTGGCGAGGAAAAGCATCCACTCAGTTTAAGGATAGTCTTGCAGATCGACATCTCGAAGGCGGTTGGGAGCAAATCGTCTTTAATGTGCCTCGTAACGATGTCCGCAACGATACGATGCTTTACTACCCCCTCCATCGTGAAAATTCCCAGAGAATGCCGAATGCTTTGAGCACAGCAGAATATGGCAAGCTGGATGCAGCACAACGAGAAAACTACATCGGCCTGCGGGAATCAATCAATCACCCCAATATCAGCGGTCCTTTTGATACTGGTTGGGGCTATTCGGATTTCGGTGGCGCAGGATTGGGTGAGAAAATCGGACTACCAAGCCTTCCGGGGCAAATTACAAAACTGAATCACTAAAAATGTCGAACATTCCATTTCAACTTAGTTTGACGCAAAAGAAACACGTCTCTTTGCTGTATCACTTTGCGTCGCTTTCTTACCTGCAAGGATTGCAGGATCGCCTTCGATCGCTAACGCAATTCGTCGACAGTACCTTGGACAAAGCGAAGTTTCAAGGTCGCGACCCACTTCTGACCAACAGCCGCTGGGGTACACGTGACACCTCCGAGAACTGGGCCAACAATGGCTGGCCATTTCTTGCTGACTTTGAGCTCTCTGTCTCCAAGCAGATCGCACAGCGTGCATTTGAAGTCTATTCATTTACCGATGCGTACAATTGTGGGCGCGGCTTATCCGAGTACTCGCTGAACTGGATGACACCGGAGGAGGAAGATGAATTCCAATCCCGCTTCGATGATCTATACCTTTACGCGCACAATATCGACAACACATTGACAAAATTTAATGTCGCTGGAGGATGGGACGATTTTAGTTTGACGCTATGTCTGGCTGAACAACCCGAGGCATTGCGGGACGCCACCGCATTAAGACTTCGAAGCGACATCATCGCCCGTAGCGGGACAACGCCTCCGCGGACCGGCGTGTATTTGCCGCTCGACGATCCTCATGGTACTCCTCAATTTTGCTGGACCGGAAACCCGTCCGGTGAGCTCAAACAGTGCAGTACGTTTAACAATCTTGGGCTGGATGCGCTGGCAAGTGTCGGCCGTCAAGCTCTGTGGCTGGATGACCAGCACATGTATCAATTCGTACAAAGTCACCTTCAAGATCCTCGTCTGACGGCCGATCCAGACTTCAAGGACTTTGCAGCTAAGCCAAAGCTGGCCGCAAGTCTTGTCGCCGAGCACGCTTTCAAAACACGTGTCTGCGAGTGGATTTATGTAGAACAACTTCACGGACAACCTATCGACTTCTCTGAAGACGCTCTTCTTGATCAGGCAGTAACGTCAGCTCGGCTGGAAAGCGGTGCCATCTGTAGCCGTTCAGGATATTACTTCACGCCGTCCCAGATAAATTCCCGCAGGTATTTCAGCAAAGGAGAAAGCATGCCTGATCTGAATAGCGAATATGGCGCGACTATCTGGCAATGGGATACAGATCAGGATTGAAGACGGAGCGAGACAAATTATGGCCAATCCGGATGACCTGAAGAAAGCCCTGGTGAGCAAGCGACAACCTACCCATTGAGGCTATGATGAATTCGGTCAAAAGACCGATCTGGTGGTGACCAGGTTCTCACTAACAATTGGTATGAGTCGAATAAGAAGTGATTAACTCTCCTGGCCATCTCGATCCACAAGAGATTTTTCTCTTGGAACGTTACACATCTCTTGAATACCTGGGCCAATTGCGAGACAACTGGCACGAGCTACTTGAATTTGTGGAATCACGGCTGAGTCAGTTCATGCAAAACTTGCCTCCCGATTACCGCAATCGTGCTTTACCTGAACAGCCTGATATCGTTTGGGGAGAGCAGGTGCTTCCCAACTTCCGAGATACATTCGACAGCCTCTGCAGCGGTTATATCAAGTTGTCTCATGGAGACCTCGATGGACTCAACAGCGCGCATGGAGTGCGCTCTGACTTCAAGGGGCAGCTCGAATTTTCCGCCGAGTGGATGGGCGAGGAAGGCGTACGTATATATCGGCACCTGCTGAGTCGGGCGCTCGTCCGGGCGAGCAACATCATTTCTACTCTAGGTGCATACTGGTCGGCCGGAACCTTGTCACCCGGCTATACGCCGGAGGATCGCGGGCCACTCGATGCGCCGGATACCTGGCCTGGCTACGCGCTTGATCCTTCGACCACCGCGCGAACAGGACAGCCACCACCAAAACCAGGCATCTATGTTCCAGACCAATCCAATTCCAGTGCTCAGTTCCTGGGCCCGGATATTGATGAGGCACCCGAATGCAGCATATTCTTGGGAATGCAATCTCTCTACATTCCTGGCACCTCGGAAAAATACGGCGAAGAAGCTCTGCATCAGACTGCTCCATGTACATGGACGCTGGTCAAGAAGGTTGCCCATCAACGGAAGATAGCATCGCTAAACGCACCGCAGGATTTCCAGCGACGCGTTGCAAGCGGAGAACTGTGCCCGGAGGATGGATATTATTTCACGCCTGCCCAACTGAATTCCCGACGCAAATTCAAGCGCGGAGAGACCATGCCAAGCCTGAATTCCCAATATGGCGCCACCATCTGGCAATGGGACTCCGATCAAGAATGAAGATAAACGGAGGGCTTCAAAGCTGACATGTGCTCAACGGTATCAATATCCATTACCTGAATGTTTGGGAGAATTTCCAAATGGCTGAACGCTCTGTCTGACCGCTGACGATCTCGCTGAGAAATTCACAGTGCATTCATCTTTTTACTCCCTCGAATACCAGCGGACTCGTGTGTCCACCGCATTCAAATCCACGATAGGCAGAATGCTGATTTTCGTTATGGCGACCGCAATAAGCGAGATGAGGACTCTCGTACCCAAGCTGGGCAAGACCAAATAGACAATGAGATCGCACCGCAGCTTCACTTTATATCTACATTTGCTTTTGCTAGGTGCACTGGGTATGCATGGGAAGCATGCACTTTCCGAATCCTCCGTAATGAGAGAGACCATTCATCTCAACATTCACGAATCGTCGACATCGCTCAAACAAGCCTATCCAGGCCGGTTCGAGGCAGGCCAACACAAGGGCAGCGTGCAATTCTTCACCGCTGAGTGGCAGGCCAGCAAGCCAGGCAAGGTCATCTTCGACCATGGTCCGCAATCGTTTTCGATACCGTCCGTGCTCAGCGTCACGGGAACCGCCTCCGCCAGGTTTGCGGCAGAGCATATTTCGCAGTGGTCCGTGAATGGTGGGGTCAGCGATGCAGAAACGATTTCCCATGACGACGCGCGCAAACAATTTACCGCATTGCTGCATGCACTAAGCGCAGCAGGTTGGTCGAAGGTAATCCCGATCAGCCGCCCGCGACTCAAAGGTGAACAAGCGCTGGCCTACGCGCTGAAGAACCCCGGCTATCCGCTCGACCCTTCGCATGACCTGTCGCTGGCGCAATGGATGACGCTGCCTGACGGCACTCCCTGGCTCTTTTACGCCGATCACGTATTCCTCGAAATCAAACTGTACCGGGATCCCAACCGGCTCGATCCGGACAAGAGGGGAGCCTACTTCGTCACCTATTCAATGACGGCGCAGGACGCCTATCTACGCGGCTATGTCGATGATGAAAAACTCGACAACTGGAAAATGGAATTCAGGAAGGAACTGCCTGCCTTGAAGCAAGCGCGGGAAAAAAAGGAGGCGCAACTGAGGAATGACAACGTCACCATCGATCAGGCTTATCAGGATCCGGCGGTCTTCCAATAACGCCCCGTACGCACCGCTGGCATAGTGATCTTGAACTGGATATATCCCAATTCATCAGGACCCAATAAGTCCCATCACTTTGCTCGACCACACGTACAGCCCACCCTCACCAGGAGTTGAGATAAGGCGAAACCTCAGTGACCAGCCTTCGTTTCGACAACAACCAGTTTCGCTGCACAGTAAAAAACGGCCTGATCACCCACGCGACCAAGCCGTCATCATCAGCCCACAGACAACTGCATCAAGCTGCTGAAGCAGAATCCGCCTGCGCAAACAGGGCACGCGCCTTGTGCAGCTTGCGATAGCTATCCAGCAAGCGCTGATGGCGATCCAGCCCTTCGAGCTTCATGCTGGTCGGCGTCAAGCCAAAGAAGCGGACGCTGCCGTTCACCGATCCGATGGCCGCATCCATGCGCGCGTCGCCGAACATGCGGCGGAAGTTGGTCTCATAGTCGGATAGCTCCAGCTCATCATCCAGCTCCACTTCCAGCACGACATTCAACGCCTGGTAGAACAGGCCGCGTTCCACCGAGTTGTCGTTGTATTGCAGGAAGGCACCGACCAGGTCATGTGCTTCTTCAAACTGCTGCAGAGCCAGATTGATTAGCAGCTTCAGTTCAAGGACGGTGAGTTGACCCCATTCGGTGTTCTCATCGAAGTCGATACCGATCAGGGTGGCGATGTCGGAGTAATCATCCAGCTCGTTGTTTTCCAGGCGGTTCAGCAAGGCTGCCAGGGCCTTGTCATCCAAACGATGCAGGTTCAGGACATCCTCGCGGAATAGAAGCGCCTTGTTGGTGTTGTCCCAGATCAGGTCCTCGACCGGATAGACCTCGGAATAACCCGGCACCAGGATGCGGCAAGCGGTCGCTCCCAGCTGGTCGTAGACAGCGACATAGGCCTCCTTGCCCATCTCCTCGAGAATGCCGAACAGCGTAGCGGCCTCCTCCGCGTTGGAATCTTCGCCCTGGCCGGAAAAATCCCATTCCACGAATTCGTAATCCGCCTTGGCACTGAAGAAGCGCCACGACACGATGCCGGACGAATCGATGAAGTGCTCCACGAAGTTGTTGGGTTCCGTGACAGCATTGCTCTCGAAGGTCGGCTGCGGCAGATCGTTGAGTCCTTCAAAGCTGCGTCCCTGCAGCAGTTCCGTCAGGCTGCGCTCCAGCGCCACCTCAAAGCTCGGGTGTGCGCCGAAGGAAGCAAACACGCCGCCGGTGCGCGGGTTCATCAAGGTCACGCACATTACAGGATAGACACCGCCCAGCGAGGCATCCTTGACCAGTACCGGGAAACCCTGTTCTTCCAGTCCCTTGATACCGGCCACGATACCGGGATACTTTGCCAGTACCTCCTGAGGAACATCGGGCAGGCAAATCTCGCCTTCCAGGATTTCACGCTTGACCGCGCGCTCGAAGATCTCCGACAGGCACTGCACCTGCGCTTCAGGCAAGGTATTGCCGGCACTCATGCCATTGCTGACGAAGAGATTCTCGACCAGGTTGGAAGGGAAATACACCACCTCGCCATCCGACTGCCGCACGTAAGGCAGCGAGCAGATGCCGCGCTGTGCGTTGCCGGAATTGGTATCGACCAGATGCGAGGCACGCAGCTCGCCATCGGGGTTGTAGATCTCCAGGCAATACGTGTCCAGGATCTCCTTGGGCAGCTTGTCCCCGCGGCCGGGCTTGAACCAGCGCTCGTTGGGGTAATGCACGAACTCGGCATTGGCGATCTCCTCGCCCCAGTAGGAACCCGCATAGAAGTGGTTGTTGCTGATGCGCTCGATGTACTCGCCCAGCGCCGAAGCCAGCGCACTTTCCTTGGTGGCGCCCTTGCCGTTGGTGAAGCACATCGGCGAGTGCGCGTCACGAATGTGCAGCGACCACACATTGGGAATGATGTTGCGCCACGAAGCGATCTCGATCTTGATGCCCAGGTCAGCCAGCAGGCCGGACATGTTGGCGATGGTCTGCTCCAGCGGCAGGTCCTTGCCCAGGATGTGCGTGCTCGTTCCAGCCTCGGGCTTGAGCGTCAGCAGGGACTGCGCGTCGGCGTCCAGGCTCTCCACTTCTTCGATGATGAATTCCGGTCCCTGCTGCACCACCTTCTTGACGGTACAGCGCTCGATGGAACGCAGGATGCCGCGGCGGTCTGCTTCCTCGATGTCGGGTGGCAGTTCGACCTGGATCTTGAAAGTCTGCTGGTAGCGGTTGTCGGGGTCGACGATGTTGTTCTGCGACAGCCGGATATTCTCGGTGGAGATGTTGCGCGTATTGCAGTACAGCTTCACGAAATACGCTGCGCACAGGGCCGATGACGCCAGGAAGTAATCAAAGGGACCCGGCGCCGAACCGTCTCCCTTGTAGCGGATGGGCTGGTCGGCGATGACGGTAAAGTCGTCGAACTTGGCTTCAAGACGCAGCTTGTCGAGGAAGTTGACTTTGATTTCCATGGCGAGATTCCGAGAATGAACCGAAGAGATGGCGGTAAGGCGTGCGAGCCACAGCGGCCCACAATTTTGTCGCGACGACGGCGACGGCCGTGGAGCGAGTCCGGCAGTCGTCGCGCAAAAGAGCTTCGATGATAGCCTAGTGCGGTTGCACCAGCGTTGCTGGCCCAAGTTGAGCACGCAGCGCGCGCTGGATCACGATGGGCCTGCAAGGTTGCGGACCAAAAGAAAACGGCTCACATCGCTGTGAGCCGCTTCGGTATTTGGTGCTGGCTGCAGGACTTGAACCCGCCACCCCCTGATTACAAGTCAGGTGCTCTACCAGATGAGCTAAGCCAGCAAAAACTTCAGCCGGCGATTATAGCCTACTTGATGCGTGTCAGTACAGGACGGCCACCCTTTTTCGGTGGTTCCGGATCATCATCGCCCTTGTCGCTGCTTTCAGCCGGCTTCTTTTCGGGCTCGGAAACAGGTACCGAGGACAGCACAGGCGCACTGCTTTCCTGCTCAGGAGCCGGTTGCACCTCGTCGGCCGTGGCCGGCGCAGGCGCTTCAAACGCCATGCCTTGGCCGTTTTCGCGGGCGTAGATGGCGATCACGTTTTCCACAGGGATCAGGATGTCGCGCGAAACACCACCAAAGCGGGCGCTGAAGTGAATGTTGTCGTTCTCCATCTTCAAGCCGCTGGTGGCCTCGAAGCTGATGTTGAGGACGATTTCGCCATTCTTGACGAATTGCATCGGCACGCGGGTGCTGCTGTCGACGACCACGGCAATGTGCGGCGTGTAGCCATTGTCGGTGCACCACTCATAGATGGCGCGCAGCAGATAAGGCTTGGTGGAGACTTCTGGCATGACTGGTGTGGTCTGCGATGCGACGGTAAAAACCGCATCTGCCGGCAAGGCCGGGGTGGAAAGCAAGATGAACTTCTGTGAACTGCACCGCCGCCCAGGGCGGCAGTGCAGCCGGAACAGCTTAACGGCGCATGACCTTTTCGGACGGGGTCAGTGCTTCGATGTAGGCAGGACGCGAGAAGATGCGCTCGGCATACTTCATCAGCGGTGCCGCTGTCTTGGAGAGCTCGATGCCATAGTGGTCCAGACGCCACAGCAACGGGGCCAGGGCCACGTCCAGCATGGAGAACTCGTCGCCCAGCATGTACTTGTTCTTCAGGAACAGCGGTGCCAGTTGGGTCAGGCGGTCACGGATCTCGTGGCGGGCCTTTTCCTGGTTCTTCTCGGCAGCCTTGGACTTTTCATTTTCCAGGGTGTGCACGTGAACGAACAGTTCCTTCTCGAAGTTGAACAGCATCAGGCGCGCACGTGCACGCATGAGCGGGTCAGCCGGCATCAGCTGGGGATGCGGGAAGCGCTCATCGATGTATTCATTGATGATGTTCGATTCATACAGGACCAGGTCGCGTTCAACCAGAATCGGCACCTGGCCATACGGGTTCATGACCGAAATGTCTTCCGGCTTGTTGAAGAGGTCAACGTCGCGGATCTCGAAATCCATGCCCTTTTCGAACAGGACAAGGCGGCAACGTTGCGAAAATGGGCAGGTCGTGCCCGAGTAGAGAACCATCATTTTTTCAGAGCCCTAAAAACAAAAGGGGGGCGAGACGCATAACGCTCACCCCGATACGCAATTCCGCAAAAACTGCGCGGATACGTGATTGTACGTTTTTACTTGATGTTCTTCCAATAGGACGCGTTCAAACGCCACGCCAATACCGAGAAGATTCCCAGGAACAACAGTACCCAGACACCCAGCCGCTTGCGCGTATTCTGCGCCGGTTCGCCCATCCATTGCAAATAGGCAACGAGATCGGCGACATTGTTGTCATACTCCGCCGCGCTCATCTTGCCCGGCTTGACTTGCTCGAAGCCGGCAAACTTGTGGATGGTCTTGTTCGCGTCGTGAGGATCCTTCTCTTCCACGAACTTGGCCTTGCGGATACCTTGCAATTCCCACAACACGTGCGGCATGCCGACGTTGGGGAAAAGCATGTTGTTCCAGCCGGTGGGGCGGCTGTCGTCCGTATAATAACTGCGCAGGTAGGTATAAATCCAGTCCGGACCGCTGCCAGCCTCCGAGGCCTTGGCCCGGGCGATCACCGACAGGTCCGGCGGTGTTGCGCCAAACCAGGCCTTGGCGTCCTGCGGCGACATCGAGATCTTCATCAGGTCGCCGACCTTTTCCCCACTGAACAAGAGGTTGTTCTTGATCTGGTCTTCGGTCAGGCCGATGTCGCGCAGGCGGTTGTAACGCATGGCCGAGGCCGAGTGGCAGTTCAGGCAATAGTTGACGAACAGCTTGGCCCCGTTTTGCAGCGAGGAAACATCCTTGGTACGGTCCGGGGCATGATCCAGCGGGAAGCCCCCTTCGTTGGCGCAGGCCAGCGCCGGCAGCAAGGCCAGCGCGGCAATCACTTTCTTGAGCAATGTCATGTTCTTGTCCTTTGGCGGCTGGCTTAGTGCGGATGGTAGACGACGCGCTCGGGCACCGGCTTGAAGGTACCGGCAGCACTCCACCACGGCATCAGCAGGAAGAAGCCGAGATAGATGAAGCTGCACACCTGCGAGACGGTGGTGCCGATGGCCGTCGGCGGTTGCACGCCGAGGTAGCCAAGGATGACGAAGGCGATGGCAAAGACCAGGTACACGTACTTGTGCCAGCTTGGACGATAGCGGATGGACTTGACCTGCGAATGATCCAGCCACGGCAGGCCGCCCAGGATCACCACCGACAGGCCCATCAGGACCACGCCCCAGAACTTGGCATCGAACACCAGCATGCCGGCGATGATGGCCAGGCCGATCACGATGGCCACGATCTTCAGCTTGGCCGTCAGGCGCGACTTGAACACCAGCAGCAGCACATAGCCTGCCACGCCGGCAATCAACCAGCCCATGAAGTCCGCGGTCGTGGCGCGAAGAATCGAGTAGAACGGCGTGAAGTACCAGACCGGTGCGATGTGCGGCGGGGTCTTGAGCGAATCGGCCGGGATGAAGTTGTTGTACTCCAGAAAGTAGCCGCCCATTTCCGGTGCGAAGAACACCACGGCCGAGAACACCAGCAGGAAGATCGAGACGCCGAAGATGTCATGCACCGTGTAATACGGATGGAAAGGAACCCCATCCAGCGGTACACCACGTTCGTCGGTCTTTTCCTTGATTTCCACGCCATCCGGGTTGTTGGAACCCACTTCGTGCAGCGCGATGATGTGCGCGGCCACCAGCCCGATGAGCACCAGCGGAATGGCGATCACGTGGAAGGAGAAGAAACGGTTCAGCGTGGCGTCGGAAACGACATAGTCGCCGCGAATGAGCAGCGACAGGTCCGGGCCGATAAAGGGGATGGCGCCGAAAAGGTTCACGATCACCTGAGCGCCCCAATAGGACATCTGCCCCCAGGGCAGCAGGTAACCGAAGAAGGCTTCACCCATCAGGCAGAGGAAAATCCCCACCCCGAACAGCCACACCAGTTCGCGCGGCTTGCGGTAGGAGCCGTAGAGCAGGCCCCGCACCATGTGAAGATAAACGACGATGAAGAAGGCCGAAGCGCCGGTGGAGTGCATATAGCGCACCAGCCAGCCCCAGGGCACATCGCGCATGATGTATTCGACCGAGGCGAAGGCCAGGTTGGCGTCCGGCTTGTAGTGCATCACCAGGAAGATGCCGGTGACGATTTGAATCACCAGCACCAGCAGTGCCAGCGAGCCGAAGATGTACCAGAAGTTGAAGTTCTTCGGGGCGTAGTATTCGGAGAGGTGGGCTTTCCAGGTGGCCGTCAGCGGAAAGCGCGAATCGACCCAGTTCAGGGCCTTGGCTGCCACCGGTGCATCATCCGGCAGCTTCTTTTCGTGAAATGCTCCCATGATCAGGCCTCCCCTTTCTCGTCCTTGCCGATGACGAGCTTGTTGTCGCCTTCAAACATGTAGCGCGGGACTTGCAGGTTGTCCGGCGCCGGCTTGTTCTTGTACACGCGGCCGGCCAGGTCGAAGGTCGAGCCGTGGCAGGGGCACAGGAAGCCGCCATGCCAGTCGTCCGGCAGCGAAGGCTGCGGGCCGCTCTGGAAGCGGGAACTCGGGGAGCAGCCGAGGTGCGGGCAGATGCCGACCACGACCAGGATGTCCTTGCGCAGCGAACGCCACTCATTGAGCGCGTAATCAGGCGTTTCGGAGAAATCGGTGCGCTTGGAGTTGGGATCGGCCACCTCGCCATCGGTCTTCTTGAGGGACTCGATCATCTCGGGGGTACGCTTGAGAATCCAGACCGGCTTGCCGCGCCACTCAACGGTGCGCATTTCACCGGGAGCCAGTGAAGAAATATCCACTTCCACCGGTGCGCCCGCTGCCTTGGCGCGTTCTGAAGGTTGCAGGGTGGAGACAAATGCTCCAGCGGTGGCCAAACCCGCTACACCTCCGGCCGCACAAGTCGCAACAAGCAAACCTCGTCGACTTGCGTCGACCTGATTCTCGTCAGTCATAAAGACCCCAATCTCCAAATGTAAGTTAGCGTGGACCTTCTAAGTGACCCTCATGCAACTTTTCGATTATATATAAGCTGAATAGGGTTTTGTAGCTAACGGCCGGTATGGTACAGGCTTGCGAAAATGAACATTTGACGCAGCGCAACCCCTTGTCAATCTGCTCTCGTTCTCAGTTTTTTTGCAGTGCGGCGTCAGTGCTTGTCCGATTTACTTTTGCTGCCGGGCAGGATATAACCCGTTGTAAGCCCGCCTCATGTTTAAACAGCAACTTTCAAAGGAGAAACCAGGGATGAGCATGCTCAAGGATTTTCGCGCCTTCGCGATCAAGGGAAACGTGGTCGACCTGGCCGTCGGTGTCATCATCGGCGGGGCCTTCGGCAAGATCGTCAGCTCCCTGGTCGAGGATATCATCATGCCGCTCGTCGGCAAGATCTTCGGCGGCCTGGATTTCGCCAACTACTACCTGCCCCTGAACGGCCAAGCCTATGGCCTGCCGCTGGCGGAAGCCAAGAAGGCTGGTGCAGTCTTCGCCTACGGCAACTTCCTCACCATCTTCATCAACTTCCTGATCCTGGCGTTCATCATCTTCCAGATGGTGCGTGCCATCAACAAGGCGCGCGACCTGGCTTCCAAGCATGAAGAAGCCGCCCCGGCAGCCCCAGCTCCGACGCCGGAAGACGTGCTGTTGCTGCGTGAAATCCGCGATTCGCTCAAGAAGCAGGGCTGAGGCGCATCCTGCCCCAGAGTGCTTCACTTACCTGCCACGGCAAGTGAAGCAACAAGCATCGCGGCCCCGCCTCACACGGGATTGTCGATATCGATGAAGCGATGCTCGATACCGAAGTGCCCGGCCACATGTTCCCCCAGCGCCTGGATGCCATAGCGCTCGGTGGCGTGATGGCCGGCGGCCAGGTAGACGGTGCCGGTTTCGCGTGCGAGGTGCACGGTCGGTTCTGAAATCTCGCCGCTGATGTAGGCGGTGGCGCCAGCTTCAATGGCGTCGCCCAGCATGCCCTGCGCCGCACCGGTACACCAGGCGACCTGCCCGATGGCCTGCTGCGGATCGCCGATGAGCAAGGGCATGCGTCCCAGGCGTTTTTCGATCAGCATCGCCAGGTCCGCGGCCGTCTTGACGGCGGGCGCATGGCAGCGCCCGATCCAGCCGATGTCGTTCTCGCCGAAGCGGCCAGTGGCGTCAAAGTCGAGTCGTTTGGCCAGCTGCGCGTTGTTGCCCAGTTCCGGATGTGAATCCAGCGGCAGGTGATAGCCAAACAGATTGATGTCATGCCCCAGCAGCAGCTTCAGGCGCCGCTGCTTCTGTCCGATCACGCGCATGTCTTCACCGCGCCAGAAGTAACCGTGATGAACCAGAATGGCATCGGCCTGCCATTCCACGGCGGCCTCGATCAGGGCCAGGCTGGCCGTGACGCCGCTGACCACGCGCCCAATGGTGGCGCGCCCTTCCACCTGCAAGCCGTTTGGGCAATAATCGCGATATTGCGCCGCGTTAAGCGTCTGCCCCAGATAGACTGCGAACTCGTTTCTGCTAATGTGGCGGCTCATCTCTTCCTCATCCGATCAGATTTTCAATCCAAATACCAAAAATTCTTTTATGCGACGTTTATGGCTGTTGTTTGCCCAGACCGTGACAGTGGGTCTGGCGGTGTGGTTCATTGTAGCGACCTTGAAGCCGGACTGGCTGTCCGGATCCTTCACTTCGCGCGCACGCCCTGCCCAGTCCACCATCCAGATGCAGGAAGCCACACCCGCCG
>Ga0207671_10004042_pt1 | contig 14227 bp, 14 predicted proteins | sample KBSC24metaG_FD_184352 | JGI IMG/M metagenome (GOLD analysis project Ga0207671, IMG submission 184352) | Corn rhizosphere microbial communities from Kellogg Biological Station, Michigan, USA - KBS C2-4 metaG (SPAdes) (version 2) | ecosystem: Host-associated > Plants > Roots > Rhizosphere > Soil... | reverse complement strand
TGAGTGAAACCGGGTAATGTAAAAACTGATCCGGTTTTCTCATCGTGAATACTCATGACCCTGTGAGGAGTGGAATGATCGTCCCAAAGAGTGATCCGCCGCCGGCCATCCGGTGAGAAGAACGTCCAGGCCACGTCTCGGTCTGCTTTTTCGACGCACAGAGATTTACCACTCGCCAGATCCAGCCGCTGTACGTATCGGAAATCGCTGTCTTTATTTGTGACGTAATAGATCGCGGTGGCGTCATGATTGAAAATCGCCAAACAATTGAGCACGTCACCTTCGTGCGCTGTCAGGCATGTCATCTTTTCTTTACTGACATCGTACAGGAACAGATCTGAATCCGTTTTTCGTTCAGATCTTATAAATAGGATGTACTTCTCATCTGCCGATATCGAACAGAAGTAACCCTTTTCTGTGGCCTTGTAGATGAGAGTTCGCGCCAGCGTGCGTGCATCGAATTTGTAGAGATCGTGAACACGTTGGTCGCGCTCGTTCGTCGAGACGTAAAACGACTGCTGGTCCGAACTCCAACCGTGAACGCATGTCTGCACTTCTTTACCACGCGTTAAGACAGTCTCACTTCCGGTTGGGTCCATCACGCACAGTATGGAATTCTCCAGGTTTCCTCGATCTCTACTGAAAAGCATCCGGCCGTCATTTGGAAAATAGGAAATGCTTTGAATGTTCTCACTACAGGAAAAGGTGAGCTGCCGTTGACGTCGATCGCTGAGTCGCACTTCGTAAGCATTGAGAATGCCTGACGCGTCACTGCTAAAGAGTATTTTCTCTTCATCCGCAGAAAACGCTATTCCTGACATTCTTGTGGTACTCATGAACTGCGCGCTGCTGTATTCTTTCCTAGAGCTCATTTGAACCTCAGCTTATTCGTCATCCTGGACCTCATCATCTCTTCGTGGCATCCCAGGACCATCGTCGAATAAAAGGTCGCATTTCGTGGAACCCCGCACAATTTGATGTGCACTTCCCAGGGCGACAACCTCCGCGGCTGCATAATCATTAGTACTCATCGTAGATCTCTCCAGCACTTAGGACGCGTATTAAGGTCCGCAGTGACATATTCGACGGATGTGATCTCGGATCGCGTGCGGTGAGACGTCACTCTCAACTCGTATTGTCATTCGTACCGAATATGCCTCTGCGAACCAGTATGGATCGTCTGAAGTCAAGTCCTCAGAGTTTTCCGCCTTACTCATCTTCTTGTTCTTCGGTTTGTCGTTCGGGCTGACCCGTACCATCGGGTACGAGGGGGACGAGCTTCGACGAACCCAGAATCACGTCCTGAGCTCTGCCGATCTCAACGATTTGAGCTACTTCATAGTTGTTCATCGTTCCGTTCTCCTTTCTTTAGAATTACTCGCATGTCGTCAGGGAAATGTTTAGTCGTCGTCTTGCATTTCGAATTCGCGTTTTGGTTGGCCGATACCGTCGTCGTATTCCTGGATCAGCTTCGAGGTTCCAAGAATGACATCCTGCGCTCTGCCGATTTCGGCTACTTCCGATGCTTCATAGTTGTTCATCGCAGTCTTCCTCCTTTCTTTGTACGTTAATGGCTGTCAACATCAATGAACTGCGTCACGAATACGCTCGTGCAACTTTTTCGCTTTCAGCGCACATGTTCCTTGCCGGCATTTCAACCGCGGAACTATGCGAAACCGCGCGCGGACGCCTTTCGAAATCGCGGAGCCATAGCTCCAGGTAGGCAACGCGGAGCACGGTGAGGTCTTCAGGATTGTTCGAAAAATTCGGCTTCTCGATCAGAGTTTTAAGAGCTATCAGATTTACATACCCGCCAGCACACACGAGTGCATTTCTCAACAGTTCGCGCAGCCGCGGCCACTCGCGAGCGACTGCGCGCAGCGTGGCTTCTGCGGGAGTTCCCTTACCTTTCCGTGCTGCTATTTGCGGTGGTAAATACGGTCGCATTGCTCGACGCATCAGCGACCGGGTTTCGCCAGGTCGAACCCACTGTGTCGCCGGAATCGCTTGCAGAAATTCGACGAGCGGCCGATGCGTAAAGGGATAGCTGATTTCGATCGGCTGCCAAACCAATAAATGACCAGGTGAGATGACATCCTGCACCGACAAGAACGCAGTAGCCTGGCCACGACTGCTCGGTAGCCGGCACCCGAATACGTCTTTCGGACCCAGCAGCCTGTCGGCTATATCGAAGCGCTTGCTAAACGCCGGTTGCAAAAGCGAAAGCTGTTTCGCTAGTTGGCGGCGCCTGCATGCGCTTTGTACACGTCGCGGCAACGATGGCATGGCGGCATGACGCAGAAGCACGTGTAAATAGGGCTTCTTTAACGCGAGACTCCAGACTTGCAGTCGCTGATGTAAATCACTCAGCTTCAATTGAACCAGCAGATCGGCGAGTTCCGGATACGGATCGGCCGAGGCGGTTAACAACTCGTCTCCTCCGATGCCGCACAAGAGCACGCGTGCCCCATGGTCGCGCATCTTTCTTCGGACTCCCCGGTGATACTCCGTCCATAATTCGAGCGGGTTCGGAATCGTCCGCAAACCTTCACACTCGAAGCTCGTCAGCAGTTGATATTCGCTGTCTCTGAAATGATGGCCTACCCGTCCTCGTTTCTCTTCGACATGACGAATGAACCGCCGCTCGTCTGAAGATGGGGATTCGTCGAACACGGCGGAGACAGTCTCAAGTTGAGACGAGTCGGCGGATCCTTGTTTGATAATTTCGTCTGCCATGCAGACGATTGACGACGAATCAAGACCACCACTCAGATCCGCCCAAACTGGTCCATCAGCTCGTAAACGTGTTCTAACCGCCTCTGAAAAAACGTGTATGAAATGCTCTTCATACTGACGATCGGTTTGATAGCGAATCTCTTTCGCGGGGTCGAGACTCCAGAACCTCTGCGAGTGGACCCTTCCGCGGCGAGCAGTGACGACATTTGCAGGAGGAACCGCGTAAATATCTTTGTAGGGCGTAAGCTCTTTCTTTGGACGCAGGCTGAGAAAACCTGCGACGTAGTCTTCGTCGACTTCCAGTTCTATCTCTTTCAAGCGAAGCAGAGGTTCGAGACGGCTTGACCAAATAATCCTCTCACCATCGGCGTGGTAAAAAAGCAAACGAGCGCCGATCGCGTCGCGTGCCAGGAACAACGTTTTCGAGCTTGGATCCCAGAGTGAGAGAGCAAAATCGCCGATTATTCCTGGCAGGAAGGCAATCCCCCACTTGGCGTATGCCTGCATGACGATTGAGCTATCGCTCCGATCGTCTCTCAACTCATCGCGCAACAGCGCGATCAATTCTTCTCGATTATCGAGGCGTCCATCCCAGGCCAACATGCAGCCGTTAGCTGCGACGACGGGCTGTCGTTCCTCGCGTGATTCGACGTTTGTGTGAAAAGCACGGTAAACCATTCCCACAGAATTTCGGCGCACATCGAGTCCGCCGTCAGGCCCGTATTCATCCAGCCCGTGACCGAGTCGCGCTAATACGTCATCGTCGACTGGTCGCTCATCGAAAGTAACAATTCCGCCGATGCCACTCATTACGTTTTCAACCTATAACCTTCTGAGCTCTTTGTATTTGGCTTTGACTCTCGGCGAGTCGCTCACCACTTCATTCATGACCTCTGCCCACGCGTGTGCCTTTGGCGGAAATGCCCGCGCGCCCAAAACCATCTGGGCCGGTACACCGCGGCGCCGCAACAGACACGTCACCACCGACGCGTGCTGTAAACACATCGCTTTCTTCGGGTAATACATCTGCGCGCGATCGACCGTCGCACGCACGCGGCGGCAAATCTCACGATCCGTTTTGCGTGGCTCGGCTGTGGGCCAACGTTCGACTTTCTTGATCAGGGCTTCAAAGCCCGCGAATTGCACGAGGAGATCGAACGCGAACAGTCCAACAAACGCTGTGAATGTTTCTCGTTTCGAAACTGGTGTGATTTGATCGACTTCCTCGCGAGCCTCGTCGATGTTTTGTGACGCTTCGACTCGAGGAGCCGAGCTTGTTGCACAAACGTCATCCTTAACTGCGTAGAACTTCTGCCCGCACGAATCCTGCGAGACGGCAACGAGCCCCATCGAAGCCATGTTGCCGAGGAAGCGTTCGGTGTCGGATCGAAGCTGCTCGTGTGAGACCTGGTAACAAAGCTCGCCCTCAGCATTGATGGCGTCGAATTGCTGCTCCAGAGCCTGCACGATCTCGTCGAGGGTGAGACTTGCGGGAATGTCTTCCAGGACCATCCACGTGAGGGCGCCAACGCCGTTCAATTTGCAAACGCGATCCTTTGCAATCGAAAGCAGGATGCTGCCGTCTTTGTGCTCGAGTACTCTGTCAGTATGAGGGTGAGGAGAATCCAGCGTTGCAGTGGTTGGCATCGGCATCATGATGTGATTCCCCCAAACCGCCTGAAAAAGTGTTAGCCGTTCAACTTTGGTTGAGTAGCTTTGGGGGAAGCCTGTGCCGCAGTGTCGTTGGACCAGATGAGATGTTTTTCGTTACGCGGAGGATTCTAAACTTCGCGAGTGAAGCAAGCGGAAGTTTGTTATTTCTTGCTTAGCATTCAAAGCGCCGCGTGTTTTTGCAGGGAGTTTTCAAATGTGAGAACGAGGAAAAATGTTTGTTGTTGCTTGCGATCCTAAGCAAGCAGGGTCGAGTCATCGCTGATCTCACCATAACTCACGTGAACTTCCCGATCGGCCCAACTAGTCGGATAAGGGCGATGCGAAATGATAATCGTCGTCACGCCTCGCAAATGACGATCGAGCGCATTCAGCAAACTTTTTTCAGTTGCAGCGTCCAGCGCCGAGGTGCATTCGTCGAGAATCAGGATTTTCGGATGCTGGAGCAAAGCGCGCGCAAGCGCGACACGCTGGCGCTCCCCTCCCGAGAGTCGATTCCCACGCGGTCCAAGAGCTTCATCCAATCCTTTAGGCAAGCGATTTATCAACGTTTCCAACTGGGCCAGTTTGCTAACTCTTTCGACCTCTTCCTCACTCGCTTGCGGATTACCATAAAGCAGGTTTTCCCTCAGTGTTACATCGAATAACACAGGCTCCTGCGGCACGAAAATCACAGACGATCTCAAACTCTTGAGCGTGATATCGCGAACGTCCACGCCTTCAACTAACACCTTTCCTCCGCGTGCGTCGTACAAACGCGCCACCAACCGCGCAATAGTGCTCTTCCCGTTGCCACTCGTACCAACAAGCGCCACGCGCTCGCCCGAATTTACCTGCAAGTTGATCGCGTTCAGCACCGGACGATCCGAGTGATAACTAAACGAGACTTCCTTGAGCTCGATCGCTCCCGAAGTATTTGACGGCAGCGCGAGCGCACCCGGTCGATCGCGCAGCACCGCATCGGCATCCGTGATCTCCATCAACCTGCGCACGCTTGCGCCTACGCGCTGGAGTTTCGAATAAATGTCGACGACACCATACAACGGCATGAAAAGTTGCAGAGTGTACCCATAGAACGCAACCAGACCGCCGGCGGTCAACGTGCCGACAATCACCTGATAACCACCAAAACAAAGCACGCTCGCCATCCCGATCACGATGATCAGGAAAAGAAGCGAACCAAAAAACAGCTCTGTGCGGCGGCGTTTTATCTGCGCCCGGACCGCACGGCCCGATAGACGTGCAAACCGCCGCGCTTCTCGTTGTTCGCATGAAAGCAGTTGCACCTGCACGATCGCCGAAAGATGCTCCTCCAAAAAACCAATCACCTTCCCCGATTGTTCCTGCACGGAATCAGACGCATGGCGCAGGCGATCGTGAAATCGTCTTCTCACGAGGATAAATACGGGTATGAGCGGTAAAACAATCGCGGTGAGCCGGTAATTTATCACCATCATCGTGGTCATGACGAGCGAGAAGATCGTCACGATCCGTAGCAGGCTGGGGATCACTTCACCGCTGAGTGTTGCGACCTGGTCCACGTCAACCTGGAGACGATGCAAGGTGTCACCCAACGGCTGGTTGTCGTGATATTCGGCAGAGAGACGTTGCAAATGACGAAGCAACTTGAGTCTCAGTCGGAAGGTCATTTTTTGAACCGCGCGAAAATTCGTGATCGATGCCAGACCCTCAAATCCGAGTCGCCCGATGTAGGTCATAAAAAACGCGACCGCTACCAACGGCAACCAACTGATACGCCGGTTTGGGATGACTTCGTCGATTAGAAACCTGACGATTAGCGGATCGAGAAGCGCGAGAACGCAGACAAAAAGAATGCAGACGTAACTGCCAAGATGCAGACGCAGGAATGGTTTGACTTGTCCGAGTAGCCACCGAAACTCACGCGATTGCTTCATTGACATTGTGTGCTGTAACCAACAACGCGACCAACAATCTCCGCTTCGCGTGGATACGTGAAGCGACGTACGTTCGCGGGCGATGACGGGTGCGGAATGATCAGCAATTGATTGCCTTGCAATTCGCACCAACCACACGCATACGCATCACGCAGTTCGACGAAGAATATTGGTCGCTCGTATTCGTTGCGCCACTCAGTCGCCGCGAGCTTGTTCTGACTGGTATCGATCTTCAACAAGGCACCAGGGCGGATCATCGGGTACATCGTCAAATCAGACGAACCGAGATGCCCGTAAATGACGCTTGGCGCATGCTCTTCACCGCCCGCGAGTTGCAGTGCACTCATCGCGCCGATCAAGTGAGTCGACAACTGCGGAACGGAGACGGAGTGACCATTGCCGCCGTTCTTGTTTGCGATCAATTGCGTGAGGTGAGGATCCGCAACCGGCTCGAATTTTTCTCTGTCGTCTACATCGACGTTGTAGAGTCGCAGCAGATCGAGAAAGTTCGTGTGGTAGATCACGCTGAGACTGAAGAGCTTGTAAATGCTCGGTTCCGATGTGCCGTTCTCGAGTTGGGCCAACCAACCATTCGAGATACAGAACTTCTTGTCGCCTTTTACATCGGCGATTCTCCGGCTCGCCTGTTCGACGTCGCGAACAGTGATGTTTCGCTTATTGCGAAGGCTTTTCAGTTTCTCACCAGCCGGCACAGCACTTCTCGCAAGCTTCTGGACCGTCGAACTGTTTTCGCTTGTTGCGTCGAGGCGTGACGCAGAGTTTCGGGATCGGGAGGATAGAAAGTTGCCGCTTCTTGAACTCTCCAGACTGCAAACTTCTTCTTATAAGGTTCGCGCGCAGTGTATGGATCAGTGCAAACCCTGACTACAGGAATGTTCTTTTGTCCACAATGCGGGAAATTGTTTCCAGTCTTCGGAAAATGATTTAAGACTTTGTGTTCCGATCACTTAGCGCGTTCGTTTGTGAGAATAGGAATGGACCATGATCGTCGGTAAAACGGTGATTGATCGATCTAGCGAATCTCGATTTCGAAAGTACAAGCACGACGGTAGTCGCAAACTGTTGAAACCACGTTACTTAGCTTGCAGACAATTGTTCCGAATCCCGGACTAATCGTTTCGTGCCGGATACAGCACACCGACAACCTGACCAATGATCGTCACCTCGTTGCTATAAAACTCCTCGCGTAAGTTTCCCGACGCGGGGTGCGGGACCAACATGATTTTGTCGCCCGGCGCAAGCTCGGCATACACGCACGTGAAACTTTTCGGCGTTAACACGTAGAACAACTCGCGCTCATGAAAGCTCGCGTTCTCCGCCGGCTGAACCTTGTTCAAAAGCTTATTCACCAGGAGACGACTTCCAGGCGGCGCCACAGGCGAGGCGTTCGTGTCTTCATCACCAACCATCACGTACGAAAGATGCGGTTGATAGAATGCGCTCAAGTACTCGACTTCAACATTGGCCCATCGCTTAACCAAACCTTCCAGGAACTGCGTGTGCTCAAGCTTTGCATCGTCACTCACGATCGGCAGCCTTATTGTTCGATGACGCGTCACTGCATCGATCGGTATCTCGCGAGTTCGAGCACGACTCATCTCGAGTTGTTTGGCGAAGCGGCGTTCGGGCTGCAACCCTATGGCAACGTCCATGTCAGCGCGCGATAGGTTCAGAATGATTCGCAAGCTGTCGAGCTTCGCGGTTCCCGGCTGGCGGATGCTTCCACTGATGATGTTACCCAACGTCGACTTTCCCACACGCATATCAGGATTGTTGTTGAGTTTGGCGAGCAATTCACTTTCCGCGACGATGTCTTTGTAGCTGAGCCCGAGAAGCTTCAGGGCCGTGAGTATCAGGTTGCCGAGTGGCGCTGCGGTCTGTCGTTGCGGTCTGCCGCGTTTTGTTTCGCCTGAAGGCTGCCGTCGTTCCTGACGGTTAGTGCTTACGCTGTCTGGACGAACACTCTTCAAGGCTTCATCCAGCATCGAACGCAACTTAGTCTGATCGATCGGCTTCGTTACGTATCCATACGCGTGTCGTACACCGGCTTCGAATGCATCTTTATGAGTGAGGTGGCCGGTGATGATGATTATCAACTGCGACGATCTCTTCCTTAGTTCATCCAGCAACGTAATACCGGATCCATCCGGTAGCCTAACGTCCAGCAACACCGCATCCGGTCGTTCTCTCTCAACCATCGCCAGCGTTTCCACCAGTGTTGCTGCCTCAACGGTACAGTAGCCCCACATTCGCAGTGCCTCAGCAAGCGTCGAACGAACCAGCGGCTCATCATCAACGACGAGCACTTTGGCTTCCTCAGAGCGCGACATAGATCCCCTCACGTTTTGTATTGGAGTGGCTCGAGAGGGATCTGGCAGACACACTTTCGCCCGTGCGAATCGTCGCGTGAATCCGATCGTCCAGAGCTCGGTCCATAATCGACGAGATGGGCGGACGGCTAGGGCTCGAATAGACTGCACCGAGCGACAAGTCCGGGGGGAAACCGCACCCTTAGCTCAAATTGTTCTGGGTTTCTTACTTGGGAGGTTGTGGGAACGAATCTTACACCATCGAGGTTCTTTTTGAGAACAGGATAGGTGTTTCAGTAGTGCATGAGTTGCGTGCTCAGGCATTTTTGGCACCCTACTTGCGAACTATGTCTTCCGAAAATCTTTGTGATATGGAATAGAACATAGGATAGGAGTCTGTAATGCTCGATCAGGAAGTTGACGACAAAGGAACCGATCAGGACGAGGCCCAAAACATGCTCAAGACCCTGCGCGATCAGGGCTTCGATGGCAGCGACGAAAAATTTGCAGTCGCGCTCGGCAGAACAATAGAGCAGGTGAAAGCGATGATCGGCGGGTCTGAAACCATCGATGATGACGTCGTCATGAAGGCCCGAGGAATTGCTCTTAATCGCGGCATTGCGATCGAGTAAACGTCTCGATTCCGAACGCTCAAAGGAGATATTTCAAATGGCTGCACGGGCGATCTGGAAAGGAGAACTGAAGCTCGGCACGAATAAAGTGCCGGTCAAACTCTATTCCGCGGTGCAGGATCAAACCGTACATTTCCACGTGCTCGACGACCGCGCGAAAAAACGTGTGAAGCAACACATGGTTGATCCTGACTCCGGCGAAGAGGTTCCCAACGAAGAGATCCAAAAAGGATATGAAATCGAGCCGGGAAGATACGTGATTCTCACCGAAGAAGATCTCGAGAAGCTCGAGCCTCCACCGTCACGCGACATAGAGATCGCGGAGTTTTTTCCCGAAAACACAGTCAGCCAGCAATGGTATGAACGGCCCTACTACGTTGGTCCGGATGGAGACACGAAAGGGTATTTCGCGCTCGTCGAAGCACTGAAGAACAAAGAGCGCGAAGCGATAGCGCATTGGGTGATGCGCAAGAAATATTACGCGGGCGTGCTTCGTTCAGTCGACGACTACCTGATTCTCTTTACGATGCGTGATGCGAAAGAAGTAATCCTCGCGGACGAACTAACGAAACCCGCGGGTGCGGCGCCCACGCAGAAAGAGTTGGCCATGGCGACGCAACTCGTAGAGATGTTGCAGGGCGAGTTCGATCCGAAAGAATATAAAGATGAGTATCGCGAGCGCGTAATTGAGTTCATCAAGAAGAAAGCGAAAGGACGCGCGCCGAAGTTGAAACCAGTCAAGGCGAAGCGCCAGACGGCTGCGCTCGACAGCGTACTCGCGAAGAGCATCGACGCGCTGAGAAGAAAGGAGAAACGCGCTGCCTAGAACTACACGCAATAGACCAGAACCCGAAGACGAGGAGAACGCCGCAGCGCGGCCGTTCTGGTCGGGCACTCTGAGTTTCGGTCTCGTCAGCGTTCCGGTGAACTTGTATCCGGCCGCACGGTCGAATCGTGCGTCGCTGCGCATGCTTGGACCAGACGGCCAGCCACTGTCGCGGAAATATTATGCTGAGAAAACCGGCAAGGATCTCGATGCGGACGACACCATCCGTGGTTACGAGATCGCCGAGGACAAGTTTGTGATCGTGACTGACGAGGAGCTCGAACGTCTGGCGCCGGAGAAAACGCGTGACATCGACTTGAAACAGTTTGTTCCCGCCGGATCGATTCCGCCGACCTATTTCGAGCGTGGGTATTTCTTGGTGCCTGCGGCCGGGTCACAAAAAGCATACAAGCTGCTTGCGGGAACGATGGAGAAGAGTGAACTGGCAGGGATTGCTACGTTCGTGATGCGTGGCAAGGAGTACCTGATTGCGATCTTCTCCGACAATGGGATTCTAAGAGGCGAGACGATGCGGTTTGCAGACGAGCTGCGCTCGCCGTCGGAAGTCGGTCTGCCGAAAAAGAAGGCGGCGCCTAAAGCGACAGTTCAGAAGTTCGAGAAGGTGATTGCGACTAAGTCGAAGAAACAGTTTTCACCAAACAAGCTCGCGGACAAGCAGACGGATTCGCTTCTGAAGCTGGTGAAGAAGAAGCAGAGCAAACGCGGAAACGTCGTGAAAGTTGAAGACGAGATGGAATCGGATCACAAGGTGATCGATCTCGTTCAGGTGCTGAAGAAGAGTTTAGGCGCGAAGAAATAAGGAGACGGGGAGACGGGGAGACGCGGAGACGCGGAGACGCGGCGAAAGGTTCGATTCTCCGCGTCGCCGTATCTCCGCGTCGCCGTGTCTCCGCGTCGCCGTGTCTCCGCGTCCCCGCGTCCCCGCGTCCCCGCGTCCCCGCGTCCCTACTCGACGGCGATACTTCTCCACTTCCCTTGTCTGAATCGAATCACGCTAAGCACGCACCGCGTCGCGTGACCAGCCAGGATCGCAAGCCAGATATCGATCGGATCGAGTGTCCCTGTCTCTTTAATCACGAAACACGTACCCAGAGGCACGACGATCTGTGAGATGACCGAAATGTACAGCGGACTCTTCGTGTCACCCGTTCCCTGCAATCCGCCCGTGTACGTCAGCGCGACCGCGATCAAAAGCCCGGAAACACTCAATACCCGCAGCAGTTGCACGCCGATCTCGACCACGGCCGGCTCGTTCAGACCGAAGATCGCGAGCAGTTGTCGTGGGAGAAAAAGGAAGAAGATGCCGACAAACGCGGCGCCCGCGAATCCGAAACGCGCCGCGACGTGAACGGCAGCGTCCGCGCGATCGGGATGTTTAGCGCCCAGGTTCTGTCCGGCAACAGCGGCCGCCGCGCCCATCAATCCAACAGCCGTCCAGGTGATCAACGAGAAAAGTTCCATGTAACAAACTGCGAACGCGGCCTGCGCCGCCGCACTCTGCGCCAGCGAACCAATAAACGAAAGCATGAACACGCCGCCGACGTTCATCGCGATTCCCTGAATGCCTGTCGGCAATCCAAACTTGAATATCGATCTGATGATGGACCAGTTAGGTCCGTAACCACCTCCACGTGGAATCGATATCACCCACGAACCACTCCACAATTTGATTAGCGCAAAAATCGCGATGGACCCCGATGCAATGCAGGTACCCATTGCAGCGCCCGCAGTGCCGAACGCGGGAATTGGACCAAGTCCACTGATGAGCAGGATGTTTAGAGCGATGTTGAGCACCGTCATCGTTATGCCGAGAAACATCGGCGTGCGCGCATCACCCGCAGAGCGCAACGCCGTGCTCAACATGAAGTAGATCATCATCCCGATGCTGCAAACAAACATGATCCGCAAGAACGGCAGCGCCTCCGCTTGCACCTCGGGAGCAGCATTCACGAGCTTGAGCAATGCAGGCGATACGAAGTAACCGATGGGCGCGAGCACACCGAGAGAGATGAAAATGGCGGTGAGAAATGCCTGGTAAACGGTCCGATTAACTTTTTCTTCGTCGCCGGCGCCGGCGAAACGCGAAACCAGGACGCTCATTCCGGTGAAGAGCGACGAGATGAACACGATCACGACAATGAAGATCTGCCAGCTAACGCCGATGGCCGCGTTTGCTTTGAAGCCGACCAGGTGACCGACGAGTGCATGGTCCACCATGCCTTGCAATCCACCGATGACGTTTGTGAGCATCCCCGGCCAGGCGATCTTCCAGACCGCCGGGCGCAGCGGCCCCTCGACGATCGATCGGTCGTAGCGCGGTTTACTCGCAACCTTGGGAGTTTCGGTGGCAGGAACCTCGGCTGCTACTGCTGAAGCCTCAGACATGAATTCGTTTTTCCAGTTGCCGTACTCTCTTTAACAAACTCGCATTGCCAATCTTCTCCGCCACCTGGGCGAATTCAGGAGTCGTTCCGCGCCAGCGAAGTTCGTCGACATCTTTGAAGAGTGGTTCGTTAGTGCGTAACGTCGCGAGGTCTTTGAACAGCAATGCTAGTCCACGGTTCTCTTCATTCAAAACCTCTGGACCAAAGTCTTCCAGTGGACCATATCGATTGATCAGTTGCGCGGCAGTCTTTGGTCCACAACCCGAAATCCCCGGATAGCCATCGGCTGAATCGCCGACGAGCGCGAGATAATCAGGAATAAACTGCGGGTCCACTCCGAACTTCGCACGCACTGCCGCAGCATCGCGTATCACACCGCCACGTCGATCAACTTGTACCACACGATCACCGACCACGCATTGCGCGAGATCCTTGTCGGGCGTCCAGATACAAACCTTCTCCACTCGACTATCCTGCGCCGCCAGATGAGCAGCGGATGCGAGTGCGTCGTCGGCTTCGAGTTCAACCATGGGCCAAACCGTGACGCCCATCGCGACCAGCGATTCTTCCAGTGGAATAAACTGCGCTTTCAGTGCGCGCTCGACGCCGGCGCCTGTCTTGTAGCCTGGCCACAGAGTGTTGCGAAACGATTCGATGATGTGATCCGTCGCCACACCGACGTGCGTGTTGTTCTCATCGAGCAACTGCGCCACAGTGCTCAAGACGCCGGAAACCGCGCCGAGCGGTGGATCTGTTTTCTTGAAGCGTCGAATTCCGTAAAAGTGGCGGAAGAGTTCGTAAGTGCCGTCGATAAGGTGAATGATCACTGTTTGATCTTTGTGGCAGGAATTTGTGCACAAAAGTCACAAATTACCAAATGCGTACAACGCGCTGCGCGTCCTGATGTAGATACGGCCATCGGCAATCGCGGGTGTCGCATAACACTCGTCGTCCAATTCGTTGACCGCGAGCACTTCCCATTCACCAGTCGCTTTCACCACAGACACCTGACCGCCCTGGCCGATCAGAAACACTTTGTCGTCGGCTGCAACCGGCGAGGAGAAATACTTATCGATCGCTCCGTGCAGTCGACCTTGTTTGAGCACGTTGCCGTTCGCAGGATCAAACGAGAGTAGGATCCCACTGTCGTTAATCATGTAGAGCACGCCGTGATAAAGAAGCGTGGAAGGAACCTGGGGCACAGGCTTTTGGTAACGCCAGCGAATTGCGTTCGCGGTTTGATCTCCCTCGCCGCCCATCTTGATCGCCAGCAGACCATTCTCAGCAGCCAGCATCGCGCGGAACACTTCCCAGTCTCTCGCGTTCAGCTTCTCATCACGATCCATGTCGAACGCTTCATAAGCACCAGCCAACAGCCGCTCCATCGATCCGCGCGGCGTGTCGGTGGGAATCTCAGCCTTAGTGATCATGCCATCTTTGTCTTTGTCGAACTTTGTAAGCGCTTCTTCGAACGGAATCGTCTTGATTTGTTGCCCGGGTTGATTCTGCGGGAAGCCCCAGCCATTGATGTAGAGATACTCGGAATCGTGACTCGCAATCGACTTCATCTCGCATGCAAGACCACGAACCCACCAAACTCGCTTGCCGTCTGCGACTGAGTATGCGGATAGCTGGAACGACTCGGGAACGATGACCTGCTTCGGACCTTTTGGCGGTTGGTAAACGATCGGCGTCGAATAACCGGAGATCA
>Ga0207671_10004040_pt1 | contig 14230 bp, 8 predicted proteins | sample KBSC24metaG_FD_184352 | JGI IMG/M metagenome (GOLD analysis project Ga0207671, IMG submission 184352) | Corn rhizosphere microbial communities from Kellogg Biological Station, Michigan, USA - KBS C2-4 metaG (SPAdes) (version 2) | ecosystem: Host-associated > Plants > Roots > Rhizosphere > Soil... | reverse complement strand
CCCGGTCTTCTCGACGATGATGCCGTGTTCCGCGAGGAACTTGGTGACGATCGCGGCCGGGATGCCGGTGCCCGCGAACTTGCCCGACATGTCGAGCCCCGGCGTGATGATCGTGCTCTTGATCGGGTCCAGCAGGTTGAAGCCCTTGGCCAGTTCGCCGAAGCCGTGCCACTTCTCGCCGGCCTTCAGCAGCCAGTCCTCGGGCTTGCCGACGCCGTCGTGGGCGAGCTTGTCCGGGCCCCAGACGGTGAACCACCAGTCCTTGCCGAACTCCTTCTCGACCTTGCGCATCGCGCGGCGGAAGTCGAGTGCTTCGAGGACGCTTTCCTCGACCAGCGCGGTGCCGCCGGGCGGCTCCATCATCGCCGCGGCCACGTCGCAGCTGGCGATGATCGCGTACTGCGGGCTGGTCGACGAGTGCATCAGGTAAGCCTCGTTGAACAGGTGGCGGTCCAGCTTGACGGTCTGCGATTCCTGCACCAGCACCTGCGACGCCTGGCTGATGCCGGCAAGCAGCTTGTGCGTCGACTGGGTCGCATAGACCATCGCCTTCTCGGGCCGCGGACGGTTCTTGCCCATCGCGTGGAAGCTGCCGTAGAACCTGTGGAAGGCGGCATGCGGCAGCCAGGCTTCGTCGAAGTGGATCGTGTCGATCCAGCCGTCGAGCATGCCCTTCACCGTTTCGGTGTTGTAGAGCACGCCGTCGTAGGTGCTCTGCGTGATCGTCAGGATGCGCGGCTTCACGCTCCTCGCGTCCACGCCGGCGAGCAGCGGGTTGCTCGCGATCTTCTTCTGGATCGATTCCTTCGTGAACTCGGCCTGAGGGATCGGGCCGATGATGCCGTAGTGGTTGCGCGTCGGCGTCAGGAACACCGGCACCGCGCCGGTCATGATGATCGCGTGCAGGATGGATTTGTGGCAGTTGCGGTCGACCACGACCACGTCGCCTGGCGCTACCGTGTGATGCCAGACCATCTTGTTGCTGGTGCTGGTGCCGTTGGTGACGAAGAAGCAGTGGTCGGCATTGAAGATGCGCGCCGCATTGCGCTCGCTCGCTGCCACCGGGCCGGTGTGGTCCAGCAGCTGGCCCAGCTCCTCGACCGAATTGCAGACGTCGGCGCGCAGCATGTTCTCGCCGAAGAACTGGTGGAACATCTGGCCGATCGGGCTCTTCAGGAAAGCCACGCCGCCGGAGTGGCCGGGGCAGTGCCACGAATAGGAACCGTCCTGCGCGTAGTCGACCAGCTCGCGAAAGAACGGCGGCGAGAGCGAGTCGAGGTAGCTCTTGGCTTCGCGGATGATGTGCCGCGCGACGAACTCCGGCGTGTCCTCGAACATGTGGATGAAGCCGTGCAACTCGCGCAGCACGTCGTTCGGGATGTGCTGCGAGGTGCGCGTTTCGCCGTACAGGTAGATCGGGATCTCGAGATTGCGGCGGCGGATCTCGGCGATGAACTTGCGCAGGTTCTCGATCGCCGGGCCGGGCTCGGCGTCGTCGCCGACGATCTCCTCGTCGTCGATCGACAGGATGAAGGCGCTGGCGCGCGACTGCTGCTGCGCGAACTGGCTCAGGTCGCCGTAGCTGGTGACGCCGAGCACCTCCAGGCCTTCCTTGACGATGGCGTCGGCGAGCGCACGGATGCCCAGCCCGGACGTGTTTTCCGAACGGTAATCCTCGTCGATGATGACGATGGGAAAGCGAAAGCGCTGCATGGTCGGGCCCCTGCTGGACTGCGGAAAAGCGCGCAGTGTACGCACTCGGCGTGACGGGCACGTGCCGGCTGTGCACTGTGCGGAAGGGGTTCCTGCGCTCCGCCCGGCGCTGCGCGACAGGCGCTCCGCCTACGATGGTCCGGCGCGGAGTCCTACTGCAATTGACGAAGTATTACTCCCTCGCCGGCGCGCTGCGGGCGGGCTGCAGTCCGAGGCGCTTCGCCAGCCGGGCCAGGTTGCCGCGATCCATGCCGAGCGTGCGGGCAGCCGCGGCCCAGCTGAAGTCGTGCGCGAGCAGCGCCGATTCGACGAGTTCACGCTCGTAGGCCTGCACCGCATCACGCAGATTCCGGCCCTCGCCCAATGACGCGCCGGCCGGCGGCGCGGCAGAGGCACCGCTGACGGAGCCCCCGGCCGATGGAACCGTCGCTGCGACGCCCGTGGCCGGCAGATCCAGGTCCGCCGCCTCGAGGCTCAGGATGCGCGGACGCTGCGGCTGGCGCGCCAACGCCTTCAACACGCTGCGCCCAAGCAGGTGCTCGAGTTCGCGCACGTTGCCCGGCCAATCGTGTGCCAGCAACGCGGCCTGGGCCTCGGCCGTTAGCCGCAGGCCGCCGAGGCGCAGGCGGGCGCGGTTCTCTTCGAGGAAGAAGCCTGCCAGCAGCAGTACGTCGCGGCCGCGCTCGCGCAGCGGCGGCACCCGCAGCGGGTAGACGCTGAGGCGGTGATAGAAATCCGCGCGCAGCCGCCCTGCCCTGACTTCATCGGCCAGGTCGCGGTTGCTCGCCGCGATCAGGCGCACGTCGACACGGTGCTCGCGGTCGGAGCCGAGGCGCTGCAGCTGCCCGCTCTGCAGCACGCGCAGCAGCTTGGCCTGCGCCGGCAGCGCGAGCTCGCCGACTTCGTCGAGGAACAGCGTGCCGCCGTCGGCCAGCTCGAACTTGCCGGCACGTTCGGCCAGCGCGCCGGTGAATGCGCCCTTCACGTGGCCGAAGAGTTCGCTCTCGATCAAGGTCTCGGGCAAGGCGGCGCAGTTGACGCTGATCATCGGCCGCGCCGCGCGGGGCGAGGCCGCGTGCAGCGCTTCGGCGACGAGCTCCTTGCCGACGCCGGTTTCGCCCTGGATCAGCACCGACAGTTCGCTCGCGGCGACCAGCTCGATCTCCCCGTGCAGCCGGCGCATCGCCGCGCTGCGGCCGATCAGGCTGCGCGCCCGCGGCGCCGCGGCGAGGCGATACCCCTCGGCACGCACGCTCTCGCGCAGCACGCGGGACTCGAGCTGTTCGATGCGGCCGGCTACGCTGACGGTCGCCGCGGCCAGGCTGCCGAAGGATTGCAGCGCCGCCAGGTCGACCTCGGAGAAACGCCCTTGCGTCAGCGCATCCAGGGTCAGCAGGCCCCAGGGCCGCTCGGCGACGCGAATCACGCAGCCCATGCAGTCGTGCACCGGCAGGTGCCCTTCCAAGCCCTCGACCAGGCCGTCGTAGGGGTCGGGCAAGGGGCTGTCGGCCGGGAAGCGCAGCGGCCCGACGGCCTCGAGCAAGGCGGCGAACCGCGGATGCTCGTCGACATGAAAGCGCCGGCCGAGCGTGTCGCGGCTGAGCCCGTCCACCGCCAGCGGCAGCAGCCAGCCGTCTTCGAGGCGCAGCAAGGCCGTCGCGTCGCAGGGCATCAGCAGGCGCAAGGCTTCGAGCAGGCGGCGGTAGCGCTCGGCGCCGGGCATCTCGCGGGCGAGGTCGGCGATCAGCGGGGCGATCGCCTGGAGCAGGGGTTGTGATGTCATTTCGACTACAACAATGTCATTTTGACTTCTTACCGTTGAAGTCGATTGGACATCATAGCGTCGCAACCCATTGATTTTCAATGATCAAGGGGCAGGAACAGGGATTGCAAAGGAATAGGCATCTCCACCAACAATGCCGGAAGCCACCATGCTGACGCAACACCAGAAAACCATCGTCTCGGCCACGGTGCCGCTGCTCGAAACCGGCGGCGAGGCGCTGACCACGCACTTCTATCGCATCCTGCTGGCCGAGCACCCCGAGGTCCGGCCGCTCTTCAACCAGGCCAACCAGGCCAGCGGCGAGCAGCCGCGGGCGCTCGCCAACGGTGTGCTGATGTATGCCAAGAACATCGACCGGCTCGAAGCGCTGGGGCCGCTCGCGTCGCAGATCATCAACAAGCACGTGGCGCTGCAGGTGCAGCCCGAGCACTACCCGATCGTCGGCGCCTGCCTGCTGCGCGCGATCCGCGAGGTGCTCGGCTCGCAGATCGCGACCGACGAGGTCATCGCCGCCTGGGCCGCGGCCTACGGCCAGCTCGCCGACCTGCTGATCGGCGCGGAAACGAAGCTCTATGACGAAAAGGCCGCCGCGCCGGGCGGATGGCGCGGCGGGCGGATCTTCCATGTCGTGCGCAAGGAGGTGGAAAGCGACGAGATCACCTCGTTCTACTTCGCGCCGGTCGACGGCCAGCCGGTGCTGGACTTCAAGCCCGGGCAATACATCGGACTGCGGCTGACGGTGAACGGCGAAGACGTGCGCCGCAACTACTCGCTCTCGGCCGCGCCGAACGGCCACGGCTATCGCATCAGCGTGAAACGGCAGCACGGCGGCGTGGTCTCGAACCACTTGCACGACTGCGTCGGGGTCGGCAGCAGCGTCGAGCTGTTCCCGCCCTCGGGCGAATTCACGCTCGACGAGAGCGACAAGCCGCTGGTGCTGATCAGCGGCGGCGTCGGCATCACGCCGACGCTGGCGATGCTGGAAGCCGCGCTGAAGACATCGCGGACGGTGCACTTCATCCATTGCGCCCGCGACCGCGGCGTGCACGCCTTTCGCCAGGCGGTCGACGCGCTGGCGCGGAAACACCCGCGTCTGAGCCGCTTCTATTGCTACGACGAAGCCGGCGAGACGCCTGCCGGCGACACCGCGCCGCATGCCGTCGGCCGGCTCGACGAGCAGCGCCTCGCGCAGTGGCTGCCGAGCGCGACGCGTGATGTCGACGCCTACTTCCTAGGCCCGAAGCCCTTCATGCAGCAGGTGCGCCGCTCGCTGCGCAAGCTCGGTGTGCCGGACGGCCAGATGCGCTACGAATTCTTCGGGCCGGCTTCGGCGCTGGAGTGAGGGCGACACCGCGGGCCGGCGCGCAGCCTCATTTTTTCGGCGTCAGCCCGTGGTCCCAGCCGTCCTTGACCCAGGCGTCGTTGCGCCTGACTTCGCGGTCGCCGCCGCTGCCGTCATTGCGGATCACATAGCGGATCGCTTCGCAGCCGGCCAGCGATTGCTGCAGCTCGATCGTCGTCGTCTCGGCCGTCTTGGTCACGAGCGCCGGCACGTCGCCGCGCAGGCAGGCATCGACCCCGCCGGCAACCATGTGGAAGTAGGCCTTGCCGTCCTTCTCCTCCAGCGTGATCTCGCCGACATTGAACTGGCTCTTGTCGAACTGGCCCCCGCGCGATTTTTTGTAGGACTTGTACTCCCAGGTCTGGGCCTGGGCCGTGACACACGGCCATGCGATCGCCGCGGCAACGATCAACAGGGCAGCGCGGGCGAGCGAAGAGGACGGGCGGCGAAGGCTGGGCATAAGAATCCGTTGGCTGCGTTGAGGAGGCGCTGGAAGATTGCAGCGAGCCCCGATCGCCGCGGTAGTGACCAAAGTCCCGGTCATCCCTAGGCCGCCACTCGGCCTCGCCGATTCAGGCCGGCCAGCGCTTCAGCACCGCCACCGCTTCGTCGGCCAGCAACGGCCCCTCGACCGCGACCGCCGGGCTGGCCCCCGCCAGCACTTGGCGGCTGTCGACCGCCAGCTGATCGCCGCCCAGGCACTCGGCGATGTCCCGGGTCGACGCCGCGAACACCAGCCGCCGCACGCCGGCCCAGAACAAGGCGCCGCTGCACATCGCGCAAGGCTCGCCGCTCGCCAGCACCGTCGTGCCGCGCAAGGCCTCGCGGCCGAGCCGCGTGCTGGCTTCGCGCAGCAGCACCATCTCGGCATGGCCGCCGAAGTCGCCGCTCGTGACCTGGTTGTTGCCGGCCACGTGCAGCAGTTCGCCGGCTGCCGACAGCAGGCTGGCACCGAAGGGCATGTTGCCGGCATCGAGGGCGCGCTGCGAAGCAGCGATCGCGAGGCGCATCGCGGCGCGGTCGTCCAGGGGTGTGGTCGTCATCGTTCGATCCTCAGATTTCGTCGATCGCGGTCGACTTGCCTTCGGTCTCCGAAGGTTCGTTGCCGCTCATCGCATAACGTTCGTTGGTCTTGACGTAGAAGCTCGCGCCGAAGCGGCCGACCGGGTGGTAGTCCTGCAGGCGCACGCGCCATTTGTCGGTATCGACCAGGCCTTCGCGCACCGTCAGCCATTGGATGCGGCCGATGAAGACATAGCGGCTTTCGGTCTCGAGCTTCTCGTGCAGCACGCACTCGAAGGCCACCGGCGCCTCGGCGATGCGCGGCGGCGCGACGGTGTGCGAGGGCAGCGGCGTGAGCCCGACGTGCGCGAGCTCGCTCTGGTCGTGCGGCAGGGATTCGCCGCAGCCGTGCATCTTGTCGGCCATCGCCTCGTCGCTCAGGTGCACCACGAATTGACCGTTGGCGAGGATGTTGGCCGCGGTGTCCTTCAGCCGCCCGTCGTGCAGGCGGTTGATGCTGACCATCAGGATCGGCGGGTCCTCGCCGACCATGTTGAACATGCTGAAGGGCGCGGCGTTGACCACGCCCGCGGCGTTGATCGTCGTGATCAGCGCGATCGGCCGCGGCACGATCAGGCTGGCCATCAGCTTGTAGCGCTGGTAGGCGGTGATGGCGGTGAAGTCGATGTCCATGCCGGGCTTTCTCGCTTGTTCAGGGTTGTTTGCCGACGACGCCGTCGACGTACCACTTCATCGTCCACAGCTCCGATTCGGGCAAGGTCTGCGCGGCGGCGAGGCGCTGCTTGCCGGACTGGTCGGCGAGCGGCCCGGTGAACGGATGGAACTTGCCGGCGAGGATCGCCGCCTTCTTCTCCTCGAACAGCGGGATCGCCTCCTTCGGCACCGACGGGCCGAGCGGAGCGAGCTGCACGATGCCTTCCTTCATGCCCCACTTGGTGTCCTCGGCCTTCCACTGGCCGGCCAGCTTCTGGCGCACCTTGTGCACGTAGTAGACGCCCCAGTTCAAGGTGTTGGCGCTGAGGTGGGCGGTCGGGCCGAAGCGCGTCATGTCGGAGTCCTGCCCGAAGGCCCACAAGCCCTTGCCTTGCGCCAGCTGCACGATCGCCGGCGAATCGGTGTTCTGGTACATCACGTCGGCCCCCTGGTCGATCAGGGCCTGGGCCGCGTCGCGCTCCTTCGGCGGGTCGTACCAGGAATTGATCCACACCACCTTGGCGCTGACCTTCGGATTGACGCTGCGCGCGCCAAGCACGAAGGCATCGAGGTTGCGGATGACTTCAGGGATCGGGAACGGCGCGACATAGCCGAGCGTGTTGCTCTTCGTGCGCTTGCCGGCGAGCACCCCGAGCAGGTAGGCCCCTTCGTAGAAGCGTGTCTGGTAGATGCCGAGGTTGGCCGCGGTCTTGTAGCCCGAGCAATGTTCGAAGGCGATCTCGGGATAGTCCGCGGCGACCTTGGCGGTCGGGTCCATGAAGCCGAACGAGGTGGCGAAGATCATCTGGCAGCCGTCGTCGATCAGCTGGCGCATCACGCGCTCGGCATCCGGGCCCTCGGGCACCTTCTCGACGAAGACGGTCTTGACCTTGTCGCCGAACTCCTTCTCGACCATCTTGCGCCCGAGATCATGTTGGTACGACCAGCCGACGTCGGCCACCGGGCCGGAATAGATGAAGCCGATCTTCAAGGGACCGGCAGCCGGCGCGGCCGCGCGTGCGGCGCGCGGGGCGAGCAGCGGCAGAACGGGGGACGTGGCGGCCAGCGCGGAGGCGAGCAGCAGGTGGCGGCGTTGCATGGGGGCTCCTTGGCAGAAGAAGGAAGGATGTGGATCGAACGGGGGAGCCAAACCGGGCTCCTGTTTTGTATACATGCAGGCTTCATGCCAAGTAAAATGTGGCCTAAGTCATTGATATTTCTTGATTCATGCGCGATTTATGGATTGTATACATTACTTCGGTGCGGCGCGACTCCATCGCCGCACCAGCCCGGCACGAGAACGCCCCGGGGCTGTGCGCCACCGCCTGTGGGTTCAGCCGGCTGCCGGCAACCGCAAGCGGGCCTCGAGGTCGATCAGGTGCTGCTCCATCGCCGCGGCGGCGCCTTCGGCATCGCGCAACGCCAGCAGGTCGACCAGGCGCTCGTGTTCGTCGTGTTCGCAGGCCGCCTGGCCGGGCGGCTCGTACACCGCGACGATCAGCGAGCAACGCGTCATCAATTCGGTGAGCAGGCGCTGCAGCACACGGTTGCCGGCCAGCTCGGCCAAGGCCAGGTGGAAGCCGCCGGCGAGGTTGACCCAGCGCGCATGGTCGCCGGCGTGCAGGGCCTCGTGCTCGGCGCGCATGCGCTCGCGCAGGCGGTCGACATCGCGGTGGCTCAGCTGCCGAGCGACCTGGCGCACGATCGCGCCTTCGATCGCGCGGCGGGCGTAGAAGACGTCGCGGGTGTCCTGCGGCGTCGGCACCGCGACGGTCGCGCCCTTGTTCGGGACGATCTCGACGATCTGCGATTCAGCCAGGCGCCGCAGGGCCTGGCGCACGACGGTGCGGCTGACGCCGAACTGGGTGCACAGGGTTTCTTCGCGCAGCCGGGTGCCGGGCTTCAGGCGGCCGTGCATCGCCGCATCGAACAGCGCGTCGTAGATCGGCTGGTCGAGAGCGCCGGAAGGAGCGGCGGCAAGAGCGCGGGAAGGGGCGAAGGCGCTGGACATGGAGGTCGCGGCGGCCGAAGAGGCCGGGGCGCGTGGAGTGTATCGAGGCACCGGGAGCCGAAGCTCGCGGGTCACCGGGGCTCCTGCCCAGGAACGCTATGCGCGCGCGATGGATCGAAGATTCTTCGCGGCCCCGGATCGGGCCCTCGCCGCGCATCGTCGCGCCGCGTTGTTGCCGCCGCACGTCGCGCCGCCCGTGCACCAGGAAGACCGGCTGATCGAGCCGGTCGCCAGACTGGGCTGGCCTCAGCCAGCTGTTCGCGTCCTTGGTGGCCTGCCGAAGGTGTGGCTATGCAGATCAAGCAGCATGATGGATCAGAAGTTCAGCGTCGCCACCGTCTTGTCCTGCACGATCATCTTGCAGGAATCGCTGCTCTTGCCCGCCGCGCTCTGCACGCCCGAGGCCACGATGCCGATGATGCCGCCCTTCTCGGAGAGAACCGACGAGAAATAGCACTCCGCCCGCACGGGATTGCCCTTGTAGTCCGCATTGAGGTTCAGCGTCGGCGTGTACGGCGGGAACGTGCCGCGCATCACAGGCTCCTCGTTGACCATCAACGTCAGTTGCTTCTCTCGCGGCAGGTAAGTCCCGCCGAACTTCATCGGCTTGCCGCTCACCAGACCATCCTGTGGCACTGCGTTGCGCGGCGGTGTCGTGCAGCCTGATGCGAATGCCAGCACTGCGGCGCTGGCGAGCGTTGCGGCGAGTTTGGATTTGAATGAATGCATTGTTTTCTCCCTGAATCAAAGCTTGGATGTCGTATTTGGCAAAGTCTTGGACCATATGACCGTCAGAAGCGACCAGTGTTCTCTCCCTTATAATCAAATCACATTAATTTCAAGATCGCCAGAACGGCGCCCCCTCAAGATTATCGTAATCTGATAGAGGACGATTCTTCTCTTCAATGAACTGAAGCATATCCGTTATGCAGCAGCGTAGAGGAAAATAGTAGTCGACCTCTCCGTAAAGTTTAACCAATTCGATACAGCCGAATAACGCCTCAAAATACCTACTGAAGACCTGACCCAAGGTTTTTCTCGTCGGATCAAGATTTGTCGCCGAGCCCGGCGCATAAATATTCCGCCAGTCAACGATATCAACTGAGAGAGTTTTCAACTCAGCTTGGACAAGTTGCAGCAGATGCTCAGTTGCATCCAAGTCATGCCACCTCACGTATCGCCTGTAGAGTCGATCCGATATCAAATCCCAATCATTTCGATGGATTTTCGAAACGACAAATTCGTTCACGCAATCAAAAAATAGCTGCATGTCAGCGGGCTTCCCCAATTGGTAGACCGAGGATGCACCACAAAACCCTACATTTCTAATGTTCATCATCTCAATATATTGATTGAGCCACGACTCAACGAACCACCTGCCGCTCTGACTATTTCTCCGATCAATTTGATCTCCTCGGCAGCCGAAAGAGATTGGCCGCGCACGTCGATCCAGATTTCCTGTTTATACCCTTGCGGCAGATTCTTTGCTCGCACGATCGCTTGCTCCGAAATGACTTTGATCAGCCTATCGCGATTAGTGAGCAGATTGTAATTCTTCACCTCCGCGCAGGTCATTTTGGTGGCATTGCAGAAATCTGGTCGAACACTACCCTTCGTCCCTCTTGGCACTTCTTCTGCCCTGCCCGTCACCGAGTTGAGCTTGTACGACACTTGCTCCAACCAGCCGGTGCCAAGCATTTGGCCCACGTCCTTTTCCGACTGCTGCCAACTCACCCTTTTGGGCGTAGGCGGCGGCGCGGGGGTCGGGATCGGATAGGGCGCTGGCGCCGGCGTGGGATGAACGGCGGCCGCTGCTGCTTCCTCAGCCGCGATAGTCGCATCCATCGCCTCCAATTCGTCAATGGCAGCGTCCACTACGGCGACTTTGCGGACGTCCGGCTCCTGCAGTTTCGGCTTTGCGCCCTCGTAGTCCGCCAGAGCTCCTTCGGCCTTGCGTGCGCCGATCACTTCCTTCCAAAGAGAGCTGACGCGCTTCGCCGCATTCGCCGTCGCTACCGTCGAGCCGTACCCGAAGGCAGCCGTCTTGAGCAGACTTTCGACCGTGGTAACGAGTTGAACCGCGCCACGCCTGAGGTCGTTCTCGCACTGGGCTGAATTCAGCGTGTCGACGAGCTGCAGCAAGCCCTTGATCAGGTCAATGGCTGAGGACCCGAACTGGTACCAAGCCGCGCCAGCGATCAAGACGTCCACCGCTTCGCCGACGAAAGGGACCGCCTGCAAGACCATCCACGCCGCCATCACGCCGGCGATCGTGGGGAGGTTGTTGACGGCCGCGAGTAACGCCTCGCCGATCTCGCCTGGGACAAGAGGGATGGCCGACTGAAACACCACACCGAGCTTTTGAGCCATGCTCAGGTCGGCGATCCGTCCTGCTGCAGGCAGGCCGGTCAGCTTCACATCGGCGACGGCAGGCGCCAACCCCAACGGATCGACGAACCGATGCGGCTGCCCCAGCGCAAACCGATACAAATCCGGCCCAGCCGCCAGCCCCATCGGGTCCGGACTGATGTACCGCCCGGCCTGCGCATCCAGATAGCGATGCGTGTTGTAGTGCAGCCCCGTCTCGGCATCGAAGTACTGGTTCGAGCCTCGCAGCGGCATGTCGATGACCGAGCCCGGCGCAACTGCCGCATCGCCGTTGTTGCCGAGCCGGGCCTGCCAGACGACGCGCCGGTCCTTGTCGGTCACCGCCAGCGGCGCGAGCCGGTCGTCGGTGTGGATCGCCAGCACCGCCCGGCCTTCGAGCATCGCCACCGGACGGCTGTCGATGTGCACGTACTCGCGCGTGACCTGGCCGCTCGCGTCGGCTTCGGCAGTGAGTTCACTGCCGTCGTAGAAGAAGTAGCTGACCTTGCCTTGTGCGTTCCCGCCGGCGTAGACCACCTTGGCGATGCGCTCGCCGAAGACGTTGTAGCGATAGCGCGCGACGAGGCTGTCGCTGCCGTCGCCCTGCTTGGCGCGGACTTCGACGAGCCGATCCATGCCGTCCCAGACGTAGCGGCGTTGCGCGTCTTCGACGAGGCGTCCGCGGCTGTCGAAGCGCTGGTCGGCGACGGTTTCGGGAATGAGCACGCTGAGTGCCTGCGCCTTGGCTGTCGGGCCAGTCCCGAGCTGGCCTAGCGTGAAGCTCCATTTCGCCTGCCAGCGGCGAGCGCTCTCGGCCGGCAGCACGGCGCCAGACTCCGCGCCGCCGTAAGTCACCTGCGGATCGGCCTGGCCGCTGCGCCCTGCCCCGTCGTCCCAGCGCAGCCGGCTCTGCCCCGCCTGCGCACTGCCGACTTCGATCGGCCGCCCCTGGCTGTCGAGCACCCGGTGATGGCTCAGTCCATTGCCGAAGCTGAAGCCCCGATCGGCGAAGCGCTCTTCGGGCCGGTTCAGGTCGCTGACGATCGGCACGTCAATCAGCCCTTCGCGCACGATGCCTGCCAGCACGCCGGGCTTGGCGTGCATCGCGCCGTTGTAGCGATAGCCGAGCACCTGCCCATCGGGCAAGGTCTTGCTGGCCATGCGGCCGAGCGCGTCGTAGGCGTAGCGGGTGACGAAGCGATGTCCGTCGATCAGGCGGGTGTGTTCGGTCAGGCGCGCGTTCGCGTCGTAGGCGAAGCGTTCTTCACCTTCCTTGTAGCTGATGCGCAGCGGCCGGTTCTGCGGACCCCATTCGATGCGCGCATCTTCGCCTTCGGCCTGCACGCGCGTGGCGCGGCCGAGCGCATCGCGGACGATCAGCGTGCGGCCTCCATCACTCGCGGTCTTTTCGATCAATCGATCCGCCGCGTCGTAGCGCAGCGTCATGCGCCCGGTGACCGGGCTGGTCTCGACCACGCGGCGGCCGAAGTCGTCGTACTCATAGAGGGTGCGACGGCCTTGTGCGTCGTAGGCGCTTTCGTCGGCCGGCAACGGCTTGCCGATCTCAGCCGCCAGCGTCGCGGCTAGATCGGTCATGCCGGCATCGAGCGGGGTGTCGGCCATCTTGCGCTGGCTCAACGTGCCGTCCGGGTCCAACAGCTGCAACTCCCGCAGACTGCCCTGCGGGGTGTAGACCCAGGCGATACGGTTGCCCTGCATGTCGCGCAGCTCGACCAGCCGGCCGGCCGCGTCGTAGCGCAGTGCCAGGTGCTGGCCGAGCGCGTCCTGCACCTCGCTGACCTGGCCGCTCGCGTCGTAGCCAAGCCGCATCATCGTGCCCGCCCGCGCTACGCGAGTGAGCCGGCCCTGTGGGTCGTAGCCGAGTGCTTCGACGATGCCGTCCGGCCCGGTGCGTTCGATCACGCGGCCTGCGCTGTCGTACTGCAGCACCGTCTTGCTGCCCAGCGGGCCGTCGATCTCGATGACCCGGTTGCCCGGCGCGTCGTAGCGGTAGCGCGTGAGATCACCCGGCAGCGGCCCTTCGGCCTCGCTCAGCAGGCTGCGGCCATTGATCGTCTCGTAGCGATAGCGGCTGGTGCGGCTGATCGGGGTGGTGTCGAGCGGGCTGTAGCCGGATTCGCTCACGCTCATCGGCTGGCCGGCAGCGTTGTACTCGATGCGGCTCAGGTGCTCGCGTCCGTCGATGACGCTCGGTCGCGCGATCAGGCTGGGCTGGATCGCGCTCGGGCTCGGGTACTCGTAGCGCAGCTGCCATTGCGGTGCCTGCGCCTGCCCCGCCACGTAGGCGATGCGGCTCGTGCGGCTCACGCGGCCCTGCGTGTCCCGCTCCGTCGTGGTCGTCTCCAGCGGCGTGCCGGCCGCATCGAGCCGGGTCACCGCGATCAGCCGGCCCGTCGCGTCGTAGCTGAAGCGCTGGTTCGGCGCAGTGCAGCGGGCGCAGCCGGCGCCCATCACTTCGAGCAAACGGTCCTGGCCGTCGATGGTCGCGTGGCGGTAGGTGGTCTTCTCGCCAAGGTGATTGATGACGACGCTGCGGCCGGCGCCACGTTCCAGCACGACCTGGTCGGCGCCCGTGCCTTCGGCCAGCCGCGCCGGCTGCAGCGGCTTGCCGTCGGCGCCGAGTTTCAGCCGCGCCGGCTCGCCGCGCACCGCCATGTTGGCGCGGCCATCGGCGGCGTAGGTCCAGGTCGCGATGCGGCGGTTCACCGGTTGGCCGTCGCTGCCCTGCCCGCTCACGCTGATGCCGGTGAGCAGGGTCGGGAAGCGCGGGTCTTCGTAGTGGTAGCTGCGGCTCAGGCTGCTGGTGCTGGTGCCGCGGTCGGCGTAGGCATGGGCCTTGCGATCGGCGTCGTAGTGCGTCGGCAACTGCACCTGCACGAGGTTGGCCAGGGTCGACTTGTCTTTGCCCGGCGCGCTGCCATAGACGTAGACGAAGCGCCCGACCGGGCTGTCGATGCTCTGCACGCCGCGGTATCGGTCGCCCGCCGCTGCGGCCTGCCGGTCCAGGTAGTTCAGGTGCAGGCTGCGCCCCTGCGGGTCGGTGACCTTGACCAGCAAGCCCTTGGCATCGCGCTGCAGGCTCAGGAACTCCCCGGTGGGCACGCTGATCTGCACCAGCCGGCCGGCCAGGTCGAACAGCCACTCGCGGCCATCGGCCTGACGCCAGAGGAACTCGGCGCCGCGCCCGGTCTCGCGCCGGCTCACGCTGCCGTCGAGCGGGTTGTCGCTCTGCCAGCGCTGCGGCTCGAGCATGCCCCTGACGAAGACGGTGGTGCTG
>Ga0207671_10004037_pt1 | contig 14240 bp, 14 predicted proteins | sample KBSC24metaG_FD_184352 | JGI IMG/M metagenome (GOLD analysis project Ga0207671, IMG submission 184352) | Corn rhizosphere microbial communities from Kellogg Biological Station, Michigan, USA - KBS C2-4 metaG (SPAdes) (version 2) | ecosystem: Host-associated > Plants > Roots > Rhizosphere > Soil... | reverse complement strand
GACGGCAACGATCCTCAACGACACGCCCACGACCGGCGAAAAGTCGGTCAAGGTTACCATCACCACGTCCGTGCCGTTCGCGATCGCGAAGGCGCTTGGATATCGTGGGAGCTATGATGTCGGAGCAACTTCGGTCGCATCCCTGGGCGGTACGAGCCCGATCGCGCCGCCGTGCATCATTGCCCTTGCGGCTTCGGGCGTGGGCATCGCGACCAGCGGCGGCGCCACGATCGACACGCCGGACTGCTCCGTTGCCGCCGTCGCCAATATCGAGAACCGAGGGACCCGCATTGCGGCGAAGAACATCGTCTCGGGCGCGGGCAGCATCCTGAACGACTGGGGCACGCTGACCACGTCGCTGCTGCGGTACGCCGGCAGTTTCACCAATCCTTCGTGGAACACGAACGTCCCGCCAGCGGACAAGCAGGTGAATGCGACGACAACGATCATCGACCCCTTGGGCAATAATGCGGACCTCGCTGCGGCGCGCCAGATCATCGGATCCAGCGTGCCCGCTCGGGCGATCGGGAATCCGACGACGCCCTCCGGATCGGACTGGACGTTCGGCTTCTCGCCTTCGCCTACCGTTGCTGGATTTCAGCGCGGCAATTCCGGCAATTTCGTGGTTCCCGCAGGAAAGTACACGATCGGCAAACTGACGATCGACGGCGGCGTGAAGGTTCAGTTCGACAGCGGTTCGACGATCACCGTCGCCAACGGGCTGTCGATCGGCGGCGGGTCAACCGTCGTCTTCGGCGATGTGAACCTGTCGGTGAATGGCGGCTTCAACAGCGGCTCGAGCGGCGTCACGATGGGAAATGGCAGCCTGTCGATCGGCAGCGGCGCGATCGGCTTCTATGGACCGAACAGCTTCGGCAACGGCCCGGTGACGATGAACGGCACCTTGTCGCTCGGCGGCGGCACCACCCTAACCCTGGGCACGGGGAACCATGCCTTTGGGGCCATCAATGTCGGCGGCGGCAGCTGGCTGAAGATGGGAGCCGGAGACCTGGACGTGGTGTCCGGCATGGTAGTGGATGGCGACTCCACGGTCGCCGCGGCAGCGGGCGATTATCGGATCGGCGCGGACGGCACGGGCAAGGCCATCACCTTGTCCGGCAGCGCCGTCTTCCTGATGGGAGATGGCGCGTTCAGCGCGGGCGGAGACATATCGACGGCCGGCGGCAGCCGGATCGTGTTCGGGCGCACCGCCAACCATCTCATCAAGGGCAATCTGAACGTGGCCGGCTCGGCGCTCTTCGCCACGAGCCGCTACACCATCGCCGGAAATTTCACCAACGGGACCGGCGGCACGACCTGGCCCTATAAATCCCCGGTCACGGGCCAGACCTATGGTGCCCTGCTGGAGGGTGTCGACGTCTCGGGCTATGATCTGGCCGGGATCAATGTCTCGTTCGTGCTTTCCGGCACCGTCAATCTTGCTGGTGGGGCGCGCACCAAGTTCATCGCGAGCAGCACCAGCGTCGCCGGCGGCGCGATCGCCGACCTTCTGATCGACAGCCTGACCGGCAGCACGACAAACTGGGCCGCCGGGGCGCAGAACGTCTTCGTGGGAGCCGTCCATCTCCCCAATTCGGACCTGACCATGTCGGGGGGCAGCACGACCTTGTCCAACGGCCAGTGCTTCATGCTGATCGCCCGCACGATAACTGCCAGCGGAGGCGCGGCGGCCGGATCGGCATGCTCGAGCATCGTCGGTGGCAGCGGCAGCGGGGGAACCACCACCATAGGACTTGTCCAATGAGCCGCAGGCAGCCAATCGCGGCGGGCGAGCAGGGCGCAGCGACGATCGAGTTCGCGCTGCTGACGCTGTTCTTCTTCCTGTGCGCGTTGGTGGCGCTGGATTTCGCCAGCTACTTCGTACAGCGGAGCCAATTGGCAGCAGCGGTATCTGCCGGGTCCATCTCTGCATTCACGAACCGGTCCACCGTGCCGTTCCAGACGCTGCCGGCCTATATCCAGAACGCCGCGCATCTCTCCGATCCGCCGCAGATCAGCGTGAGCTGCAACGGCACCGTGAACGGCTGCGTCAACACCGGGCGAAGCTGCGCCTGCCTGTCGACAACGGGAAGCTATGTGAGCGCTGCCTGTGGAAGCAGCTGCCCGGCGGGCAACACGTCCGGTTCGACCGCGGGCTATTATCTGCAGATAACCGCGTCGTCCCGGTACCGGGCCGTCGTCTTGCCGCGGGGCATGTTGAACGGAACGCCGATCGTGCAATCCGTTGCGGTACGGCTTCAATGAGCAGGCGGCTCGGTGAAGACAGAAGCGGCGCGACGGCGATCGAGTTCGCGTTGCTCGCACCCGTATTCCTGATGATGCTGTTCGGCATCATCGAGGTGGGGCGGCTTTTATGGGTGAAACAGGCGCTGACGGAGACCGCCTACAGTGCGGCGCGCTGCGCGGCGCTCGCATCTTCCTGCAGGACCCAAGCCGATATCCAGGGCTTCGCCACCGCGCACGGACTGCAACGAGGCCTGCGCCTGGATGCCGGTTTGGTAAGCTACACTGCCAGCACGACCTGTGACGGCAATGCAGGGGCAGTGCAGGTGACGATCGGCTACGCCTTCGCTTCGCCCCTATCGGGTTTCATTGCAGCCCTGCCGTCGAACGTTCAGGCGCATGGCTGCTTTCCGAAGCTGTCTTGATGCAAAGCGGGCGGGGGAGGCCCCCCGCCCAGTTATCTCAGGCGGAGACAAGCGCTGCCCGGCGGCGGCGAAGGACCGCACCGAACGTGCCGAAGCCGAGCAGGAGCATCGCCCAGCTGGCCGGTTCCGGAACGCCGGACGGCGGCGGCGAAAAGCTGCTGGTGCCGTTATAGGTCCCGAGATGGATCTCGCCGTTCAGCGTGAAGTTCCGAGCCACGACGGACCCTTCCAGCGCGCTGCTGTTCGAGACGGTCGCGTTCGGCGCCAGAATGCTGCCGTGAAACCCCTTCAGGGACAGGCTTTCGGCCTGGTTGAAATTCCAGATCACGGACTGGTTGAGCAGCTTGCTGTTGACGTTGCCCTGCTCCACCAGGTTCGTCCCCAAGACGTTGATGATCGTGGTCATGCCGCCAGGCGTGCCGTTGAACAGCAGGTCGAAATTGGCGTTCTGGTCCTCGAACGCCGCCTCCGTCATCGTGAACACGGCATAGCCGTTCTGCGCACCCGAATAGTCGAGCGCATTTGAGACCGAGGTGATCGTGGCGAGCGAGGGCAAGTTCGCCAGCTGACTCGACAAGGCCGTCAGGTTCGCCTGTAGCGCGTGCATCTGGGTCTGCAGTCCGGCGGCGACATCGTTCGCGCCACCCGCGGCGAGACTGCTGTCCTTCACGGCGCCGTTCAGGCCGCTCACGGCCGATCCGCCGTACCGAACGACATTGTTGTTGATGTTGAACGTGCCGGTGAGGTTTCCGCCGGCGAGCAGTGCCCCATTTACGCCCCCGGCGGTGTTGAAGTCGATCGACCGGACATCGCCGCCGACGCGTGCGGTCGTCCCGACGATTCCGTTGGCACCGTTCTGGTAGCCAGCCTTGAGGCGGAAGGAGCCGCTCGCGTTCCCGACCACGCTCAGCACATCAAAGGACGACGTTGCCGCGCCCTGCGATGCGTTTCCGATCCCGAAATTGGTGAAATTCGCAGCTGCGAGTTGGCCGACGAACGTCCGTCCTTCCACTTCCTGCCCGTTGGTGGTGAGGGTGTCGAACACCACCAGGTTCAACTCGCGCATCGCCTGAAGGCCCGCGGCCGGATCCGGCATCGCCAGAGCGGGAGACGCGACGAGAACAGCCGCGATGGCGGCGGCGGACAGTAGGCGCATTGTACCCCCTCCTGGGAAGAAAGCCGACGGGTCTGCCATGGGAGCCGGTCGCGCTTATTGAGGACCTGCCGGTAGAGGAGCCTGCGAGGAAGAAGTACCTGGTATTACGCGAGCTTAAGTCCCGCGATGAGACGTGCGGTACACTGGCGCTTGATGCCTTGGTTGCGATCCACCGAGAATGCCGTTCGTCGGCTGTCGCTAATCGACCGATGTGATGGCGACCTGAATCCACTGGAGCAGTTTGGCGGCAAGCGCGAGGATTCAGCTCGAGAAGCGGCGGATGGTAGCGCGGAACAATGCGCGGTCGGCGCGCGAGAAATAGAGCCAGATTCGCCCTTCCTGCAGAACCACCGACGCGGCGAAGGCGATGTCCGTGTCCATCCTCCGATCAGATGCGTCAAAGGGGATAGAGTCCAGAGGTTCACGCAACGAATGCACGCGGCGTGCACCGCCCGCCACGCTTGGGTTCTTGCCACCACGCGCTACGGATGCAGGCCGTGTGAAGTCACGAGAAAAAGGCCGCGATGTACGACAATCCGCTGAGCCGTCGGGCCGTGCTCGGGGGCGCCGTGATGACGGTGGCCTCCGCTGCTCCCGTGCCTGTGTTTGCCGCGCAACGGGCCTCCGGGCGGACAGGGCTGGAGCATGGCACGATCCGCGCGATGGGCGTCGAGGCGGTGCAAACGGCCGATAAAGGCCGCGCCGCTCTGCGCGCCATCGCCTTGGAGGATGTCTCGGGTCCTGACCGACTGGTGATGCTGGACACGCCGGCCTTCGGCGACGGCGTCCTCGAAGCCTGGATCAGCGGCGCCCCCATGGCCACGGCAAGTGCCACGGCGCGAGGGTTCGTCGGGCTGGCCTTCCGCGTGCAGGACGAAGCCAGGCTGGAAGCCATCTATCTGCGCCCGACCAACGGCAGGGCCGACGACCAGCTGCGCCGCAACCATGCGGTCCAGTACGTCTCGCACCCCGACTATCCGTGGGAGCGACTGCGCGCCGAAACCCCTGGCAAGTACGAGACCTATGTCGATCTCGAGCCGGGTCGGTGGACGCGGGTGCGTATCGTCGTGGCGGGAACCCATGCCCGGCTCTATGTCGATGGCGCCGAACAACCGACCCTGGTCGTCGACGACCTCAAGCACGGCGCCGGCGCGAAAGGCGCTGCCGGCCGCCGATCCGCAGGATTGGCTCAGCGTCCGCGATCAAAACCCGAAGGGCCGAGACGGCACACCGACTCGGCGCCGCACCAGCGGCGTGCGAGCGCGGTCACGCCGAAGGCGTGAGACGCCCTGGCATACCCGCCTTGAACCTCAGATGTTTCTTGCTCGACGATAGGGGGCCGGGAGTCCCCAGTTGACCCCATCTGACCCCAACATGGCTCTTTTCCCGACCCGCCACTCGGCCCAATCTTGCCCCGGAGCGCTCCACCAACCCTCACACGATGCAAGGTGATCGCAATGCCGCCCCAACACCCCGCATCCTCCGGATCAAGGCGGTCCTCGCCCTTACCGGCCTCACCCGCTCCCCCCTCTACCGAAAGATGGACGCCGGCACCTTCCCCAAGAACACCCGGATCGGCACACGCTGCGTGGGCTGGCGCGAGTCCGCGATCTCTGAATGGCTGGACAACCTCAAGGCACAGGAGACTGCCGTCCGCCCGCGAGCCTGACGATCCCCTCCCACACGTCCGAATGCACCAATCCTATGCGGTGAAACGGCCTCGGCCCATCGAAAGATCTCCGAGCCCACCGTTTCACCTCACCGCCGCGATCCACCGGACAGGGTCGCCATTGCAGCGACAGCACGTGCGCCCGCAGCACGTCGACGGTCTCGGTCAGCCCATCGGCTTCCATATCGAGCAGCAGCACTTCCGCCGTCTTCTCCGGACGCTTGAACCGCTCACGCATCCGTCGAATGGCTGCCACGGCCCTGCCCGGATCGAGCGCAATGGTGTCTGCGATGAACTGATCCGCCGACCGAGCCTCCATGTTGAGGCCCGCAAGAATTGCCTCGGGGAAGTCCTTCAGATTCTCGGTGACGATCGTTGCCGCCTGCGTCTTCAGCGCCGCGGCAACGACATGCGCATCGTCCGGATCGGGTAACCCGACCCAAGCACCCAGGAAGACGTCATACTCATCCACGGCCGCATCTTCGAACGCCGCTTCCATGCTCGCCCGAGCGCGCGCGGCGCGATCAGTGGCATCCGCCACGCCCTTGCCGCCGAGGATCCTGGCGATCGCCGTCTCGGTTTCGTCCATCACCCGTTCAGACCAGCGGACGCGGAAAAACTCGGCCTCGGCAAGCGTCAGCAACAGATTGCGGTTGAGCGCGCCCGCCGGCGTACAGGCGTCGATAAACGCGGTGTACCGATTGGCGAACAACCCTAGAGGTGCTCCGCGTGCAACTCGGCGAGCGCCGATAGCGCGCTGCCGCGCTTTTCATCACGCGCGCGCTTGTAGGCGAACAAATCCTCGGCCTTGATCCGACGATGCCGGCCCACGGTGTCGAACGCGATCTCGCCCTTCTCCAGCAACGAGATGAAGAAGGGGCGAGAGACGTTCAGGATGTCCGCCGCCTGCTGCGTGGTCAGCATCTGGCTGACCGGCACCAGCGTCACCGCGTCGCCTCGTCCGACGTGCCGCAGCAATTCCATCAGCAGTCGCGACAGGCCTGGTGTCAGCATGATCTCGGTCGAGGTCTTGTCATCTTCCAGAACCCTAAGGGTCGCATCGCCGGAGGCGTGCGACGCCAGGATCTGACGGAGCTGATTGGCCGCCGCCTTCTCGCTCGCGGAAGGCAGACGGCTGCCGAGTTCCTCGGCAAAGGCTGGCATGGTCATGGGGCTCTCCGTGGGCCGATCCGTTATCCGACATTCGCATTAAACGCAATGAACGAGATATTCGTAACCGGGATAGGTTCCGACCTTAGACGCGACCCGCACCCGTGGCCGAAGCGGGAGCGGCGGGGTAAAATCCTGCAGCAACATTAGGCCAGCGCATGTTACCATGCCCGCCGTGTAGATCAGCCTCAGGCGAGTGCGGAGGCTGCGTGACCTGCGATCGTCAGGGAACGGCCACGGTGTTGCAGCATTTTGCTGCAGATGAAGGTCATGTCATGAAATCCGTACTCATCGTCGAAGACGAAATCTTCATTGCCATGGAGATCGAGCGGGTTCTTCAGGATGCTGGCTACACCGTCGTCGCCATCGCCGCGGATCAGAGCGAGGCGCTATCCGCCGCAGCAGCAGCGGAGGTCGCCTTTGTCGATCTTAACCTGCGCGACGGACCGACCGGCCCTGGTCTTGCGCACGAATTGGCGGAGCGGTTCGGGGTGCGGATCGTCTATGTCACGGCCAATCCGAACCAGATCGACCGACCAGCACCGACCGCTGTCGGCTATATCCGCAAGCCGTTCTCCGAAGAGGCAATCGTAGCAGCGGCGGCGATCGCAGCGCAGCTGGAGACGCCGGACGCCACACACCAGGATGTGATCAGCCTCTAGAGGATGGTCGCTGCTGCCGGTGCAGCGCCGCGGCTGGCAGCTCAAGATCCAGCTGCAAACCGTCTGCAGCCCATTCGCGTTCGATCCGGCCGCCCAACTGCTTGATCGCGCTGAGCTCAATCAGCTTGGTGCCGAACCCGTCGGTCATCGGCGCGCTGACCGGCGGCCCGCCGCGCTCCCGCCACTCGATCCGGACATGCGTGTCGGCAGAGACGATCGATATCCGCACATCGCCTTCGGGAGAGGACAGCGACCCATATTTCGCCGCGTTGGTCGCGAGCTCGTGAAACAGAAGCGCCAGCGGCGTCGCAGAGCGATCGTCGATCGTCGCATCGTCGCCGTCAAGGACAATGCGGCCCGAATAGGCGTCCAGCAGCTCGCCCAGCATTCCGGACAGGCTGTCCTGCACGGCGCTGGGCCGCGATGCTTCGCTGTGCGGCCGCACGAAGTCATGCGCCCGACCCAGCGCCAGGATACGCTCGCGCAACTCGTCGGCAGTCTGCTTGATCTGGGGGTGGTGGCGCGTGGAGAAGCTGATCAGCCCGCTGATCACCGCGAAGATGTTCTTGATGCGGTGGCTCAGCTCATGCGCGACGATCTCCCGCTGCGCCTGGATCATCTTCTGATCGTGGATATCGGTGCAGGTGCCGAACCAGCGCGTGATCGCGCCATCCCGGTCGCGGATCGGTAGCGCTCTGCCCAGCGTCCAGCGATAGGCACCGTCCGCATTTCTCAGGCGATATTCGATCTCATAAGGATCGCCGGTTGCAAGCGAGTGCCGCCAGGCAGCCCAGGCTCTTGGCTGATCCTCCGGGTGGAACATGCCGTTCCATCCTTCCCCGTCGGTCGATCCTGCCGGCACGCCGGTGAATTCGTACCAGCGCGCGTTGTAGTAATCGTGAAAGCCGTCCGGACGGGTCGACCAGACCATCTGCGGCATCGCATCCGCCAGAATCCGGAACTTGGCTTCCTGCTCGTCCAACTCCCGGCCGGTGCGGCGCGATGCGCGCCTAGCATGCAGCAACGCCATGATGTTCGCTGCCAGCACGGCCAGACCGTCGCGCTGCAGCTTGGTCAACCCGGCGCGGGGCTCGCGATCGATGACGCACAGCGCGCCGAGCTGGACCTGGTCTTCCGAGACGAGGGGCGCCCCTGCGTAGAACCGGATATGCGGGTCGCCGGTCACCAGCGGATTGTCGACGAACCTCGGGTCCTTCGTAGCGTCGGGAACGATCATGATTTCCGCACCCAACATGGCGTGCGCGCAGAACGAGGTCTCGCGCGGTGTCTCGCCGACATTCAACCCCGTGCGCGCGGGAAACCACTGCCGCTCGCCTTCGACGATGCTCACCAGCGCAATCGGAGAAGCACACAGTGCCGATGCGAAATCGGTGATGCGCGTCAATTCGGCGCTGCCGATCAAGTCTGCCAGCCCAAAGCCCTGCAGTGCTTCGTGCCGCTCAGCCTCTTCCAAACAGAACACTCCGTCGATTTCGTCAGTCATGCGCGGAGCATTCTCTTCCTGAATAGAGTCGCCGGATTGAAAGTGGAACAGAAGGCGACCCGAGCAGCCGGGGGCGGCTCCACGGCACCATCCGCGGGGAATTGCAACTGGTCCGAGCGGCGTTGAAGCAACCTACCGTCTCCCTGGCGGCACACGACACCCTAAGGTGCCTGCGCCTTTGATCATCCTTCCCTCGGCCGTTTCGAAAACCGTATTCGTTAACGGACTTATCTAGATCAGGTTCCTCTCGATCCCGTGCCCGCGGTTCTGCAGATGGCGGGGCTGAAGGAGGGTGAGGGGCTAGCTATCGCGCGGCTGGGACTCTGACCCCGTCGACCCTGCGTCCCATTTTTCAAGCCCCTACCATTGACCAATAAATCTACATATGTTGATATAACGCTGTAGGCGTGAGCTTCTGGGCGGGCACTCTGTACCGCCGATCGACGCCGCTGGAGATGCAGCAATGATCTACGCCCTGACTGCGATGTTCGCATTTCTGGCGGGTACGGGCCAGTCGGGGCCGGCCATGGCACAAGCCTCGCCATTGCCTTGCCCGATGCCGGACCGCGCCGCAGGTGGCCGCAGCGACATCCATACCCGCGCCGTCGAGACCAACCTGACGCCGCCGGTGCGTGCGCTGGGGGAGGCACCGTCCAGCCTGGCGGCACGCATGCGCCTCTATGGCGTACCCGGTATCAGCGTCGCAGTCATCCACCGGGGGCGGATCGACTGGGCCCGCGGCTGGGGCGTGCGGGATACTGTCAGCTGCGCGCCCGTCACGCCGGATACGGCGTTCCAGGCTGCGTCGATCAGCAAGGTTGCCACCGCAGTTATCGCACTCCGCTTGGTGGAGCAGCACAAACTGGCGCTCGACAGCGACATCAATCTGTCCCTGCGCGGCTGGCACCTCCCCGGCGATGCCCATCTGGCGCCGCGGGGTGTCACACTGCGGCAATTGCTGAGCCACACGGCCGGGCTGGGCGTACATGGCTTCGCCGGCTATCTGCCCGGCGCCCCGTTGCCCACGACGGTGCAGATCCTGGAGGGCGTGCCACCCGCCAACAACATGGCGGTGCGCAGCGTGCTGCCGGCGGGTGCGCAATTCCAATATTCCGGCGGTGGCTATGTCCTCACCCAGCTCGCCCTGCAGGACGTGACCGGCCTGCCATTTGCTGAGCTCGCGCAGCGCGAACTCCTCGGCCCCTTGCACATGACGCGGAGCGCCTTCGCGCAGCCGCCGTCCGCCGACCTTCTTGCAAACATCGCCTTCGGCCATGTCGCGGGCCAGCCGGTGCCCGGCAACTATCACGTCTACCCCGAGCTGGCGCCGGCAGGGCTCTGGACGAGCGCGGGCGATCTCGCGCGCATGCTGATCGACCTGCAGGCGTCTGCCGTCGGCCGAAAGGGCCATCGGCTGTCCCCGGCAATGGCGCGGGCGATGCTGCAGCCGGTCAAAGACCATTGGGGGCTGGGCGTCGAGCTCTACACCACCGCGCCCGAACGCTTCGGGCATGACGGGGTCAACGAAGGCTTCCAGTCGTACATGATCGCCTATGCCGGCAAGGGTGAGGGCATTGTCGCCCTCACCAATGGCGGCCAGGGCCGGCGGCTGATCGACGAAGTCGTCCGCGCGGTGGCGACCGACTATGGCTGGACCGACATCGCGCCGCCCGCAGTGCCGGAAAAGCAGCTCCCGCTTGCCGTGCTGGCAAAGGCGGCGGGGCAGTTCGAGGGCGGCGGCCTTTCGGTGCGGCTGGAAGCCCGTCCCGACGGATTGTTCGCCGATACGGGCGCGCCCAGTCCGGAGCGGCTGGCGGCGCTGTCGCCGGCGCGGTTCTTCTCCAACGCGCTCGGCGTGGTGATCGCCTTCGATGCGGACTATGCAAGCTTCACGATCGTCGAAGGCGGGCCGCCGATGCGCCTCGTCCGGATGTCCGCAGCGCCGGCGGCCTCGGGCAAGGACCGCTGACCGAGCAACAAGACGCAGGCGCTTGACTCTTAAATCTACATATGTTGGTATCATCCCATGGTTCGGAATCGACAGCCCTCGAAACAGATGCGCCGCCTCCTCGAAGCGCTTTCGGAGACGCGTGGTGAATGGCGGCACGGGTACGATCTGATGAAGGCCACCGGCCTGTTGTCCGGGACGCTCTACCCGCTGCTGATGCGGATGACGGAACAGGGGCTCGTCGAGGCCGAATGGCGCGAGCCCGCCCAGCCCGGACGCCCCGCCCGCCATGCCTACCGCCTGACCGCGGCAGGCGCCGCCCTCGCGCGCGACCTCGCCGGCAGCGCGCCGGGTCAACCGTTCACGGGAGCGCTGGCATGAAGGCATCGTTCGCACGCGCACTGCTCCGCCTGGCGACCGCTTGTATCGGCGAGCGCAACCGCGACTGGGCCATGGCGATGGAAGCGGAGCTGGACACGGCGATCGCCGAAGGCGCGCCGGTGCAGTTCGCAATCGGGTGCCTCCTCGCGGCAGGGCGCGGGCTGTTCGCGGCCGAGGAAGGTCACTTCGTCCTCACCAGCTATGCCGTGGCGATCGGGGTGCTGCTGCCGATGGCCGCGCTGCAGATCGGCTGCGCGCTGTTCGGGCTGCCCTATCTCTATCCCGGTCGTCACGGACTGGGCGGGGCGATGATCGACGGCGGTCTGCAGGAGAGCCTGCTGCGCGGCGTCTACCAGGCGGCGATCCCGTCGCTGGCGCTGCTCCAGCTGTTGATCGGCTTGGGGCACGTGCGGATCGCCTGGGTGGTGCTGGAGCGCGACTGGGCGGCGGCGCTCCGCTGGGGCAGCCTGAGCCTGGCCGCTTCGGCGACGCTGGTGACGTTCCTGAGCGTGTTGTTCATCGATGGCCGGCAGGCGCTGCTCCAGGGCGCGGTGCTCGCGATCGAGCTGACGATCATCGCCAGCGTGGCGCGCTGGCACGCACATTTCTTTCCCGGTCCGGTGCCCGCTTCGGCCCGGTAAACGCGTCGTACGACGACGGAATTCGAGACGATCTTCGGGTGCACCGCCCCGGAGCGCGAGGCCGCATGGCCGCAAGCGGTGCCATGAAGCGACGCGTTCGTCGCCGCGGAGCCCCCGCCGCGCCCTCGGGGCAAGGAGAAGATGCATGCGAACCGTAGCCCGGCGTTTCATCCTGCGCTGCTCGGCGACAGTCTTGTTCCTGCTACCTCTCGGGGCGGCCGTCGCGGGGCCGGAGGATTCCGCTGCCGCCAACCGGTCGCCCTTCCTGGGAACCTGGGAACTGGACCTTGCCCGCATGCCCGCCAACTATGGTCCACCGCCCCGCCGGGTCCTCTACACCTTTGAGGATGCAGGTAAGGGTCAGTGGCGGACGACCGTCGACATCACCGCGCCGGACGGCAGCGTCCGGCACATGGCGGTGCGCTATGCACGCGACGGATCGGCGTCGACAGGCGAAGGCGACCAGTCGGAAGCGGACAGCGCCGCGATCAACCAGCCTGCGCCAAACGTGCTGGTCATGAGCCTTTCGAAGAACAAGATGCTGGGCTCGGTGCGAGTCTATGCGGTGTCGTCAGACGGCAAGGAAATGACGGAATCTGCTGCTGCGACGGACTCCGGTGGCGCGCCCTTCGTCAGAAACTTCCATTTCCGCCGCCTGAGCTGCGCCGGCCACGTGGCCAGGGACGGGCGTAAAACTACCCCGGCCTGATCGGCCAGGTGGCACCGAGGCATTCGCTCTACGGCACGTCGGCGATCGTCTACTTGCCGCACATCTCCTCGGATATGCGCCAGCATAAGTAAAAACCCCTAAGCCTGCAAAACTGCATCCCCGCGCGGATCTGCACGTTCAGCATTCGTATACCATTATGCACCGCGCGGGTTCATGAGCATCGATTATCCCTCCATCGACCTTCCACAGCTCCGTCACATCATCTCCGGCCTCCGTGAAGGCGTGATCCTGGTCGATACCGACCAGAAGATCCGCTGGGCCAATGATGCGGCGCTTCGGATGCACGGCGTCGAGACCGTTGCCGAACTCGGCGGCGACGTCGATGCGTACCGTCAGCGCTTCCAGCTGCGCTACCGCAACAACCACCGGCTCGATCGCGGCGACTATCCGCTCGACCGGGTGCTGGCGGGCGAGAGCTTCGACGAGGTGGTGGTGGAAGTGGTCCCCGCCGGCGACGAGGACGCCCGCTGGATTCACGAGGTCCGCAGCCTGGTGATCGGCGATGCCGAGGGCCGGCCCGACCTGCTCGTCCTCGTTCTGCAGGACGTGTCGCAGCGTTTCGAGGCCGAGCAGCGCTTCGAGCGCACCTTCAACGTCAATCCCGCCCCCGCGGTGATCCTGCGCCTGTCCGACCAGCGCTATGTGAAGGTCAACCAGGGGTTCCTCGACCTTACCGGCTATGCCCGCGACGAGGTGCTCGGCCGCTCGCTCTACGACATCGACGTGCTCAAGGACGCCGCCGACCTCGACACCGCCAAGGAGCGCATCCGCGAGGGCCGCACCGTGCCGCAGATGCAGGCGGACCTCGAACTCCCCGATGGCGGCCGCAAGCTCGTGATCGTCGCCGGCCAGCCGGTCGAGCTGGACGAGGAAGCCTGCATGCTCTTCTCCTTCGCCGACCTCGAGCCCCGCCGCCAGGCCGAGAACGAGCTGCGCCACAGCGAGGAGCGCTTCGTCACCACCTTCCGCCTGGCGCCGGTGGCGATGGCGATCACTACGCGCGAGGACCTTGCGCTGTGCGACACCAACGACGCCTTCCACCAGCTGAGCGGCTGGTCGAGCGACGAGGCGATGGGGCAGCGCATGGCGGCGCTGCGCCTGTTCGAGGACGGCAGCTTCCTCAAGAAAGCACGCGAGATGCTGGAAGAGCAGCGCGACTTCCGCAGCGTGGACGCGCGCGTGCGTACCAAGGAAGGCGCGATCACCGATTGCCTGGTCTCCGCCGCCGCCATTCCCCTGCGCCGCGACACCTGCATCCTGTGGGTGGTGCAGGACATCCATGCCCGTCGGCACAACGAGCTCGAACTGATCGGCGCGATCGAGGCGGTGATGCAGGATACCAACTGGTTCAGCCGCTCGGTGGTCGAGAAGCTGGCCAATCTGCGCAACCCGCACGGATCGGCGCGGCCAGTCGAGACCAGCGAGCTCACCCGCCGTGAGAAGGAAGTGCTCAGCCTGCTGTGCGAGGGCGGCGACGACGCCACCATCGCGCGCGAGATGGGCGTCTCGCGCAACACGCTGCGCAACCATGTCGCCCGGGTCTATGCAAAGATCGGGGTCAACCGCCGCGCTCAGGCGATCCTCTGGGCGCGCGAGCGCGGCTACCCGCTCCAGCGCCCGATAAAATGATCAATTCTGGTCCGGAAGCACCACATGAATTGGTACTTCCGCATCTCTCTCTCCCCCCCGCCATCCGCCATTTCTTCGTCA
>Ga0207671_10004031_pt1 | contig 14258 bp, 13 predicted proteins | sample KBSC24metaG_FD_184352 | JGI IMG/M metagenome (GOLD analysis project Ga0207671, IMG submission 184352) | Corn rhizosphere microbial communities from Kellogg Biological Station, Michigan, USA - KBS C2-4 metaG (SPAdes) (version 2) | ecosystem: Host-associated > Plants > Roots > Rhizosphere > Soil... | reverse complement strand
TGATCCAGTAATGCGGGAACCGCGGTAGGGAGCAGATCAACAACCAGAATATCCGGCGCACCCAATTTCGCCACGAGCCGTTCCACGGCGGCGGCGACTTCGGCGGCACTGTCCGGCGCCGCAAGCGGACCGCTGTTCGCGGGTCGCGGGCCATCCGGCGTTGCAAGGCCAGCCGAAAGGGCGGCCCCAGTCCGCGCTCCTGCTCGCTCAAGCGCAACGGCGACCGCCGCCCCGATCTCCGAACTGGCCACCACTAAAGCAGTTCTTCCCACAAGCGGCGCCGGGCTGGCTACCATGATCAGTCCTTGAGCTGATGGAATTGGGGCATACCGAGCAGCGACTGGCCGCCATCGACGAAGATCGATTGTCCGGTGATGAAGCGAGCCTCGTCGGACACCAGTCCAACGACGGCCGCACCGATGTCTGTCTCCGGATCGCCATGCCGCCGCATCGGGATGGCGCGGGCCGATCGCTCCGCGCGAACAGGATCATCGGCGAAGAAGCGCGCATAGCTTTCACTCATGCCGGACGGCAGCACCGCGTTCGCGGTGACGCCATATTCACCCCATTCGTTTGCCATCGTCCGCGTCAATGCCTCGATGGCGCTCTTCGTCACATTGTACGCGCCGGCGAACCGAGCGCCCGACACGCCGTTCAACGAGCCGAAATTGACGATCCGTCCATTCCCGCCTGCGCGGAAGAACGGCAGTGCGGCCTGCGCCGTCCACAGTGACCCATAGAGACCCGAATGAAGTGACGCGGTGAACCGGTCTCCCGCCGCTTCGTCCTCCAGACGCCCATAGGGCGACCGCGCCTGCGCGTTGTTGATCAGGATGTCGAGACGACCGAACCGATCTCCGGCGGCGCCGACCAATCGCGCAGCAGCGCCCGCTTCGCCGACGTCGGCGGCCACGAAAATGGCTTCGCCGCCAAGTTCGTTGATCGCGGCAACGACGGGCTCGCCCCTGCCCGCATCGCGACCATTGATCACGACTTTCGCCCCGGCCCGGGCAAGCATCGTCGCGATGCCCCGTCCTAAACCGGCAGTCGAGCCGGTCACGATCGCGACGCGACCGCTCAGGTCAGCCATGATCACGCTCCCCGTCGAATGCCGCCTTCTCCGCGCTTTACCGCACCGCTGGCAAGCACTCCCGCGCACCATCATGATGGTGATGAGTGGCGACGCTACGGCGACGCTGCCGCCGCACCGGGCTAGACGTCGGAACAAGGCAGGAGAATGATCCCGTGGGTGACGGCGAAAAGATCAGGTTCGACGGTCGCGTGGCGATCGTCACGGGCGGTGCGAGCGGCATGGGCGAGGCCTATTGCCGGGCACTCGCCGAACGCGGCTGCGCCGTCCTCGTCAACGACATCAAGAATGCGGCCGAAACCGCCGCATCGATCGGGGCGGCGGGGGGCAAGGCACGTCCGTGCGCCGTACCGGTCGGCACCGCTGCGGACGCGCGCACTATCGTCGCCGAAGCCATCGCGTGCTTCGGCCGCGTCGATATCCTGATCAACAATGCCGGTGTCGCGCGATCCGCCGGCCTTGCCGAAGCGACCGACGCACAGATCGCGATGCAGTTCGCGACCAATCTGCTGGGGCCGACCGAACTGATGCGCGCGGCGTGGCCGCACATGGCCGAACAAGGCTATGGCCGAATCCTCAACATTTCCTCGATCGGGGCGATGGGTATCGGCCGTTCGCCGATCTACGCCGCCGCCAAGGCCGCTATGCTGGGCCTCACGTTCGATACCGCGCTCGACGGTCGTCAGCACGGCATCCTCATCAACGCGGCGATGCCGAGCGCCTATACGCCGATGACCGAGCAGATTCCGGATGCCGCGCTGGTCGACTGGTATCGGCGAAGTCTGCCTGCGGGCAAGGTGGCCGACGCGTTGCTGTGGTTCGTGGCCGAGCAATGCGATGTGTCGGGCATCGCCGTCATGACCGGGGGCGGTCGCATCGCGCGCATCGGTTTTGCGGATGCCGCGCCGATCTTCGACGCTGACATCGCGCCCGAAAAAATGGCGGCTTATCGGGCGGACTTAGTGGAGCCGCAGGGGCTACGATTGCTGCGGTCGCAACGCGAAGCGAGCAGTCGCTATGTCGAGCTGTTCCCGCAATCGTAACGGCTGGTGATCCGCTGATGCCGGGACGGGCGGCGAAGTTGCCCCGTCGCGGATAGGACCAGCAAATGCTTGGCCATGTCGATCAGGTCGAACTGCTCACCGCGCTCCACGCCGGTGTGTACGAGACACCGCCGTGGCAGACGTTCATCGAGCGTTTGCGCCGCCGCATGCGCGCGGACCGATGCTGGCTGATGATCGGCAGCGACGATCCCGATCGCCCGAATCATGACTGGCTTGCCGCCGCGCCCGGCTTGGCGAGATGCGAGGCAGCGAAATCCGTCCCGGCCATGATTCGATCAGCGCGGCAGCGACCGGGCCGGCTCTATGCCGGTGTCGATCTGATGGCGCTGCTGCCCGACCCGTCGCTATGGCCGGACCTGTTCGATCGACATTGGCGGACGGTCCGTGTGACCGGTGCCGGCGAATTAAGCGGATGGATTGCCGTCACGCGCTCCAGCGAGGATTTCAGCGCCGCGGACGGCGCGACGCTGACCGCACTTGTGCCGCATCTCGCGGTCGCGCTGCAGACTAAAGAGGTCCTGGAAGATCAACGCCGTCGCGCCACGCTTGGCGAAATGCTGCTGGACCGCGTCGGGCTGGGCTGGGCCTGGGTGGGAACCGACGGCGAAATCGGCGCCGCGTCGCCTGTGGCGCGAAATATCCTCGCGAATGGCGGCAGGCACCTCCAACCCGACGGCGCCGATGCCATCCGCCTGCTGCTCGACAGCCAGGGCGCTACAGCGGACCCGGACGCCGATCGTTGCATCGCCGTGCGGTCGACAACGCCCGATATCGGGCTGCGGAAGGTCCGGGCGCCGCCCGTCGAACCCCCTGCGCCGGACGCGATGCTGCTCATTGTCCGTGCGCCGCCGCCCGAGCATGGCGCGCAGATCGAGCTGCTGACTCAGCAGTTCAAGCTGACGCCAACCGAAGCGAAGCTTGCGCTGCTACTGGCGCGGAACCTGAGCATTGCGGAAGCCGCCGCAGCGCTGGACCTGACCGTCGACACCGCCCGCAACTATTCCAAGCGGCTGTACTTTAAGACGGCGACACGCGGACTGAGTGAACTGGTGCGTCGGGTATTGCTCAGCGTCGCGATACTGGGCTGAGCGCAGGTCATGCCTCAGGTGCCGCGCCGGCCCCATGTTGCGCTGACAATTGACGCAGCACGTCGAGGGTACAATCGGCGACGTCCGGCGAACAGATCAGCAGATCTGGCAAGTACACGTCCGCCTGATTGTAACGCAGCGGCGATCCGTCGGCGCGTGAGCAATGCAGTCCGTGCGCGGTGGCGACCGCGACCGGCGCGGCCGAGTCCCATTCGAACTGACCGCCGGTGTGCAGATAGATGTCGGCCTCGCCCCGTACGACCGCCATCGCCTTCGCCCCCGCCGAACCCATCGGCACCAGCTCGCCGCCCAGCGCCGCGACAATCGCTTCCGCCTCGCGTGCCGGCCGCGTTCGGCTGACCAGAATACGCAGTCGGTCCGCCGCCGGCGCGACCGGCACGGGCCGGTCGCTACGCAGCACGACGCCCAGTCCCGGGAGCGCCACGGCGCCGACCTTGGCTATGCCATCGATCGCCAGGCCGACATGCACCGCCCAATCGGCGCGTGCTTCGCCATATTCGCGTGTGCCGTCGACCGGATCGACGATCCAGACGCGCGACTTGTCGAGCCGCCGAGCATTGTCGCGCTCCTCCTCGGACAGCAACCCGTCATCCGGACGCTGTTGGCGCAATGCGTGAACCAGGAACTGATTGGCGGTCTGATCGCCCGCGCGACCCAGCGACTTGGCCTCGAACATTCCGCTCTCGCGCACCGCCAGCAAGATCTGGCCTGCGGTGTGGGCGAGGTGCGCAGCCAATTCGGCATCGTCCAGCGTCATGGGATCAGCCTCGCCACGATGAGGTCGGCCGCCTCGTCGGCGGTCATCGCGGTGGTGTCGATGCGGATTTCGGGGTTTTCAGGCAGTTCATAGGGGCTATCGATGCCGGTGAAGTTCTTGAGTGCGCCGCTGCGCGCCTTTTTGTAGAGACCCTTCACATCACGCTGTTCGGCGTCGGCCAGCGGCGTGTCGATATGAACCTCGACGAACTCGCCAGGCGCCATCATCTGCCGCACCATGTCACGCTCGGCGCGGAACGGCGAGATGAACGCGGTGATCACGATCAGCCCAGCGTCAGTCATCAGCTTAGCCACCTCGCCCACGCGGCGAATATTCTCGACCCGGTCGGCAGCGGTGAACCCCAGATCCTTGTTCAGCCCGTGCCGGACATTATCGCCATCGAGTAGGAAGGTGTGGCGGTTCATCCGCGCCAGTTTCCGTTCGACCAGATTGGCGATGGTCGATTTGCCCGCGCCGCTCAGCCCCGTCATCCACAGCACGGCGGGCTTCTGGTTCTTCATGCCCGCATGCTGCTCACGCCCGGTATCGGTCGCCTGCCAATGAACGTTGGCGGCGCGGCGCAACGAGAAGTGGATCATCCCCGCGGCGACCGTCGCATTGCTCATCTTGTCGATCAGGATGAAACCGCCGAGATCGCGATTCTGCGCATAGGGTTCGAACGGGATCGACCGGTCGGTAGTGAGATTGGCAACGCCGATCGCGTTGAGGTCCAGCGTCTTCGCCGCCAGATGCTCCATCGTGTTGACATTGACCTCGTATTTGGGCTGCTGGATCGTCGCGGTGACGATCTGCGTGCCGATCTTCAGCCAATAGGGTCGTCCAGGCAGCATCTCGGCCTCGCCCATCCAGACGATCGTCGCCTCGAACTGGTCCGATACTTCGAGCGGCGCGTCGGCCGCGACGATCACGTCGCCGCGCGAGCAATCGACCTCGTCCGCCAGGGTCAAGGTGACTGACTGGCCAGCGATCGCCTGGTCGAGATCGGCACCGAGCGTGACGATCTGCTTGACCGCCGAGGTTCTGCCCGAGGGCAGGACGCGGATCGCGTCGCCCGGGCGGATCGACCCGGTCGAGACCAACCCGGCAAAGCCGCGGAAATCGAGATTGGGGCGATTGACCCATTGCACCGGCATGCGGAACGGCTTGGCGCGATCGGCATCGCCGTCGAGTTCGACCGTCTCGAGAAATTCGATCAGCGTCGGACCGGCATACCAGGGCGTATTGCCAGACAAAGCTGTAACATTGTCGCCCTTGAACCCCGAAATCGGGATAGGGGTGAAGTGCTCGATACCGATGCTCGTCGCGAAGTCGGCATAATCGGCGACGATCGCATCATAGGTCGTCTGGTCGTAGCCGATCAGATCCATCTTGTTCACCGCCAGCACGATGTGGCGGATACCGATCAGGTGGGTGAGGTACGAATGCCGCCGGGTCTGGGTCAGCACGCCCTTGCGCGCGTCGATCAGGATGACGGCGAGATCGGCGGTCGACGCGCCGGTGACCATGTTGCGGGTATATTGCTCGTGACCCGGCGTGTCGGCGACGATGAACTTGCGTTTCTCGGTCGCGAAGAAGCGATAGGCGACGTCGATCGTGATGCCCTGTTCGCGCTCGGCGGCGAGGCCGTCGACCAGGAGCGCGAAGTCGATCTCGCTCCCTTGCGTGCCGACGCGCTTGCTGTCGGCCTCGAGCGCTGCCAGCTGGTCCTCGAAGATCATCTTCGAATCATAGAGCAGCCGCCCGATCAGCGTGGACTTGCCGTCATCGACCGAGCCGCAAGTGATGAAGCGCAGCATCGTCTTGTGCTGGTGGACGTCGAGATAAGTGTCGATATCCTGAGCGATCAGATCGTCGGTCTTGTAGACAACGTTAGCGGCGGTATCCCTGGCCATCAGAAATACCCCTCCTGCTTCTTCTTCTCCATACTGGCGTCGCCGGCATCCCTGTCGATCACGCGGCCCTGACGCTCCGATGTGGTGGTAAGCAGCATTTCCTGAATCACCTCGGGCAGCGTCTTCGCCTCGCTCTCGACCGCGCCGGTCAGCGGCCAGCAGCCCAATGTGCGGAACCGCACCGAGCGATCCGTGATCTCGGGCGTCTTGCCGAGCACCTTTTCCAGCCGTTCGGCATCGTCGACCATGAACAGCTGGCCGTCTTGAACATAGGTCGGGCGCATCGCCGAGAAATAGAGCGGGACGATCTCGATCCCCTCGAGATGGATATATTGCCAGATGTCGAGCTCGGTCCAGTTCGAGATCGGGAACACCCGCATGCTCTCGCCCCTGGCCTTACGGGCATTGTAGAGGTGCCACAGTTCGGGTCGCTGCGCCTTGGGGTCCCAGCGGTGCGAGGCGGTGCGGAACGAAAAGATGCGTTCCTTGGCGCGGCTCTTTTCCTCGTCGCGCCGCGCGCCGCCGAACGCCGCGTCGAATCCATATTGGTCGAGCGCCTGTTTCAACCCCTCGGTCTTCCACAGGTCGGTGTGCAGCGCGCCATGGTCGAACGGGTTGATACCCTTCTCTGCGGCTTCCGGATTCTGATAGACCAGCAGTTCCATGCCGGCACCCGCTGCGGCCTTGTCGCGCAGGTCGTACATCGCCTTGAACTTCCACGTCGTATCGACATGGAGCAGCGGAAACGGCGGCGGCGACGGGTAGAAAGCCCTGCGCGCGAGGTGGAGCATCACCGCCGAATCCTTGCCCACCGAATAGAGCATGACCGGGCGCTCGGCCTCCGAAACGACCTCGCGCATGATGTGGATCGATTCCGCCTCCAGCTGCTGGAGGTGAGTCAAGCTCATCTTCGCGTCGCTCATCGCGCACTCCATTCGATTACCGCGACGAGGGTGCGTCGCGCGCCCACGACGACACACCTCCCAAATGGGAACTGATGATGAAGAAATCGGCGCGAATCACATGTGTGATTCCGCATTTCCATCCGCGACCGCGCAGTCCGGGCCGCTCGGCCGTTAGATTACGCCCTGTCGCCGCGCCGCCGCGCTCGCTGCTGTGAACTCCTCGTACACCGTGTGCGGTTCGTGCGTGATCGTCGGATCGCAGATTTCACCCCAATGCGCAGCAATGTCCTCCAGCGTCGGCGGGGCATCGGCCTGCGGCGCAACCCAGCCATCGCAGGCGGCGATCCGGACCTGCGCATATCGCCCGCTGTTTTGCGTGAAGATGCCGTGCGTATGTTGGCACCCCTCGCTGACGAGATACAGAGCGAGCGGCATATTGTATGCCGGGTCGGTCCGGCCACCGGCTGCGGCCGCTCGATCCATGTCGGCGACGGCCTTGGCGAAGGCCGGGATTTCCATGAAGCCCTTGTCCATCTCGGCGGCGAGGCGCGATGCCGCGGTCGGCATCAGCAGGTTCGAGGTGATGCCAAAGGCCGATCCCTCGATTGCCACGACATGGCTGAGCCCCATCAGGCCGCCTTTGGCCGAAGCGTAATTGGCCTGCCAGGCATGACCGAACATGGCGGAGGCCGAACCGGTGAACAGGAGCCGGCCGTAACCGCCCCGGCGCATGGCGCGATAGGCCGGTTGCGCCACGTAGAATGCGCCCTTGAGATGAACGTCGATGATCGCGTCGATCTGATCGTCCGTCAAATCCTCGAAGCGAGCATTGCGCAGGAACCCGGCATTGTTGATGCAGATGTCGACCGCGCCGAAATTGTCGAGCGCCGCTTCAACGATAGCCGCCCCGCCGGCCCGGGTGGCAACGCTGTGGTAGCTGGCGACCGCCTCACCCCCGGCCTCGCGGATTTCCGCGACCACCAGATCGGCCGGGGCGCCGGACGCCCCCTGCCCGCTTCCCGTGCCCCCGAGGTCGTTGACCACAACCTTGGCGCCCCGTCGAGCTAGCTCCAGCGCATATTCCCGTCCGAGACCGTTGCCGGCCCCCGTCACGATCGCCACGCGTCCTTCGAAACCGATCCGTTCGTTCAACTTTCCCTCCATGTCTGATGTCCCGGTCTCAACACCGGATCACATGCTCGACCGCGAGCATCGTCGCATAATCGTCAACGAACTCAGCCACGTCGGCGGCAATCAATGCGCGATCTTCGGCCGTGCGGAACAACCCGTCGCGCGACGTCGCCGCGTCCGGAAAATGCAGATGCGCCATGCCGAACCAGCCGGCCGCCATTCCATCGCGCGCTGCGAAGCGGTTCTGAACATAACGCGTCATGCCCCAGTGGATGTCGCAGGCGAGCGACGCATGTTCGCTCCAGTGTCGCACCAGCTCTGCACGCGAGAGTATCTGCTTGCCCCTGATGAATGAAAGCGATGCGATCCCCGGCGTTATGCCAACCGCCGGCGGAAGGATGTCAGGCTTCGCCACCAGCTCTTCGGCCGCGTATTGCTCGACGGCGAACCTGCCGGTGAGCGGATCGATCATCTCTTCATTGACGTCGTCCGCATCACGCCAAACCTCCAGCACGGCGTCGTACAGCGGCGGCCGCCCCGCGAGGTCGGGCACGCCGATGTGAACCGTCACGCGCCGCAGGGCAGCACCGCCACAGGTCGATCGCGCTGCATGGTCCAGCAGCCACGGCATGGCATCTGACGTTCTTGCGCTCAGCAATGCCACCGACTTCATGCCCGTCCTCTCTCCGAGGCGCCCGGTGTAACGATGCAGTTCGGCAAACCAAGCGTACCGGGTCGCGGATCACGCACATGATGATCGCCTGAGCCGACCGAACCCGCTCAAGCGGCGCGGCGGCGAGCGCATATGTGATGCGGGCCGAAAGGCTCAAGTTCTGGATCGAAGTCGCCAAAAAAAACGGGGACAATGGCGGATAGCATAAGCCAGAGAGGAGCCTGCCAACCGTGTCGGACGACTATCCTTCCCCGTTCCGTGCGTGGTGGACGCTCGCGACGCTCGTGGCGCTTTACATTGTATCGATGTTGGACCGGCAGATCATCGCGCTACTGATCGGCCAGATCAAGACCTCGCTCAGGGTCAGCGATTTCGAGGTGAGCCTGATCTATGGCCTGGCCTTCGCGACGTTCTTTTGCCTTGCCGGATTGCCGATCGGCTGGGCGATCGATCGCTTCCCGCGTCGCCCGCTTGTGTTCGTAGGGGTCATCATCTGGTCGATCGCAACGGCGTGCTGTGGCCTGGCGACACAATATTGGCATCTGGCGATCTCGCGTTTCGCAGTCGGCGCCGGCGAAGCGGCCCTCTCGCCCGCCGCTTATTCGCTGCTTGCCGATTCGATGCCCAAGAAGCGCCTCGGCTTAGCCCTTGGTATCTTCGGCATGGGGGGCGCGCTGGGTACCGGGGTTGCCCTCGCGCTGGGCGGCCTCATTCTGTCGAAAGTCCCGCCCGCAGGCATCGAGACGAGCTTCGGCCATTTTGCGCCTTGGCAGATCACCTTTATCTTGGTCGCCATTCCCGCGCTGATTCTCGCTCCGCTGATCTTCACCTTCCCCGAACCGCGCCGCCGCGACCAGATAGCGATCGAAAAGCCGACGATCAGCGCCACACTGCACTTCATCAGCGCACGCAGCACGTTTTTCGTGCGGTTCTTCATTGGCAACGGGGCGCTGGTGCTGTGCGCCTATGCGTTCTCCGCCTGGGCACCGACATTCCTGGTACGGCGCTACGGCCTCGGCATGTCGACGGCGAGCCAATGGGTTGCCGCATGCGCGATCGTCGCCGTTCCGGTTGGGCTACTGCTGCTGGGACATATTGCCGATCGCATGTTCGCGAACGGCCAGCGCGACGCGCACATGAAGCTGTTCAGCGTCATCGGCATCCTCTTTGCGGGCCTGGGAGTGCTGATGGCGGCCACGAACAACTTCGCGATCTCGATGATCGCAATGTTCCTGATTTTCATGGCAAGCGGCCTGGCGCCGATCGCGGCGGCGTTGCCGCTCACGACCCCGAACCAGTTCCGCGGCCAGGTGTCGTCGGTGTACCTGCTCGTCACGAATCTGCTCGGTGCCGGTCTAGGCCCCACGATGACGGCGCTGTTCACCGACTTTTATTTCAAGGATGACGCGATGGTCGGATGGAGCATCGCGGCGGTGCTGATGATTTGTGGACCGCTGTCGTCGCTACTGCTGTTCAGCGCCCGGCGTCCCATGTTGAGTGCAATCGACGACGCCAGCGCATGGGCCGACCAGCCGGCCGCCCTCTCGACCGACAAGGATAACTGATCGATGGCCAATGCACCTTCCACTGCCAGCGAATTGGCGACGCGCCCGGCCCATGTGCCCGAAGCGCTGGTAACCGACTTCGATTTCCGTATGCCGAAGCGGGACACCGGAGACATCCATCTGGGATGGCGGGACCTGCAGAATGGTCCCGATATCGTCTGGACGCCGCATAATGGCGGGCACTGGATCGTCACGCGCGCCGAAGACCTCAAGACGATGTTCACTGAGACCGAGCATCTTTCGAGCAAAGCGAGCTCGATTCCGCGGTTCGAGCCCGCGATGAAGCCGATCAACCTCGATCCGCCGGATCAGGGGCCCTATCGCCGCCTCATCATGCCGAGCTTCCTGCCCAAGGAGATCGATCGGCTGGGCGGCGACGCCCGTGCGATCGCGCGTGAGATCATTGCCGGACTCAAGCCCCAGGGACATTGCGAGTTCGTCGCCGATTTCGCGAGTGAATTGCCGATCGTCGTGTTCATGCGGTTGATGGGTCTGCCGCTCGATGACCGCTTCCGCATCAAGCCGTATGCCGAGGCGGCGGTCCGCGGCACCAAGGCGGAACACGACGAGGCACATCGGCAGATGGCAGGCTATTTTGCGGGACGCCTCGCCGAGAAGAACTATTCGCCGGATGGTCTGGCGGCGAAGATCGTCGCGGCCGAGATCGACGGAGCGCCGATGCCGCACGATGACGTGATGAAGGTCTGCCTGCTGCTGCTGTTCGGCGGGCTCGATACGGTCGCGTCGATGCTGGGCTTTGTCGCGCATTTCCTGGCGCGACATCCAGCCCACCGCCACGAATTGCGCGATCGGATCGACGACGCGGCCTTCGTGCGCAACGCCGTCGAGGAGCTGATCCGCCGCCACGGCGTGCCGAACGTCACGCGGCTGGTGAAGAAGGATTGGACCTACAAGGGTGTCGACTTCCGCGAAGGTGATTTGATCCAGCTTCCCGCGCTGATGGGTGGCCTTGATGACCGGTTCGTCGACGATCCGCTGCGAGTCGATTTCTCGCGGCGCTTCCCGATCCCGCACACGGCGTTCGGCTTCGGCGCGCACACTTGCCCGGGCGCAGTGCTCGCGCGCCGGGAGATCCAGGTGTTCCTGGAGGAATGGCTGCCGCAAATCCCCGATTTCGACGTCGTCGGCGAGGTCGAGACGGCCGGCGGGCTCGTCAACGGGGTGCTGCGGCTCGACCTGAAATGGGATCCGTCCGCTGCCTGAACATGAATGGCCGGTGCTCGCTCAGGCGCGCCGGCCAAGTTCGGTTTCGATGCGTCTCACCAGACCGAGCGCCATCGGGCGAGCGGTGAGTTCGACGAAATAGCCCAGCCGATCGACGGTATCGAGATGCACCACCTGCGGCGCGCCGGACGGCTGGCGATTGTCGAGCGTTTCGAAGCAGACTTGGACGCCGTCCGGGCGTTGTCCCACGTCATCGGTCATGAAACCGAGGTGGAAGATGCCCGGTCCCCGCTCCTCCAGCCACTCGCGGGCATTGGTCAGCCCAATGCACGGCTCGATCATTTCGAGGCAGAGGTCACCCCACCACGCGAACGCATTGCGATTGGCGACCCGTCCTTCCCAATCGCGATAGCGCGCATGGTAATCGGTATCGAGCCGCCAGAACGGACCCAGCCCGAGCAGCGCCCGATAGTCGCGCATCCCCCGATCGATGTCCGCGACGACAACGCCGACCTGATAGAGCTCGGCATCAAGGCCGAGGGGCGCGATCCGATCAATCAAGCAGGGCGTCCCCCAGTGTCGCGCGACGGTCGTCGCTCCAGCCCGCTTCGGCGAAGTAGCGCTCGATCGAGCCATATCGCTCGTCGATCACCGCGAAGCTGGCTTCGAGATAGCGTGGGTCGACGCCGGTGAGCGCATCCAGCGTTCGATCGGAAGGCGCCGCGCCGAGCCTTGTGGCGAGCAAGTTGCGCGTGAATTCCACAACCTTTGGATTCCGCCGCCGACCGCTTTCCAGATAATCATCGATGATCGCCGGGCGATCGACCCCGATCGCGGCCAGGAACAGCGCGATGACGACGCCCGTGCGGTCCTTGCCGGCGCTGCAATGAACCAGCGTCGCGCCGCGTCCGGCAGAGATCGTCGTGAATAACCGATCGAGATGGGGCAGCACGGCAAGCGGGAGCGCCGCATAGGTTGCCAGCATCATCGCTCGCCCACCCTCCGCCGGATCGTCGACGAGCGCGCGCCAGTGATCGCCGGCGTGGCGGGCGTCAGCAACGAGATCGACCTCCTCAATCGCTGCGCCATGCGCGCGCCACCAGTCGTTGGGCGCTGCTTCACGCTCGCCCGGGCCGCGCAGATCAAGCACTAGACGAATGCCGAGCGACCGCAGGATCGCGCCATCAGCGTCACAGGGCGAATGGATCGCTTCTGATCGATAGACCAATCCATCCCGCATGACGCGACCGTCCATGGCCCGAATGCCGCCGATCGATCGCAGATTGGGAAAGGTGTCACAGATCATCATAGGTCCCGTGATCGATGGCCGCGAACGCGAAGCGTGGCGCGACCGCGCTATTGTTCGCTTCGGTCTGGAACGCCACCGGGTTGGTGAGCCACATGAACAATCCATAGACGAGATGCACGCGGAACGCCTCCATCGCCGCGGCGTGGTCCGGCACGCCGCGCGCGCCATGCGCCGCGAGGCGTTCGAGATAATAGGCCATCAGACCGTCAATCCACGCGCGCCGATCCAGCATGTCGAGCGCCGAGGCGAGGAAATACGTCACGTCATGTGCCCAATGGCCGCGCGACCAGGTCTGGCAGTCGAGCACGCCCGGCCGCCCGTCGCCGTCGAGGTAGAGATTGCCGAGGTGGAAATCGCCGTGCACCATGCACCAGGGCTGTTCGTGACCGAGCCGGTTGGCGCGCTCGAGGGCGGCCCGCATCCGCCCGCTGTCGTGGAAGATTTGCGGCAGTGCCCGCCCGCGGGGCAGGTCGAGATAATGGCCGAATACGGCCTCCTCCAGCTGGCCGTGCGCATAGGCTCCGCGCGGCAAGGGGGGCAGCGCCTCCCAGTGGTTGATCCCGTCGAACCGGCCGCCCGGTTTCAGGGCATCCGAATCCCAGAACCGGGCATGGAGCCGCGCGAGCACATCGAGATAGGCCTTTGCCGCCTCGCGACCGAGCGGCCGTTCCACCCGCTGGAAGCGCGCGCCGCTCAGATCGAGATCCTCGAGCACACAGATATATTGGCGTTGTCCGGGATCCTCTGCCGTCGCAAGGCAGTGCGGCACACGAATGTCGAGCAATGGCGCGACTTCGCGGAAGAAGCGCGCCTCATGCGCGTAGATATAGCTCATCTTCAACCGGTGCGCGGAGAACCCGCCCTTGACGATCACGCTGGCCGGCTTGCCCGCGGGATCGTCCCATTCGAGCTTCATTCGCGCCTTGGTGGCGGTGCCGTCCATCGAGTCGCACGGCGCCGCCCGACGCAATCCAGCAACGCCGCGCTGCGCGAACAGATCGGCAAGCCAGCCTGCGGCAACGGCGTCGATCGTCGTCGGAACGGGCTGCGGCCCGACCGCGTCATCGCCTTCGCCCGGCAGCTTGAAATAGACCTGGTCTTCCGGTGTCGTGCTCATGTCGAACTCAGCCTTCCCGGTTCGTGCGGACGGCCATGTCCGGCACTTCATGATGGACGCTGAAATGCTGTGTGCCGCGTGATGGTCGACCAGGCTATCGGACCGACTGGCTCCGTCGATTTCATCACGGTTGTGAGCAATGTCACACTCCGGCGCTTCGCCTTGTCGCTCGCCCCTCTCGGTGGCAGCGTTTGCGGATGTCCGAAGCGAGCGCGAACCCTCCCCCCCTGACCCTGAGTGGCGATCCGGCCCCCGCCATGCCGCTTCCACTGACGCCGGCGGAGGTCGATGCCGGCTGGCTGAGCCGGGCGCTCGCGACCAATATTCCCGGGCTGGTCGTGCGCTGCGCGGAGGTGCGTGAGGTGATGCTCGGCACATCGACCAAGATCCGCGTGGCCGTCGAATATGCCGAGCCGGAGCATGGGCAAACGCTGCCGTCG
>Ga0207671_10004029_pt1 | contig 14264 bp, 12 predicted proteins | sample KBSC24metaG_FD_184352 | JGI IMG/M metagenome (GOLD analysis project Ga0207671, IMG submission 184352) | Corn rhizosphere microbial communities from Kellogg Biological Station, Michigan, USA - KBS C2-4 metaG (SPAdes) (version 2) | ecosystem: Host-associated > Plants > Roots > Rhizosphere > Soil... | reverse complement strand
CATTCTTTCCGCTCAGCAGACCATCGCCCTGGACGCCGATGTGTCCGCGGATGCGTTGACCGCATTGAAAGGATTGGAAGCGCGGCCGCTGCTCCTGCCTGATGGGCGCGCGCTGACGCTCGACACCAGGCAACTGGTGCTTCGCACGAAAGATGCGGCAGGCAACCAGAAAGTGCCGATGCCAGAGCAGCGAGTTGGCGCCACCGCTGCGGTACTGCCGGACGGGCGTGTGCTGATCTGGGGCGGCGCGGACATGAGCGGTAAGCTGCTGCGCGACGGCCTGTGGTTTGATCCCCGCACTGGTGGCCTGGAGGCGGCGCAGCTTCCCGCGCTTCCCGCCGGCGTGGGCCAGTCGATCGCGGTACTCAGCGACGGCCAGTTGCTGGTGACCGGCGGTTGGAACGCATCCAACCGCTACATTGAGCAGGCCACGCTGTGGAATCCCCGTTCCGGCAAGGCACAGGATCTGGGTGTGCCGTTCGGGCCGCGCTACGGACAACACGCGCTGCTGCAAGACGACGGCACGGTGGTCTTCTGGGGTGGCATTGATGAGCAGTTGCACCCTATCACTGGCGTGCAGAGTTTCGATCCAGCGACCTGGCGGTTTGAGGCGAAGACCGGCCCCCATGCGGACGGCTCCGCGCTGAAAGTCGTCGCGACGCATCCCGGCGTGGACCAGGATGCCGTTGCTCCCGATGCGCTGGTGGGCGTTCGCTTCAGCGTTCCGGTCGACAGCGCTTCCGTGTCCGCCACCAACGTTTCGCTGATCGGCCCCGCCGGTCCAGTGGGTGCGAGCATTGCGGGAGTGCAAGACGGGCGACTGGCCTTTGTCACCCCCGATGAGGATCTGCTGCCGGCAACGCATTACACCGTCGTCCTTTCGGGCGTGAAGGATGGCAAGGGACAGGTACTTCCCTTCACCACCTTCAGGTTCACCACGGCGGCATTGGGTACCGGGGACAAGGATGCCGCTGGACAGCAAGTCGGCAGTTCGAGCACTGCTGCGGCGACGAGCGCACAACGCGCCAATGCATCGTCGGTGGCATCCGGCATCACGTACTACCGCAGCACCGGCATGGACAGGCTCGGCCACGTCGCTGCAGCGCGGGCCTGCCGTCCCGATGTACTGCGCCGGCCGCGGCTGTGCCGGGACAAGAGCTACTTCGAGGATGGAGCCTGGTACCCCGGCCAGGACAATGTGGGAGGTCCTGACGGTGGCCACTGGCGTGTGAATGTGCCGGACATGGCGCCCGACGAACTCGTCGCAGCGTTCGCGCACGACAAGAAGAGGGCCCAGGCGAAGGCCGCCGCCGCGACTAGCTCCATCGTCACGGGCCAGGTGCGCCTGGTCGACGGCCACGCCATCGGTCGCGTGCGCGTATCGGTGGGTAAGGTTTTCGCGTACACCGACGAGCATGGCAACTTCCTGCTGAGCGGCGTGCCGAATGGGCATCAGGCGCTTTTCATCGATGGGAGCAGTGCGGACGATGCTGGCCATCGCTATGGTCAGTTCGAAGTAGGCATCGATGTCAATGGTGGCGAGACCCGACTGCCGTATCGCATGTACCTGCCGCGCATTCTCGATCGGGACCGTATCGAAGTGCCGTCGCCCACCACCCAGGACATGGTGGTGACGCATCCGGATATGCCGGGCCTGGAAGTACATATTCCGGCGGGCACCGTGTTCCGCGATCACCACGGCAAGATCGTCACCGAACTGGCGATCGTGCCGATGCCGACCGATCGCTCGCCGTATCCGACGCCCGTCAACTTCCCGGTGTATTTCAGCCTGCAGCCTGGCGGGGCGGTCATACAGAACGTGCACGCCGATGTGCCGCAAGGTATCACTCTGACGTATCCCAACTACGGCAAGGTCGCGCCGGGCTATCCGGCGGAGTTCATTGCCTACTCGCCGGTCGATGGGTGGCGCGCCTATGGCAAGGGCCAGATCACATCGGACGGGACGCAGTTGAAGGCAGAAAGCGGTGTGCGCCTGACCGCGATGACAGTGGCAAGCTGGAACATGGGCACCCAGCACACGGGGGACCCGAATGCGGCCAAGCCGGGCGGCCCCTGCTGCGGTGATCCGGTGGATCTGATGAGCGGTACGCTGGTCGAGAGCCACACCGACGTGGCGATCAACGACATCATGCCCATCAATCTGACCCGCCAGTGGCATGGCGTCGGTCATTCGGCCTTGATGGATGCGTCCGCGACGCAGGACGCGCGCGGTTTCGGCAGTTGGCGTTCCAACTACGATATGTACGTCAATGGGGTCTGGGCCAATCCTGGCGTCCGACTGCCGGATGGCACCTTGCTGGCTCCATTCACGGCGATCGACACCAATCCGGGCAGCGACGCCACCTGGGCCTATAGTGGCAATGTGGCCAGTTTTGCGGGCGCGGTCCTGGACGCTCCCTTGGGCGGCTATCTGTGTGATTCCCCTGGGCTAGCCGAATGCTACATATTGGTCCTGACCAATGGCACGCGTTACTACTTCGAGGCCTACAACGGCCTGTATGAAATACGCGATCGCTTCGACAATCGCGTGCGCATCGTGCGCAGCGGCGGCCTGATTCAGCAGATCATTTCGCCGAGCGGTCGCTACCTCACGCTTCAGTACAACAGCGACAACAACATCTCGCAGGTCACGGACCACACTGGCCGCACCTGGACCTACAGTTATCACAACGCAAAGTTTCCGATAGCCGGCTGGTCGGCCGCAGGGCCTGGTAGTAATCCGCAGCAGGCCACGATGTACTTCCTGGATAAGGTCACTTATCCGGATCAGACCTTCACCAGCTACAAGTACAACGAGGACTTCACGCTGCCGGCGGGTGGCGGGTCGGGCTGCGCGGCGCCGTACCCGGGCACGATGACAAGCATGATCGATCGCAATGGCGCGACGGTCATGACCAATACGTACTGCGGGGAGCAGGTGAGCAAGCAGGTACTGGCCGATGGCAGTACCTACCTGTTCTCCTATCTATCGGGCGCCGGTGGGGCGGAGACCGACGTTACTGATCCGCTGGGCAACATGCGCAAGACTATCTTTGACACTGCGACTGGCTACCCCTTGTCGGTCACTCAGGCGGCCGGCACGCCCTTGGCTCAGACCAGGACATATACCCGCAATAGCTTCGGGCTGGTGCTATCAACCACTGATGCGCTTAACCGCACGACGAGTCTGGCCTATGACGGAAGCGGCAATCCTTTGACGATTACTCGGATGACTGGGACATCAGAGGCAGTGACCAAGAGCTTCACATGGAGTGGTGACGGCTTGTTGCTCAGTGGCACCGATGAACTAGGTCATGCCACGAAGCTGACCTATTTCGACGGGTGTGTGTCTGGTATCACCGATGCGCTAGGAAAGACTACGACTATCCAGTGTGATCCTCAGGGGAGGCCTATTGCGGTTACGGATCCACTAGGTCATCGAGTTGCTTTTTCTTATGTCGGAGGAGATCTTCGTGGCGTGATGGACCCGATGGGGCGAACATTAGCGCTAGGCGTTGATTCGTTAGGACGGAATATCTCTGTCATGGATGCTCTTGGTGGTGAGGTCTCCAAGTCCTACGACAGCAACGGCTTGCTCAAGACGGTGGCTGATGCTCGCGGGCAAGTAACTGCTTTCACGTATGATAACGAAGGCCATCTTCTGTCCGTGCTGTTGCCAAACCAAACTTCGATAACCTATCAGTACGACTCGCGATATCGAATTAAGCAGCGGATAGATGCGCTTGGGCAAGCCGAAACTTGGTCGTACGATGCTGCTGGCAACGTCGAGACATACACAGACAGGCGCGGGCAAGTCACTAACTACGCAGCCCACGATGCTCTTGGTCGCTTTACGAGGGTGACATATGCAGATGGCTCAACAATCACTGCCGATAACTATGATGCAGTGGGTCGTCTGAAGCAGATTACGGATTCGAGTTACGGAACGATGACGCGTTCTTTCGATGACTTCGATCGCGTCATCGGGGAATCTTCACCTCAAGGGTCAATCAGCTACGCGTATTTCGCGAACGGGCTGCGCAAGTCTATGACCCCGGCGGCGCAATCGACCGTGTCTTATGCGTTCTATGACAACGACCTATTAAAGAGCATTAGTCAGGCTGGCGAAAATGTGACGTTCAGTTATGACGATGCGCGTCGCCGCCAGACAATGACATTGCCGAACGGAGTCGTTTCTACTTACGCATACAACGATGCCGGTCAAGTCACAGGCATAAGTTATGCGAGCGCTGGCGGTAGCGCTATTGGTGATATTTCATATGCATATGATCTTGCGGGAAGGCGTACCAGTGAGTCTGGCAGTCTTGCCTCGCAGAAGAAGAGTCAGCCAACGACTGCTACGAGCCTGTTCGACGCAAATAATCGTCAAGGAAGCATCAACGGGCGATCACTCACATACGATAAGAACGGAAATCTGCTGAGTGATGGTCTGAACACCTATGTTTGGAATGCGCGTAATCAGCTTTTCCAGGTAAAGCAGGGGGCTACAGTTGTCTCCCAGTATCAGTACGACTCGATGGGCAGGAGGGCCGCAAAGACCATCGGCGGATTGACTACTAGCTTCTTGTACGATGGCTTCAATGCAGTGCAAGAGACTCAAGGCGCGGCTGTCAACTCCATACTTACGGGGCTCGCCGTGGATGAGCGCTATGCCCGTAACGAGGGGGCGGCCAGAAGTTACTTTCTTACGGACGCGCTCGGTAGCACCGTTGGGCTAACCGACGTTGGAGCTTCCCTAATCCAGCGCTATCAGTATGAGTCTTACGGGGACGTAGCCTCGACCGGAAGTGCCTCCAATCCGTACCAATATACCGGGCGTGAGAACGACGGTATTGGCTTGTACTACGATCGTGCGCGTTACTACAGCCCTCTACTTGATCGGTTCATCTCAGAGGACCCGATAGGGTTCAATGGTGGACAGGTGAATTTCTACGCCTATGTGGGCGGAAATCCGATCATGTATCGGGACCCCTATGGGCGTGAATTGATATTGGCGGCCATTGGAGCCGGTGTCGGCGGCGTCTTGGGCGTCGTGAACGGATATTTGTCTGGCGATTCCGACTGGCAGAGTCTGACAATCGACTTTCTCGCTGGCGCGGGCACCGGAGCTCTGGCGGGACTCACTAACGGTGTGACGCTGATTGAGGCGGCAGGCGCCATTGGGACACGAGCTGTGGTCAGTGCGGGAATTGAATCCACTCGGCAGATAGCTAAGGGTCTGTTGCCATGTCATGAGATGGATATCAGTCGAGTGGACATCTTGATAGCTGGTGTCGGTAGTATTTATGGTGACTTAAGTGGACTGGGCGCTGAGGGAGTTATGGGTGCGCGTTGGGCTACAGCGTTTGGTGGAGGTATGGGTGGAACTGTATCCACGCCTGCTGCCATTGCCGAAGGAAATGCGTCTGATGCAAGGTGATGAATGAATACTGCCATTGTTTACATCCTGACTTCTCTGTTCTTGGCGATAATTCTCGCGAGCGCACGAAGTGAGCCGAGGCAAAAGTTGGATGACGAGTTCCGTTACCAGCCCGCGCTTATCAAGGTCTTATTGATCTGCTCTTTTGTGCCGATCGTGGCAGTAGCCTTTATCTATACAGTGGCGAGATCTAAGCCTTCTGGTGCCAGCCTTGCGTTATTCATTCTTGGTGGGGTGTCGGGTACAGGGCTATTTTTGTATGGCTACAAATACTTCAAATCTCTTGTCGTTAGCGTAAGGGACGAGGGGGTGGCAGTAATAAGCATTAAAGGGGAGCGGCTGATTCCATTTAATGCAGTGAAGAAAGTCATCTATCTATGTCCAGCTGGTCACGGTGGGATGTTGTGTTTGTACGGTGATAGGAACAGGAAATTGATCCAATTCTCAGAGACTATCTCTGGAGTGGAGAACATTGCTAGATTGATTCAATCTCGATCGATGCGCTACGGGATTCCTTTTGAGGTCAGGGACAGGAGGAGCTGAAGTCAGCTGATCAAGGCTTCTGTGGCGAGGATACCCAACAAGTTCGGCATCGCGGTGCTCGGGGGAAGGCCGGAGCTGGGCAATATGGTACGCCCCCGCTTTCGTAGACGGTTAGCTGCTGGATTTTGAGTTAGCCGCCTCGAACATCATTGGCGCAAGGCCTCCCAGATGTCCATGGCGGCGCTGCCGGTTGTAGAAAATCTCGATGTAATCGAACAGGTCGCTGCGTGCTTCCTCGCGACTGCCGTAGATGCGGCCTCGCACCCGCTCCTTCTTCAAGCTGCTGAAGAACGACTCCGCCACGGAGTTATCCCAGCAATTGCCACGTCGGCTCATGCTGACCTCTAGGCCATGCTCGCGACAGAATCGACGCCAGTCGTCGCTGCCGTACTGCACGCCTTGATCGGAGTGGATCACTACGCCTGGTGAGGGGTGACGCCGCCAGATCGCCATTAACAGCGCATCCATCGCCAGCTCACGTGCCAGGCTGGATTTCATTGACCAGCCAATCACTACACGCGAATACAAGTCGATGACGACGGCCAGATAAAGCCAGCCTTCGGCCGTGCGCAGGTAGGTGATGTCTGTGACCCACGCTCGATCGGGGTGCTTGACGTTGAACTGGCGTTGCAGTCGATTGGGCGCGACCACCGCTGGCTTGCCACCCTTGTAGCGACGTCGAAGCGAGGAGCGCACGGAACGAAGCCCGTGTTTACGCATCAGGCGCTCCACACGTTTGCGAGTAATGTGTTCGCCGGCCTCGGTCAAGTCACGATGCACGTTGCGGCTGCCATACACACCTCCTGAGGCGAGATACGACTCCTCGATATGCATCATCAGGCGTGCATCTTCCTTCGCGCGTGCTGACAGCGGTTGCTTCAACCATGCTTAGTAGCCGCTGCGCTCGACTCTGAGCACACGACACATCGTAGTGACGCGAAACTGCTGACTATGGGCCTGCATGAAGGCGTACTTCGCCCTTACCCCTTGGCAAAGTACGCGGCTGCCTTTTTTAAAATGTCGCGCTCCTCTTCGGCGCGACGCAGCTCGGCACGAAGCCGAGCGTTCTCCTGCACCAGGTCAACGTCCTTCTGCGCCTTGCGCGCATCGCGACTGACACCGCGATCACGAAGCCATGCGTAGAGGCTGTGAACGGACACACCAAGTCGCTCGGCCACCTCGGCCACAGGGTAACCACGCTCGCTGACTTGCTTGACCGCCTCGGCCTTGAACTCGTCGGTGAAACGCTTGCTGGTCATAGATCCTCCGATCCTCAATAGACACTATCAGGTGCCTACGAAATCGGGGGCGTACCAGCCTTCGTCCTGGTGTGTGTGCCGACGTACAGAGCTGGTGCTGACCAGTGCGTAGCATCGTGGTGTCACAGATGTCGCAATCCGGCGACAGGAGTTCATCATGGACAAGAACCGAATCGAAGGCGCCAAGCATGAAGTCAAGGGCGCCTGAAAGAGGCTGCTGGGAAAGCGACCGGGAATCCCGCCAAAGAGGCGGCCGGTCGCTTGGAGAAGGATGCAGGAAAGCTTCAGAAGGACGTAGGCAAGGCGCGTGACGACGATAAAAAGCGCTGAATATATCGCCAGGGAAAGTTGAGATGTCACCTATCTCTTCATCCTAATTACGTGCAAACCCAAAGAAGTTCCCGACAAAGAAGCTCGGGCCTTCTTTGCTTGGCTGCGGTCGCATGATGACTTTCCCATAGGGGGTTCATATGAAGGTAAATCCCGATCCGACTGAAGAAGGTCTGCTCCGCTACCGAGCAACAAACGGATTCTTTAACCTCGCCGACTTCTTTGTAGTGCGCAAGAAAGCGACTCGACTTGTGCCGTGTCGATGCAGATCCTATTGTGTCGAGCCTTGCTCGGGCAGTTGTGGCTGCCAGGCATGCGCATGGCGCGCGGCAGCGGACGGGCAGCCAACGAAGAGAGGCCGGTTGCAGCGTTGAATGATGGGACAGCAGATGCGAGGCGCCTCACTGGACGCCCGAAAGACGCACTCGTTCGGGGAGTTCGACCAATGTCTGCGGCCGGCCAGACGCGGGTGTGGATGGGATCCGCCGCGTCTGCGGTGCGAGAAGCCGTCCGGCCGCATCGTTTTTGAAGATGCAGTGCTGCAGGTCTATTGAATACCTGGCTCGCTCGACCAGGGCGACGCGGCTCATCAGGGCGTTGGTGCTCTTGCTGAGCTCGCGAAAGCCGGATCCGCGCGCACGGTCGAGCAGTCACTGACGGCAATTGCCATGGCGGTCACGATAATCCAATACCCCCCAAGCCCGGTTTGCCGAGATCTTCTTGCGCCCCTACAGCGTTTGCCAGATGCCTCAGATCCGACCCATGAGGACCAGCACGATAACGATGACCAATATGATGCCGAGGCCTCCGCTTGGGAAATAACCCCATTGCCTGCTGTACGGCCAGCTCGGAATGGCGCCGATCAATAGGAGGATTAGAACGATTAAGAGGATGGTGCCGAGTGTCATGTTGCGTCTCCTTGATCTTCCGCTTGAGCATCACGCCCCGCTGGCCATCGTCAAGGTCGACGCATGATGTTTCAAACGCTTCTATCCAACGTGTCATTGGACTGAAGAGATAGTGGTCTATTGGCGCCTTCGCATTCCGTTCGGTAGCGAACGTTGGGGGACTATCCGCGCGGGAGGCGATAAGTGTTGATGGCTGCTCGTGCGACGTCCCCCCGCTTTCAGTAGCGGGAGGATTTAGAGTCCAAGGTCACTTTAGCTGCTTCGCATAGTCAGCGGGCGTGAGCCCACCTAATGCCTTCCTGGTCCGCTCCTCGTTGTATTCCCGACGCCAGTTTTCGATCTCGGTGCGTGCATGCAGCAAGCTCGGAAACCAGTGTTCGTTGAGGCACTCACCACGCAGCCGTCCGTTGAGCGATTCGATGTAGGCGTTCTGATTGGGTTTGCCTGGCTCGATCAACCTCAGTTGCACGCCGTGCTCATGAGGCCGCCATGCAGTAACGACTCATACCGCATTTTGCTTCAAGTCGCTGAGCGCGCTAGCCGAAGTTGCGAGAAAGGTCTCCTGGATACGCCGCTACAGCTTCATCGCTGCCTGCCTTGCGCAACGAAAGGGATCGACGGCAGCACATAGAGCCGGCCTGTTCAGTCCGCCGGACTACTTTGGTACTGGCAACGCCAGATCCATCAGTTGCCTCAGAAGATTTTCCACAGTTCCTCGCGCCAATACTTTGCCCAACGTTTCCCTGCGGGGTGATGCTCTGCCCGACGCGTCGATGATCTCTGCGAAGAGTTCTCCGCTGCTAGCCGAGGTGATTTTTAGGGTGCATTGGTATTCATAGTCGCGGGTAATATGTACCCGCGCGCCGGTTATCTGAGCCCTTTCAAGAGCTTCGTCCTCCGGCGGCACAGGAGAGTCTCCACGCAATGCCTCAACTTTGACGGATGCGATGGTCACCTGACTTGCGCCCGCGGCGAAGTTTCGAAACTCCGGAAGAACACTGCCCATAATGATGGATTTAACACGATTATTGTTTACTTGTTCTTCGTGTGCCCGCTGTTGCCGGAACTGCTCGGCGGCGTTCGCTGCCGCGTCAAGGGCCTGTTGGCGAGCCGCAAATTCTGATCCCCAATCTTTCATCGGTATCTCCCTTTGGTGGCTACCTGGAATCACTTGTTGGGACGATTGGGTCCGATTCAATTAGCCTTAAGTGGGAGCCATGCCGCTGACTCGCTAGGCTGCCTGTCGTTGCTCGTAGTATGGTCGCGTGGGTAAATCAGTTCTTCAGGCTGAGAAGCCGCCCCAAGCAGGATTGGCGGCGCAGGAACGCCATGCGTCTAACACGCTGGTTAGCAACTAGGGACTTGCTTCCGCAATTGCTTAGCCGATGCGCACAGTGCCGGGAGGGACGAATTTATCCAAGACCAAGTCCAATGGCCGATGATAATGGCCGCTTCCATGATGCGACCTGTTGAGTGAAGGGTGGCCGAAGACTCCCTCCCACCAACTTGCCGCAGCTTCGGGAAGCGAACGGTTGCCGTCAGCGAAACGGTGCCAGGTCTCGAGCTTAAGCCGATTCATCGATCCCAGCAGACTGCGATCACTGGTATTGGCGTATATCGACGGCGCTTCCCAAGCCGACAATTCGGCGGCGCACTGGGGCCATTCCGGGTTGAAGTCGTAGTGCAGTAAGGGCTTGAAGAGCTGCTGCCCTGCGTGAACGTGTAGGCACTTCAGGAATTCAGCGTGGCCCGCGAGCACAAGCCCCGCACCAGTACCGACATTTAGCAGCGTCACGAACGGCTTGCGCTCGAAGAAGTCGAGATCCGCGTACCACTCACCCAGTGGATTGGTTGGCACAGGAGGTTCTGGCAGCCTGGCCGGCTGCCGAAGGCGCTTCAATAATTTGGTGGTGCAACACAGCGTGACCATCGCGGAATTCTAGCGGTGATCGCTAGCTTGTTTTCTCAGCAAACTTTGCCAATCAGGATGCGTCTACCTCCTGCCGGAGCAGAGAGCGCTGGCTTGAGTGCGATTGGCCCGCGTTATCGAGGGAATACTAGGTCGACACTGCGGCCAAGTACGCGCCCGACCGTCACTCGTGCGACGCCTTCACGCTTTTGAGCCCTTGGCCTAGATGGAGTGTCATCTGGCTCCCTTTGGAATTCGCTAAGGCTTGCCTAGAAGCTCGACCAGTCGCGACTCGCATGGGGAGAGGTCATGACCCCGTCGTTGCGAGATCACGAACACGAGCGGACCCAGGTGCCAGGCGCGGCGTTCGAGTTCGACGAGTTCGCCGCTCGCCAGATCCTCGCTGACGAGGTGTCGCGGCATGTGGCCCCAGCCGAGCCCGGCCTTGAGAAGATCACGCTTGGCGCCGAGATCGTTGACCAGCCATAGGCGCTTGCCGGCCACGCCCTGTTGGGTCTTTTCTGCTTCCGGTTGGTTGTCCGTCACGACAATCTGGACATGCCGACCGAACTCGTCCACGGGTATGGGTTTCGGAGTCGAAGCGAGCGGATGGAACGGCGCGCAAAGCGTCATCATCTCTGCCTCGCACAGCCAGTGGCGTTCCACGGCATCCGGGTTCACCTCCGGCACATTCTGGACAGTGACGGCCAGTGCACACGTCTTTTCGAGCACCAGTCTCTCGCCCCCCTGCATGGTCGTGATGCGCAGGTTGATCGCGGCGGTAGGGAACTCTGCTTGCAGCGTCCGCAAACCGTCGATCAGCTGGGCGCGGGGGAAGTAGACATCGACCGCCACCGAGAGCTGGAACGCCCCGACTCGGGCGATCGAGCCGGCGCGGGTCTTCATTTCTTCCGTGCGTGAAATCACCGCCCGCGCGTCCGGCAGGAGGCTGCGCCCCGCCGCGGTGAGCTGCGCCTGGCGGGTGTCGCGATCGAACAACTCGACATCGAAGGCGCTTTCCAGCGCCTTAATCGCGTGGCTGATGGCCGACTGCGCGCGGCTGAGCTTCCGCGCCGCACCCGAGAAGCTTCCCTGGTCGCATACCGCAACGAACGCACGCAGCTGGTTGATGGTGACGTTGTCGAGCACGTTCATCCAATAAATAGATCGAATTAAGCGATGTTTCGTCAATTGTCCTGATACGTCAAGCAACCCATCTTCGTCTGGACCTTAAACACAGAACGAAGGATGCATGACATGAACAGACTGACTGGAAAGACCGCCGTGATCACCGGCGGCGCCACGGGTATCGGCCGTGCCGCAGCAAAGCGTTTCATCGAAGAGGGCGCCTTTGTCTTCATTTTTGGTCGCCGGCAGGACGTGCTCGACGCGGCCGTTGCCGACCTCGGGCCCCATGCCCGCGCGGTGAAGGGGTCGGTCTCGGACGAGGCCGACCTCGACCGACTCTACGCGGCAGTGAAGGCCGAACGCGGCACCCTCGACATCGTCTTCGCCAATGCCGGGGCGGGCAGCCCGCTTGTGCTTGGAAAGATCACCGCTGAGCACATCGATGAAACCTTCGACACCAACGTGAAGGGCACGATCTTCACGGTCCAGAAGGCGCTGCCGCTGATGGGCAAGGGCGGTTCAATCATCCTGACCGGATCGAGCGCCGGCACCACGGGCGCCCCGGCATTCACCGCTTACAGCGCGAGCAAGGCGGCGGTGCGCAACCTCGCGAAGACCTGGGCTGAGGATCTGAAGGGCACCGGTATCCGGGTGGACGTGCTTTCGCCCGGGGCGACGGCGACCGAGCTGGCGAAGGAGGCGTTGGGCGAAGAGGGCCAGAAGGCGTACGGCGCGATGACACCGCTCCAGCGCATGGCCGATCCGTCGGAGATCGCGGCGGCGGCGGCTTTTCTCGCCTCGCCAGACAGCAGCTTCATGACCGCCAGCGAGCTCGCCGTCGACGGCGGCCTGGCACAACTCTGATGCGCCACGTCTGGGCGGTCGCTCCCTTCGATAGCCGGAGCCGGCAGGGCCGTAGTCAACAATGAAATGCAGAAAGGAAAAGCCCATGAACAAGCATAGCGAACAAAAATTGGCGGGAAAGATTGCGGTCGTTACCGGTGGAAGTAGCGGGATCGGCCTGGCTACAGCCAAGCGCTTCGTGGAAGAAGGCGCGCACGTTGTAATCACGGGGCGACGAGAGAAAGAGCTGAGGGAGGCCGCGGCCTTCATCAAGCGCAACGTGACGACGGTTGTCGGCGACGTGTCTCGTCTGGACGATCTGGACCGGCTCTATGCCGTCGTGAAAGAGAAATATGGTCACATCGATATTCTCTTCGCTAACGCGGGCGCGGGGACCATCGCGCCGCTCGAGGTAGCTACCGAGGCCCATTTCGACCAGACCTTCGACGTGAACGTGAAGGGCGTGTTCTTTACGGTGAAGAAGGCCCTTCCCCTGTTCAAGGATGGCGGCTCGATCATCCTGAACTCTTCGGTCTCCAACGTGCTGGGGCTCCCGGGGTTCAGCGCCTACGCCGCGAGCAAGGCGGCTGTGCGCAACCTCGCACGCGCCTGGACCCTGGAGCTGAAAGACCGAAGGATCCGCGTGAATTCGATGAGCCCCGGGCCCATCGATACCCCGGCCCTGGAGACGACGACAGGCCTTACTGCAGAACAGGCCAAGGAAGCCGCGGCGCAGTTTGCCATGCAGATCCCGATGGGTCGCAGGGGCATGCCCGATGAAGTCGCCGCTGCCGTTGCGTTCCTCGCCTCCGATGAAAGTTCTTACATCACCGGTATCGATCTTGCCGTCGACGGGGGCATGGCGCAGGTCTGACCCCGACGTGGTCCTACGGCTGGGCCAGCCGTGGGACTGCGCTTACCCCATCGCAAAGGAGATTCCCATGTACGACCGATCCACACGTTCGGAGTTGATCCGTTTCGCACGCGTCGATGCAGGCGCCATCGTCATCGACGTCTACCCGGGCGATGGCGACTGGACCCGCAGCTTCGCCGACATCGTCGGTCCCGAGGGGCGGATCTACAGCTTCGTGCCAGCCGAAGTCGCCCACTTCAAAAACGATCCGCTCGGCAGCATGCGCAGGCTGGCGAAGGAGCCGGGACGGGAGAACGTCGAAGCCGTCTCGGCGGACCTCGTGGCGATGCGGGAGGTCACGCAACCGGCGGATGTATTGTGGTTGCACTTGTTCTACCACGACCTGCACACCGACCTGATTCAGGCCAGGGGTGCGACGGCGGCCGGCTTCAATCGAGCCGTCTACGAGCGACTGAAGCCCGGTGGCTCGTACGTCATCGTCGACCATGCGGCCGCCGCCGGGGCGGGCACGAGCGAGGCCCGGTCGTTGCATCGGATCGAACCTGCGTCCGTGCGCGAGGAGGTGGAAGCGGCCGGCTTCATGCTAGACGCGGAGAGCGCCATGCTCGAGAACAACGACGATTCGCATTCGGTCAAGGTGTTCGATCCATCCATCAAGGGCGACACCGACCGGTTTGTTTATAGGTTTGTGAAGCCCTGAGAGGTTTCGGATCCCCTGACTTTGGACTCTAATTCGTCCCGCTACTGAAAGCGGGGGACGTCGGTTTCGCTAAGGGTGGCCTCGTGGTCAACCATGCCGTCCACGAGAATGATGCTGGTGATGTCACCGCCGCGCGAAGCATTGCCGGCCTTCGTCTCTGGCACTAGTGGAGGATCGGCGTATCGTGGCGGCGATGGTAATCATCGATGCTTGTCAGAATTCGCTGTCGAATGGCACTCTCGCAGTCGACTGTCCCAAGGCTACAGGGGAAATGGTTTGCGACAAACGTCACTTCCCCGTCATCGTCTTCAAGACTCGCCGACCAGCTCA
>Ga0207671_10004024_pt1 | contig 14278 bp, 12 predicted proteins | sample KBSC24metaG_FD_184352 | JGI IMG/M metagenome (GOLD analysis project Ga0207671, IMG submission 184352) | Corn rhizosphere microbial communities from Kellogg Biological Station, Michigan, USA - KBS C2-4 metaG (SPAdes) (version 2) | ecosystem: Host-associated > Plants > Roots > Rhizosphere > Soil... | reverse complement strand
CGGCATTCTGGACGGCGCCCGAGACGCGGATCGGATCGCTGGCGAGCGCGCCGCGCTGGATCATCGTCCCCGCCGTCATGCCGAGGATGGCCGTGACCGCCGCGATCGCGCCCCAGCCATCGACGGACCCCACGCCGCTCTTCATCAGGGTCGGCGCCAGCACGCAGCCGACGCCGGCGATCGCGACCGCGAGGCCGAGCCAGCCCCGCGTGGCGAGGCGTTCGTGCAGGAAGAGGAAGCTCGCGATCGCCACCATCAGCGGCTGCAGCGCGCCGAGCAGCGCCATGATTCCGGCGGGCATGCCGCGCGATACCGCCCACCAGCTGAGGCAAAGGTAGAAACCGTGCAGCATCGCGCCGGCGAGGAGGTGCAGGCCGAGCCGCCGGCCCCGTGGCAGCGCCTCGCGCGCCGCGAGCGCGGCGGCGCCCAATAGCAGGGTCGTCAGCACCAGCCGAGCCGCCAGGAACAGTTCCGGCGACACGAAGGGGATGACCGCCCGTGCGACGATGAAGCCGGTCGACCAGATCAGGACGAAGAGGATGGGTGCTGCAACCGCGAACATGGCCGCGCTCTTGGGGGAGAGACGCCGGGATGTCGAGGCGGGGTTTGGCGGGAAGCTGGCTTGGGTCGGAACTCGAAATCCTCCCCCGCCAGGGGGAGGGGGACCATCCGAAGGATGGTGGAGGGGGCGGGCGGCGGTGCCTTACCTGTAGCGCGCCGCCGTCCTCCCCCTCCATCGCCTGCGGCGCCACCTCCCCCTGGCGGGGGAGGATTTACCCGCCAAGCTCGAACGCGGATCGCCCTAATGCGAAGCTGCCACCTGCGCCGCCTGTGCGGGCGCCGGCTCGGCCAGCAGCGGACCGACCACAGCGTCTAGCGTCGCGGCGTCGAACGCATTCGCCTTGGCGTAGCGGATCACTCCGTTGCGATCGATGATGTAGTTGGTCGGCACGCCGTCCATGATGTCGAACGCGCTGCCCGTCACCCGATGCGCCAGCGGGAAGGCGAGCACGTCGGCCAGCGGCTTCAGCTGGTAATCGGGGATCGAATCCTCCGTCGTCACCGCGAAGATGCGCAGGCCGTCCTTCGCGTGCTGGCGATAATAGGTGTCGAGCTCGGGCAATTCCCGTTTGCAGGGGCCGCACCAGGTCGCCCAGCGATTGATGATCACGACCTGCCCGCGAAGCTGGTCCGACGTGATCTTCTGCTTGCCGAAGAGATCGACGATGAACTGCGGCGCGGGATCGCCCGGCTTGAGATGCGCCGCCGCCCCGGTGGTTCCGATCAGAGCCAGCGCGGCTATCGCCGCCACCCAACGCCCTGCACCCATGTCCGTCCCCCGTTTCGCGCTGCCCCCAGCGCCGCCCCGGGCCGCTACAGGATGTAGCGGCTGAGGTCGGTGTTCTTGGCCACGCCGGCAAGCTGCCCCTCGACATAGGCGGCGTCAATGGTGAGCGTCTCGCCCTGGCGGTCCTCGGCGTCGAAGCTGACATCCTCCAGCAGCTTCTCCATCACGGTCTGGAGCCGGCGGGCGCCGATATTCTCGACGCTGTCGTTCACCTGCGCCGCGATCCTGGCGATCGCCCGGATGCCGTCGTCGGTGAAGGAAATGGTCACGCCCTCGGTGCCGATCAGCCCGACATATTGCTGGGTCAGGCTGGCGCGCGTGTCGGTGAGGATCGCGACGAAATCCTCCTCGGTCAGCGCCTTGAGCTCCACGCGGATGGGCAGGCGGCCCTGCAGCTCGGGCAGCAGGTCGGCGGGCTTGGCGACATGGAAGGCGCCGGACGCGATGAAGAGGACATGGTCGGTCTTCATCGGGCCGTATTTGGTGGCGACGGTGGTGCCCTCGATCAGCGGCAGCAGGTCGCGCTGCACGCCCTCGCGGGAAACCGATCCGCCGCGCACGTCGGACACGGCGATCTTGTCGATCTCGTCGAGGAAGACGATCCCGTTGGCCTCCGCGTCGGTGAGCGCGGCGCGATTGAGGTCGTCGCTGTCGAGCCGCTTGTCGCTCTCCTCCTCGACCAGCTTCTTCCACGCGTCGCGCACGGCCAGCTTGCGGCGCTTGGTCGGCTTGGTGCCGCCGAACGCCTTGCCCATCATGTCGCCGAGGTTGATCATGCCGACCTGCCCGCCCATGCCGGGAATCTCGAAGGGCGTCTGCGGCTGGTCCTCCACCTCGATCTCGATCTCCTTGTCGTCGAGCGTGCCGTCGCGGAAGCGCTGGGTGAAGGCGATGCGGGTCGCCTCCGACGCATCCTTGCCGACCAGCGCGTCGAGCAGGCGGCCGAGCGCGGCCTCCTCGGCCTTGTCCTTCACCGCGACGCGGCGGCGCTCGCGCTCCAGCCGGATCGCCTCCTCGACGAGATCGCGGGCGATCTGCTCGACGTCGCGGCCGACATAGCCGACCTCGGTGAACTTGGTCGCCTCGACCTTCACGAAGGGCGCGTCGGCCAGCTTGGCGAGGCGGCGGCTGATCTCGGTCTTGCCGCAGCCGGTGGGGCCGATCATCAGGATGTTCTTGGGCGAGACCTCGTCGCGCAGATCGGCGCCGAGCCGCTGGCGGCGCCAGCGGTTGCGCAGCGCCACCGCGACGGCGCGCTTGGCGTCGGACTGGCCGATGATGTGCTCGTCCAGTGCGCGGACGATGGCTTTGGGGGTGAGGGCGTCGTTCATTTTTCTTCTCTCTGGCCCTCTCCCGCTTTCGCGGGAGAGGGTTGGGTGAGGGTCTTCTTCTTGGAGGTAGGAGCGGGGTCTCGAAGAAGAAGACCCTCACCCTCCCACCGCTTCGCGGCGGGGCCCTCCCTCTCCCGCGAAAGCGGGAGAGGGCCTATGATGCGCTGTCCAGCGTTTCCACGGTCAGCCGGTCGTTGGTGAAGACGCAGATCTCCGCCGCGATCGCCATCGCCTTGCGGCAGATCGTCTCGGCATCCGGCTCGTAGTCGACCAGCGCGCGGGCGGCTGGAAGGGCGTAATTGCCCCCCGACCCGATCGCGGCGATGCCATGCTCGGGCTCCAGCACGTCGCCATTGCCGGTGAGGATCAGCGTCACCTCCTTGTCGGCGACGATCATCAGCGCTTCCAGGTTGCGGAGATATTTGTCGGTCCGCCAATCCTTGGCGAGCTCGACGGCGGCGCGCATCAGCTGGCCGGAATGGCGCTCCAGCTTGGCCTCCAGCCGCTCGAACAGGGTGAAGGCGTCGGCGGTGGCGCCCGCGAAGCCGGCGATCACGCTGCCGTCGTGCAGCGTGCGCACCTTGCGCGCATTGGGCTTCATCACCGTATTGCCCATGGAGACCTGCCCGTCGCCGGCGATCACCACCTTGCCGCCACGCCGCACCGAAAGGATGGTGGTGCCGTGCCAGCCGATCTTGTCTTCGCTCATAGTGTCCCGCTCTTGGTTACGGGGGCGGATATGTGGAGGGGCATCGCTCTCCGCAACTCCTAGCGCGTCACCCCGGCGAAAGCCGGGGTCTCGGGCTGGGAACTGCGGCGCCCGCCCCAACGAGATCCCAGCTTTCGCTGGGATGACGCGCTAGGATTCCGCCCGGCCCTTGAAGCCCTGCGCCACGACGTACCACTCGCTCGATTCCTTGCGGCTGGCCGGCGGCTTGGCATGCTTCACCGTCGTGAAGTTGCGCTTGAGCTCCGCGACCAGCGCATTGTCCGCGCCGCCGGCCAGCACCTTGGCGACGAACGTCCCGCCCTTGCGCAGCACCTCCGTCGCGAACAGCGCGCCGGCCTCGACCAGCGCCATGGTGCGCAGATGGTCGGTCTGCTGGTGGCCGACGGTGTTGGCCGCCATGTCGGAGAGGACGAGATCGGCCAGGCCGCCCAATGCCTCGTCGAGCAGGCGCGGGGCGTCGTCGTCGAGGAAGTCCATCTGGAAGATGGTGACCTCGTCGATCGGGTCGACCGGCAGCAGGTCGATGCCCGCCACCTTGGCCTTGGGGCACATCTTGCGCACCACCTGCGTCCAGCCGCCGGGCGCGATGCCGAGATCGATCACCCGCTGCGCGCCCTTCAGGAAACCGAAGCGCTCGTCGAGCTCGATCAGCTTGTAGGCGGCGCGGCTGCGATAGCCCTCCGCCTTGGCCTGGCGGACATAGGGATCGTTGAGCTGGCGCTCGAGCCAGCGGGTGGAGGCGGCGGTGCGGTTGCGCGCGGTCTTGACCCGCTGGCGCAGGCCGGGGCCGGGGCGTTTCGTCGTCATGGCGCGCTCTCTAGCGGAAATGCGCGTCGCGCGCGATCAGCGAGCGCAGGATGCCCTCGCGAATGCCGCGATCGGCCACGCCGAGACGCTCGGCCGGCCAGATGTCGAGGATCGCCTCCAGGATCGCGCAGCCCGCGACGACCAGATCCGCGCGCTCATTGCCGACGCAGGGCACGGTGGCGCGCTCGGCGACCGTCATCCGCGACAGGCGCGTGCTGATGTCCCGCATCGCATCCGCCGGCACGACGAGCCCGTCGACGGCGCGCCGGTCATAGGCGGGCAGGCCGAGGTGCAGGCTGGCCAGCGTCGTCACCGTGCCGGACGTGCCGAGCAGGCGCGGCGCGGTCTCGGGCTTCGGCAGCGTCTGCGCGAAATCCGCGAAGGCGCCCGCGACCCGCGCCTTCATCCGCCGATACGCCTCCAGCGCCTGCGCCGCATCGTCGCCGCGCCGGCCGCCCTCGGCCTCGGTGAGCGACACGACGCCCCAGGGCGCCGAAAACCAGTCGAGGATGCGGCAGGTGCCGTCCTCGATCGTCTCGCACAGCACCAGCTCGGTCGAGCCGCCGCCGATATCGAAGATGAGCGCTGGCCCTTCGCCGGCCGGCAGCAGCGCCTGGCACCCCAGCACGGCCAGCCGCGCCTCCTCGCCCGGGCCGATCACGTCGAGCCGGATGCCCGTCTCCGCATGCACGCGGTCCACGAAATCGCGCCCATTCTCCGCGCGCCGGCACGCCTCCGTGGCGACGGAGCGGACCAAGGTGACGTGGCGGCGGCGGAGCTTGTCCGCGCAGATCGACAGCGCGGCGATGCCGCGCTCGATCGCCGCGTCGGAAAGCCGCCCGGTGGTGGCCAGCCCTTCGCCCAGCCGCACGATGCGCGAGAAGGCGTCGATGATCACGAAGCCGTCGGCGGACGGCCGCGCGATCAGCAGGCGGCAATTGTTGGTTCCCAGATCGAGCGCGGCATAGGTGCGGCGTTCGGTATCCCGCCTCGGCGGCGGGGGCTTTCGGCCCTGCGAGCCGGGCTTTCCCCCGGCGCGCGGCCTGACGCTGGCGGCATCATGCGCCATCGGCCGCTCATCCTCGTACATGTCCCGGCGGACGATCCCGCCGATGCTTGGGGAGGAAGGTATAGATGCGATCGGTTCGCCGCAAGGTCATGCCTGCCGCCGCATCGCATGAACCCGTCGCATCGGGGCTTGACCCGCCAAAACCCGGCCACTAATGGCCCTCTCCACGCTTGGAGCGCTGCCCCGTCGTCTAAAGGTAAGACTCCGGACTCTGACTCCGTTAATCGAGGTTCGAATCCTCGCGGGGCATCCAATCCAGGCGTTTGGCGGTCGTTGGCGATTTCATGCCGACCGCGTCGGAGCCTTGGCTTCCGGCCTTCTGCTTCCCGGATGCCCCTATCGAAGCGTGAAGCCGAGCCGGTGCAGCACGCCGCGCAGCGCATCGCGCCCGCTCATAGATTCGGGGCCGCGCACCCGCTGGGTCGCCTGATCCGACCAGTCCCGTTCCGCCAGGCCCTGTTCGCGCTGGAAGCCGCGCAAGGCGCGATCATAGCCGGCGACGGAATCGTCCGTGCCGCTTCGGTCGTAGGTCTCGCGCGACAGCACGGCCCGCTGGGGCAGGCGCGGCTTGACGGAGGCCGGAGCATCGGGATCGGGATGGCCGACCGCCAGCCCCACGAGCGGGAAGACGTGCGGCGGCAGGTCGAGCTCGGCCGCGATGTCCTCGGGCCTGTTGCGGATGCCGCCGATATAGACCGATCCCAGGCCGAGCGATTCCAGAGCCACGACGGCATTCTGTGCGGCCAGGGCCGTATCCACCGCACCGAGCAGGAACGTCTCCAGATAGTCGAGCGCCCCGGTCTGCACGGCGCGCTCCTCGCCGATCGTCCGCAGGCGATGGAGGTCGATCAGCCAGACCAGGAACAGGGGCGCCTGGACGATGTGCTTCTGGTGCCCGGCGAGCGCCGCCAGTCGCGCCTTGCGATCCGGTTCCTCGACCGCCACGACGCTCCAGGGCTGGAGGTTCGACGACGAGGCGGCCGACTGCGCCGCCGCCACGAGCAGTTCGACGGTGCCGTCCGGAAGCGGGTCCGGCCGATAGGCGCGCACCGAGCGATGGGCCAGCAGCGTGTCCAGCGTCTCGTTCCATGGCAGCGGGGTGTCGAGCGCCTGACGGTATCGCTCGCCCAGCCGGAAGAGCGCGCCTTCGTCGGTGTCGGGCTGGAGGCGTGCGGCCGTCGTCATGAATCTGTCCTTGTCAAAGTGCCGGTTGGGCGAGGCGTTCGAGCAATTGCTCGCGCAGCGATGACGTTCTCCGGCTCCGCTCTTCGGGCGCGGAGGGGAGCCTGACCGGCAGGTCGAGCACCAGCTGGCCGTCCTCCAGCATCACGATCCGGTCGGCGAGCAGGATCGCCTCGTCGATATCGTGGGTGACGAGCAGGATCGCCGGATCGTGCACCTCGGACAGGCGCCGGAGCAGGGCGTGCATCCGCGTCCGCGTCAGCGCGTCGAGGGCGCCGAACGGTTCGTCGGCGAGCAGCAGCTCGGGTTCGCGGACGAGGGCGCGGGCCAGCGCGACGCGCTGCTGCTCGCCGCCCGAAAGCTCGTGCGGCCAGGCATCCTCCCGGCGGGCGAGTCCGACCTCGGCGAGCGTCGCGAGCCCGCGCTCGCGCATCGATGCGCCCAGCCCGAGGATGACATTGTCCAGCACGCTCAGCCAGGGCAGCAGCCGCGCATCCTGGAAGATCACCGAGGTGCGTTCCGGGACGCGGACCTCGCCCGAGCCTTCCGCCTCATGGTCGAGGCGGGCCAGCGCGCGCAGCAGGGTGGACTTGCCGGAGCCGCTGCGCCCGAGCAGCGCCACGAACTCCCCCGACGCGACGTCGAGATCGACGCCGTTCAGCACCCCCTTCAGCGTGTAGCGCCGGACGAGGTTGCGGACCTGGGCCGCGCCGCTCATCGGCCGAGCGTCCTGCGCCAGCGCAGCGCGCGGCGCTCGATGAGCCGGACCAGGGCATCCGAGCCGAAGCCGAGGATGGCGTAGACGACGAGGCCGACCAGCATCACGTCGGTCTGCGCGTAATTGCGGGCGAGGGTGACCATATAGCCGATCCCGCTGGTGGCGTTGAGCTGCTCGACCACCACGAGGGCGAGCCAGGCGGCGGTGGCGCCGAAGCGCAGGCCGGTCAGGAAGCCGGGCAGGGCGCCCGGCAGCACGATGCGGCTCAGGAATTTCCAGCGCGACAGGCGCAGCGTCTCGGCCAGCTCCACATAGCGTACGTCGATCGCGGAGAGCGCGGTGTGCGTCTGGATGTAGATCGGGAAGAAAACCGCCGTCGCGATGACGGTCACCTTCATCGTCTCGCCGATGCCGAACCAGAGGATCATGAAAGGGATGAGCGCGAGGATCGGGATGCCGCGCTTGAGCTGCACCAGCCCGTCGACGACATAGCCGCCGAGCACGCTCAGGCCGGAGATCAGCGCCAACGCGACGCCCGCGATGCTGCCGAAGACGAGGCCGGCGAGGGCGCGTTCGGCCGACACCGCCAGATTGGCCTGCAGCCGCCCCTCCCGGATCAGGTCGACGCCGGTGGAGACGGCGGTCCAGGGCGCGGGCAGGATGCGGGGATCGAGGAAGCCGGTGACGGAGAGGACCGACCAGTAGAGCAGCAGCAGCGCGGGGCCGAGCAGCAGGCCCCAGCGGCTCGACGCCTCGACGCCGAGGCGGCGGAGCGCGATGGGGTCGGCCGTCGGCCGGACGAGGGCGATGTCGGGCTGTGCGTTCACGATCGGGCTCCCGAAGCGGGCGGGGTGTTCGCGCCGTCGGCCGCGACGGTTTCGAAGCGGCGGTCGAACAGGCGGGCGGCGTCGAACACCGGCCGGCCGGTGGCCGGGGCCAGGATGTCGATGGCGGCCTGCTGGAAGGCGACGGCCGGCGCCCAGTCCCGCGGCACCGCCGCGGGGCCGAGCGCGGCCACCTGGATGCGGGCATCCTTGATCGGCAGCCCGCGCACCCCGGCATAATAACCCTCGGCCAGTTCCTCGGGATGGGCGTTGGCCCAGGCCTGGGCGCGGCCCCAATATCGGACGTAGAGCTTCAGCGCGGCCGCCTTGGCGGGATCGGCCAGCACCGTCTCGGGCACATAGGCGACCACGCCGTCGTCGCGGAACGGCGGATGGGCGAGCAGGCGCGCGCCCCTGTCGCCGAACTTGTCGACATAGCGTTCGGCGACGAGGCCGGCGCCCAGCGGCGCCGCGTCGACCTCGCCGCTGGCCAGCGCATTGGTGTAGACGTCGCCGCCGATGCTGGAGGGCAGCTCGACGAGGGTCACGTCCTGTTGGCGGATGTGCGCGGCCTTCAGCGTCTCCAGCACCACCTGCGCCTGCACCTGGCTGGGGCTGAAGGCGATGCGCTTGCCCTTCAGGTCGGCGACGCTGCGGATGCCCGATTGCGGCGAGAGGCCGAACGTCCAGGCGGCCTTGCCGCTGCCGGCCGGGAAGGTGCGGAAGGCGACGATGCGCACCGGGATGCCGCTCCAGTCGGCATGGATCGGCGGCACGTTGGCGCCGAGCCCGACATCGAGCGCCCCGGCGTGGAAGGCCTCGGTCGTGTCCGGCCCGCCGGTGATCTCGGCCCATTGGATGCGGAAGGGCAATGTCCTGTCCCAGCCATTGTGCTGGAAGATCCATTTGCTGACCGGATCGCCGACCCGCAGCACCGTGCCGGGCGGCACGCGATCGGGCAGCGGCGCGGTGAGCGCCAGTCCCCCGGCATTCGCTTTCGCCGCCTGCCGGTCGGGCGCGAAGGCGAAGAGCAGCGCCACCGATGCCGCCACGAAGAAAGCGAGCGGCGCCGATCCGCGCGGCCATCGGGGTGCCTGCGATGGCATCAGCCGAGCACGCCGAACAATTCGCCCTCGAGCGGGCGCGAGGTGAAGCCGTCCGGCCCCTGCGGCAGCGTGCCGGCCGTGGTGATGCGGCGCACGGCGCGGGGCAGATCGAAATGGGCATAATCGATCGGCCCGGCATGGGCGACGGCCTGATTGTCCCACACCACCAGGGATTTCGGCCGCCAGTGGAAGCGGACCTGATATTCGGGCCGGGTCAGCTCGCCATAGAGCAGATCGAGCAGCGCCTGGCTCTCGCGTTCCTTCAGGCCGACAATGTGACTGGTCGTGCCGGGGTTGAGGAACAGCAGCTTCTCGCCGGTCTCGGGATGGAGGCGGACCAGCGGATGAAGCGTGACGAAGGGGCCGGTCGCCTGGCCGTCGCGACGCGGCTTGCGCTGGCCGGCGACATCGTAGGCGCTCGTCCGGTGGACCGCCTGGAGACCGTCGATCAGCTGCTGGATCGGCGCGGACAGGCCACGATAGGCCTCGATCAGGTTCGAGAAGAGGGTGTCGCCGCCATAAGGCGGGATCTCGACGCCGTAGAGGATCGAATAGGCATTGGGGTTGGCGACGAAGGTGATGTCGATGTGCCAGCCCTTGTAATCGCGGTGCGGGGTGCGGCCGGGCGGCAGCGCGTCGTTATGGGCGCGGCGCACGCGATATTCGTCGATGGTGCGCTCCCAGATTTCGGGATGCGCCTCCAGCCCCTCGGCAATCGGGTGCGCCGGGGTGAGGGGCCCGAAGTTGCGTCCGAAGGCCTTGAGCGCGTCGTTGGACAGCGCCTGGTCGCGGAAGAAGATGACGCGATAGCGGCGGATCGCGTCCCGGATCTCCGCGAAGGTGCGCGGATCGAGCGGTTGCGACAGGTCGACATCGCCGATCTCGGCACCGATGACGGGGGTCACCGGCGCGACCGTGATGGATTGGTAGGCGGTCTGCGGACGGTCCAGTGTCTCTGCGGCGCTCATGGCGGCCTCCTTCGCTGGGATCAGGCGTAGGCCTTGGCTTCGGGGATCAGCTTCATCTGCTCGGCCGGGTAACGGTCCCCGACGGTCGTCCCGCGCGGGAAGGCGTTTTCGAGCTCGACGATGGTCGGTGCGTCGAGCACGATGCCATTGGCCGCCCAATTGCTTTCGAGATGGGCGATCCGCCGCGTGCCCGGGATGGGGACGGCGCCCCTGGCGAGCACCCAGGCCAGGCTGACCTGCGCGGGCGTGACGCCCAGCCGCTCGGCGACGCCCTCGATCACCTGGCGGCGGCGGGCATTGGCCTCCACCGCCTCCGCGCGGAAGCGGGGATGGATGGATCGGCGGTCGCCTTCCTCGGGCGTGCTGATCCCGGCGAGGAAACCGCGGCCCAGTGGCGAATAGGCGACGAAGCCGATGCCGAGCGCGCGCGCCGTGGGCAGGATCTCGTCCTCCACCTCGCGGGTCCACAGCGAATATTCGCTCTGCAGCGCGGCGAGGGGGTGGGTGTCGTGCGCGCGGCGCAGTTCGTTCGCGCTGGCCTCGGAAATGCCGACGGCGCCGATCTTGCCCTCGTCGGCGAGCCGGCCGAGCTGGCCGATCGACTCCTCGACCGGCACGTCGGGATCGATGCGGTGGAGATAATAGAGGTCGATATGGTCGAGCCCGAGCCGCTTGAGGCTCGCCTCGACCGCCTCGCGCGCCGTCACGGTGCCGCCGCCATTCTGGCGGTGGGTGAACTTGCTGGCGATCACCAGCTTGTCGCGATTCTCGCGGATCGCGCGGCCCAGCAGCTCCTCATTATGGCCGGCGCCATAGCCCGTCGCGGTGTCGAAGAAGGTGATGCCGAGATCGATCGCGCGATGCAGCGTGGTGATCGACTCGGCGTCGTCCGCCCGGCCGTAGACGCTCGACAGGCCCATCCCGCCAAAGCCCTGCCTGCTCACTTCCAGCTTACCGATACGCGGCATCGAACCTCTCCTGCCTGATGCGCCGGGCGGCGCGTCCTCTCCCCAACAAGCCATCCCGCCGCGCTCCGATCGAGACACAAAAACTTTTGGCCGGCTGAGATTCACTAGTTACCAAGTAGGGAACTAGACATCTACCCAACGGCGCCCAACGGACAGAAAGGGGCGACGAATGCGATCAGCACTCCGGCTAGGGATTTCCGCCGTGGCGCTTGCGGTCTTGCACGGCGTTTCGCCGGCATGGGCCGACGATGCGGCAGCGGATTCGGCGGTGGCGGCCGCGGCGGCAGCGGGCGGCGGCGAGATCACGGTGACGGCGCGGCACCAGGTGGAGCGCGCGCAGGACGTGCCGCTCGCGCTCTCGGTCGTGTCGGGGGCGGGGCTGGAGAAGACCGGCGCCTACACGCTGGCCGACCTGCAGCAGCAGACGCCGAGCCTCACCGCCTATAACGGAAACCCCCGCAATTCCTCGCTGGCGATCCGCGGCATCGGCGTGTCGAGCGCTTCGGACGGGCTCGACACCTCGGTCGGCGTCTATGTCGACAACGTCTATTTCGGCCGCCCCGGCATGGCGCTGGCGGACCTGATCGACGTCGATCGCGTCGAGGTGCTGCGCGGGCCGCAGGGCACCCTGTTCGGCCGCAACAGCTCGGCCGGCGTGCTCAACATCACGACGCGCGGGCCGGAGTTCCAATGGGGTCTCACCGGCGAGGTGTCCGGCGGCAATTACGGCTATCACCAGGAACGGCTGAGCGTCACCGGGCCGATCGTCTCCGACGTGCTGGCCTTCCGCGTCACGGGCTTCGACACGCACCGCAATGGCGTGATCGACAACGACACGACCGGCATCGCGGCCAACAGCGTCAACCGCCAGGGCGGCCGCGCGCAACTGCTCTTCACGCCCACGAGCAATCTCAGGATCCGCGCCATCGCGGATTATTCACGCGAGTCGGACACCTGCTGCGTCAGCGCGCTCAAGACGGTGCTGCCCGCCGGCATCACGGCGGCGACCGGGCGCACGCTCCAGGCGCTCTCCGCGCTCGGCTATACGCCGCAGGCGAGCACCGACCATGTGCTGGGCAATGCCCCGCAGCGGATGCGGACCAACCAATGGGGCGCCTCGCTGCAGGCCGACTGGGATCTCGGCTTCGCCACCGTGACCTCGGTCACCGCCTATCGCTACTGGCATTTCAATCCGCTGCAGGATTCCGACAGCACGCCGCTCGACATCATCCAGGTCAACGTCGCCAAGACGCGCGACCGGCAGGTGTCGCAGGAGCTGCGGCTGGCGTCGAACGCCGGCGGCCGGTTCAGCTGGCAGGTGGGCGGCTATTATTTTCACCAGCGCCTGCTCGATCACTATATTCTCAATCAGTTCGGCACCGACGCATCGGCTTTCTACACCACCTATGCGCGCCTCTCGAACCCCAAGGCGGCGGCGATCTCGATCGCGCCCGGCTCGCAATATCTCGACGACGTGGACACCAGCGTCGACAGCCTCGCGGCGTTCGGCCAGGCCAATTACAAGCTGACCTCCACCGTCACGCTGACCGGCGGCATCCGCTACACCCACGACAAGCGCGCCGGCGTGTCCGACACCTCGACGGCCGGCACGCCTAATGCCGCGACCTCGACGCCGTTTCATTATGACGTGACGGTCAAGAGCAACAACGTGTCGTGGCTCGGCAGCCTGTCCTGGAAGCCGACCGAGAACCTGCTCGCTTATGCCTCGGCGTCGACCGGCTACAAGGGCGCCGGCCTCAACCTCAATTCGGCGGTGACGGCGGGAACGCCGCTGGTGCTCAAGCCGGAGAAGGTGCGGGACTATGAGATCGGCCTGAAGCAGCAGCTGTTCGACAAGAAGCTGACCCTCAATGTCGATGCCTATTGGACGATCCTGCGCGGACTGCAGGCGAACATCTATCCGCTGAACGGCACCAAATCCTATCTCACCAACGTCGGCAACATCCGCGCGCGGGGCTTCGAGGCCGATGCCGAATGGCAGGTGACGAAGTCCTTGTCGCTGACCCTCAACGGGTCGTTCAACGACACGCGCTACACATCCTACCACAATGCGCCATGCCCGATCGGCGGCGGCACGGTGTGCGACCTGACGGGCGCGCGCGTCTACCAGTCGCCGAAATGGACGGGCAACGCGATCGTCGACTATCGCTTCGACGCGGGCCACGACATCCAGCCCTATTTCGTCGGACGCTACGCCTATCGCTCGGCGATGTTCGGCACCGTCGACGACGGGCCCTATGGCCGAATCCCGGGCTATGGCCTCGCCAGCTTCCGGGTCGGCGCGGTGTTCGGGCAGGGCCGCTACGACGCCTCGGTCTGGATCGATAACGCCTTCGACAAGACCTACTACCAGAACCTCAACGCCGCCTCGATCACCGGGGCCAGCACCTATGGCTATGCCGGCCAGCTCGGCACGCCGCGCACCGTCGGCGCGACCTTGCGGGTCGCCCTGTGACGGACCGCGCCTTTTTCCCCCACCAACCAGGAGGGCTCACGATGAGCGAAGCGTCCGAATTCCTCTGGTACATTCCCAATCAGGTGCAGGCCGGCCATCGCGGCGACGAGAAGAGCGAGGGCCATAACAGCCTTTCGGCGCTGACCGAACATGCCGAGGCACTGGAACGGCACGGCTGGACGGGCGCCCTGCTCGGCGCGGGCTGGGGGCGCCCCGACACCTTCACCGTCGCCACCGCGCTCACGGCGCGGACGACGCGGTTCGAGCCCTTGATCGCGATCCGCCCCGGCTATTGGCGCCCGGCCAATTTCGCCTCGGCGGCGGCGACGCTCGATCATCTGAGCGGCGGGCGGGTGCGCATCAACATCGTCTCGGGGCAGGACAATCTCGCCGCTTATGGCGATACCGAGGGCGACCAGGCGCATCGCTACGGCCGCACCAAGGAGTTTATGCGGCTGATCCGTCGCCTGTGGACCGAGACCGACGTCTCCTTCGCGGGCGAGCATTTCCAGGTGAGCGGATCGACCGTGGAGCCGCGCATCGTCGCACGGGGCGAGCGCCGGCATCCGCGGCTCTATTTCGGCGGCGCCTCGGCGGCGGCGGAGAGGGTGGCGGCCACCGAGGCCGACGTCCAGCTCTTCTGGGGCGAGCCGCTCGACGGCATCCGGGAGCGGATCGACCGGCTCAAGGCGCTGAGCCGGGAGCTGGACCGCGATCTACCCCCGCTCGAATTCGGGCTGAGGATCACCAC
>Ga0207671_10004016_pt1 | contig 14301 bp, 10 predicted proteins | sample KBSC24metaG_FD_184352 | JGI IMG/M metagenome (GOLD analysis project Ga0207671, IMG submission 184352) | Corn rhizosphere microbial communities from Kellogg Biological Station, Michigan, USA - KBS C2-4 metaG (SPAdes) (version 2) | ecosystem: Host-associated > Plants > Roots > Rhizosphere > Soil... | reverse complement strand
CGAGAAGCGCGGATTCGCGGGCTCGCGGCTCCTCGCGAAGCACGACATCGATGGCGAAGAGCAGCGGCAGATTGCCGAAAATGGCGTCGCCGGATTTCGCCATGATGAGGGAGACGCTCTGAGGGAGCCACGAGAAGTTGGCGTTGCCGACGCCCAGCAGGATGCCGGCAAGGGCCCGAATGATGACCAACCGCTCGGGTCCGATGGCGCCGAGGATGGTCGCGTAACTTTCCGCTTGCTCGTCCTCGCTCGGCGCAGCGGCGCGATCCATGGAGAGAAATTCCGAACGAAGCAACCCCACGCCTTGATCGCGCCCGCATTGGTTGCCGCGCGTTGCGCTGTCTCTGCGCTCTGCGTCGAGGATTTGTCCGCGGAAAGTTCCAGTTCCGCCACCCGCTGTTTAAGGGAAGCGATTTCCGGAGTTACGGTGCCTACTGGCGCCGACTTCGATGGTTGCTGCAATGGGGCGTTGTCTGATTCCAGGGTGCTGATGCGCGATTTGAGATCCTTGATCTGGCCTTCATACGTGGCCTTCATTGCAGATAGCTCGCCTTCGATTTGTTTGCGAAAGGCCTCCAGCTCCGGCGAATCTGCCGCAGGGGCCAGCAATGGTAGTCCGGCCAGGCACATGCCGAGAAATACTTGGCGGGAAGCTTTAAATCCGAGCTGGCGGCGATACGAAGGAAGAGAAGCACCTTCCTGAATTCGTTCGCGATGGCGCGACCTGCCTCTAGCGCACCAGATCGTAGCGGACCACGAAGTCGAGACGATGCGCGTCACGCTCCGAACTGTCGATCGTCTCCTTGCGTCCGTAGAGATATTCGAGACCCATGCGGAAGGAAGTGGTTGGGTGCCACATCAGATTCGCGCTTCCGTAGAGGGTGTTGTCGATCGCGAAGTTGCCCAACGAATCCGAAGGATCGGCCCGCACATATCCGCCGGAGATGGTGGAGCGCCAATGCTCGCTCCATTGGTGGGTGTAACCAGCCATCGCGGCGAAGACGGGGATGGCCTTCAAGCGATGATGGTCGAGTGCGGCATCGAGGTTCTCGCCGCTGAGGTCATTGATGTAGCGCGCGACGCCCTGGCCGTAGGTGACCTGGCCGGAGAGCTTGTCCTTCTCGAAAATATTGAGCGCGCCGGCGAGATTCACGCCCCAGCCGAGTTTGTCGGCGCTTGGCCCGTTGTCCGTTTCGAAGGACAGCTCACGAAATACACCGGCGCCCTGCAGATGCCCCAGCGTGCCTTCCCAGCGGAAACCGACGATCCCGTCGGGCACGTGATTGAGCGGAGTAGCGCCGGATTCAAATTCGTCGGTGCTGGTATTGATCTGGGAGTCGGGTTGCTCGACGCTGACAAAGAGATCCACCTTGCTCGATCCCTTGTAGATGGGCTGCGTGTAGCGGATCTGCGGCTGGCGCCGGTTCACGATACCGTTCGGCCCCTGGTAATCGACCACATCGGGGAAAGCATCGACATCCATGAATGCGGAGTAAGTTTGGCCGATCAGGAAATTCCAGGCCTGCCCGTAAAAATGACGGACACGAAATTTCATCGTGCTGGAGCTCGAATCATCGAAGAAATCATATTCCGTGTAGATGCGCAGCGTGCTGTCGAAGGGCACCGGGCGGCGCAATTCGAGACTGAGGCGCGTTCCTTTGGCCTGCAGGGCAGCCCGTTCACCGCCATCCCAACCGGCCTCGCCGCGCACGGGAATGCTCGACGGGACAAACTGGTTGGGATTCCCGTTGTTGCTGAGATCGAGGATCGTGTCCACGCGCGCGGAACCGCCGATTTTGAACATGGTGTCGGTGCCAGGAATGGGAATGAAGCCCTTGAGCTTCGGATCAAGGGGAACGTTGTTCGCGCGCGGGGCGGCTTGTTGCACGTCGCCAAAGGTATCCGCGTCGGGAATCAGGGATCGTTCCTTCGGCATGGCATTGGCCGGCAATTCGGCGACCGGTACATCCATGCCCGCGACGGTGACAGACCTTCCACTCGATGGGGACGTTGCCGGGGGCGCCGCCTTTGGCGATTGCGGCCGTTGCTTCTCAAGCGTGGCGATGCGTGCGTTCTGGCTGGCAATCTGCGCGTTTTGTTCGGCGATGGTTCTTTGCATCGCCCGCATGGCGGCCCGCAATTCCTCGATGTCGCTGGCCTTGCCGCTCTGCGCCTGGGAGGGTGACGTGGCGCCGAGGGCGAAGAGCGTGATGAGCAATGGGAGGCGGGCGATGAAGTTCATGGTTCGTTGAGGTGCATTAGTTCGATGCGGTGATTGGCGCGAGGATTGCGGGGGGAAGGGCCGGCGATCAGAATGACGCGGCTTGCGTGAACGCCGTGCTCCCCGAGCCAGCGCGTGGCAAACTCCCGCCAATCGGCGGGCTCCTCCGTGAAATCCACAGGATACACACCGTAGGAAAATGCCAGATTCTGGCAGACTGCGGGATCGCTGCTCGGGGCCACCAGCCAGACCGACGGCTTGCAGCGCGAGATCACGCGCGCCGTCGTGCCACCGCGGGTCGGGACGAGCGCGACATCGCAGGGCACGGTATCGAGCGCTTGCTCGACGAGGGAAGCGATGCGGTCGCTCCCGCTGGATTCGGCCTTGAGCAGCATCAGTTCCCGCCGTGCCGCAAGGGTGGCCGTCGTCCGGTGGGTTTCGGTATAAGCCGCGATCTTTGCCAGCATCGTCACGGCTTCCTCGGGAAATTGACCCATGGCTGATTCCCCGGAGAGCATCACGCAGTCCGTGCCGTCGAGGATGGCATTGGCTACGTCGGTCGCCTCGGCCCGGGTCGGCAGGCGGCTCGAGACCATGGATTCGAGCATCTGCGTAGCGGTGATCACCGGCTTGCCCGCGAGATTGGCCTTGGCAATGAGCTGCTTCTGCGTGTGCGCAATGGCCTCGATCGGCACTTCCACGCCCAAATCTCCGCGCGCGACCATGATTCCATCGGCGGCCGCCAGGATTTCCTCGAACCGGTCCAGCGCATCCGCGCGCTCGATCTTCGCGATGACAAATGGCTGGCACCCGGCCTGGGCCGCGGCGGCTCGCACGGCCTCGATATCCTTTGCACTCTCGACAAAGGATTGGCTCACGGCGTCGACACCGGCCTTCAGTGCGAACTCCAGGCAGGCGCGGTCATGATCGGTGAAGGCTCCGATTCCAAGGGCGATCCCCGGCAGATTCAATCCCTTGCGGGAGCGCAGTTCGCCGCCGACGGCGACAAGGCATTCCACGTCATTGCCTTCGACATTCTGGACGACGAGCTGCACGAGCCCATCATTGAGGAAGAGCCGATTCCCCGGCTTTACCACGCGCGGCAGCGGTTCGAAACTCATGGAGACACGGTGTTGGTCTCCCACGATGTCTTCATTAGTCAGGGTGAATTCTTCTCCCGGTGCGAGCCGAATCGGCTCCGGATCGATTTTACCGAGTCGCATCTTGGGCCCGGGCAGGTCCGCCATGATGGCAACGCGCTTGCCAGACGCGCGCGTCGCGTCGCGAATGCGGCGAATGAGCTCCCCATGATGCGAGAAGTCTCCGTGCGAGAAGTTCAACCGCGCGATATTGAGGCCTGCGCGAATGAGTTTCTCCAGCATTTCCGGAGATTCTGAGGCGGGACCGATCGTGGCGATGATCTTGGTCTTGTGTGCAGAGAATGCAGTATTCACAGGTATTGCAGGACGACGGGCATACGGCGGCTTGGCGGGAGAACGTCGCGGGCGATCCTTCCCCAAGCGTGCATCAGTGACCATCGGACCTTGGTCCTACGCGGTCACGACTTTCATTTTCTCCGCGGGTGAGGCCGTCATCGACCATGCCTTCGCGCCCATGTCGCGGCCAGGAAGGTTACGACGATGCAGACGATGGCGCTGACGACCAGCATGGTCATCACAGCCGGATCGGTAAAACTGCTGGAGGCGGGGACGATCGCGGCGCCGAAATTGCGGGCGGCAGTCGCGAGCGCGAGGACGCCGCGCGCTTCGGGGTGGCCGCTGCCGGCCAGCCAGCCCATGGCGAACAGGCCGGCAATGTAGAGCAATGCGGCGAGGATCGCACCGCTGCCCACGACGCCGACGATCGCCCGGAAATTCAACACGACCAGAAGTGCGAAGAGCAGAAGAAGACAGCCATTGCCGATGACGGCGAGCATGGGACCGGCGCGTCCGGCAAATGACGCGGCCCGGCTTCGCGCGAGCATCCCCACGATGAGCGGCAGGACGATGAGCAACAGCAGGGGGCGGGCAATGATCCACGCACTGGCCTGCAACCCCGGCACCATCCATGGCAAGGCGAATGGCAGGAAGACGATGGTGCCTGCGGTGAGGAGTCCGAGGAGCGCGCCCGCAAGGGAGAGATCGCCACGCGCGTTGACGACGAGCTTGGGGAGGAACGGCGCCCCCGCGGCGCCGCTGAGCAGGAGCAGGCCGATGGCGTGTCCCGGAGCCAGGGGAATGAGGACCGTGAGCAACCATGCGAATGCCGGGGCGATGACGAAGTTCAGGCCGAGTGTGGCCAGCACCAGGCGCGCGTTGCGCAAGGGAGCAATGATTGCCGATGGCTGAAGGCTGAGTCCCATCGAGGCCATGCTGCACACGAGGAAGCCGAGAACGGACGCCTTTTGGAGCAACGGCAGAATGTCACTCATGCGGCGGCCAGTCGCGTCGCGCTCATACCGGCGTGATGGCTTCCGCACGCAGGACGGCGATGGAGCGCGCCTCGAGCGGATACTCGCTCAGGTGGGGAAACTCGTGGGACTGGCTTCCTCCTCCGGAAGTATCGAACACGGTGGTCCAGATGATATCACGCCGCCGCGCGCCGAGGCGGAAGGCGATGGTCTCATGGTGGGCGTTGAGGAGGATGGCGAAGGTATCGCCGGAGATCCGCTCTCCGCATTCGTTCGTTTCGGTGATCTGTTCGCCGGGCAGGACCATGCCCAGGCTGCGCGCATGGCCGGCATGCCAGTCGGCATCGGTCATTTCCATGCCATCGGGCTTCAACCAATAAAGGTCCTTGATCGCTTCGCCGTGGATGGCCCTTCCCTGGAAGAAGTGCCGCCGGCGAAAGACGGGCTCGAGCTTGCGAAGCCGGATCACTTCGCGAGTGAAAGCGAGCAGGGCGCGCTGCTCTTCGCTGTGGTTCCAATCGAGCCATGCCACCGGCGAATCCTGGCAGTAAGCATTGTTGTTGCCGTGCTGCGTCTGGCCGAATTCATCACCTGCGAGGAGCATGGGCACGCCTTGCGAGAGGAGCAGCGTGGCGAGAAAATTGCGCTGCTGCCGGGCGCGCAGTGCCTGGATGGCCGGGTCGTCGGTCAGTCCTTCGGCGCCGCAATTCCAACTGTCATTGTCGTTCGAGCCGTCCCGGTTGTTTTCGCCGTTTGCCTCGTTGTGCTTGGAGTTGTGGCTGACGATGTCGCGCAGGGTGAAGCCGTCATGCGCCGTGATGAAATTGAGGCTGGCGCTCGGGCGGCGTCCATTGTGCGCATAGAGGTCGCTGCTGCCGGCGAGCCGCGAAGCGAGTTCGCTCACCGTACCCCCGTGGCCTTTCCAAAAGCGCCGCATGCAATCGCGGTATTTTCCGTTCCACTCCGTCCACAGCACGGGGAAATTCCCGACCTGGTAACCGTTCGGGCCGAGGTCCCACGGTTCGGCGATGAGCTTTACCTCGGAAAGCACCGGGTCCTGCTGGATGATGTCGAAAAATGCGCCGAGCCGATCCACCTCCCAAAGCTCCCGCGCAAGGGCGCTGGCGAGGTCGAAGCGGAAGCCGTCCACGTGCATCTCCGTCACCCAGTAGCGCAGCGAATCCATGATGAGCTGAAGCACTCGAGGGTGGGCCACGTTCAGCGAATTGCCGCAGCCTGTGAAGTCGATGTAGTGCGCGGCATCATTCGCCAGGCGGTAGTAGGACGGGTTGTCGATTCCCCGGAGCGAGAGCGTGGGACCCAGTTGATTCCCTTCCGCGGTGTGATTGTAGACCACATCGAGAATGACCTCGACGCCCGCGGCGTGCAGCGCTCGCACCATGGTCTGGAACTCCCGCACCGCCCCCTTTTGGCCGCCCGCCGCGTAGCGCGGATCCGGCGCGAAGAAGCCAAGCGTGTTGTAGCCCCAGTAATTCACGCGGCCCCGCTCGGCCAGGAATTCCTCGTCGATGTGATAGTGAATCGGCAGCAATTCCACCGCTGTCACCGACAGTTCCCGCAAGTGGTCTATCGCCGCGGCGGAAGCCAGCCCGGCGTAGGTGCCGCGTACGTTTTCCGGCACGCCCGGATGTTGCCGGGTGAATCCTTTGACGTGCAGCTCATAGACCAGCGTCTCGTGCCACGGCGTCCGCGGCGGACGGTCGCCGTGCCAGTCGAAGTGGTCTTCCGCAACGCGCGCCAGCGGGGCGCAATGTGCGGTGTCCCGCTCCCGCGGGAGGACCGCCGCGTCCCAGCGGAACTCGCGGGCAATCGATTTTGCATAGGGATCGAGCAGAACTTTCTGGGAATCGAAACGATGGCCCCGCGCGGGATCGTACGGCCCGTGCACCCGATATCCGTAGACCTGCCCCGGCTGAATATCGGGTAGGAAGCCGTGCCAGACGTACGCTGTCCGTTCGGGCAGCGCCATGCGTGCTGTCTCGACCGCGGATTCCGGAGATTCAAAAAGGCAGAGTTCGACCTTCTCTGCGTGTTCTGAGAAGAGGGCAAAATTAACTCCGCCGCCTGTGACGGTCGCGCCCAAGGGAGACGGCTGACCCGGCCATACGCGCAAGGAAGTTTGGCCGTTGGTCGAAATCGCGCTCATCGGTCGCGACTATTTTCCCGTCTGCACGACCTCTTTCAGGATCTTCAGGCCCTTCGCTTGAAGCGGCCCCATGCCAGAGCCCGGCATGAACCACATTCCTTTCTCCTTGGTGTGGCAGTAGATGATGTGGATGCGATCATCAGTGACCGCGTGGTAAAAGGAGGCAGTGGCGTTTTCACTCACAAAATTGAAGAACACTTCCCGCCAGGGGTGGTCAAACGTGGGGAACAGGTCGTTGCCGATCGACTTCAGTTCCTCCACCGTGACCGAGCGGATCGTCTCCGCAATGGATTTCCGGCGAGCCTGCGTGACTTCTTCCATGTTGAGATTTTCAGAGGGCATAGTTTCGCTTTGGTTGGATGTTTCGTGGGACCGATGAAGGGGAGGGATGGATCTGAGCGCAGTGGGGAACGCGTAACCCAATTCAAGTCCCGCCTGCCCGCGGGAGCCTATCGGACCTTGGTCTTACACGGCTACGTGAGCGCCGTGTCGGGGAGGAAAGGCTCTCCTTTGTCCAGCGCCACGAGATTGGCCACGGTGACACGCGCAATCTCGGCCAGCGCTTCCTGGGTAAGAAAGGCCTGGTGCGCGGTGATGAGGACATTGGGGAAAGTGAGCAAGCGGGCCAAATCGTCGTCGTGCAGGATCTGGCCGGAAAGATCCTCGAAGAAGACGCCTTCTTCTTCCTCATACACATCCAGGGCCACGCCTCCCAACCGGCCCGACTTGAGCGCCTCGATCAGTGCCCTGGTGTCGATGAGCGCGCCACGGCTGACGTTGACCAGGATGGCGCCCGGCTTCATCAGCTCCAGTGTCTCGCGCCGGACGATATAGTGCGTCTCCGGTGTCAGCGGGGTATGCAGAGAAATGACCTCGCACTCGCTGGCCAGGGTCCGGGCGTCTGTATACTCAACGCCATTTAACCGCGCCCACTCGACCGACGGATACGGGTCGAATGCCAGTACGCGCATTCCAAAGCCGCGCAGGATCTGTGCAGTGATGCGGCCGATCTTGCCCGTACCAAAGATTCCCGCCGTCTTGCCATGGAGATCAAAACCCACCAGGCCATTCAGGGCAAAGTTGAGATCGTGAACCCGGTTGTTGGCGCGCGGGATCTTGCGGTTCAAGGCAAGCAACAGGGCGACCGCGTGTTCCGCGACGGCGTAGGGCGAGTAGGCGGGCACCCGCGTGGCGGAGATGCCCAGGTCCTTTGCGGCGTGGAGGTCGATGCTATTGAACCCGGCGCAACGCAAGGCGACGTGTTTGATCCCCAGTCCGGCGAGCGCCTCGAGGCAGGGACGGTCCACCCGGTCGTTGACAAAGGTGCACACAGCTTGCGCCCCATGGGCGGCCGCGGCGGTCTCCGCGGAGAGGCGGCATTCCATGAAACGCCATTCGATTCCGGTTCCCGCCGAGGCGCGCCCGAACGGTTCCCGGTCATAGGATTTCGTGTCAAAAACGACGGTGTGGATCATGTCGATGGTTGGTGTGGTTCTAATTCGGCGGCGAAATCAGCGATCCTCAACCGCCGGTGATTTTCCAACTCGGGGGCTGAAGATTTTCGTAAAGATGGCGAAAAAGAATCCCGTGGAGAGGCCGCACATCATAATCCCGGTGAGTGCTTCGACACCTCCTACGAGGCGCCATTGCGCGGGGAGCACGAGATCCCCATAACCCGTGGTAGTATAGGTGACCGCGCTGAAATAGCAGGCCGTCGTCAGATCTGGCATGCCTCCCTTCCAGGCGTAGAAGAGCGCCCACACCACGATTTGCAGCAGGTGAACGAAAATCGTATAGCCCACGACGCAAATCAGCAGCCATACCGCGGGCCAAAAGCGGCCCTCGATAGGGTGCATTCGCTGCTGGATCCAGCGGAAGGCCAGCACCAACCCCATCGCATGGACCATCACGCAAAGCGCCATGAGGCACCAGGCAATGAGCAGCTTCGGGATCATTGAGTGGTGAGCCTGAAAGATGGGCTTCTATTCGGTGGCCTCGGCGACGGGCCGCACTTTCCACACCCGCGCGCAGTAGTCGCGAATGGAACGATCTGAGGAAAATTTTCCCATGCGTGCCGTGTTGAGAATCGACTGGCGCGTCCAGGCAGCCGAATCGCGCCAGAGGGCGCTCACGCGTTCCTGGGTGTCGATGTAAGCCTGATAGTCGGCAAAAAGGAGGAATGGGTCGTGATTGAGGAGATTTTCAATCAGTGGCCGGAAGAGATCGCTGTTGCTGTGCCCAAGCGCGCCGCTCCTCATGAAATCGATGACTTCGCGCAGGGCGTCATTTTTTTCGTAGTAGTCGCGGGGGTTGTAGCCGCGCGCCTTGATTTCCGTGACCTCGGCGGCCGTGAGGCCGAAGAGGAAGAAATTTTCTGCGCCAACTTCCTCGCGGATTTCCACATTGGCACCATCGAGGGTGCCGATGGTCAGCGCGCCGTTGAGCGCAAACTTCATATTGCCCGTGCCGCTTGCCTCCTTTCCGGCGGTTGAGATCTGTTCGGACAGATCCGCCGCGGGATAGATGAAGTGGGCGTTCTTGACGTTGAAGTTTGGCACAAACACCGCCTTCAGACGCCCACGCACTGCGGAGTCGGTATTGACGAGCTCGGCGACCGAATTGATGAGCTTGATGATCCGTTTTGCGAGGAAGTAGCCGGGCGCCGCTTTTCCGCCGAAAATAAATGTGCGCGGGGCTACGTTTGCTTCCAGATCACGCCAGCACCGAAGATAGAGCGCGAGGATGTGCAACACAGCCAGGTGTTGGCGTTTGTATTCATGGATGCGCTTGACCTGCACATCGAAGAGTGACTCGGGCGCCACCTGGACGCCGGTGAGTTCCGCGATGAGCGCCGCCAGCCGCCGCTTGTTCGCCAGCTTCACTTCGCGCCATTGTTGCTGGAACTCCGCGTCCTCCGCAAAGGGCTCCAGTCGGCGCAATTGTTTTAGATCCTTGAGCCAGCCTTCACCAATGCGTGAGTGGATGAGCTGCGCCAGGCCCGGGTTGCTCACGGCCACAAAGCGCCGTGGGGTCACGCCATTGGTTACATTGCAAAACTTCTCCGGCCAAAGGTCGGCGAAGTCGCGAAGCACTGTTTCTTTCAACAGATCCGAGTGGAGCTGTGCGACTCCATTGATGGTGTGGCTGCCCACGCAAGCGAGGTGCGCCATCCGAACGCAACGCGGGCCGGCCTCGTCGATCAGCGAGAGCCGGGCGAGCCTCGAGAGGTCGCCCGGGAAGGCGCGCCCCACTTCCTCGAGAAAGCGGCGGTTGATTTCAAATACGATCTCGAGATGCCGTGGCAGCAAGTTGCCGAAGAGATCGACCGTCCATTTCTCCAATGCCTCCGGGAGCAGGGTGTGGTTCGTGTAGGCGAAAGTCGCGCGCGTCACTCCCCAGGCACCGTCCCACCCCAACCCGTGCACGTCCATGAGGAGCCGCATCAGTTCAGCGACGGCCACTGCGGGATGCGTATCGTTGAGCTGCACGGCCCACTTTTCGTGAAAGTTTGCGGGCGTGCCGCCGAGGAGCAGGTGGATGCGCACCATGTCCTGCAGTGAGCAGCTGGTGAAGAAATACTGCTGCTTGAGCCGCAATTCCTTGCCGCGATGCGCCTCGTCGTTGGGGTAAAGCACCTTGGTGATCGTCTCGGATGCGACCTTGTCCTCTACGGCGCGGTCATAGTCGCCGTGGTTGAAAGCCTCGAAGTCGAATGACTCGATGGCTTCCGCCTTCCAGAGCCGCAGGGCATTGCAGGTGCCGACACGATATCCCGCGATGGGCGTATCGTAAGCGACACCCCGCACCTCGGTCTGCGGAATCCATTTCACGTGGTAGCGGCCTTGCTCGTCCGTCCGGGCCTCCGTGTGTCCGCCAAACTTTACCGCGTAGGCGGTTTCCGGCCGGGCAATCTCCCACGGGTTTCCATTTTTCAGCCATTTGTCGGTGGCCTCGCACTGCCAGCCCTCGCGGATGATCTGGTTGAAAATGCCGAATTCATAGCGAATGCCATAGCCGATCGCCGGAACTTCCACCGAGGCGAGCGAGTCCATGTAGCAGGACGCCAGGCGTCCCAGTCCGCCATTACCCAGCCCCGGCTCTTCCTCCTGGGCGAGAATCTCTTCGAGGTCATGGCCCAAGCCGCGCAGCGCCTCGCGCGTATCTTCGGTGATCCCGAGATTGAGGAGGTTGTTCGCGAGATGGGGGCCAGGGAGATACTCCGCGGAAAGATATCCGACGCGGCGGGCATCCGCGCCCCCATAGTTTTCCACGCTTGCCACGGTTTGTTGGAGCAGGCGGTCGCGGACCGTGAGGGCCAGCGCGACGTACAGGTCATGCTTCGTGGCCATCGATTCCAACCGTCCCAGGCCGCAGCAGAGATTCTCGCGGAAGGCGCGCTGGATGTCTTCGGTGGTAAGACCGGTGCGGACGTTGGAGAGCGTCTCCGAGGTGGATGATTTGTAGAATGTGGAACTGTTCATGGAGTGCCGGGTGGAGGAGGGGGTGCGATGCGCGACGGAGAGATTGCGATTTGGTGGAGTGGCGAATCGCTGCCAGCCATTTTGAGCTGGGTTTCGACCAATCGCCGGGTCACTTCGGCGCCCACAATCGAATCGATAAAAGTGGCGAGCCGCGCCGCCGTGGTGAGGTGTTCGTCTTCGAGTATCTGGGCGTGCGCCAGGTGATTGCGCAGCATCTCGATATCCCGCGTAAACCGGTCAGCTTCGCGTCGCGATTTCAAACCCAGCAGCGCGAGGGCATTGTCCTCGCGCATGAGGATATCGGCCTTGTCCTTGATTTGCAGGCAATCGGCAAGCCGGCAGCCATCGCCACGTCGCTGGCGCTCCGCGTGAAGAGCCTGCGCCTTCTCGTATCGGTGCGGAGTCACGCAGCGGTGCCAGGAATCGCCGGGATAAAGCTGCTCGATCGCCCAGGTCAGATTCGTGTCGAGCACGGTGATGGCGCCGAAGAGCCACATGCGCAGCGGCGGCTTTTGCAAATCGCGGCGAGTGATGACCGCGGCCACTTCGCCGAGCCATTCCACAAATACGTGCTCCGCGCCGGCGAGGGCGCTGAGCACCGAGTGAAAGCCGTCTGTCTCTTCCAGCACTTCGCCCGGGCGAAACGCGCGGGCGCATTCGCCCACGGTGCCACCAGCGAGATTGGCGGCTCCGGCCCATCCTGCGACGGAGCCCTCGCGCCGGACGCCGAGCACGCTGACGTTTCGCTTTCGCAGCAGCTCGGCTCCGGTGGTGGCCGGTTGATTTGCGTCCAAGGACAGGAGGGGCTCCGCAAGGTCAACGGCTGAGAGGCGCTCGGAGAACGTCCTGCTCAACCGTGCCACGTGCCGCGGCTCACGCACGGGAGTGGGGGACGGATCGGTCATCGCGATGACGCTCGACGTCAGGATCGATCTTTGCTGGCTGCAATCGGAGCCTAGTGCGGCGCTTCGGCGGGCAAACCGGCGACGATCTTGGCCACGGCCTCGCGAATCTTGGCGGCATTGCTTTCCGAATCGCCGACCACAGCTTGGGCCGTTCCGCGAAAGACGAGTTTGTTGGTGTGCCTGTCCACGAAGTCGAGAATCAGCGTACCTTGCGTGTATTGATTGACGTCGACATAGGTCCGAGGCGCGCCGGCCCAAACGCCATAAGTGCCGTAGCGGTAAGGCCAGGTGCCATGATGTCCGTACCCCCAATCTGTGTACTGCTGGACCGAGGTCTTCTCGTGGGCAAATGCCTGCGGGACGACGGCGAGGTCGGCCTTCCCGCTCGCAGCTTCGCTGAGTCCGCGGGCTGCGAGTTCGGAGTGGAGCGTGCTGCTCAATGCGGCCTCTGAGGTGGGCGACAAGGTCAGTCCCTTCGTCGCCGGCGCGAGTGCGTACGTTTTGTACTTCGCGAAGGAAGCTGAGTGGTCGTAGTCGGTGGTGACGGTGACGGTGGAGCAGGCGCCAAGAGCGCACGCGACGGCGACGGTGGAAAACTTGAGGATGGAGGATTTCATAGGACGAGATGAGCATGACGACACGGCTTCCGTGCTGCTATGGGACTTTGGTCCTACGCTACAGTCTGCCTTTGAGACGCTTTCATTTCCGGACGCACGCATTTCACGGACGCTCGACGTGTAAGACGAAGGTCTTATGGGCAGCTCACCGGGCGCGGTGGCAGGATATCAGCCGATTCCCCTCATCAAAAGTGTGGTCCTTGGGATTGCCAAAAAGACTCACCAGATTGCCTATGAACGTCCCCATTTTTCAGTCCACGGCTGACGATGTTCGTCCGGGCCGTTGGCGTGCCATTTCTTTGCTGGCCGTTTCGCTTGCCGTCCATATCTGGCCCGCGGCCGCGCGGGCGCAGGAACCGGCGGCGCAGGCGCAGCCGGGCCAACCGGTCAGCGCGCGGGATCAGGCGCAGACATTTCTCGAGAATGACGAAGCTCGCAAAGCCGTCGCCACTTTGGCGGAGGCGGCGCGAACCAACCCGGCGGATCGCGTCATCGGAGCCATGCTCTACGGTGCCATTCGCGATCACGTCTGGCATTTGCCACAGATGCTGCCGGTTCTGCTGGACGGTCCTGTCCATGTGCTGGAGTTTAGCGCCGACGGCACGCTGCTCGCCAGCGGTGCGGAATCGGGTCAGGTGATCGTTGCCTCGACGGAACCGCTTGACGAAGACGATGCCAAAGGCCGGCGCACGGAACTCAAAGAACAAAGCGCAATCCTGGGACTCGAGTTCTCCCCCGATGGAAACCGGCTCGCCATCGCCTCCGAAAAGGATGGGCTGAAGATTTGGGATGTGCGAACGCGCGCAGTGGCATTCGAGGGGCCGAAACCGGGGTCGGCGGTGACCGCTTTCGCGTCCATTCCGAAAAGGAACCTTGTGGCGATCGGCACGGAGACCGGCGCGATCCAGGTATTGGATGTGGCCGCGGGCAAAGTGCTCAGCCAGCCGTCAGGCGCCAAAGCGAAGATCGTCGACCTGGCATTTTCTCCGGATGGGACCCGTCTTGGCGCGGCTTGCGGCGACCAGACGGCATTGATGTGGGATGCGGCGACGGGGAGCGCCATCGGATCTCCCATGCCGAGGACCGTGGCAATCACATCGATAGACATCAGCGTCGATGGGCGCTACCTGCTCGTCGCCGGCGCCAACAAAGAGGCCGCCCTCATCGATCCCGACAGCGGCGTTGACGTGATGCCGGTCATGAAGTGCGGCGCCGGCATCAAGAAGGCACGCATCAGCACCGATGGCTCGCGGATTGCCACGATGCTCGATGATGGCGGTATCCGATTCTGGGACGCGCTCACGGGGAAGGAACTGCCATTTAACGTGCGGGAAGACGGACACTTGACCGACATGAGTTGGGGCCCGGTGGGGCTCCGTGTTGTGACGGGCTCGGAGGACAATCATGCCAGTCTCTGGAGCATGCGCGACGGGACCCGGTGGGGAGAGGCATTGCCGCATGAGGCGCCCGTGTTGAAGGTCGTGTACTCCCAGGATGGAA
>Ga0207671_10004013_pt1 | contig 14303 bp, 13 predicted proteins | sample KBSC24metaG_FD_184352 | JGI IMG/M metagenome (GOLD analysis project Ga0207671, IMG submission 184352) | Corn rhizosphere microbial communities from Kellogg Biological Station, Michigan, USA - KBS C2-4 metaG (SPAdes) (version 2) | ecosystem: Host-associated > Plants > Roots > Rhizosphere > Soil... | reverse complement strand
CATCGGCAGCGAGGACTGGCGCGAGGACGTCCGCCGCGTCGCCGCCGTGCGCGGCGCGGTCGGGTACGAGCAGGCGCTGATGGCCGACGTGAATCAGGCGTGGGATGCGGACACCGCGACGCGCGCTGCCGACGAGCTCGCGCCGTTTGCGCTCGCGTGGCTGGAGGAGCCGGTCGACTGCGAGGACTTCGCCGCGATGGCGGCCGTGCGAGAGCGCGCGGCGATGCCGATCGCGGCGGGCGAGAGCGTGTACGGCGCCTCCGGCTTCGCGCGCATGATCGAGGCTGGAGCGGTCGACGTGCTGCAGCCCGATCTGATGCGCTGCGGCGGCATCTCGGGCTATCTGCAGATCGCGGCGATGGGGGAGCAGGCGGGACTGCAGGTCGCGCCGCACCTGTTCTGCGAGATCGCCCCGCATCTGCCGCCGGCCGGCGGTTCCGCGATGCCCGCCGAGTACCTGCCGGGGTGGTTCGACGGCCTTTTCGCCGGCGCTGCGCTGCCGCGGGCAGGCGTCATCTCTCCCACCGGCGCCGCGGGCCTCGGGCTGTCGCTCTCGCGATCCGCGCTCGCCGAGCAGACGATCGCCGAGTTTCGGCTGTGAGCGCTCGCGACGCGGTTGCGCGGCTGCTCGACGGAGCCGTCGACCTGCACGTCCACCCGGCGCCGTCGCCCTACCCGCGCCGCCTCGGCCCGCTCGGTGCGGCCAGGCACGCGGGCGACGCCGGGATGCGCGCCGTCGCGCTGAAGTGTCACCACCACAGCACCGCCGCCGACGTAGCGCTGCTCGACGCCGAGGGACTGCTCGGCGCGGGCGCGCAACTGATCGGCGGGATCGTCCTGAACTCCGCCGTCGGCGGCATCAACCCCAACGCGGTCGGCGTCTGCCTGCAGTACGGCGGACGCATCGTCTGGATGCCGACGATCGCCTCGCCCGCGCACATCGCCCATGTCGATCGCGGCAGCACGAAGTTCCCGCGCGCGCGAGCGAGCCTGCCCGCCGAGCGCGAGACCGACGTGTGGGACGCCGAGGGAGAAATCGCCGAGGACGTCCGCGCGGTGCTCGAGCTCGTCGCCGACGCCGACGCCGTGCTCGCATCGGGGCATCTGCCGGCGGCGTCGACCGTCGCCGTCTTTCGCCTCGCGCACGAGCTGGGCGTCCGGCGGCTGCTCGTCAATCACCCCAACTTCATCGTCGGCGCCACGCGCGAGCAGGTGCGCGAGCTGGTCGCGCTCGGCGCCTACGTCGAGCACGCGACCTGCATGTACGACGACGCTTCCAGCTTCAAGGCCTTCGACCTGGCGACGCTCGTCGAGTGGGTCAAGGCCGTCGGTCCGGAGCACTCGACGCTCGCCTCCGATCTCGGGCAAGCCGGCAATCCGCTCCCCGCCGAGTCCTTTCGGCGCATCCTGCAGGCGTTGCGCGCCGAGGGCTTCCAAGAGCGCGAGCTGCGCGCCATGGTGGCCGAGAACCCAGCCCGGCTGGTGGGCTTGTCGTGACCGGCTCCGGGGCCCGCCTGCGCGCGCGCATGCAGGCGGGACGCGTGCACGGCCTGTTCGTCAAGCTCGCCGATCGCGCGGTGATCGAGATGGCTCGCTCGAGCTTCGACTTCCTCGTCGTCGATCGCGAGCACTCGCAGCTCTCCGAGCACGACGCGCTCGCGCTGATCGCCCACGGCGCCGCCGTCGGGCTGCCCGTGCTGCTGCGGCTGCCCGAGCTCGACAGTGGGCAGGTCAACCGTGCGCTGGAGGCCGGAGCGGCGGGCATCCAGCTCTCCTCGGTGCGCGATGCCGATGCCGTGAACGCCCTGCGCGCGAGCTGCGAGTACCCGCCGCGCGGCCGGCGCTCGATCAGCCTCGCCCACGCCTGCGCCGGACACGGCGCGATGCCGATCGCCGACCACCTCGCAAGCAGCGCCGGCGCGCCGCTCGTGGTCGCGCAGATCGAGCTCGCGCTCGCCCCGTCGGCCTATGCGTCGATCCTCGCGGCCAGCCCCGACGTAGCCTTCGTCGGCACGACAGACCTGCTCGTGGACTGCGGACTGGACGCCGAGCGATCCGCGCAGCACGTCGAGCAGATAGCCACGGCCGCGCGCGAGGCGGACGTCGTCCTCGGCGGCTTCGCGCTGGCCGACCGCGACGACGTCCGCTATCTGATCGGCGCCAGCGACATGTCGCTGCTCAGCTCGGGGATCCGTGCAGCCGCGCAAAGCAATCACATCGAGGAGGCCGCAGATGAAGGCTGAGTGGAGCGAGATCCCGAGCGAGCAGGTCCGACGCGGCGTGAGCCGGCGCGGCTTCGGCACCGAGGACTGCATGCTGGTGATGAACCACTGCGCTCCGGGCATGGAGCTGCGCCCGCACAGCCACGACTTCGACCAGATCGCGTTGTTCACCGAGGGTCACGCGGTGTACACCGTGGGCGAGCAGGAGTACGCGGTCGGCCCGGACAGCGTGCTGCTGATCCCCGCGGGCGCGATCCACTTCTGCCGTCCGACCGGCGAGGAGATAGTCCACAACATCGACGTCTTCGCGCCGGCTCGGGCCGACTACCGGCACCTGCTGACCTGGATGGAGGGGCATCGATGAACGGCTTTGGATTCAGAGGAGAGACATGAGCGGACGACTGGCGCAGAAGGTCGCGATCGTGACCGGCGCGGGACAGGGGATCGGCGAAGGCATCGCGCTGCGCTTCGCCGAGGAGGGCGCCACGGTGGTCGTGACGGATCTCGACGGCAACACCGCCGAGCGCGTCGCGGACGCCTGCGGCGGCGACTCGTGGGGGGCGGCGCTCGACGTCACCGACACCGCGATGGTCGATGCGACGATCGCGCGGATCTGCGAGCGCCATGGACGGCTCGACGTCGTCGCCAACAACGCCGGCGTGACGGTCGTCGGCGGCCCGACCGAGGTCGAGGAGAAGGCCTGGGACCTCGCCTTCGACGTCAACGTCAAGGGGATGTGGCGCGTGATGAAAGCGGCCTGGCCGCAGATGATCGAGCAGGGCGGCGGCAGCATCATCAACCAGTCCTCATGCGCGGCGCTCGGCGGTATGCCGCGCAACCTCGGCTACTGCGCGACCAAGGGCGCCGTCATGCTGATGAGCCAGAGCGCGGCGCTCGACGGCGGCGAGCACGGCATCCGCGTCAACTGCGTGTGCCCGGGCTTCGTCGAGACGCCGATGTGCGACGCCTTCTTCGAGGAGCAGCTCGATCCAGCGCGCTCGCGCGCCGAGACGGCCGCGGCTCACCCGATCGGGCGGATGGGCCAGGCGGCCGACATCGGCAACGCGTTCGTGTATCTCGCCTCAGACGAGGCCTCGTGGGTGACCGGCAGCGTGATGGCGATCGACGGGGGTCTGACCGCGTCCATATAGGCACGCGGCCGAGAACGATGGACGACATCGAGGCGATCAAGCAGCTGACGGCGCGCTACAACCGGGCCTTCGACACCAAGGACTTCGAGGCCTTTCTCGCGACCTGGACCGAGGACGGCTTCTTCGAGCGCTCCAACGCCCAGCGCAGCTACCGAGGCATCGAGCAGCTGCGCGAGATGCTCGCCACCTTCGACGTGCGCGGGCGCCATGTCACCAGCGACTACATCGTCGAGGTCGACGGCGACAACGCGCACCAAGCCTGCTACCTCACCTACCTGGACGTCGAGAACGACTTCGGCGTGGCGCTCTTCGGCGACTACTCGGACGATCTCGTGCGCACCGCCGATGGGTGGCGCTTTCGCGCCCGCCGACTGCGGGTTGATTTGCCCTAGCTCGATCGGCCCCTGCGTCTGTCCTGGCTCGATCGGCCCTGGCGTCTGTCCTGGCTCGTTCGGCCCTGGCGTCTGCCCTGGCTCGATCTGCCCTGGCGTCTGTCCTGTGCCGGCCCGGCGTGGCCGCGCCCGCCGGGTCAGTGCCGCCCGAGGATCCGGCGGGCTACGGTCGACAGCGCGACGGCGCCGATCAGCAGGCCGCCCTGGACGACGTACTGCCAGAACGTCGGCGCGCCGACGATCGCCAGCCCGTTGAAGGCCACGCCGACGGTCACGACGCCGATCACCGTGCCGACGATGTGAAACTCGGCGTTGCGCAGCGCGACCGAGCCCAGGAATGCAGCCGCGAAGCCGCTGAGCAGGTAGCCGTCGGCCGCGTTGTTCTGGCCGCTGCCGAGCTTGGCGGCGAGCAGGATGCCGCCGACGCCGGCGCAGGTGGAGCTGACCATCATCGCCAGGACGCGAATGCGGTCGACGCGCACGCCGACCAGATGGGCCGCCTCGCGGTTCTGGCCGATCGCCTGCGCGTAGTAGCCGAACAGCGTCCGGTTGAGCAGTACCCACAGCAGGATCACGACGCCGGCGGCGATGAAGACCGGAAGCGGGATCCCGAGGATCTTGTGCAGGTTGATGTTGAAGAACGCGTCCGGCAGGCCGATCGAGAACGCGATGCCCGAGTTGTAGAGAAAGTTCAAGCCGACGACGATCGTGCCCGTGCCGAGCGTCGCGACGAACGAGTGCACGCCGGCCTTGGTGATGATCAGGCCGTTGACCAGCCCGATCGCCGAGCAGGCCGCGATCGCCGCGACGATCGCCACGCCCATCGGCAGGTTGTTCTTGACCATGAAGCCGGTCACCAGCACGCCCGCGAAGCTGCCCACGTAGCCGATGCTCAGGTCGAACTCGTCGGCGACCAGCGGGATCGTCAGGCCGCAGGCGATGATCGCGCCGATCGCGATGTCCGAGGCGATGTCGACGAGGTTCTGCGAGGTCAGGAACAGGTTCCCCTTGAGCATCGCGAACACGACGATCAACAAGACCAGCGCGATGATCGTGCCGTACTTGCTGGCGATACGCGCAGCCAGATGGCCCTGTCGCTGCTCCCCGTCCTCTTCGAGCGGCAGGGGCTCGGCGGTGGCGATGGCTTCAGTTGTCATGGCGTGCTCCCCGATGTCGTCAGCGTTGTCTCTGGAGACTGGGCTCCGTAGGCGGCCCGCAGCATGCGGTCCTGGGTGATGGCGCCTCCGCGCAGCTCCTCGACGATGCAGCCGAGCCGCATCACGAGCACGCGATCGCAGGACAGCAGCTCCTCGAAGTCCGAGGAGATCACGAGCAGCGCCATCCCTTCGTCGGCCAGGTCTCGCAGCATCCGATGGATCTGCGCTCGCGCGCCCACGTCGACGCCGCGCGTGGGCTCGTCGAGGATCAGCACGCGTCGGCGGCCGAGCAGCCAGCGCCCTAGCGCGAGCTTCTGCTGGTTGCCGCCGCTGAGGTTGCGCACGACGGTGTCGACGTTCGCCGGGCGCAGGTCGACGTGCTCGGCCATCTGGCGCGCCTGCGCGCGCGCTTTGCGCATGCTGATCAGCCTCATTCGCGGCCCGACCTGCAGCGAGGGCCCGGAGGCGATGTTCACGTTGAAGGTTGCGTCCTTGTTCAAAAACAGCGCCTGCGAGCGGCGCTCCTCGGGCACCAGGCCGACGCCGAGGCGGTTCGCGTCCGCGGGCGAGCGAAGCTTCACGGCCTTGCCGTCGAGCGAGATCTTTCCCTGCTGCAGCGGGTCCGCCCCGAACAGCAGACGCGCGAGCTCGGTGCGTCCGGAGCCGACCAGTCCCGCGAGACCGGTGATCTCCCGTTCGCGCAGTTGCAGCGAGACCCCCTTGACCGCAGGTCGCCGCACGAGCCCCTTGCCCTCCAGTACGACGGGCCCGGCCTCGACGCTGTCGGCCGGTGCGATCGAGACGGCCTCGGCCTCGCCGCCCGTGATCGCCTCGATCAGCGAGCCGCGCGTAACCTCGTGGGGGCGGAAGCGGGCCACGACCCTCCCCTCGCGAAATGCCGTCACGCGGTCGCTCAGCGCCTCGATCTCCTCGAGGCGATGCGAGACGTACAGGACGGCGATCCCGTCGTCGGTCATCCGCTCGATGATCGAGAACAGCTTCTTCGCCTCCTTGGCCGACAGCGACGCGGTCGGCTCGTCGAAGGCGACGATGCGAGCGCGGCGCATCAGCGAGCGGCCGAGCGCTACGAGCCACTTCTGCGCCACGGCAAGGTCGATCACGGGCCGGTCCAGCGGAAAGTCCAGGCCGATCTCCTGTGCGACCGCGCGCGCGCGCCGGAAGGTGCTCGCGCGATCGGCCAAACCCAGTTTGCTGCGTCCGATCAGGCCCAGGCTCATGTTGTGCAAGGTGTCGAACTTGGGGACGAGGTTCAGCTCCTGGTGCAGGAACTGGAAGCCGAGCTCCGTCGACTGTCGCGGGTCGTCGATCGTCACCTGCTCGCCGTCGACCGTGAGCGTTCCGGCGTCGGGGATGACGGCGCCGGCGAGCACGCGGATCAGCGTCGACTTGCCGGCGCCGTTGGCGCCGATCAGCCCGTGCACCTCACCGGGAAAGATGTCGAGGTCGACCCCCTTCAGCGCCTGCACGGCGCCGAAGCTCTTGACGATGCCCGCAATCGAGACCAGCGGCGCAACGTCACCGCTGGAAGCATCGGTGGAGGAGGGCGTGACGAGCACGCCCTCCTCCGAATCGACGCGGTGTCCGGCGTCCTGCATCTACCCGCCGAGCACCTGCGGGTACTTCTTGACGAATTCATCCACGTTGGACTGGTTGACTTCGATGCCGGGGAACGTGCCGAACTGCGGTTTGATCTGGTCGTAGGGCGTGCCCGCCTGTTCGTGGATCAGGTCGACCATGTGCTTGCCGAAGGCGATCGAGTCGAAGTACCAGCTCGCCGTGTACTGCTTCTTTTTCAGCAGGGCGACGGTCGCCGCTTCGGTGTTCTGCCCGTAGGCGTCGACGTCCGTGCGGCCGGCTTCGTTGAGCGCCGCCGCGGCGGCGGTCGAAGGTCCGTCCCAGCAGCCCCAGATCGCCAGCTTTTCGCCGCCCGCCGGGTGGCTCTTCAGCCAGCCCTGGGTCGTCGTGGCCGCTTCCTGCTGGTAGCCCGGAGCCTTGATCGGCTGCTCACGGACTTTGATACCCGGGTTTTTCTTCATGACGGCCTCGAATTGCTTCTGGCTGCTGACGCAGTTGGCGCCCGCGGGCAACGTGAACGCGAGCACGCTTCCGGTCGGGCCCATGTTCTTGACCAGCGCTTCGCTCTCGGCCGTGCCGGCGTTGCCGCGCACCGTCCAGGCGACTTCGTCAGACGGCCCCGGCGCGTAGGGGATGTACACCGGGATCTTCGCCGCTTTGGCGGCCAGCACGCCGGCCTTGATGTCTTCCGGGCCATACGAGTCGATGATGATCGCGTTGACTTTCTGGGTCACCAGGGTCTGGATGGCCGTGTTCGCCTTGGCGGGTTCCCCCCCGCCGTCCACGGCCTTGACCGTGTAGCCGTATTTGGCGCCCTCTTCTTCCTCGCCTTTCTTCATTTCCTGCTGCGGGGTGGTCGTCAGCGAGAAGGCGACGTAGCCGACCGTCAGCTTCTTTTCACCGCCGCCCGAGCTCCCGCTGCTCGAGCTCGAGCTGGAGCTGGAGCTTCCGCAGCCGGCGACGGCAGCGGCCGCGCATACCAGAGCCAGGCACGCCACAGGAATTCGACCTCTCTTGAACATCGTGACACTCCTCCCTGGGCCGCAGAACGGCCGTTGCTAGTTGGCCTACCGTCACAGAGACCGCCTGACGCGACGACTGACGTTTTCGCCAGTCTCGCTCAGAGCCGGGCTTCCCGCGCCATGCCCCCAGCTAGACTCAGCAGCGAGGAAAGGATGAGGGTGAGCCACCCATGAGGATCTGCGTCGTGGACGACCACGAGATCGTCCGGGAGGGGCTGCGGCGCGCGCTGCCCAACGACCCGACGATCGAGGTCGTCGGCGAGGCTGCCTCCGGCGCGGAGGCGTTGCGCGAGGCTCGGCGCACTCTGCCCGACGTGATGCTCGTCGACTTCCGCCTGCCCGACATGACCGGCGATGAGCTCTGTCGGCGCATCCGCAGCGGCTTCCCGAGCACGAAGGTCGTGATGCTCACGACATATCTGAGCGAGGACGTCGTGCGCCGCTCGCTCGAAGCCGGCGCCGCCGGCTTCGTCACCAAGGCCTCGGGCTTGGACGAGCTGCGCGGCGCGCTCGCGAAGCTCGATGACGAGGACGGCGCGCCGGCCTTCGCCGGCGGTGCGTCGGCGATCGTCCAGCGGCTGCACGAGGCCAACGACGAGCGCGCGCCTCGTCGTCCGCTTACGCCGCAGCAGGAGCGGGTGCTCGAGCTCGCGGCGCACGGTCTGACCTACAGCGAGATCAGCGGTCGCCTGCACATCTCCGAGTCGACCGTTCGCTTTCACATTCAGAGCTTGAAGGAGCGCCTCGGGGTGCGGACGAAGACAGAGCTCATCGCCGTGGCGATCCGCGCAGCGCTGATCTCGCCGGACGCCGACGCGCATGTTGTCTGAGACCGACCTGCTGACCGCGAGCGCCGCCGCGCCGCCGCACGGGGGCGATACGGCTGCGACATTCGTCGCTCGCGCGCTGCGCGTGCTCGATGGGATCGCGCTGGCGATCACCGTGGCGCCGGACGGCGATCACGGCGAGCGACAGGTCGCCGCGTCCGCTGGAGCGCGCGCGGACCTCCGGCGCATGCTCGACGACGACGGCTGGGTCGTCGCATCGCGCGCCGGCGAGCGCCGCCTCTCGGACGACGCCTGCGCCGCGACGACGATCGAGGTGGGCGAACTGGGGGAGCTGCGCATCTCGCGCCCGCTCGCCGATCGCGACCACGCGTTCGGCGAGCTTCAGCTGTTGTGCCCGAGCACATGGCCGATCGACGCGCGCACGCACCGGATGGTGTCGGTGATCGCCGAGACCGCCGCGTCGTTCGTCGACCCGGACGGCTCGCCGAGAGGGCCCCTCAGCCCGCAGGCCAGAGCGCTGACGGCGGGGCGCATCCTCTCCGAGCTGGCGCTCACCGCGGACAGCTACCACGAGATGGTCGGCGGGATCACGGCGACGATCTGCCCGCTCGTCGACGCGGCCAAGGGTGGCGCCGCGCTGTGGCACGAGCGTGACTTCTACCTGCAGATGCTCTCGGGATCGTTCGGCGTGCCACCCGAGTTCGTCGCTTCCTCGCAAGCTGCTCCCTCAGATCCACGCAGCCCGGCCGCGCGCGTGATCACCTCGCGCCGAGCGTGGTTCACCAACGACGCCGTGCGGGACATGTGGGACTACCGCGACTTCATCCGCGGCTTCGGCGTGAAGCAGATGATGATCCTGCCGCTCACCTTGCACGATCGTGCGATCGGCGTGGTGCACGCCGCCAATACGCGCAGCGGCTTCAGCGAGCTGGACGTGCGCACGCTGGAGGTCATCACGCCGCTCGTGGCGGCCGTCGTCGAGCATGTGCGCCGGCGGCTGGACATGGAGCGCAAGGAGGCGCTTGCGCTGGTCGTCAGCGATGCTGCGACGACGATCGCCGCCGGTCAGCCGCTGCAGGGCTTCTCCTCCTCGCTGTACGCGTTCTGTCACAGCGTGGGCGCGCGGATGATGGTCGTGTCGTTCGTCGACGGATCGCCGCAGATCGTCGTCAAACCCGGCGAGGTCGCCCCGGCGATGGCCGAGCAGTTCCTCGCGCGCAGCGCTCGCGGCGGGTTTGCGATGCGCACCGCCACCAAGCGCCCACGCGCGGCAGGTGACATCGGCTGGGACGCCCTGCACGTTCCGGTGATGCTCGCCGGGCGACGCGAGGGCACGCTCTCGATCCTGCGCATACCCAGCGAGCCCTATACCGACGACGAGCGCGCCGCGGTCGTGCGCCTGGCCAACGTGACGGCCCTGGCATGGGCGACCGAGCGCTATCAGCAGGAGCGCGCGCAGATGGCGCGCATGCGCGAACGCCAGCGGATCGGCGACGACCTGCACGACCACGTCGCCCAGATCCTGTTCAGCGCCCAGCTGACGCTCGAGACAGTCCTCGAGGAGCTCGAGGAGGACGCACCGCTGCTGGCCCCGGTCGGCCGCGCCCGCGACCTGCTCGTGCGCAGTGAGTTCGGCATCCGCGAGGTGATCAACCGCCTGTCGTCGCCAGCTTCCGACGACGACGACTTCGCCAAGCGTCTCGCGGCGGTCCTGCACGAAGTGGAGGAGGACTTCGACGTCCCAATTCACCTCGAGGTGCTTCCCGCGCGCATGGAGCTGCTCGACAGCCTCCCGCGCCACGCCGTCGACGCCGCGATGGCGGCGGCCCACGAGGCGATGATCAACGCGGTCAAGCATGCCGGGCCGTGTCGCGTGCTCGTCGAGGTCGCCGTCACCGCGCGACAGCGCCTGCACGTGACGGTGGTGGATGACGGGATCGGCCCGATCAGCCGATCGCCGGGCGGCGGTCACGGGTTGCGCGCGATCCGCCGGCGGGTGCGGAGGCACGGGGGGACGGTGCGGGTCAGCCGGGGAGTCCACGGGGGGACCCGCGTGCTCATCAGCCTGCCTCTGGGCCGAGCTGCGGGAACCGGCGCGGCGCGAACGGACTAGCGGAGCCGCCAGTCCTTGGCGCCCGGCCGGACTGGTTGGATCACACACCGACGTATCGTCAATCGAATACCGAGGACGACTTGAGCGCAGAGCCGGCAAGGCTGCAGCCGCTGGATCCAGAGGTCCGGCAGATGCTCGACGAACTGCACGCCTCGGGCGCGCCGCCGATCGCCGCCTCGACGCCGCAGGAGGTTCGCGCGCGGATCGCGCGACTGCGCGAGAACCTGCCCGCCGGGCCAGAGGTCGCCGCGGTCGAAGACCTGGAGATGCCCGGCCGCGACGCTCCGATACCCGCGCGGCGCTATCGCGCCGGCCCCGATCCGCCGCGCGGGGTCGTGCTCTATTTCCACGGCGGCGGCTGGGTGATCGGCGGCATCGAGCCGTCCGACGCCGTCTGCCGGGCGCTCGTCGAGTCGTCCGGCTGCGATGTGGTCAGCGTCGGCTACCGCCTCGCTCCGGAGAACCCTTTTCCCGCCGCCGTTCGCGACGCCGACGATGCCCTCGGCTGGCTGCTCGACGTGGGCGCGCCGTCGAGCAACGTGGTGCTGCTAGGCGACAGCGCAGGCGGCAACCTGGCGACCGTCGCCGCGCGCCACGCCCGCGATCGTGGCGTCGGGGCGCGCGTCGTGCTGCAGGTTCTGGTGTACCCCGTGACCGACCATTCGATGGACACCCAGTCCTACGCGCAGAACGTCGAAGGCCTGCTGCTCAACGCTCCGGACATGCGCTGGTTCTGGGACCACTACGCACCAGATCCACGCGAGCGCCACTCGCCGGACGCCTCACCGCTGCGGGCACTCGACCTCGCGGGACTTCCGCCCGCGTTCATCGTCCTCACCGAGTTCGACCCGCTGCGCGACGAGGGGCTGGCGTACGCGCGCAGCCTAGTCGAGGCGGGAGTCGAGGTGACGATCGACGACTACCAGGGAATGGTCCACGGCTTCTTCCCGCTCGTCGGCGTCCTCGCGGCCGCGGGACGCGCCGTGGAAACGGTCGGCGCGACGATCGCCGCCGCCGTCGCCTGACCCGAGTGGCGCCGGCGCGGGCCGGTACTGGCGCATCCGCCAGTACCGGCCCGCGGGCAGCGGATCTACGGTGTCGTCATGGCGCCGAGCGCGGGCACGCTGGTCAGGGACAAGGGACACGACCACTTCGAGGACGAGCCGCTGCAGATGTACGTCGGCGGCGAGTGGACGCCGGCGCGCTCAGGCGAGACGTTCGATTCGATCGATCCATTCACAGGGCGCCCGTGGGCGCGCGCTGCATCGGCGGGCGAGGAGGATGTGGACCGCGCCGTCAAGGCTGCTCGCGGGGCCTTCGAGGGCGTATGGAGCAGAACCTCGGGCGCCGAGCGCGGGCGTCTGCTGCGCCAGCTGGCCGGCCTGGTCGACGCGCATGCCGATCGGCTTGCGCAGATCGAGACGACCGACAACGGCAAGCTGATCCGCGAGACGCGCGGGGTCATGCGCATGGTGCCCGACTACCTCCACTACTTCGCCGGCGCCGCCGACAAGATCAACGGCGAGACGATCCCGGTGGCCGACTTCGACTACTTCGTCTACACGCTGCGCGAGCCGATCGGCGTGGTGGGCGCGATCGTCCCATGGAACAACCCGCTGATGATCCTCGCGATGAAGGTGGCGCCGGCGCTCGCTGCGGGCTGCACGATCGTCGCCAAGACCGCCGACCAGACGCCCGCATCCTCGCTGCAGCTCGCTGCGCTCGTCGAGGAGGCGGGCTTCCCTCCCGGCGTCTTCAACGTGCTCACCGGACCGGGCCTGCCCGGCGGCCGTGCGCTGGTGCGCCACCGGGGCGTCGATCGCGTGTCGTTCACCGGCTCGACGCAGACGGGCATCAGCGTGATGCAAGACGCCGCCAGCCATCTCGCTCCGGTCTCGCTGGAGCTCGGCGGCAAGTCGCCGAACATCGTCTTCGCCGACGCCGACTTGGACGCCGCGGTCAACGGCGTGGTCGCCGGCGTGTTCGGCTCCAGCGGGCAGATGTGCACGGCCGGGGGGCGGCTGCTCGTCCAGCGCGAGATCGCCGACGAGCTCACCGAGCGGCTGTCCGAGCGCGCCAAGGCGATCCGCATCGGCGACCCGCTGGAGATGGAGAGCGAGATGGGCCCGCTGGCATCCGCGCCCCAGCTCGCGCGCGTGCTCGAGTTGGTGGGCAGCGCCGCAGACGAGGGCGCGACCCTTGTCTGCGGCGGTGCGCGCCCGGCCGGCGAGGCGCTGCGCGACGGCTACTTCGTCGAACCGACGATCTTCGCCGGCGTCAAGCCGGAGATGCGCCTGGCGCGTGAGGAGGCCTTCGGCCCCGTGCTCGCCGTGATCCCATTCGCCGACGAGGCCGAGGCGATCGCGCTGGCCAACGACACCTCCTACGGCCTCGCCAGCGGCGTGTGGACGCGCGACGTTGGCCGTGCGCACCGCATGGCCCGCGCGATCCGCTCGGGCATGGTGTGGCTGAACTGCTACCGCAACACCGCGCCCAACGTGCCCTTCGGCGGCATGCGCGAGAGCGGCTTCGGCCGCGAGAACAGCATGGAGGCCGTGCTCGGCTTCACCCACAGCAAGTCGGTCTGGCTGGAGACCACCGGCGCCACGCGCGATCCGTTCGTGATGCCCGGCACCAAGTCCTGAGGGCTAGGTTGGCGCCAGTTGGCGCCCGTTTGGCGCCAGTCGGCGCCAGGTCGCCAAGTCGGCGCCGAGTCCTGACGGCTACGGCGCGACGGCCGGGTCGACGATCGGCTTGATCTCGCGCATGCTGCGCATCGCGTCGAGCGCGTCGTTGACCTCGCCCAGGCCATAGCGCCGGCCGAGCATGCGATCCCAGTCAAAGCGCTCGCGGTGGCGGCCGAGGAACTCCAGCGCCTTGTAGTAGGCGTCGATGTCGCCGCTCATCGAGCCGGTGATGCGCAGCCCGCGCGTCGTCACGCGCGCCACGTCGATCGCCTGCCGCGCGCCGCCGACCGTGCCGGAGATCACGTAGCGCCCGTGCGGGCGCAGCATGTCGATGCCCTCGACGGCCGCGCCGGGCGCGCCGGAGACCTCGATCGCTACGCTCGGGCCGCCGAGGCCGGTGATCTCGTGGATCGCCTCGCGCCGCTGCGCGGACTCGCGGTGGCGCTCGATCGAGATCGTGTGCGTGGCACCCCACTCGCTCGCCAGCTTCAGGCGCTCGTCGGGAGCGCCGACGACGATCAGGTGGCGCGGCGCGTGCAGCGACAGCAGCGCGGTCGTGAACAGCCCGAGCGGGCCGGCGCCCTGGACGACGACCGAGTCGAGAAAGTCGATGCGCCCGGCGGCCTCGACCGTGTTGATCACCGTTCGCAGGGCGCAGCTGCCCGCCGACGCCCATGGGCTCTCGACGTCGTCGGGAACGCGCAGCCTGCCGGCGCCCGGCGAGATGTAGCCGTACTCGGCGAACGCGCCGTGGAAGTGCGGCGCGACGTTGCAGTCGAGCAGGCCCGCCAGCCGGCGGTTGGGGCACAGCGTCAGCTCGCGCTCGACCGTGCACGTGTAGCAGTGGCGGCACGGCTCGTTCGCCCAGACCACGCGATCGCCCTCGGCCAGCGCCTGCCCGACGGAGTCGCGCTCGGCGCCGGCGCCCAGCGACACGACGCGGCCGACCATCTCGTGGCCGATGATCAGCGGCATCGGCACGGTGTACGTGCCGCCGAGCTTGCCCTCCCAGATGTGCAGGTCGCTGCCGCAGACGGTCGCCACGTCGATCGCCGCGACGATCGCGCCGGGGGCGGGCTCGGGGACCGGGAACTCGCGCACCTCGAAATGGGCTCCGAAGGAATCGAGCACGGCGGCGCGGCCTGTGGCGGTGGTCATGGGTCCTGCTCCAGGGA
>Ga0207671_10004008_pt1 | contig 14306 bp, 8 predicted proteins | sample KBSC24metaG_FD_184352 | JGI IMG/M metagenome (GOLD analysis project Ga0207671, IMG submission 184352) | Corn rhizosphere microbial communities from Kellogg Biological Station, Michigan, USA - KBS C2-4 metaG (SPAdes) (version 2) | ecosystem: Host-associated > Plants > Roots > Rhizosphere > Soil... | reverse complement strand
GTTTATTCCAATCATCGGGCGACAAGGATCTGAGCAGTTCAATAAGCAATTGATCCAGAACCGGAAAAAGGTGTATCGTTTGTATAGGTACATCCCTGCTCGCCATAAAAAACTAATTGCCCCTGCTATACTTATACAGCAGGATGTACAAAAACTTTTGATTTAATATCAGCACCGGCTTTGCCTAATGTAGCAGCAACGGAGCAGTATTTGGTTAATGACAGTTCAACCGCACGGGCAGCTTTATCCTCATCAATATCACCGTATAAATGGAATTCAATTTCAATATCCTCCCATAGTGAGGGTTCCTTACCTGCTTCGCGTTCGCCGTTAACTACCATTTTGTAATCCTTTACTTCCTGGCGTTGTTTTTTCAGGATGCTGATCACATCAATGGCCGAACAGCCCGCAAGGCCCATTAAAAGTATTTGCATAGGGCGAACACCAAAGTTTTCACCACCGCTTTCGGGGCTGCTATCCATTTTTACGGTGTGGCCATTGGCATCAACCGCTTCAAACCCGAAATCACCATGTACACGTTTAAGTTCTATTTTATTAGGCATATTGAATATATTGTAACGCTAAGTTATGTATTTGCAAGCGCTTAGTAAAGTACAGTCGGGTTGCTTTGTGCTGTTTTTAATAAAAATGATCTTAAACTGATGGTTTCCTGTCTTTTACAGGTATCACTAATTTTAAACCCGACCATGTTTCATCAACCGCGCAAATTTTAATATCAACCAGTCCGCTTTTAAGAGCGGTGCCCCTAACCAGGTCCTCTGTTACATCGGTTATTACTTTGGAGGCTTTTTTAGGCCAGGAAACCCATATCATGCCGTTGGGTTTGATCTGCTCTTTTAATAATGGCAGTCTGATCAACAGCTCATCTTTATTTAAGGTGAAAAAATGTATAAGATCCTTTTCCGATCCCGGTGTATCGTCAAAATATAGCTCAGATGGCAGATCAGTAAACAAGTCCATATAATGATCAGGTGAATTGATCAGTTTGATCCTGAACCCGGGTTTGATGCCCAGTTTTTTGGCGAGCGGTGTTCCTGAATATCCGGCCATGATACGATTTGATTTAGGTAGTGTTTTAACATTTGGGGCGCTGAAAAACTTTTTAAACCTTTAATTTTAACACTTTTCTGCTCAAAAACGGTTAAGAATTGCTCGAAAACCACTCAAAAAACATCGATTTTAACACTTTTTAACAAATTTTAACGCGGTTTTGATGGGTTTTGAAAAGTTTAAAAAGTATTAATTTATTGATTATCAAATAACTATGCTGAAATTGGGTCTGTTTTGTCCTGTACCTTCCCTTAACTAAACAGCCCGGTTTTCCTTTTGATCAGAAAAACCGGGCTGCTGTATATAAAGATACGGAAAATTTGTCTGAATATGAATTTACATGGTGGTTTTTATCAGCAATTTCCACATCGATAAAACCGCACACCTATCGTAACGTTTCCGAACAGTATTTATAAATTAGAATACACAAAATATTTATTATCAGTGTGTTAATCGTTTGGCACGAAATTTAAATGTTATGGCAACAGTTACCGTATCGTTTAAAAAGATGCATTAGCCCGGTTTATTCAGATGAAATTTAAAGATCGGATATTAGAACTGGCGGTTAAAAAATTAGCCGGGGAAGCAACATCTGAAGAATTACAGGAACTGGATGATTTCCTGAACAAAGATCCCGATGCATTTACAGTATTACGGGTGTTGCTGGCGAAATGGACAAGCAACGAACAAGTGCATAAAGAGGATACTGATCGCAAGTTTGCAAAATTAATGGCACGGATCAAATCCGTTGAATCTCATCAAATTTCGCATGCTGTTGCATCAAACTATAAGTGGCAACCCGAAAGAAAATTAATTACTGACCTTGAAAATGGAATGACCATGATAAAAAACTATTTAAGGAGCACGTTTCGGAATATCAAAAGGAACCCCTTTATTTCATTTATCAATATATTTGGTTTAACCGTTGGGTTAACTTGCTGCCTGCTTATTTTAAGCTATATTATTAATGAGCGCAGCTATGATAAATTTAATGCCCATGCAAAGGATATCCGCAGGGTCACACGCATTTTTTATGCCAGTAAGAATGTGGAGAGCCTGCATTTAAGCGCGATTGCGCCGCCGTTTGGGCCTTTGCTGCAAAGTGCATTTCCTGATATTAAAAAAATGACACGGGTTTTGCTTATCCATACTACAGCCTTTCACTATAGAGATAAGCTGTTTAATGAAGAGAACAGCGTTTTTGCCGATGAAAATTTCTTCGATTTTTTCACTGTACCTGTAGTTAAAGGCGACCATAGTAATGCACTGAAAGAGCCTTACAATATTATGCTGAGCGAGGCCATGGCCAAAAAATATTTCGGCGATTCAGACCCGATCGGCAAAGGCATATTTTTGGACAACATGTACCTGGGTAAGATCAAGCACGACTTTAAAGTTACCGGTGTATTTAAAGCTTTTCCTGCCAACTCGCACATGCACCCCGACATACTGATGTCATTCAGTACTTTAAAAGATCCGGCAATTTTTGGTACGAACAGCTTAGATAACGATTTTGGTGGTAATGCCTTTTTCACCTACCTGCTTTTCCCTAAGGATTATAATACCGACAGGATTGAAAGCCAATTGCCTGATTTCCTGGATAAATATGTACACCTTGGCGGTACGGCCGGCAACGCTAAAACACACGAGGGTACTAAACTTACGTTTCAAAAGCTCACCGATATACACCTGCACTCACATTTGGCTGATGAGTTTGAACAAAACGGCGATATCAAAAGGGTATATATATTTTCGGCTATCGCGCTGTTTATTTTGCTGATAGCTTGCATCAACTACATGAATCTATCTACCGCGCGTTCGGTATTGCGGGCAAAGGAAATTGGTATCCGCAAGGTTATCGGGGCACAGCGAAAGGAGATCATTAGCCAATTTTTAAGCGAATCGGTACTGATCACCTGGCTTGCGCTTGCGCTGGCCATAGGGGCAACTGCATTTCTGCTGCCCATGATAAACCAATTGGCAAACACCAATCTCACGTTTAACAGCCTGCTGCAATGGCAAATTTTAGTGCCCGTTTTGTTGCTGCCGTTTATAATAGGTTTCATCAGCGGTATTTACCCGGCCATTTTTATGTCGTCGTTTTTACCGGTGAAGGTTTTGAAAGGTATTATAAAAACCGGCTCAGGTGGCGTGTCGTTCCGTAAGGTGCTGGTTGTTTTGCAGTTTTCTATTTCGATTATCCTGATAGTAGCCACTACCGTAGTGTACCGCCAACTGCAATTCATTCAAAAAGCCGATTTAGGTTTCAATAAGGACGCCGTTTTAACCATAGGGCAAATTGGACAGCTAAATCCCCAATTTGATGCATTTAAAGCAGATTTATTGAAAAACGCGGCGATAAAAGAGGTTGGCCGTTCATCGCGTATTCCATCGGGTCGCTTGCTCGACTTCCAGGACGGGTCGGTTTTGGTAGATGGGGTCATGAAACCCATTAAAGGCGACCTGAAATGCCTCAGCACCGATTATGGCTTTATATCCACTTATGGCATGAAAATGGCCGCGGGGCGTAATTTCTCGAAAGGGTTTTCAACCGATACCAATAACTTTATTGTAAACGAGGCGGCGGTACGGTCATTGGGCTGGAAAACACCGCAAAATGCTATCGGTAAGGATATTAAGTATGGAGATGTCAGCGGCAAAGTTATCGGCATTGTTAAGGATTTTCACTTCGAGTCGCTGCACCAGGCCATCACGCCGCTGATATTTCGATTGCCATCGAATAACGGTTATTCTGTTATGTCGGTAAAGGTAAATAGCCGCGATGTCCAAATCGCAGTGAGTTCGCTTCAAGCCACCTGGCATAAATATCTGCCCGAAACTCCTTTTGAATTCACTTTCCTGGATGATAAATTCCGTCAGCTATACAACAGCGAACAACAGCAGGGCAACCTTTTTACTATATTCTCGTGTATCGCTATATTTATCGCTTGTTTGGGGCTGTTCGGCTTGTCGGCGTTTACCATTACCCAGCGGGTTAAGGAAATTGGCGTACGAAAGGTACTGGGAGCAAGTGTGCGGCAAATTGTACTTACGTTATCAAAGGATTTCCTGCTGTTAGTTTTGCTCTCAGCTGTAATAGCCATCCCGGTAGCCGGATGGTCAATGCATGAATGGCTGGCTGATTTTGCTTTCCATACCGAAATGAGCTGGTGGATATTTGCAGCCGCAGGCATTATAGCGCTGATCATAGCGTTTGTAACTATCAGTTTTCAATCTGTTAAAGCAGCGCTGGCTAATCCTATAAAGAGTTTAAGAACCGAATGATCATATGGAGTATGATCTTAAAACAACCATACCATGTTACAAACCTATTTTAAACTTGCTTACCGGAATATCATAAAGGACAAAGCCTATTCCCTTATTAACATAACCGGTTTGGCCATAGGCCTGGCATCAAGTATCCTGATCCTGCTTTGGGTACAAAATGAATTGAGTTACGATAAGTTCCATAAAAATGCCGGCCAGATCTATCGCATAAATAATGATTTTGGTGATTCAAAAACAGCTGCAAGTTCGGCGGGCATGCCTGCCGGGCTAAAAGCGGAAATGCCGGTTATTAAAAATACCGTTCGTTTACAACCAGCCTATCCTTCTGTTTTATTTGAAGCTGATAACAAAAAATTTCAGGAAGAACGTGTGTTTTACGCCGATCCGAGTTTTATGGATGTGTTTTCGTTTCCGTTAGTGAAGGGCGACCGTGCCACAGCATTAAACCAGGTAGATGGTGTTTTAATAACGCAGGAAATGGCTACAAAATACTTCGGGAACGAAGACCCTATTGGCAAAACAATACGAAAAGACAATAAGGAAAATGTGGTGGTTACGGGTGTTTTGGCCAATATCCCCGCTAACTCCGATCTGCAATTCGACTTTATTCTTCCAATGGCCTCCTTAGCCAAAACGAATAATGATTTAAAGAATAATGTGTGGACTAATTTTAATTTTTATGACTATGTTCTGTTAGATAAAAATTTCGATCCTTCCACTCCCAATTTATTAAAACTGGAAAAGCAAATTGACCAGATATCTCTAAAACATACCCCTGGGATCGAGGTCAAGGCCTCGTTCCTGTTGCAGGCTTTAACTAAAATCCACCTGGCACCCGAAAGATTGGGAGATTCGCCGGGCCATGGAAACGCGCAATATGTAAGCATCTTTTTTATTATCGCTATTTTGATATTGGTAGTAGCCTGCATCAATTTTATGAATTTGGCCACCGCACGTTCGGCCCGCAGGGCTAAAGAAATTGGCTTACGCAAAGTAGCAGGCGCTGTACGCGGGCAACTGATCTTCCAGTTTTTAAGCGAGTCTGTATTTATTTCTTTTCTGTCCTTATTGCTTGCGTTTGGGATCGTTATTTTGTTCCTGCCTGTATTCAATGAACTGGCCAACAGAAAACTGAGTATTGATGTATCAGATGTGAAGCTTTGGGTAGGTCTTTTGGGTATTGCCATGTTAACCGGGCTCATCTCTGGCAGCTACCCTGCCCTATTCCTTTCGGGTTTTAACCCGGTTAAAGTACTCAAGGGAAATGTAAAATCAATGGGCGGCAATTTATTGTTCCGCAACGCCTTGGTTGTAACTCAATTTATGGTTTCTATTATATTACTGGTTGGCACCGTAGTTATTTACAACCAGCTTAAATTTATCCGCGAACGAAACCCCGGCTTTGAAAAGGCCAATCTTTTATATATACCCGTGACCGGGGATATCTGGACAAAGAAGCAAGCCTTAAAAAACGAATTAAATGCAAACCCGCTTACCAGCGATTTTTCCATTATTACCGATCTACCCACCAACCTTGGGGGCTGGACAATGAGTGTTGACTGGGCCGGCAAAGATCCCCGCTCCCAAACAATTTTCCCGGTGATGGGTGTAGATGAGGATTTTACCCATACATTTAAGATAAAAATGGTGGCAGGACGCAGTTTTTCAAGGGCCTTTAAAACTGATTCAACTAGCTACTTAGTTAACGAAAAGATGCTGAGCATTATGGGTTTAAAGCCTAATGCTGCAATAGGTAAATCATTAACGCTTTGGGGGAACAAGGGTACTATCATTGGCGTTGTGAAAGACTTTAATTTTAAACCGGTTCAGCAAGCTATAGAACCATTGGTTATCCCTTTTAATAAAAATGGTAGTTTTATTGTAGTACGGACATTACCTGGCAAAACCCAAGCCACCATACAGGCCCTATCAACCATCAGCCAGGAGCTCAACCCGGCTTACCCTTTCAAATTTGATTTTCTTGACCAGGACCTGGCTAACCTTTATAAAGGAGAACAACAGATGGGTAATATTTTTAATCTTTTTGCTGCCCTCGGTATCTTTATATCCTGCCTGGGCTTATATGGCTTATCCGCCTTTATGGCCGAGCAGCGTACCAAAGAGATTGGTGTGCGTAAAGTGTTGGGCGCATCTGTGTTTAACCTGGTTTATCTATTGTCTTCCAGCATTACCAGGCTCATCTTTATCGCTATAGTTATAGCCATACCACTTTCCTGGTACGCCGTGAACAGCTGGCTGGCCGGTTTTGCTTATCATATCCATGTTAGCTGGCTGGTATTCTTCACGGCATCCCTGGCAGCTTTAAGCATTGCCTGGCTTACCGTTAGTTATGAGTCGATAAAAGCAGCGATTGTTAATCCGATAAAGAGTTTAAGAACGGAATGATTGTATTTGGTAAGATGGTGCAAATGAAGTGAAATTTAGCTTTTGGCCGATGTTACACAATATTCTGAAGATTGTTGTTTTGGCTAAAGCCAGAAAAACGCTTCCGTTATCCGCCCCATAAATGGGACGGCAATGAATAGAAAAATGAGTAATTTATTTATTCTTCATTGCCGTTGGTTTTAACCAACGGACTACAAGCGAAATAATACGGGCTTTAGCCAAAAGAGCCATGAGGAATCTATTGCCAGCCAATCTGTTTTAAGTGATGTTTTAGATGCTCCAGGTAATCATTGGCCAGCCAGGCTACGGTTTGCAGGTTGGGTTCCAGTTTGCTGTTGTCGCAACGGGCGCCTACCCTGTCCAAAGGATAGTTTTTTAATACACTGATGATCTGTTTGTTGAGTAAAATCCAAAGATCGATCAGGTCATTGATATCAGCATCTTGGTAACGCTGTACGGTTACCCAGACGTCTTGCTCATAGGTAAGCCTGAAATTTTCTTCATAGGTACAGCGTATAAATCGTTGCAGGTTGATATGCGCGCTATCGATCAGGTGACCCAGGATCTCTTTTTTTGACCATTTGCCGGGTGCCGGCCGGGTTTCCCAGTCCATAGCCTGCGATCTGATGTCCTGAAACTCATTAATAATATCGGTTAATTCTTGTACAACGTTGTTCATTTTGGTTTATTCAAATAGTATTTAAAGATTGTTATTTCATATTAAATAACAAAACCATTAACTTCAAAGCCTTAAACATAGCTAATGGTCCTTAATTATATCTGGATAGCCTTTTTCTTGATCGCCTTTGTGGTTGCCTTTATCAAACTGATCTTTTTTGGTGATGCCGACGCGTTTAAGCTATTGGTTGATGGTGTATTCAGTTCATCCAAATCGTCGGTCATGGACATCGCTTTACCGCTGGTTGGCGCTATGGCTTTTTGGCTGGGCATATTGAATATCGGCGAAAAGGCGGGCGCTATTAATTTCCTTTCGCGGATTGTAGGACCTTTCTTTAGTCGGCTTTTCCCTGAAGTACCCCGCGATCATCCGGCTACCGGACAAATGCTCATGAATTTTTCGGCCAATTTACTGGGGCTCGATAATGCCGCTACCCCACTGGGTTTAAAAGCCATGGGCAGTTTGCAGGAGTTGAACCCTGATAAGGAATCGGCCTCAAACGCCCAGATCATGTTCCTGGTGCTACATACCTCGGGCTTACAATTATTACCTGTTACTATTATAGCGCAGCGTGCCATACTAAATGCCGCCAATCCTACCGATGTATTTATCCCCTGTATTATTGCTACTTATGTAGCTACCGTGGTTGGCCTGCTTGTAGTGGCCGTTAAACAAAAAATCAACCTGCTTGACAGGGTAATTATAACCTGGTTGGGTGGCTTAACCGCTTTTATAACCCTGCTGGTTTGGTGTTTTACCCATTATTTAACCAAAGGACAGATCAGCGCGGTATCCAATATTGGCAGTAACTTTTTGCTGTTTACTATACCTGTACTGTTTATTCTGGGCGGTTTGATCAAAAAGGTGAATGTGTTTGATGCTTTTATTGAAGGGGCCAAAGCCGGCTTTGAAACTTCGGTGAAAATAATACCCTATTTAGTAGCCATGCTGGTAGGTATCAGCGTTTTTCGCAGCTGCGGCGCTTTGGATTATATGAACGACGGTTTGAGATGGGTATGCACCCAATTTAACTTCAATACCCGTTTTGTGGATGCTATGCCTGTAGCCTATATGAAACCCCTGAGCGGTTCTGGTTCAAAAGCTATGATGATCAACACCATGCAAACCTTTGGTGTGGATAGCTTTGCCGGGCGACTGGGTTGCATATTTAACGGTTCGGCAGATACCACTTTTTATATTGTAGCCCTATACTTTGGCTCGGTGGGTATAAAAAAATCACGTTATGCTATCCCTGCAGGCCTAATAGCCGATTTTGCCGGTATTATTGCCGCTATTTTGGTAGCCTACTTGTTTTTTGGTTAACAATTTTATCTTTAGTGAATTCTGTAATTTTCCGACAAGTTAATTTCTCCCTATACTCTTCTTTTTTTTGTAACCAGCAGGAAAAACATTCCGTATAAGAGTACGGATTTGGCATCATGTGATAACCTACTCATGATCGCTTTAATGGTTCACAACTGTTTTACCCCCAAATTCACCTTATCGGCGGGTGAGTTAAGAAGCATTTGATCATCATGAAACCAATTTTTAATGAACATAAGTTACGCTAAAAAAATATTTTTTTTAGTCATTTTCATTCTACCTGTACTATTTGCCCGGGCGCAAACCATCACTGTAGGTAATGTTGATGCGGGACCCTATGGCCAAGGTTCAACAATCAGTATACCTATAAAGCTGAACAATGGCTCCGGTTGCTTTGCCATGAACAATGTATTTGATCTTTACCTGTCAGATGCTAATGGCAATTTTGGGACACAACAAAAAATAGGTACCATCAGCGGTTTTTACGCCACATTTGTGAATGGCATTATCCCTGCAGGAACACCGGCAGGAACAGGGTACAAATTACAAGTGGTATCAACAGCGCCGGTTGTAACCAGCGGAACCTCCTCGGCCTTTACTATTAATAATTCGGCCGGAGTTGTTGCTGCGGTCAGCTCCCAGATCATCAACCCACAATATCCCGAAGTATTCGGAACGTGTAACGGCACACCAAACACGACCACAAAGTATACTTTCTTAAATCAGTCCACATCCGGAGCATCAGTTACGGCCACCTTTTTTAATGACCTGGCACAAACAGCCGAAGGTGGCACGGTTAGCGTTTCACCCAGCGCCTTTCTCAATGCCAATGCCGCAAACTATACTGTAACAGTTAAGGCGGTTAATGGCGGTATTGTAGGTACAAAATCCTATCTGCTGATGAACAACGTAGCCAACAGTGGGCTTGGCGCTACAGGTATTACCTCGGTGTGCCTTTCAAACGGTACCGGCGATCTGACCTTTAATGCCGATATCACATCGCCCGAAACCGGTTTGCAGAATAATTACCCTGGTCATACTTATAAAGTAACCTGGGGCGATGGAGCAAGCAGCACATTTACCCTTTGTGAGATCATGGCGCAAGGCGGTAAAATTGTGCATACTTATAGTGCATCGTCATGCGGCAGTATTGTTGCTAATATCAAAAATGTTTTTAAGGTCGATCTTCAACTTTCAGGCGTTTATTGTGGTGATATTGGCACACCGGCAACCAAATACGCCCAGGTACTTGCACCACCTGTAAATAAAATTTCCAATGTTGATGTAGGGTGTGTAAATACGCCTATTACCTTTGCCAATACCTCTTACCCTGGTCAATCAGCCAGCACTACCAACACATCTGCGAGTTGTATTAACACTGATGCCAAATATTCCTGGTATGTTGATGGTGACCTTAAAGTACAGAATTACGGAGCTACTCAACCTTTTATTTACACTTTTACCACAACAGGTGTGCACAACGTAAAGCTGGTTCTGCAAAACACGGCCGGTATTTGTGGGGCAGCAGATGTTATCACCCCTATTTGCATTCAAAATCCACCAAAACCGATATTTAATTTCCCCCTGAAAGCTGGCTGCGGACCTTTAACCTTAATTCCCGATAATACTTCGGTAATTGATGCTAATTGCGACAACACCAATACATACCAGTGGATAACCGCGGGGCCAGGTGCAGTTACTTATGCCGACAATACCAATGCTAATAGCCAACAACCTCATATGGTTTTCGCCACAGCAGGTGTTTACCGCGTTAACCTGATCATCAATACCAAAAGTTGCGGACCCGTTTTGGGTGCCGAACAAAGCATAACGGTTGACGATGCACCAAGTGCCCAACTATCGGCAGATGCATCGGTATGTGGTATTAATCAGACCCTTAAATTTAATACAGATGCCGGTATTACCCACACGGTTTTAGGTGGCATAGGCGAGCTTAAACCTGATTCTTATATCTGGACAATAAGTGGCGGCGCATTTGATTTTGCAGGTGGCACAACGGCCAATTCTCAGTATCCACAGATACTGTTTAAGGATGCGGCAACTTATACGATTAGTGTGGCCGTAAAAAATGGCTGCGGCACACTGGCGTCGGCTACACAGCATCTTACTTTCCAGGTATCACCCACCATCAGTGCCGGTAGCCCATTTACTGTCTGTGCCGGTTCAGACATTAACCTTACCGGAACCGTTCCGAGCGGCACGGTAACCGGTCAAATATGGTCTGGCGGATCAGGAGGGGCTTTTACCAGCCCTAATGCCCTGGTTACTACCTATACCCCATCTGCCGCTGATATAGCAGCTGGTAAAGTAACCTTTTCGTTAACCGGTACTACCTCGTTAACCCCTCCCTGCGATAAGGTGGTGAGCACGATTACTGTAACTATTCAACCACAAACTGTGATCAACAGCGCCCCGGTGGTTAATAACCTGTGTTCGGGTACGGCGCTTAATTATCATATACTCTCCACACCCAGCAGCACTTATAGCTGGACGGTTGACCCTGCTAAAACATCACCATCGGTTACAGGTTATGCCGCGAGTGGAAGTGGTGCTGTTATAAACGATGTGATCACCAATAACGACCCCTTAAATTCTGCTGTGGTTACCTATATTATACAGGCTACGGGCGGTAATTGTAACGGTGATCCCTTTACTTTAACCGTTAATGTTTTACCTGCGCACATCACAGCTAGTTTTACGGCCAGCGTAACCGAGGGCTGCGGACAACTCCCCGTTCAATTTACCAATACCTCTGTACCGCTCAGCAGTAGTTTTACCTGGGATTTTGGCGATGGTAATACCTCAACTGAAGTTAGCCCGTTACATACGTTTGCGCCAGGTACCGATGGTAAGGATAAAACTTATACGGTGACTTTGCAATTGGTTAGCTCCTGCGGTAATGTAACCGCCACGCCTATGCAGATCATAGTGCATCCGGCAGCACCGGTGGCGCTTATTCTTCCATCCCCGTTAAGTGGTTGTTCACCATTTAATGTGACCGTTCAAAATGCGTCGCCGGGCAATAATAAGACCTACACTTACCACTTATATGACCCGGCCACACAACAGGATATCCAGCCTCCTGTAACACGTACTGATAAAAGTCAGGTAGTTTTCACTATAACTTCTACAGTAGCCAAACTGTACAAATTGTATATGGTGGCCGAAGATCTTTGCGGTAATACCACAAAAAGTATAGAATGGCCCATCTCTGTGTCACCGCCAGATTTTGTGGCAAAAACCTTTTTAACGGATAACAATAACAAAGGCTGCGCTCCCTTTTCTACCAGCTTTAATAATGGCTCAACAGGTGGCGATACGTTTACCTATAATATATATGACGCGAGCGGAAATGTTACCCATATAACTGCGGGCGGCCTGGGCAGTACACTCGATTATACGTTTAACCAGGCTGGTGTTTACAATGTTTCTATAACAGCGGCTAATGGCTGTTCGTCTATCGAATCGGATAAAGTAACAGTTACGGTAGATCCGTTACCATTACCCGCTTTCTCTGCCGATATTACCACGGGTTGTAAAACGCTGGTGGTAAGCTTCACTAATAGCACCCAAGCTCCGGATGCCAATTCAAACGCAAGCTCCTACCAGTACGACTGGGATTTTGGCGATGGCAGTCCGCATATGTTTGAACAAAACCCTGCCCCACATTTATACCAGTTCAGTAACACGCCATTTACTGTTACGCTGGTGGTTACCAACCCGGTAACCGGATGTACGGCCACTGCTGTTAAAAATAGTTATATCACGGTAAATCCTCCTCCCTTTACTGCATTCGGGGTGAAACCTGATACTGTTATCAGCATACCTAATTACCGGTTTACCTTTGTTGATCAAACTACCAACGGACCTACTCAATGGCATTGGGATTTTGGCGACGGACAAACCTCCAACAATCAAAACCCTGCGCATACCTACATAGATACAGGTACTTATAAAGTAACACTCACAACTTACCGGGGAAGCTGTGATAGCGTCATTTCACACAAGGTTCATATTACAGGTATTCCTGGCCAGCTTTATCTGCCGAACGCTTTTATGCCAACCAGCGGCTCAACTGAACTTCAAAAGTTTATAGCAAAAGGTTCAGGCATCAAAAAATGGCATTTGCAGGTGTACAATAATTACGGGCAACTGATGTGGGAAACCGATAAACTGGATGATCCGAAAGGTACACCTGTAAATGGTGATGGCTGGGATGGCACATTCAGGGGAGCACCGGTACAGCAGGGTGTTTATATATGGCAGGCTTCGGCAACATTTATAAACGGAACGGAATGGAAAGGTATGAGCTATAATAACTCCTTACCCAAACGTACAGGTACCATCAATTTAATACGATAGCAGATGCACAACCAATTAAAAAAAAGCATTTTATTTTTTGTAGCCCTGCTAACAGGTATAGTAACTTTTGCCCAGGATCATATGTATTCGCAGTTCTTTAATTCGCCGGTATACTTAAATCCGGCGTTGAATGGCCAATTTCCCGGCGATCTGCGCATGAACCTCATCTACCGGAATCAATTTACATCGGTGCCCGGTGGCTTTAATTACATCACCGCATCTATTGATTATAATATCCCCCGGTTTGGCGGCGGTGTAGGCTTATTGTTTACCCGCGGCAGCGAAGGTTCGGCGGGACTCGTTAAAAATAATATAGCGGGTGTTTATTCCTACAGCGTAGGTTCAGAAGATTTTGTATTGTCATTTGGTTTGCAGGCGGGCATTACCAATCGTTCGGTTAATTATGGTAAACTGGTGTTCAGCGATCAGATCGATCCGCAATTTGGTTATATACCTGGTACTCCTACTGCCGCAGAACCGCCGCTTTTTGATAACCGTTATTATTTTGATGCCGGTGTGGGCATCAATCTGGTTATCAGCGATTTTAATATTGGCGGGGCATTACAACATATTAACCGGCCCAACGAATCTTTTACCGGAATCCCTGCCAAATTACCTATGCGGGGAACGGCTCACGCGAGTTACAGGCTAGACCTGAATCCCTATGCTAACCTTGATGAAGACGAAAAATCATTCCTGATCCCATCGGTTATCTTATATAAACAAGCCAGCGCGCAATCTATCAATGCCGGGATGCAATTTAAAAGGAGAAGCATCAACGCGGGCCTGTGGTACCGCACCGGCGGATCGGCGGGGCCAAGCGCGGTGGTGCTCTCGCTGATATTCGACCTGTTCACCCATCGTGATGGTGGCGAAAAGTTACGCTTGGGGATTAGTCATGATGCTCCTTTCGGTGGTTTAAATTATAGTAACACCAGCGGGTCATCAGAAGGAAGCATTGGATATGAAACTACGCTTCCATCCCGTTCCGATGCTTACCGTAAATTTGAGGGAGCACGGCGTTGTTATGATTTTTATTAAACAGGCATTCATTTTAATCATGTAGTTCATTTTGTCATAATTAAGATAACGCTATATTGGGTTTTAGTATATTTACCCCTGAATTTTTTTCCCCTGGGTTTAGTGGTTTTTAACT
>Ga0207671_10004007_pt1 | contig 14309 bp, 12 predicted proteins | sample KBSC24metaG_FD_184352 | JGI IMG/M metagenome (GOLD analysis project Ga0207671, IMG submission 184352) | Corn rhizosphere microbial communities from Kellogg Biological Station, Michigan, USA - KBS C2-4 metaG (SPAdes) (version 2) | ecosystem: Host-associated > Plants > Roots > Rhizosphere > Soil... | reverse complement strand
GGCAACGGCTGGGCCAGTCTCCCGACCTGGGCATGGCCGCCCATGAGTCCTTGCAGGATCCGCCTTCGCGTCGGATCGGCGAGCGCGGCAAAGACGCAATCGAGGGAAGCGGAATGCTTAACCATGAAGTTAAGTATTAACGAAACGCGGATTCCTGGCAAGGGTATTGCGGTGGGGTGTTTGAGGAAGTTCTCAAACACCCCCCTGGCTTTGCCGCAGCTCCTCCTCAAGCAACTTCCCGAAGGCGCAATGGAAGATGCATCGCTCGCCGTTGTGGTGATGCAGTTTCGCGCAGTGCACCGCGCGTCCGCTCAGCCGATAAATCATGGCGGCGAGTTGCATGGCAAATACGGGAGCGACCAGGTAGATCCAAAAGGCCGTCCAAATTTGGCCGACATAGGCTGAGCCAAATGTCCGCGCGGGATTCATGCTCATGCCGGAAAGCGGCGCTTCGAAGGTGACGAATGCGGCGACCAGCGTCCCGGAAACAAAAGGTGTGAAACGGGCGACCCGCGGAAGGTTGCTGGCGTTTAGAATCGACAACATCAGGACGAAAGAGATGACAAATTCCGCAGCGAACGCGACCCCAATACCAGCCGGACCGGGAATCGTAACAATATACAGGACCGATGGGTCGGCGAGCAGTCGTGGAACGAAAGCGGCGACAAGCGCAACCCCCACGGCGCCGCCCAGAAATTGTGCGACCACATAGAAAACGGCGTCCCAGTGCTCCATTTTCCCGAGCCTCCAGAAGGTCAGGGTCACGGCTGGATTGAAATGGGCGCCGGACCGCTTGCCGATGGGAGAAAGGATCAGGGCCAGGGCCGTCGCGCCCATGGCGATGCCGATGAGCATGCGTCGCAGGAACGCGTCGGGCAGCATGGTAACGATCGGCGACGCGGGATGCTCGAGCAGGATCGTGAAGACGCTTGCCGAGATCATGAAGAGGCCGAGCAGCGCGGCTTCAATGAGATATTCGGGCCAGTGGGAACGGAGCGCGTGGAACATCGGTCATTCGTCTCGATCGCGGGACAATCCTTTCACGGGCGTATCTGATAGTCCCTGGCGACAACGATGTCCACTTGACCATGGGGCGAGATGCGGCCAAGGACTGATCGTGCGCGTCCCGGCATCCACCCTCAAGTTCGCGGCAATCGTCATCGTCCTGGCCGGCGCCTGCTTTGCCCAGTTCACACCAAGCGTGGATTCCGGCCAGGATACATTTCGCCGCGGACCAGGTCATCTCATCCGCATCGAAGAAGGAAAGATCATCGACGAAGATGCGGTGCGCACGGCCCGGGAAACGGCTTCGCACAGCACCGGCACGCCGGAGTGGACAAATCCGCCGGAATTCAAGAGCGACGTGTTCACCTTCACCCGCGTGATCTTTCACAATGAGCCGCGCCCGGGTTCCGGCAGCCGGTTTGGCCGGCGGCTTGGCTGGTGGGTGGACTATCCCGACGCGGATCTCAATCTCTCCTACCGGCTCCAGCAGTTGACGACGATCCGGACGGATCCCGATGCACGCGTCGTCAAGCTCACCGACCCCGGCGCCCTCCGCTTTCCGCTGCTCTACATCGAGCATGCGGGCTACATGGCCTTGACCGATGAAGAGGTATTGCTGCTGCGCAAATATCTGAGCGGCGGAGGCGCTCTGCTGGTCAACGACTTTTGGGGCGAACAGGAGTGGGAAGGCTTCGCGAGCGAAATTCAGCGGGTCCTGCCCGATCGTGCATGGACGGAACTGAGCATGGAACATCCGGTGTTCAACTGTGTCTATCCCCTCAAGGGGCCGATGCAAAAACTGCAAGTCCCGACCATCCAGTTCTGGAACCAGGATTACGATCCAAACGATCCTGACTCCCATTTGCAGCGCATCTTCCGCGGAGAGGGCTCCGAGGAAATGCACGTCCGGGCCTTGCTCGACAGCCGCCAGCGCATCGTGATCCTGGCGATCCACAACAGCGACGTGAGCGATGGGTGGGAGCGGGAAGGCGAGAACCAGCGCTATTTCAATGAGTTCTCGGAAAAAATCGCCTATCCGCTGGGGATCAACATCATCGTCTATTTGATGACGCACTGAGCATCGACGGCCTACTCCGCGGCAACGTGGGCGCCCTTCACCGCGATCGAAGGCTTCATCATGAACACGAGCAGCACGAGCGCGACGGAGACGACGGCAAAGAGGAAGAAACTATCGAAGTAGGCGAGCGAAGAGCTTTGCACGAGGCGTTGATTTTCGAGCGACTGTAAGGCCATCTGGCGCGCAGCGACGGCGTCGCCCGTGACGCGGGTGAGCCCCGGCACGGCCTGGGCGAAGAAGTCCGTCACGGCGGGGTTGAAGGGATCGAGGGTTTCGCCGAGGCGCAGAGTGTGAAACTGCTCGCGTCGATCGTGGATCGTCTGGGCCACCGAAGTGCCCACGCTGCCTCCTTCGTTGCGGAGCAGGGCGAGGAGACCGACGGCGGCGCCGCGCAACTGGGGCGGGATATGGGAAAAAGCGGCAACATTCAGCGGGGCGAAAATCATCGAGAGACCGCAAATGAACAGGATGCGCGGCCAGACAACGTCCCAAGGTCCGATCTCGAGGGTGAAACGCGACATCCAGAAGGACGCCGTACCCATGGTGGCCAAACCCGCCGCCATGAGGTAACGGGCATCGGTACCGCGCCCGAGCAGCAGACCGACGACAAACAACATCATGACCGCGCCCACACCCGCTGGGGAGAGGACGAGGCCGGAAGTGGTGGCGTCGTAGCCGAAGAGCGATTGCAGCAGGCTGGGCAGGGTGGTGGTATTCGCGTAGAGCGACGCGAAAGCGCAGAAGATGATCACGCAACACCATCGGAAGGTTGGTTCCTGGAGCGTGCGGAAATTGATGAGCGGATTGGCGATGCGCATCTCGCGCCAGATCAGCGTGGCAAGGCTCAGCACGAAGACGGTGGACAGCGCCTGCACGCGAAAAAACGGATCGCTCATCCAATCCCACTCCTGGCCTTTGCTCAGGGCGATCTCCCAGCACACCATCGTCAGGCTGAGCAGGCAGAGGCCCAGCGTATCAAAGGGGGCGCCCTTCTTCACCATGGCGGTCTTTTCCGCTTTCAAATACGGAGGATCCTGCACGACCTTGCCGCACATCCAGAGTGCGAACGCACCGACCGGCAGGTTCAGGAAAAAGATCCATCGCCAGCCGTAGTTATCGGTGATGTAACCGCCCAGGGTCGGTCCCACGACGGGAGCGAGCAACGCCGCAATGCCGAAGAGCGTCTGCGCGGCGCCTTGCTTTTCCTTGGGAAACGCGTCGAGAAGTATCCCCTGGCTGGAGGGCTGCAATCCCCCGCCGGCGAGCCCTTGCAGCACCCGCGCGGCAATGAGCATGCCCAGGCTCGAGGCCATGCCGCACAGGGCCGAGGCGAGGGTGAAGACGAAGATGGAGCCCAGGAAGTAGTTGCGTCTGCCGAGTCGCACCAGCAGCCAGCCTGACATCGGGAGGATGATGGCATTGGCTGCCAGGTAACTCGTGATGACCCATTCGCTATCGGTCACGGGCGCGGACAGCCCGCCCGCCATGTAGCGCAACGCCACGTTGGCGATGGTCGTGTCGAGCACTTCCATGAACGTCGGGATCACGACGGCGAGCGCGATGATCCACGGGTTGATCGCACGCGGCACGCCCATGGCAACCGGCGTCGCGATCGCGGACGACGCGGCGCTCACGGCTGGGGCGGCAATACGCCGGGCTGGGAGGCCATGGGCATCGACTCCTGGAGGAACTTGCCCGCATTGGGTCCGGTCGGCTCCGATTTCAGATCGACCACCGGCTCCACCGATAGGCCCACAAAGAGCGGCAATTTAGCCGGATCATAGTCGAGAAGATCGATCCGGACCGGCAGGCGCTGGACTACTTTCACGAAATTGCCCGTGGCATTCTGCGCGGGCAGCAGCGCCAGCGTCGACCCGGTGCCCATCGTGAATCCGGAAATGCGCCCCGCGAATGTGTGCTTGCCTCCGTACATGTCCACCTCGAGCTCCACCTTTTGCCCGATGCGCAGGTGGCGCAGTTGGGTTTCCTTGAAGTTCGCGTCGATCCAGATGTCTTGCAGCGAGCGAACCGCCATGAGGCTTTCGCCGACCTGGACGTGGTTGCCCGGATTGACATTGCGGCGGGTCACAACTCCGTCGATCTCGCTCACAATCGTGCAGTAGCGGAGATCAAGATTCGCCTGGTCGAGGTCGCGCTGCGCTTGCAGCAACGCCGCCTGCGCTTGCTTCAGCGCCGGCGCGCTCTTGATGATCTCCGCGTAGATCTTGTCGATGTCGCCGCCCGGATCGCGTTTGTAGAATTCCTCGAGAATCTGCTTCGGAGTCAAATCGTATGACGAGGGCTCGACTCCCAATTGCGACGCGGCTTGGAGAAGCTCCGCCGCCGCCTGGCGAACCGACGAAAACGTCTGGTCGAGATCGGCCGGCACATCCGTGAGGCTCTTCCCCGCAGCCGGCTGCCCTGGCAGCCCGAGCGCCACGCGGGCCTGCAGGACATTTTCGTATCCCTGCTTCACCTGCGCCTGGGCCACGTCCAGGGCTTCGCGCTTTTGATCAAATTCCTCCGTGCTCACGACCTTTGTCGCGAGCAGCTTCTTGGCGCGTTCGAATTCCGCGATGGCGAGCGTCTCGGTCGCTTTGCTTTGCTCCCAAGTGGCGACCCGGGCCCGAATCAGCGCGACTTGGTTGTCCACGTCTTCGATGGCGTGGGTAAGCTTGAATCGATAGCTGCGCGCCAGGGCCACCTGCCCGCGCACATTGGCCTTGGTGACGACCATCGCCGCCTTGGCAGACTCCAGCGCGGCATCCTTGATCGCGACCTGCACGCGATAGGGCTCAGAGTCGAGTTGGACAAGAACGTCACCCTTCTTCACGCGATTGTTATCCTCGACCAGGACCTGCGACACCTGCCCCGCTACGCGCGGCGCGACAAAGGTTACGTAGCTGTTGACATAGGCGTCGTCCGTCGACTCGGTCCGCAACGACTTCATGACCCACGGCACTCCCTTGATCAGCAGGGCAATGATTACGACGCCGACGATGATTTTCCCCCACGGTTTTGCCGGCGGAGCCGGTGGCGGCGCCTGCGTGGCTTGCTTTTCGTCGGGCTGCGGAGCCACCAGTTCGGATTTGGATTCTTCAGCGCTCATAAGCTGTGGAAATCAATTTTGAGGGATCATTGGAATCGGCCCATCGGGTCAAAGTGCGCTCGTCGAAATGTCGACCACTACCTTGCCGCGCCCTTCCTGGCGTTTTGCAGTTCCGAGATAGGCGGTCGAGGCTTGAGCCAACGGGACGGTGCCGTCGACAAAAGTCTTGAGCGCCCGCTGATCGAGGAGATGCGCAATCTCCGCCAATTGATGATGCATCGGCTCCACGATGAAAAACGCGGCCTTGGTGCGCTCATCTGTGGCGCCTTCGCCGGCAGCGGCAATCGTGACCATTCGTCCGCCCGGCTTCAGCACCGGCCAGGATCGCTGCAAGGTTTCGCCACCGACGGCGTCGAAGATCACATCGAGATCACGGAGTTGGTCTTCGAAGCGTTCCGTCTTGTAATCGATGACATGATCCGCGCCGAGCTGGGCGAGAAACTCCGCATGCCGGGCGGAGGCGGTGGCGAAGACCTGCGCCTCCGCACGCTTTGCCAACTGAATGGCAAAAACTCCGACCGCGCCCGCTCCGCCATGAATGAGGACACGCTCGCCCGGGCGCAATTCCGCGCGGTCGATCAATCCCTGCATGGCCGTGAGGGCGCCGATGGGGACGGAGGCCGCTTCCACGTGGCTGAGCTGGGCCGGCTTCTGGGCGACGCTGGACGGTAGCGTGGTGCAGTATTCCGCCGTGGCGCCCTCGGAAAACCAGTCGTTCATCCCATAGACTTCCTGGCCGACGAGGAATCCGGAGGCCTCACGGCCGACCGCTGCAACGACGCCGGAAAACTCGTGGCCGGGCACGGCGTTGAGACGCGCTGCGCCGTCCTTGGTGCGGGTGGTGGGATACCAGATCAGCTCGGTGGGAGTGACACCCGCCGCATGCACGCGAATCAGCAACTCGTTCGCGCGTGGCGCCGGCACTGGCACCTCGCGTTCCACGAAAGCGGGATTTGGTGCCGAGCTATCAAGGCAGATGGCTCTCATCGCAAAGCGGAGTTTTCGCCCAAGAAGATTTTGCTGTAGGCGAGGGCGACATCCGCGCCGTCATCGGCCAATCGCTTGACGATGGTGGCGCCGATACCCCGGCTGCGGCGGGTGACAGGAGCACGACGTCCTTTGAGGATTTGGTTCATGGCGTTCGTGGGACGGCTGATCAACTTAGCTGGTGAGGATTCTCAAACACAAGCATCACGCTGTGTGGCGCGTGTTGCCGTTTTGTAAAGCTTTGGCGCTTCGGGACCTTTGCCGCACGGATGCTGGAAAAGATTTCTCGTGGAGGCCTGGATCCGGATGCTCAGGCCAACACGCAGTGGTATCGTTTCGTTGGACGAAATCGCTTGCGCTGGGGGCGAAGCCGCAGCCGAAACACCGATCACAAAATATTTGTTGCACGACCGCAGGAAACCAATAATACTAAATTAGTTTCCGCAGGATACAGACGCAATGCCCGATAAACCTCCACCTTCATCGTCGCCCGTGCCTCCGGCCCCTGCCGATCCCGTCCGCGCCCGCATCATCAGCGAAGCCCGCCGCCATTTCCTCGCCCATGGTTTCCGCGGCGTGACCATGGACGACCTCGCGGCGGAATTGGGCATGAGCAAGAAGACGCTCTACGCCCATTTCTCCGGCAAGAATGAGCTGCTCCAGGCCGTGGTGGAGGATAAACTGCGCAACGCGGATGCGGATTTCGGCGCGATCACCTGCAAGTTTTCCTCCGATTTCCTCGGCGCCTTGCACGAACTCCTTGCTTGCGTGCGGCGGCACTCGGAGGAGCTTCAGCCCGCCTTCACACGGGATATGGCGCGTGAGGCTCCCGACCTCTTTCAGGTCGTCCAGACCAAGCGCCGCGCGCTCATCCAGCGCCATTTCGGAAAACTGATCGGCGAAGGGCGAAAGGCCGGCATGATCCGCAAGGACATTCCTGCCGATCTCATGATCGAGATCCTGGTGGGCGCCACGGATTCCCTGGTGAATCCGCAGAAGCTTTCACAACTCAATCTACCCGCGAAGGCCGGCCTGACGGCCATCGTCACCATCTTCCTCGAGGGTGTCCTGACCGGAAAAGGAAGATCGAAATCATGAAGACCTTCTCTCCACTCGCTTGCCGCCTGCGTTCATGGGCACCGATCTGTGCGATGCTCGTGAGCATCGGTCTCTTTGCCGGGTGCCGGAACGCGCAACACGATGCTGTCCAGGGTTATGTGGAGGGCGAATTCGTCTATGTGGCGTCGCCGCTGGCCGGAGCGCTCGAAGTTCTCTCCGTTGAGCGAGGGGCGCAGGTGCAAGCGGGCGATCCTCTTTTCACGCTCGAATCCGGCGCGGAGGTGGCCGCGCACGACCAGGCGGTCAAGCGTCTCGAAGAAGGCAAGTCGCGCCTGGAGGATGCCAGGAAGGGGATGCGGCAGCCGGAAATTGAATCCCTGGAGGCGCAATTGAATGAAAGCCGCGCGGCCCTGGTGCTCTCGGAAAAGGAATTTGTGCGGCAGTCGGACCTGCTCAAGTCCGGAGCCGCTTCCACCCAGGATTTCGACAAGGCGCGCTCGACCCGCGACCAGGACCGGAACCGTGTGTCCAAGCTGGAGGCCGATATAAAAACCGGTCGACTGGGATCGCGCACCGATCAGGTTGCCGCGGCGGAGGCCAATGTGCGTGCGCTCGAGGGCGCGCTGGCCAAGGCTGATTGGGACCTCTCGCAAAAACACCAGAACGCCGTGCAAGCCGGCCTGGTCTTCGACACTTTGTATTGGACCGGGGAATGGGTCCCGGCCGGCCGGCCGGTAGTGGTCCTGCTGCCCCCGCAAAATGTCAAAGTGCGGGCCTTCGTGCCTGAAAGCCGCGTTGGGTCAATCCATCCCGGGGACCGCGTGGAGGTTTCCGTGGATGGAGTGAAAGACTCCTTCGCAGGCAAAGTCAGCTTCATCTCGCCACAGGCGGAATATACGCCGCCGGTGATCTACAGCCAGGACAGCCGCAACAAGCTCGTGTTCCTGATCGAGATCAGGTTCGACCCGGCCACCGCGACGAAACTGCACCCAGGTCAACCCGTGGACGTGAAATTCTGACCGCGTATGAGCGAAGAACTGGCCATCGACGTTCGCGGAATGACCAAGCGCTTCGGCGATCGCACGGTCGTGAATGACATCGCGCTCCAGGTGCGCACCGGCGAGATCTACGGTTTTCTCGGTCCCAATGGCAGCGGCAAGACGACTTTTATCCGCATGCTCTGTGGACTGCTGAAGGCGGATGCCGGCAGCGGCACCTGCCTCGGATACGATGTCATCAAGGACAGCGAGACCATCAAGCGGAACGTCGGCTACATGACGCAGAAATTCAGCTTCTGGGAGGATCTGAGCATCGCGGAGAACCTCGATTTCGTCGCCCGAATGTATGGGGTCAAGGACCGCCGGCAGGCGGTGCAGGCGAGCATCGAGCAACTTGGTCTCGCGGGACGTGAGCGCCAGCTCGCGGGCCAGCTCTCCGGAGGCTGGAAACAACGGCTCGCGCTGGCTGCTTGCTTGATCCACCAACCCAAGCTCTTGCTGCTCGATGAGCCGACGGCGGGCGTCGACCCCAAGGCGCGGCGCGATTTCTGGGAGCAGATCCATCAACTCGCGGCCAAAGGGCTGACCTTCCTCATCACCACCCATTACATGGACGAAGCCGAGCGCTGCCATCGCCTGGCCTATATCGCGTATGGCAATCTACTGGCCAATGGAACCGTGGCCGACGTGATCGATCACGTCGGCCTTACCACATGGAAGGTGAGTGGCCCGGACCTCCTCAAGTTGGCGGAGCAACTGCGCGGCCAACCCGGCGTTCAGGAGGCGGTGGCCTTCGGCACCTCCCTGCATATCAGTGGCGAGGATGCCACGGCCCTGGAGCACGGGATCGCGCCATTTCGCCGCGCACCCTACGAGTGGACCCAGATCCGTGCGGGGCTGGAAGACGTCTTTATTCACTTGATGAGTTCGTCAAAAGACAACTACGCGCCATGAGCAAACACTCACGATTTTCGTTCGAACGCATGCGGGGCATCATGGCCAAGGAATTCACGCAGATGCGCCGCGACCGGCTGACCTTTGCGATGATGCTCGGCATCCCATTGCTCCAGCTCACACTCTTCGGGTATGCGATCAATTCGGATCCGCGGCATCTGCCCGCGGCCGTGCTCCTGGCCGATTCCGGTCCGCAGGGCCGTTCGATCCTGTATGGGATGAAGAACAGCACTTTCTTCGACTTCGACCGCCAGGTCAAAACCGAGAAAGAAGGTCACGACTTGCTGGCCCGCGGCGAGGTGCAATTCGTCATCAATATCCCACAGAACTTCTCGCGCGATCTCTGGCGCGGTGACCGGCCCTCGCTGCTGGTCGAAGCGGATGCCACCGATCCGGCCGCGACCGGGCTCGCTCTCGGCTCGCTCAACAATCAGCTCACCAGCGCCCTACAAAACGATCTGAAGGGATCTCTCGATTTCCTCAACGCAACGCCGGGCCCCATCGATCTTCGCGTGCATGCGCTCTACAACCCCGAGAACAATACCCAGTACAATATCGTGCCGGGTCTCATGGGCGTGATCCTGACCATGACCATGATTATGATCACCGGCCTGGCGATCACTCGCGAACGGGAGCGCGGCACGATGGAAAACCTGCTCTCCATGCCTACCCGCCCGAGCGAGGTGCTCATCGGAAAAATCACGCCCTATATTCTCATCGGGTACATTCAGGTCGGCGTCATTCTCGTCGCCTCGCGCGTCCTGTTCCATGTGCCAATGCACGGCAGCATCCCGTTGCTCCTATGTGTCGCGCTGGTCTTCATCGCGGCCAATCTGGCCATGGGCATCACCTTCTCCACCGTGGCCAAGAATCAGCTCCAGGCGATGCAGATGACCTTCTTCGTCTTTCTCCCGTCCATCCTGCTCTCCGGCTTCATGTTCCCCTTCCGCGGCATGCCGCACTGGGCGCAAATCATCGGCGAGGTATTCCCGCTCACGCACTTCCTGCGGATTGTCCGCGGCATCCTGCTCAAGGGAAATGGCATCGTCGACGTCTCGTTGGAGTTGTGGCCCATCGCACTCTTCGCCGCGATCATGCTGACGATTGGCATCAAGCGCTACCGGCAGACGCTGGATTAGAGTGTCATCTGAATCTACGGTTACCCATGCCCTCAATTACCGGCATCAAGGAAACCTGTCTGACGGTCGCGGATCTCGAACGCTCCGAGCGATTCTACCGCGACCTTTTCGATCTCCCGGTGATCGGAGGTGATGCCCGATTTCGCGCGCTCGATGTGGCCGGTTCCCACGTTCTGCTGCTCTTCCGGAGCGGTAGTTCCGAGCAGGACATGGAACTTCCCGGCGGAACGATTCCTTCCCACGGCGCCAGTGGCCGTTCGCACCTGGCCTTCTCGATTTCTGCGGATGATCTTGAAGGTTGGAAAGAGCTTTTGGCCAAGCGTGGCGTTGTGATTGAAAGCACGGTGACCTGGTCGAGGGGCGGAACGAGTCTCTATTTTCGAGATCCGGATGAGCATCTCATCGAACTCATGACGCCTGGAGTTTGGTCCACCTACTGATCGGGCTAGGAATGACACGGAATCGTGTGGCGCGTGTCAGGACGACTCTGAGAATGGCCCACTCTAAGAATCCGTGCGCCCGGCGCTCGTAAATGATACGAGCCCATTCCCCCATGAACCGGCGTACATTTCTTCAACGATCCGCGGCCCTCGCCGCCGGCCTGGCGGCTTCTCCCCTCCGAGGTGTTACGACATCGCCCGCCTCCCGAGTCGTCGATACCCATACCCACTTCTATGATCCGACACGCTCTCAAGGCGTGCCGTGGCCTTCGAAAGGATCGCCCCTCTATCGCGCCGTGCTTCCCAAGGATTGGCTTGCCGTGGCCTCTGGATGTGGCGTCTCGCAGACGGTCGTGATCGAGGCGAGCAGTTGGCTGGAAGACAATGCATGGATTCTCGAACTGGCCGCCGGAGAGCGCAGCATCGTGGGGTTTATCGGACATCTCCTGCCGCAGGAAGTGGACTTCGAGAAGCATCTGAAACGGTTCGGGTCCAATCCGTTGTTCCGCGGGATCCGCGTCTCCGGCGGTGACTTGCTCAACAATCTCAACAAACCCGAGTTCCGGAAAGGGATCGAACTGATGGCCGGCATGAATCTGGAGCTGGATGTGAATGGCCCCGCGGCGCTTCTCCAACCTGTGGCGAAGCTCGCGACGGACGTGCCGGCGCTCCGCATCGTCATCGATCACGTGGGAAGCGCGGGTGACCCGGCGCGGCTCACGCAGGAATGGCGCGAGGGGATGAAGGCAGCCGGCCTCCAGAAGAACGTCTATTGCAAGGTATCCGCGCTCCTCGAACAAACGGATGCGTCGGGGAAGGAATGGGGCAAGTCGCCGCGAGAGACGGCTTACTACGTGCCGATTCTGGATCATTGCTGGGAATGCTTTGGCGAGGACCGTCTCGTCTATGGAAGCAATTGGCCGGTGTGTGAAAAGGGTGGGTCTTACGAGGAGCAGTTCAGGATCGTTGCCGACTACTTCGCGGCGCGAGGCGCCGAGGCTTCTGAAAAGTATTTCTGGAAAAACTCCCGCCAGGCGTATGCCTGGGTGGAGAGAACTTCGCAATAGCTTATGCGGAAACTCCCGATCGAAATGTGTCATCCTGAGGATCAAAAAATGCCGCGCGCATTCGCCGGTGCGGAAACGGCAAGTTTCGGAGTTGGGGCCTGGAGCGGCGAGCACCCAAGGAGCGGTGGTTTTCCAACCACCGACCCAATCAACGCGGCGGAGCCGCCAATCTTTGCGATGGCCAGCCGCGGTGCTATTGCGCCGGTAGAGTCGCGGGTTACTCCACGGGATCGTGGCCAGCATACGCCAGTGCTGCCCCCGCATGCGGGGCTGCCTGCGACAGGCTATCTTGCTCCGTTCGGTTCGCCTGCGCTTCGCTCACTTTGCCGCCTGGGCTCCGCTGTTAGCGACGCGGTTTGTAAAGCGCTGGAGGCTAAGCCCAAGAAGTTGGGCGGCTCCGCCGCGATTGGACTGTCGGTGGTTGGAAAACCAATCCGGGCCGGACGGGCATTGCTCCTTGGGCCGCACGTCGCTCCACATCGCAACCGCGAACTCCGTCATCCCCGCACTCATCCCTTCCTTTCTTCTTTGTACCCTCTCGATTGCACCGTCTGCGAGGCTTTTGCTGGCATGGTGCGACACGCATTTCTCATCTGTATACGCAAAGCCGTTCTCGCTGCGGTCATTGCCGCCATTTGCGGATCCATCGCCCTCGCCCAGAACAGCCTCGAGACGCTTACGCGCCAGCCGGATGCCTACAATACCTGGAAGCTGGCTCTGAACTCTGGAATGGCGACAGATCCGGCGGCCATCATCGTGCCGTCCGGGTTCAAGGTCGAGTTGCTGCGCTCCGCCCAGACGGAGGAGGATTCATGGGTTTCGATGGCCTTCGATCCGCAGGGCCGGGTGACGATTGCCTGCGAGAAGAAGGGACTGTTGCGCATGACCCTCGGCAAGACGCAGGTCGAAAAAGTCGAGCGCATCAATGACTCACTGCTCGAATGCCGCGGTTTGCTTTACACGGACGGCGCCCTCTACGCGGACGCCAATAACAGCAAGATGCTCGTCCGGCTTCGCAGCTCGGCGAACGACGATCGTTTCGATGAGATCACCGAGTTGCTCCGCACGGACGGAGGCGTCGGCCACGGACGCAATCACGTGAAGCGCGGGCCCGATGGCGGGCTGTATCTTGTGCACGGAAACAACGTCGTCGCGCCGTCGAACGCCGCGCCGGATTCACCCCTGCGGAATTTCGAAGACGACCGGCTCATTCCGTGTCCGTGGGACCCGCAGATGTTCGATGGCGATGTGAAATTGCCCGCGGGCCACATCCTTCACGGCGATCGCGAAGGAAAATCGTGGACGCTCCTGGCCGGCGGTTTGCGCAATCCGCTCGACGTCGCCTTCAACGAAGACGGAGAGATGTTCACCTTCGATGCGGATATGGAATGGGATACAGGGACGCCCTGGTATCGCCCGTGCCGGGTCAATCACATCGTCAGCGGTGCGGACTATGGCTGGCGGCGCGGCACCAGCAAGTGGCCGGAGTACTTCCCGGATTGCGGCCCGACGACGCTGAATATCGGCCTCGCCTCGCCGACCGGAATCGAGTTCGGCACGAAGAGCAATTTTCCCTCGCCATGGCACGAGACGCTGTTCATCTCCGATTGGGCCTACGGAAGGATTATCGCCGTGCATTTGAAACCCAAGGGCGCGAGCTATACGGCGACTGCGGAGAATTTCGTGGTCGGCAAACCGTTGAACGTTACGGACGTCGCCTTCGGCCCGGATGGAGCAATGTACTTCGTGACCGGTGGGAGGAAGACGCAATCCGGATTGTATCGCGTAAGCTACACCGGGCCCAAGATGGAGCCCGAGTCTCCGCCCGCCGATGCGCAAGCGGTGGCGGCGCGCGCTCTGCGTCACGAACTCGAAGCCTTTCACGGACATCCCCAGCCCGGCGCAGTCGAGAAGATCTGGGCTCATCTCGGCAGCGGCGATCCAGTGATTCGCCACGCGGCGCGGATCGCGTTGGAGTGGCAGGATGTCAAAGCCTGGCAGGACCGCGCGCTCGCGGAAAAGGACGTGACCGCCAGCCTGACCGCGATCATGGCGCTGGCGCGAAGCAACAGGAGCGATGCGCAGCAACCGATCCTGGAGCGGCTCAACGCGTTGCCATTCGGCACGCTTACGGAAGAGCAGGAGGTTCTCGCCGCGCGGGATTACCAATTGGCGTTCATCCGTCTCGGGCCTTGTGATCCAGCGTTGTCGGCGGTTTGCACCCAGCGGATTGACGGGCTCTACCCGTCGTCGCACTGGCGGGTGAACCATCTCCTGTGCGAACTGATGGCCTACCTGAAGGCGCCGGCGTTTCTCGCGAAAACGGTGCCATTGCTGAAGACCGCGTCCCGCAGTGAGGATCTGCTGGAATACCTCTTCTACCTTCGCCTCGTTCCCGATGGCTGGACGATCGAGCAGCGTCGCGAGTTTTTCACCGCACTCAACCGGGCGGCGACCTTCGAGGGGGCGCGGG